>Ga0307990_1000474_pt1 | contig 35722 bp, 18 predicted proteins | sample EllFjometagen129_FD_203168 | JGI IMG/M metagenome (GOLD analysis project Ga0307990, IMG submission 203168) | Marine microbial communities from Ellis Fjord, Antarctic Ocean - #129 | ecosystem: Environmental > Aquatic > Marine > Unclassified | place: Southern Ocean | collected 2014-10-08
AATGCCGTTTGCAAGCGTGAAATCGACGTCATTCGTCAGGCTACCGCCAGTCATGGAGAGATGCCCCGATTCCCCAGTTCCAGTCCCTAAAATGATGTGTCCTGCCGCATGACTGTCGGTGGCGATCGTTGCAGTACCGCCGTTGTCGATATTCAGCGTATCACCGGAGATCGGAACATAGACTTTATCCCAGTTATTGCTATATGAAAACAAGCCGGTTGCACCCACCCAATCCATGCTGGTGGACTGACGAAGGTCGTCGATGGGATCGTCCCACGTTACCGTAATAGTGGTGGCACCATATTTCACATAGGCCGACTCGCTGCCCAGCCAGTTTACGGCGGAAAATGCGCCAGCCACACTCGCTCCGGACATCAACACCAGCGGAGTATTGGTCGAGCCGGTGTAGGCATCCAAATTGATGTTCAGCGTCGAGGTATCTATAGTAATTGCGTTGGCGATATTCAGTGTCGTAAACCCGTTAGTGTCGGCCACGAAATTCAGCGCAACATCCTCATCCGCACAGTAAAGGTTATTGGCAGAAAAAGAGCCGGTTGATCCGTTCACCGTCAGGGTCGCAGAGCGGTTCGGGTAGGCCGCGTTATCGTCCATGTCGAAGTCGCCGGAACAGGCCACTGTTCCGCCGTTCAGGTTGAACTCGCCGATCGCCCCGTTGCTGGAAACATATATTTTGCCAGCCGTCGCCGTACCGGCCAGGTTTAATGTGCTTTTGCCGTGCATAGTTGAGGCTTTATCGGGGCCATACATACCGACGCGCAGTCTGTCAGCATTGAGGGCGGCGGACGATCCTACGTCTGTGACGTTTGTTCCCTTCACTCCGAGATTCAGGTCCGCGGCACTGATTACGCTCGAGCCGCTCAGATTCACCGTACTACCCGATGATTTACCGTTTGCAGATGCAAAATCATCGGCGGCCGTCAGACTCCCGCCGGACATCGACAGGTCCCCGAATTTCCCATCGGCCTTTCCTAGGTAGAAGTCATCCGCATTGTGGTCGCCGCTCGAAATGGTGGCCGTGCCGCCGTTATCGATGAGGCAAAGATCTGCGGAGGTTGGGGTCTGGGCCGGGTTCCAATTGCCTGCCGTGCCGTAGTCACCGGTGGTGGTGGTGATGTTCCAGGTTAGGGTATCCGCCTGCGCCGATAGCGCCACTGCAAGGATCATCATAATTGCTATTGCCATTCTTCTCATAACTCACTCCTTATTGTTTACTTCCAATTTCAGAAACTGTTTAAAGAACCCGCTCATAGTAACTCACCCTCTCGATCCAGGCGTTCAAAACGCCACAATGTTTTTTTGAACATTATCTATGCATTGGCATACGCGATCTGTTTACACTACTAATTGTGTGCAGGGGGAAAGGGTCAGGAAGGTGACAGAAACCCGCTTCGGTATCGCTCAACCCCGCGTAGAGAATCGCGGCGCCATCGCCCGTGCGCACCATTCCTCCACTGAATACAACATCAATCAGGTCGGGCCGTTTGGCGGGGCCAACGGGAAAACATGAACGTTCAGCAATAATACGAGGGGGGGTAGTTTTTTGGGTGATGAGGTCAAATTCAAAGACCATGGGGTAGTAATGCCGGACATTCACTTCATTCACCATTTCAAAATAGGAAATGTGCCCCAAGACCCCAACCGTTGTGTCATTTAATACAAAGAGCTGGTTTGCGCCACCCCATTCGCCAGAAACGAACTGATCCTTAAACAGTGTTGCCGTTTGAATAACATCGGCATTGATTGAATCGAGATCATCAAAGATGTGATAACCAATTTCCCCCATGCCACTTTCTCCGCCCTGTGGTCGAGTCATAACCAATACCCTGCCATTTGGTAATCCACAGATTCGAATGTCCTTCATTCCTTCTGGACCCTTAAAAAAAGGGGTGAGAGTGCTCAATGAGGTGCCTCGATAAAAAACCATTTGATAGGTGGTCGTACCATCGCTACGCTGAACGGGGTAGACTACTCCACCAAGAATCAGTTCGTCCCCAATAACACAGCAACAGGGATCTTGATGGTTTTTAAACTGGGAATCATCCTTAATAAGGGTGCAGCGGTCGTCGTTATTTCGAAAAAACATGACAGAGGATAGCTCGCTATCACGCGGTTCCACTCTTCCGGCCATAATAGTTTCCCCATTAAATACAAACGGGGAGGTGATGTTATAGATGTCGCCGATAAGATCTCCAACGAAAGTAATTTTTTGGCTATGGGTCGGGGGAGTATGGTTTCTATACTCCTGCAATAGCTGTGCTACGGTTTTTGACATTCTAGACTCCTTAGATAATCGCAAATGAAGGAAAGTTCCTTCCGAGCAGTTCGGTGACCTTTCAATCTCTCTGTATTTAAATAATTCATTACAAATGATCGCGCATACAGCCGATTCCCGCGTTCGTTTTTCGAACTTCTTTTCTTGAACGTCTGCCTTCAAGATACAAAGTACACTGTCGTTGAGAAAGGCTCACTAGATGTCTGAAAAAATTGAACAGAAATATGCCGACGCATGGAACGAGTTCATGCCGGACGAAAATCGACTGCATGAATCATACGGTGGCAAAGAGTTACTCCTACCCGAGCTCGACATCGTCGGCTGGCTGCGTTTCAAAAAAGCCCTACCAAACGCCCTGCAACCCAGTCGTCATAAAAACTGGTTCGAAATTCTCTATATGGAACATGGCCAGGTGGACTGGTGGATCGAAGACACTTCCTATAACTTTTCGGCAGGGAATGTGCTGATCATCTCGCCCAATGAACTGCATGGAGCCGCCTGCGGCGTCATGCAACCCTGCGAACACTACTGGCTGCGCTTCCGTGTTCCCGACAACAAACTCATTCCGGGGCTCGCCAAACCGCAGCAGCTGCTGCTGCTCGACTTCTACCGAAATCTGCCCGGGCGAATGTTCCAAATCTCCTCTGCGGTCAAACACGGCTTTCAGCGCCTGATCAGCGCCCATCACAACCCCACCGAATTCTCCGAAGTCACCGCCCGCTGTGCCCTGCTCAGCATCCTGTGCACCATCGCCAGTGAATCGCAGCAATCCACCCCTGCTAAGACCGCTTCGCCGCTCTCTCCCAAGATCCAGAATGTATTGAGAATGCTTCAGAACCGGCTCGACAATCCGCCATCGGTCAAAGAAATGGCAAAAATGGCCCATATGAGCGAAGGAACCTTCCGCGCATTGTTTGAAAAAGAAACCGGCATCCCGCCCAACAACTACATCAACATCCAGCGCATTCGTGAAGCCAAAGAAATGCTCAAAGAGGGTTGCTCCGTCACCGAAACCGCGCACGCCCTTGGGTACTCCTCCAGCCAATACTTCGCCACCGTCTTTAAAAAATGGGCCGGTCTTTCCCCCTCCAACTATCTCAACCAAATCACATCAGGAAACATCCGATAGTCAACCTGATAGAGCGACAGGGAAACAGATCATTTTGCCATACTGATCCACCAACCAGACTCTGTCGGAAACTACGGGTTTTCCCGTCAAAAAGCACCCGGACAAAAAATCGCCGAGGCTCCTATACAGGAGCCTCGGCGAATGAATCATACGAACCAGATATCGAAGCTCTATGAATCGAGCTGATTAAGTGCATAGGCATAGGCACCGATGCCTACCGCTTTGCTGGTGCCGAGCACGGAGGTGCCGATCCCAATACGTTTGAGCGGGTCGTAGGCGATGGTTTCATCGCTTCCGGGCATTGCAATCTGCTTCGTTTCACCTTTCGTGAAGGCGACCAACTGATCCGCATCTTCCAGGTTATAGACCTGCTGCACAATGCGATCGAGCTCACCGCCGTCGTATTTCTGAATCGTGCCGTTCATGGCATCGAGCACCGCCGGCATAAACAGCTTATGGCCATAGGCCAGTCCGCCGCCCAATACGATCAATCCATCAAAGAGGGTAGCAACAGTTGAAAGCGCTTCACCAACCACCTCGCCGAATTCGCGGTAGGCTTCGATCGCTGCGTCTTTGTTTCCTTCCGCATTCCCCAGCGCAATGTCTTCAATCTCTTTCGGGCTTGGTGCAGACTCTGGATCAATTCCAGCATTTTTTGCATAGCTATTCTTCACCGCGCGGATACTGGCTCCATCCTCGATGAAACATTCCGAACGGACTTTATTGCGAAGCAACCACACTTCGGTGGCATTCGAGTTGTCGCCGATAAACAGTTGGTCTTTGTGCACCATGCCCCCACCGAATCCGGTTCCGAGCGTAACACCGAACAAGGTGTTGTACTGTTTCGGGCAGCCTGCTTCCTCCAGCAGTTTGTTCGCCTTCGGGAGAAGCCCAGCGATGGCTTCGCCATAAACAAACAGGTCGCCATCGTTGTTGATGAACACCGGAATACCGAATTGCTTTTCGAGCCACGAGCCGAGCGGAACCCCGCCCGCGAATGCAGGCAGGTTGCCGACATTGTCGATGATGCCGTTGGGATAGTCGGCCGGCCCGGGGAAGGCAAAGCTGATCGCCACGGGCTGGTCATCGAGCTTTTCCATCACCTGCCGAAATCCGGCCTCGATGGTTTCAAGGCTCTTTTCGAGCACCTGAGTTTCGGCCGGAAGACGCACCGGCTCTACAATTTCTTTATTTGCCTGAATGGCAGAAAAGACAAAGTTAGTGCCCCCGGCATCGAGGGTCAGAACAATTCGTTTGTCGGCATCATAATTCATAAATTACTCCAGATTAAGCAGTTGCTTTTCCACCTTTGAGTGACAGCACGAAAAGATAGATAAAACAGACACACGGCACTACAAACGCAACCGCGTTCATCCCGATATCAACAAGCCCGCCCATCAACAAGGGAACAATCGCACCCCCAGAGATTGCCATGCACATCAGGCCGCTCAGCTCACCGGCGCGCTCGGGCCGCTCTTCAACCGTAATGGAAAAAAGCAGGGGCCAGATGTTGGCAAAACCAAGACCGCCCAAAATCACGCCGGCGATTGCCAGCGGAGTATTCCCGGTCATCAGCAGTCCGGCACCGACCGCACCCATCAGCGCAGAAATACGGAACGCGGGTCTCGGCTTCACCTTCGCCAGCATTACGCCCCCTACGATCCGACCGATGGTCAGCAACAAAAAGAACATAGCCGGGCCGAACTTGCTGGCAGTCGCCTCGTCCATTCCCATTGCTTTCAGACCGGGGAAGAGGAACCGCGCCATGCAAACCTCAGCACCGACATAAAGAAAGATACCCAGCACTGCCAATGCGAAGACGGGCTCCTTGAGCAAGGATAAGCTGCTTCCAATGCTAGGCGGAACGTCGGGTTTACTCTCTTCCACCTTAACCAAAGCAACCGTCACAAAGGCCACCGCCATCAAAACAAAGAAGATCGGGAATGTACCGCGCCATCCCATATTCTGGAACAAAGCGACTGCGGTAATGGCCGTCACCAGATAGGTCGCAACCGTACTGCCAATCCCTTTGATCCCCTGCGCAAAACTGAGATTTCGGCTGTAAGCCCCCTCTCCACTGACATCCCGCATAATTGGGTTGCCTGCCACCTGTAGGAACGTGGTTCCGATCCCCAGCACAAAAATACAACCGAGCAGAAGCGCGAACCCGGGAGACATCAGACTCGGGATCAGCATGGCCACCGCATTCAAGCCCAGCCCGAGCAACAGCAGCTTTTTCATCCCGATCCGCGCGGCAAGCAGACCACCCGGCACACTGAAGGCCGCGAAAGCAATAAACACAAAGAAAGAGAGCATCGTCGCCATCACATTGCTCAGCTCATACTGCTCTTGCACCGCATTTGACAGCGGCCCCATCGCATCGGCTACGCCCATGACCAGAAAGGCCAGAAATATTGGCATCGTCTTAAGCTTCATTCATATTCTCCTTATTTGATGATTAATCCTGTCCATCCGAGCCGACACACCCTGTCAGCCCAGTAGAAGAGCAGATAGTAGTATGTTTCGAGGCATTATTTCAATCCCGCAAAGAAACAATAATCCAACTGTCCCTTGAGGCTCCGGTTCAGGTACAGCGCGAGTTCGCGCACATGATAATCGCCCCACATGCATGATTCTCCACAGGAGATCTTACTGCCCGCCGGTACGTAATCCCAACCGTTCGGCTGATGGTAGATCGAGTGCAGCAGCAGCCCCTGATGGGTTTCATCGCGGCTGATATAGGGGTCGCCCAGCATGGTTTTGGAGGCGGTCAGCCCGGCCTGCCAGTATCGTTTGCCCTCATCCGTATCCGTTCCGAGATATCGTCCCAGCCGCAAAAGGCCCTGCGCCCCGATGGCGGCGGCGGAGCTGTCGACCGGCTCCCATTCGTTGAAGGGGTCGGAGGGTCGGTTCAGATAATCACCGAGACGATGAAGGTTCGGGGCACCGCCGTCCCAGTACGGAATGCCATCGGTCGGTGTGTTTTCGATAAACCAATCGCAGGTGGCTTTCGCGGCTTTCAGGAGGATTGCCTCCAGCTCACCGCGGCCGCCGAACGGTTCCAGCTCGGCATCGTCCAGTGTCGCCAGCAGTTCGAGCTGCTCGGGGAAGCCAAGCATTGCCCAAGCCAAGCCGCGGGTCCAGGTGGTAAATCCACTGAATCCCTGCTGCGAGTTGGGGCAACGGTAATTCCCGTCGTTGACATTGAAAATGCTTTCGTGAGCGGTGCGCCCCCACTCATCATAGGAATCGCGGCCTTCGCCGTAGAAGACGGAATATTTGGCGGTGGCCTTCATGTGATCGAGGGCGCGGCCGAGTAGGCTGATGCTGCGGTCATTCTCGCCCATCAGGGAGTGGCCGAGCAAATGCGACACCATGAGACTTCGGCAGCTGCGAATCGTATCCACAAACAGGGAGTGCGGACCGTTAAAGCTGTAGATATATCCGCCTTCAGCAAGGTCCGTCCAACGGTCGGCCTGAACCGCACCCGAGAGCTTGAGTGCCAGTTCATAGAAGTGGCGTTCAAATTCATTTTCCGGAATCCGTCCTTCATTCATCAGGCGCAGGAGATTTCCGTAGGTTGAAAGGTTGTTAAACCCATGGTCATGAACGCCGACGTGACTGACGTGCGGAGCCATCTGCTCCACTGTCTGCCGTTTGCCCAGTGCCAGAAATTCCTCATCGCCGGTGACATCGTATTGAAGGATAGCTGCACCGAACTGGAATCCCTGCGTCCAGTCGGTCCATCCCTTGGGGATATATTTCCCCGCCCAGGTGAAAACCGGCGCGCCCTTTGTTGTGGTGTATTCTTTTTCGATTAAGCGGATTTTCTGGCCGGATAATTTCCAAAATACAGCAAGCTCCTGTTCCAAGTTGCCAACCGTTAAATCGTTGTTGATGATCATCCGAAAATTCCTTCTTCCGTCATGCAGTTAATTTCTTCTTCGGAATAACCGATTTCCAAAGCCACCTCATGGCTGTGCTGTCCTAGCCGAGGCGGGAATTGTTTCAACTGAGGCGGCGTGCCTTTTAAACGTACTGGCGTACCCAGCAGCTGCAACTCGCCACCCTCTGGGTCTTCCATGGAGACAATCATGTTGTTGCAGGCAATCTGCGGATCGCGAGCCGCCTCTTCAAAACTGTTGATGCGGGCACACAACACACCTTTGCTCTCCAGCTCCGTCATCCAGTCATCCGTTGTTTTTTGCAGAAACGCTTTCGCCAAAATGGCGTTGAGCTGATTTTTATTTTCAATCTGCAGATTTTCCGTGCTGAATACCGGTTTTTCTGACAGGTCCCCGAGGCCCAATGCTGTAGAAATATCTTTCAACGCATTGTTTGAAAACACGGGTGAGATTTCAATAAATCCATCCAATGTCTGGAATGCTTTATGAATCGCCTCCTCGGTTCCGCCGACTGCCGCCGGACGATCAATCTTCTGCGCATTCAAGCGCGATGCCGCATCCCAGGCATGGGCGTGGAAGGCCACGCTGAATAGGTCGGTAGAAACATATTGCCCTTCTCCGGTTTTCATCCGATGCACCAGCGCGGTTAAAATACCGATCATCAGATTTAGCCCAGCCGGATAATCGATGCTGAACCCGCCGGGGATAGGCGGCTTCTCTTCATCATAAAAAGTGAACCATCCTCCTTCGGCGCGCGCCATCATATCGTGACCAGCGCGCCCGCGTTCGGCATACGGACCCGTGTCTCCCCATCCGTTGGATGTGGCGTAGATCACCGAGGGGTTAATTTCCTTCAGATTCTCATAGCCGAACCCCAACTTTTCCATGACCCCTTGGCGGAAGTTATGCACCACCACGTCGGACTCCTTGACCAATTTACAAATAACCTCTTTGCCGGCCTCCTTTTTCATATCCACCGTGATCGAACGCTTGTTACGATTCAGGTTCGCAAACGGCATGGAAACATCCTTAACGAAAGGCCCCCACGCCCGGCTCCAATCCCCGCTACCGGGGCGTTCCACCTTAATTACATCCGCGCCATAGTCTGCTAATATCTGCGTGCCGACTGGCCCCTGATAGACATGACTGAAGTCGAGAATACGGATCCCCTCCAGAGCTTGTTTTGAAATCATTCTATTTTCCTTTTTTCGTGAGAAAGTCGTGCAGCCGTTTTTTTGTATCCGGATCCTGCAGACAACTGACGGAGCGGAATGCCTCGACCGCGGCGTTCTCGTCGCGGGCGGCTCGCTCCTGATCATTTAAAATTGTTTTAAACTGACTGAGAGCATTCTGGTTCTGCGCGATGACAGCGACGGCGAACCCGTCCAGCTCTATATCGAGTTCGGCCTTGCCCCCTACGAAATCGACCAAGCCGATTTCAGCCGCCTTTGGCGCAGCGATCATCTTTCCGCTGTAATAATAATATTTGGCTTTCTGGACACCAACGCGGCCGGTCAGGCGGCGAATTCCGCCCCAACCGGGGATAAAGCCCAACCCCGCCTCGGACTGCGCCAATTTCGCAGTCTCCGAAGCGAAGATCAGGTCACACGCCATGGCCAGCTCAAGCCCTCCGCCCATGGCGAAGCCTTCCACCACGGCCACGACCGGCATCGGCAAGTCTTCGAGCATATTTAGCACACGATGTCCCTGCATAACCCAGGGGATAATGGTGTGCTCATTCGTCTCTTTCAGCACATTGATGTTGGCACCGACACAAAAGAAGCGTTCGGATGCGCTGCGGACAAATACGATTCGAGGCTTTGCCTCACGTACCTGTTCAACGCAGCGCTCCAGCTCCTTGAGCACCTCCGCGTCCACGGTTGGCGGCTTTCCTTCCGGGGGTACCAGAAGGATAGTGGCCACAGAGTCTTCGATTTTACATGCAACCTGAGTCTTATTCATAATCTCTTGTCTTACTTTGATTTAATAGCCTCAGGTTCTGTGACCGCCTGATCTTTTTCTACTTGGTTACTTCCGGTGCAGCTACTTCTGCGGCAGGAGTTATGCCCTTAGCGTCTTTGTACTTGGTGTCGATATCGCCGATATAGCCCAGCAAAATACCCGCAACCGTAGCGATCGCGACACCTGCGAGTGTCAGCTTGGCTGCGCGTGTCTTCGGCTTTGGATCTTTGAAATAGAACACACCCCACAGGGCGTTCACAGCAACACAGAGGGAAGCAATAGTGTAACCCGGTCCGGCACCAATCATGTCGACAACCTTCAGCATCATGAAGAAACCGAGGGCCCAGAGACCACCGGAACTGAGAGCCCTAACGTAGTCGGAGGGCTTCTCGAGCTTCGGAGCTTTACCGGTCAGAATGACCATAATGCCAGTACCGATGAGCATACCTACAGCCAGCGGCAGGCCGGAGGCCCAGGGGGATACTGCGGGCATATCTCCAGCATTCTGTGAAATGTAGGCGGCCGGGATGAAGAATGTTCCCCAGAGGATACCAGCACCCACTGCGCCGAGTAGACCTTTAGCGGCAGACTTGCTGGAGTCTTTGCCTTCGTCGCCAGTACCGCCGGAGAAGATAATCATAAAGATTCCACCGAACATCAGCACCGCAAACCCGACAGCCACCAACCAGATGATGCCAGACAGGTCGCGGTTTTGCCCCAGAAGTGTCAATCCCCAGATGAAGGAAACAACAACATTCAGCGGTGCCCAGATACCGAAGGCCTTGGCAATACCGATGTGCTTACAAGCGACAAATGCGCAATAGGCACTGATCGCCCAGATCAACCCACCCAAAAGTGGGAGCCATGCCATCGGCGTCGAAAGCTGGCCGACTTCTCCGCGAATCCCAACGACAATAACCGCGATGATCGTGGTCGCTAATGCGACAAAGAATGTCTTTGCCTGCTCGGTTGGAAATTTCACCTTTTCAGAAGGGACCAGCCAAGATCCCCATGCCACTGCGCAGATCACTGCATAAATAATTCCTATAACGTCCATACTATTTCCTCTCCGTTGTTTTTAACTAGTCAAAGGTCTGACGGTCGAAGGTCAGAAGATCAGGCCCTGCGCCTTTCGACCTTCAGACTTTCGACCGCTGCGAAGCAGTCCATTACCACCACGGCTGCCGCTTCCCTAAGCTGAACAGCACACTTTTTTCTTCGGTATATTCTTCAACCGCTCTGCTTCCGAGTTCGCGACCCAGCCCGCTCTGTTTGTAGCCACCGAACGACAGTTCCGGATGCCCTTCGAGCCAGGTATTCACCCAGACGGTGCCGGCCCGCAAGGCGCGCACGGCCGTCATCGCCTGATTGTAATCGTTGGTGAAAATGCCAGCGGACAAACCAAAGTCTGTCCCGTTGGCGATCGATATGGCCTCTTCCAATGTCTGGAAGCGAACAATCGAAAGGACCGGCCCAAAAACCTCTTCCGTCGCGACCGGAGAATCCGCCGGAACATGATCCAGAATGGTTGTTTCGAGAAAACGGCCGGTCTCTGTTTCCACTTTACCTCCGCCCATGCAGACGGTCGCACCGGCCTTACGCCCGGCTTCAATATAGCCCAAAATTTTCTGTTCCTGCGCTTCATTAATGATCGCGCCCATCTTGGAGTCTTCGTCCAAAGGGTCACAAACCTTCATTTCGGCGGCGAAGGCCGTCAGTCGTTCAACAAACTGATCCGCAATACCTTCCTGCACCAGAATGCGACTGCTTGCATTACAGCATTCGCCCATATTGAAGAAGGCTCCCAACCGCGCGGCATCGACGACAGATTCCATATTGGCATCGTCCATCACAATCATCGGGTTCTTACCGCCCAATTCCAAACAGACTTTTTTCAGGGTCCCAGCAGCAGCACGTGTAATGGATTTTCCAACATTGATCGAACCGGTGAACGAGATCATCTCGACGTCTTTATGCTCGCATAAGGTTTGCCCAACGGCATCGCCATTGCCAGTTACGACATTAAAGACACCGTCCGGCAGGCCACATTCCTTCACGATTTCTGCGAGTAGCAACGTCGTGGCCGAGGTCAGTCTGGACGGTTTCGACACCACAGAGCAGCCGGCCGCCAAAGCGTACGGCGCTTTCTGGCTGACAATCAACAACGGGAAATTCCATGGAGTGATCAATCCAACCACACCAATAGGTTCGCGCAAAGTCATTGAGATGGTTGCCTCGCCGAGCGTATTACAGCTTTCACCATACAAATGACGGCACAGCGCCGATGCATGCTTCCAAAGCCCCGCAGCCCATTCTACTTCGAATCCAGACTGCGAAAGCGGTTTGCCGCTTTCCAACGTTTCCAGTAAAGCCAGTTCATCCTTCCGTTCGACCATGCGCTCAGACACTGCATAGAGAACGGCCGACCGTTCCACTCCGGCCATTCGTGACCACACTCCAGAATCAAACGAATCCTTTGCGGCAACAACCGCCTTGTCCACGTCACCTGCTGTTCCTTCAGGAACCTTCGTCACGACACAGTCGTGAGCCGGGCTAAGCCGATTCATATACTGACCACTCTCGGATGCGGTCCATTTACCGTTAATCCATAAATCAAACTGTCTGGGTTGTTCTGGAATTTTCATAATCGCTCCCTCGTTGTTAATTGTTGACACTACATGTTCTAAAAACGTCTCTCCTCACTGAGATTTCTTAAATTATTTATCGACGAACGGCTGCATAATATTTTTATACAGAGCCTTTGTGACAACCTCGACATCACCCTTCTCAATGGCATTGGCAATCTGCTGATGCTCTCCGTACGTTTCGGTCAACAGTTTGTGTCGCGAATACGGCAGACGCATTCCGCCCAGCAGCGGCAACCAAACCGACTCCAGCCCGGTATGTCCACACTCTCGCAAGGTCAGACGGTGGAATTGCAAATCCAACTGAACCACCGCCGGCATATCTTTATCCTCACAGGCCAGCTTAAACAGACGCAAGTTCTTATTAATTTTAGCGGAAAAGTCGTCCGGCAGGTTCGCGATTAACTCCGAGAGAGCAAAACTCTCCAGCTCAAACCGCACCTTGGCCATCACCGGAACCAACTTTTGATCCCACACTTTTCCAACTCGAACTCCGCGGTTGGGGATTGCCTCCAGCAGCCCTTCCTGTGAGAGTTGAAGCAAGGCATCCCGGACAGGCCCCCGGCTGACCCGAAACCGTTCGGCCAAAGGGATTTCGCGCAGCGCTTCGTTGGGCTTAAATTTTCCCAGAAGAACTTCTTCTCTAAGTCGGTCTGTTACCTGTTCTCTTGCGCTTCTATATTCCATGATCTTACCTATTCGCTGATCTCAATTGATCCTGTTTTCCCGTCCGCCAGTGGTACGGGTTTTGAATCGACACCCCACTTGCTGGGCTTGGATCCCATCACAAATTCCAACACCCCACCCTGCATGATCGCCGTATGTGAAATCCAAACGTTATTCATCGGCTCTCCGTTCAACCGAACAGACTGAATGTATATATTCTTTTTCGATAAATCATGCGCTTTGATTTGAAACGTTTTCCCATTTTCCAGATTGATGGTAAAGCTTGGAAGCAAAGGGGAGCCTATCAGATAGATTCCGCCACAGGGATTGACGGGATAGAAGCCCATCGCGCTCATCACATACCAAGCGGACATCTGCCCGGCATCTTCGTTGCCGATGAGTCCGGCCGGTTCCGGCTTATAAAACTCGTCCGCGATCTGATGGATCTTTTTCTGAGTTTTCCATGACTGGCCCGCATAGTTATAGAGATAGGCGACATGGTGGCACGGCTCATTTCCATGTGCATAATCGCCAATTAAACCGGATACATCCCCTACAGCCGTTCCGTCTTCATTAGGAGGCATGGCAAACAGGGTATCCAAACGTCCCGCAAATTTTTCTTTACCCCCGAACAGATCAATCAAACCGTACACATCGTGGGGGACAAAGAATAGATATTGCCACGCATTGCCTTCGGTGAACTCCCGGTCTTTCGGATCCTCACGATGATACGCGCGCGGAACAAAAGGCTCATACCAAGATCCATCTTCCATCTTGGCGCGGAAAAATTCGGTTTTGGAATCCCAGACATTCCGGTAGTTCTGGCCACGAGCCTGATATTCGTCCGCCACGTTCTTGTTGCCCATTTTGCCCGCCATCAAGCTGACGGTCCAATCGTCATAGGCGTGTTCCAGTGTCAATGAGGTTCCGGAGCGGGTCAGCTCATCCGGGAAATAACCGAGCCTTAAGTAATGCTGCTGACCGTACCACTGGGGGTAATTATAGAATTTCATTATGGGCGCACCGGACTGGGTTGTGGTTGCCAACAGCGCATCCATGATCTTTTCTTCGGACACGTCATCGACCAGCCCTTTCATCCAAGCATCCACGATAACCGGAAGCGCATGAACGCCAATCATGCAGAAATTTTCATTATGTTGCATAGACCAACATGGCAGCATGTGGTATGCGCTTTGTTCCTGATGCGCGAGCATCGACTGGATGAAGTCTTTGGTGCGCTTCTGCTGGATAATTGTATCAAGCGGATGCAACGTCCGGAACGTATCCCACAAAGAAAAGACGGTGTAATTGGTGAACCCCTCCGCCTTATGGACCTCTTTGTCGATGCCCCGATACTCGCCATTGACGTCCTGATAGATCTCGGGATGAATCATGGTGTGATAAAGCGCGGAATAGAATACCTCCAGATCCTTCTCAGGACCATCCGCCACGATTTTGCCTAACTCCTTCGCCCATTTGGCTTCTGCGGATTGCCGCACCTTTTCAAAGTCCCAATGGGGAATTTCCGTTTCGAGATTTTCCATCGCATTGCGCATCGAAACGCCCGAAACCGAAATCTTGGCCTGCAGCGTCTTCCCCGGCGCAAACCGGAAGGCGGCAATCATTTTCGACGAGGCCAGCTCCGGAATGTTTGGATAGTCGAGATTGCGTATCTCATCGCGAATCAGATGGTTCGCCATCGGCTCGGAAAATTTTAACGCAAAGTACACGAACCGGCTGGTTGCCCAGCGGGAATCTGTAATCCGATACCCGGTCACTGTGTAGGCATCGTGAACGCGAACGTAGGCATGCTTCACCCCAGCAACCCCCGGGATATAATGTTTTAAATCCATGAGCACCTGACGGTCTTCGCCCTTGGGAAAGGTGTAACGGTGCATCGCGACCCGCTCGGTGGCAGTTAACTCAACATCAATATCATAATCCTGTAGCCGCACCTGATAATAGCCTGGTTCTGCTGTCTCGTCGTCGTGCGAAAAACGCGAACGATATCCGGTCTCCGGATTCTTTTCCGCGCCCGGCTTGTACGAAACATCGCCCACGACCGGCATCAGCATAAAGTCGCCCCAGTCAATCAGTCCCGTGCCGCTCAAATGCGTCTGACTGAAGCCTAGAATTGTGGTCTTATCATAATGATAGCCGGCAGCGGCATGCCACTCCTGCACCGAACAGTCCGGCCCTGGAGCCACCGCCCCGAACGGGACGGTAGCGGAGGGAAAGGTGTGACCATTGTAGCCTGTCCCGATGAGCAGGTTTACGTGCTCCATCCCGTTTGCCGCGAGGGAGGACGAAACTCCCGCGAACAAGATCGAAAGGCATGCGCTGCGGATAAATCGTTTCCGAAGCCGAGCCGGCGCTTTAGATGAAAAGTTTATGGTCATATTGGTTTTTCTTCCTCTGATTTCAGGGGGGGGACTGTGTGGTCAGTACAACTTGCGCTGCGCCAGATCATCCGCCCACTGCGGTTCATGCTTTTTCATCCATTCGACCAGCCGTTTTTTCATCTGTTCGGCCTGGGCGCGGTTTCCTTCCGGCGAAATCGGCGTGAGGATCAGGTTGCGCAGTTCCTGCGGATCGGCCTTCAAGTCATACAAGGCGTTCAGCCCCCGGTTGCTCTTGTTTTTGCCCATCATGAGCTTCAGGCCTCCGCTGCGGATCATATAATTGGGCGTGCGGGTTCCCGTGGAGAACGACACAACATCGTGCTCCTTCGTCTGGCCCTCAACGAAGAAGCGCAAGCTTATGCCGTTGTTTTCAGGAGCGGGCACCCCCATGTAGTCTAGAATGGTCGAACAGACATCCAGCTGCGAGACCGGAGCATCCACCACGGTTCCCGGCGTGATCCGTCCGGGGAAACGCATCAGTAGCGGCACATGAACGGAGCCTTCGTAAAAGATCATTTTAGAGTGCATGCCGTGGTCGCCCAGCATTTCACCGTGGTCGGAGATAAAGACGACCAGCGTATTTTCAGTCAGACCGAGCGCGTCGAGTTTATTGAGGATTTCACCGATCCAGTCATCGATTTCGCGCACCATTCCGTAATAAATCGACCGCATGCCTTGGATCTGTTCGCCGTTCCGGTAGCGCAGCTGATCGTTCTGGTTCGCTCTTTCGCGGTACGGCGAATCGGTCATCGGGTCGTCGATGCTTTGTGGCTTCGGAATCGATTTTGCCGGATACATGCCGTAGTAGGGTTCCTGGACCACCATGGGGGGGTGCGGCGGATCGAAGGAGCAGGTCAGGGTGAAGGCTTGGTCTTTCAGGCGGTCGAGCGCCAGCAGGGTTTCGTCGGCGGTAAAGGCCGCATAGGAAACGCGCGGCGGCAAATCAATCTCACCGTACTGGGAGACCTGTTTGCTTTTAAGTTTCATTTTCTGGTCCGTCCCCAGCTTTGCCTTTTCGTAATCCAAATCCAACTCGATCGGTCTGTAGGGCCGTTTGTTTCTTCCCGAGTAGAGCTCGCCTTCTCCCGGTGTTTTTGGGATCACTCCTTTGCTTTCGAGCCAAGCCTGATAGGCCTGAATCTGACTGGGGGCTCCTTTAACGTTGCCGACCACCTTCATAGTATTGTCATAGCAGTCGGTGAACTGATGAGGGGTGTGCCATTTGCCGTAATACTCGGCGGCATACCCGTTTTGTTTGAGAACACGATCGAAGGTCGGCACCTCCGGCACATCGGGGCTGGTGTAGTCCCCGTTGCTCAGAACATTCACATTGACGCTGCTGAGTCCCGTCAAAATCGACGCCCGCGCTGGCACGCAGACGGGATTGGCGGAATAGCAGTTGGAAAACATGACCCCTTCACGGGCGATGCGGTCCATATTCGGAGTTTCAATCACGGTATTTCCCGCGCAACTCATCGCGTCAAAACGCTGCTGGTCGGTCATGATAAACAGCAGGTTTGGTCGGCGGGCCGGCGCGGCGCAGACGTCCGGCGGCGCAAACGCCAAGATCAACCCAGCGAAACACACGACGGCAGAAAAGCATCTAGAATTAAAATCGAACTGTTTGTTTGTGCTCATTTTCTTTCTTTTTCTCTATTGGAAATGTCTCTGTCTTTTTAATCCGCCGTCATTCGTTCGGAGCCTTCCGCCCGGATTCGATCCAACTTCTTCTGCATCCGCTCCGCGATTTCAGGATACTCACTGATGACATCATGTTCTTCTGCGGGGTCCTGCTTCAAATTGAAAAGTTGCGGCTTGAACCGGGCCGGGTTTCTCTCTTTCTGCGCTTTATCCGCTGGCCGCAGGGGATTGTTTTCAATGTATTTCCAATCCTCCATGCGAACCGCAAGCGTTCCCTTTACGTCATTCATCATCATCGACGGGCGTTCACGTTGCGCCGACTTCCCGGCGCACAGTGCGGAGTAGAAACTGAAACTATCGGGAGCAGCGGTTTCCGGATCCATCACTTTTCCGTCGAGCAGCTCCTGGAACGTTGCATAAAGATCAACAATATTGATCATCCGATCCGACTGCGATCCTGCCTTAATTATCTTGGGCCAACGCGCAACAAAAGGCACTTTAAAACCTCCCTGCCAAATCAAGTGCTTATCGCCTTTAAAATCTCCATTCACCTTGAAGCCCAGCGCACGCGCCTCCTTTTCTTCCGGACAGAAATCGCCCCCGTTGTCGCTGGTGAAAATTAAAAGCGTATTATCCAAAACGCCCAAGGACTCCAATTTGTTAACGATTTCGCCAACGCTGTTATCCAGATCATGGATGAAGTCGCCATAGGCACCAACCCCACTGGTTCCGCTGAATTTATCGCTGGGCGAAATCGGATGGTGTACGGCGACCGGACAAAAATATAAAAAGAACGGCTTGTCTGGATCTTCTTTCACCGTTTTTTCAAGCCATTCTTTGGCGTGATCCGACAAATCCTGCGTAACATTCTTCGCGACCCGCTGCGGCGCATCATATCCGTGATATTGCTGGCCTTTATAAAAACTTTTCCCATACGGATGTTTGCCCTTGGAACGAAGGCCCCAGATGGATTCATTTTCAACATATATTTTGGGCAACCAGTCAATCTGATTGGGGACCGCGAAGGTATAATCGAACCCCATTGAGCGCGGGCCGGGTTCCAATGGCTGAGCGGACAGATCCTTCACAATTTCCAAATTGGTATACCCCAGATGCCATTTCCCAAACTGAGCGCTCCGGTAGCCCTTTTCTTTCAGATACTCCGGAAGCGTGAAAAGTTCCGGTTCGACGGCCAGAGGGCCTTCCGGCGGACTGAGCACGCTATGTTTCATGACGCCCCGCCAGGCATAACGGCCGGTCAGAAACGCATACCGTGTGGGGCTGCAAACAGACGCCGGCGTGTTTGCATCGGTAAAGCGCATGCCCTCCTCTGCCAACCGATTGATATTCGGTGTCTTGATGTGCTTTTCGGAAGCCCCATAACAGTTTGCGCTGCCATAGCCGTAATCATCGGCCAGAATAACAACAATGTTTGGAGTATTTTGAGCCGCACTCCATTGTGCGGTTGCGCCTAAAATTAGAAAAATGCTTAGTTTATAGATTCGACTGTTCATAATAAAATCCTTTTATTTCTCGTTGTCGTAAACCCCATTCATCTCACGCTGGAACTGAATGACCATGCCGCGCAACTTGGTTTTAATTCTCCAAGCCTCCGCCCGGCCCTGTGCCTGAGTTTCACCTTTTTTTGGCCAGGTCGCTATAATTTCCTTGGTCTCGCCCGGATCGTTCTCCAAATCATACAGTACAAGGTTTGGATGCAGGGCCAGTTTCCACTTTCCGGACCGAACCGCAGCCAGTGCGCCGTGACTTCCGTGATAGAAAAAGGCATTGAGGTATTCCTCCCGCGTATACTTTTCCGACCATTCCTTATCCTGAGCAAACCCGCGCCGCAGGGGAACCTCCGCGTTCAGCGAAACGCTTTTATCAAACGCAGGAATCCCGTCGGTTTTCCCTAACAAGAGCGCACTTAAATCGCGGCCGTCAAGGGGGACCTCCTCCGGAATGGAAATCCCAGCCAGAGACGCCAGTGTCGGATACCAGTCCATCGCGTGGCAGACCGCGTCGGCTTCAAATCCTTTGCGGATGCCCACGCCTGGGCCGTAGGCAATTGCGGGAACGAGCAACCCGCCTTCATAGCAGGTCAGTTTGGAGCCGCGGAGCGGCTGCTGCTCATTGCGACCCGGCCAGCGACCGTTATCCGACACGTACATGACAATGGTGTTATCCTCAATCCCCAGACGCTTCAGGGTCTTCATAAGCCGGCCAACATGATAATCCATCTCCTGAATGGCATCGCCGTATTCCTGATGGGCCGTCCAGTTGGAGGTACCGCGAAATTCCGGGCTCACACCAAGCGGATCGTGCAGCATCGTGTGGGGCAGATAAAGGAAGAACGGGTTTTTCGCGGAGGTCTGTTTTTCGATCCAGGAAATGGCTTCATCCGTATATTTTTTCGCCAGTTGTCCCGGTCCCACATCGCGCTCAATCACCTCATCATCGTTGTAAAACGGCATGCCGCCCTTGTCATCAAAATGAGAAACTTCGAATGAATCCATATTGTGCAAAATGCCATAATAATGATCAAACCCCTGATTGAGCGGCAGGAACTCTTCCTTGAAGCCCAGATGCCATTTGCCGATGCAGGCGGTTGCATACCCGGCACCTTTAAAGAGTTCAGCCATGGTCAAACGCTCAGCCGGAATGCCTTCCGTCGCATCCGGACGGTGCACCCAGATTTCATTGCCGGTCCGCCTCGGATAGCATCCGGTCATTAGGCCCGCTCGCGAAGGACTGCAAATCGGCGCGGCGGAATAATAATCGGTAAACCGAACCCCGTTTTCCGCCATTGCATCAATCCGCGGGGTCTTGACCTCCGTCGCCCCGTAGCACCCGAGGTCATAATACCCTTGGTCATCGATAAAAATAAAAAGAACATTGGGCTGATCTGCCCGCACTTCGAGGAGGGTGGTAAAAGAGTATAAAATAACGGTTAGGAGGATTAAACTCCATTGCTTGTTCGTTGATGACTTCATTCCTGTTCGACCTCCATAGAAAGCGGGTAGTAAGCTCGTATTGAATGTAACAGGATGCATAATTACAGATTGTTAACAATTTACAAGCCCAAAATAATAGAAGAAAAAAAAGCGTGTACGTGCCTCATTGGTTGAGTTCAACACGAAACATGAAATGTAACTACTCAGGTCGTTCCTCTCTTCACAGATGCAGTACTGGATGACTGGATTTATGGATTGTTGCACCAAATGAGCTCTGAAAGACCTCATGCTCATCCATCGATCCAAAAATCCAGCATTCCTTTGCTCAGCATAAGCTGAGCAGTTACCATGAAAAAGCCTCTATAGGCCGGGTGCCCTCGCCCGGCGCAGCGCGCAGAGGTTTGGCCGCAAAGCATGAGAGACGCAAAGTTTCCAATCATTGGAGGAATGAAGAGCTAACTTTTCCGAAGCTTATGGAACTACCGTGATGTTTATCGTACCAGAACCTAGCCAGGCATCAGATGTGTCTTGTAACCAGAGAAGGAGAGAATGACTTCCTTCACCCAGGCCGGTGACATTAAACGTATATGGAGCTTCACAATCCGTTGAATGAGAAACACCATCTACCCTCAAACATACTAATTTAATATCTTCAGGACTGAAGCCCGTTACATGGGCAGTAATATTTAGATCGTCGCCATCAGAGAGTGCAGTAAATTTAACGGATGGCGGTTCTGGATCGTCATCCATCCGTTTAAGACGGAAAAACATCGTTTTCTCGGTGGATAGTGGGTGCAGCTCGGTTACTGATTCGTAGAGCTCATCAATCGCATTCGTACTGATTGTATGAATCCTTTCCGTTTGCCATGCGACGAGGTTAATTGAATAATCAATCATGAATTGTGATCCATCCATAAATGTGGGCCGCTCATAAACGAAGGCCATCTCATCGCCCTCCCGAGTAAGATTCATACGAGGAGAGGAGTCCATGCGATTCGAGAACGTTCCATACAGGTATGCATCTCGGTTGTTCATTCCCGATACATTCAGATCATCATAAGGCCCCCAAGCAAGCGTTCCATAATGCAGTCCTTCCCAATAATCATGCAGCGAGTCGCCATCTGAATCCGTTGCCCGCATCTGCCAGTCCGACAGCGGCCACATTTCGGCGCACCAATCGGAAAGTGCCTGAACGGCAGAGGGCTCCAAGCCAGTTTCATTAAGCCTTGGAATCAACCGATACATGGCATCGGCCTCCACGGCATCTCTTTCTCCATTTACCGAAAACAAGTACCCGCGTGTTACGGAGTCAGGTTCTTCCACGGGTATATAATCTTCATTTTCAACAAGAAACCAGAAACTACCCCCCGTTCCCCTCTCGTCGGTTCTTGGCCAGTCTAATGGTTCATAATCTCTGGCTCCTACCATAAACTGTTCCAGCATAAAGCAGGCGGCGCATTCCTGCATCTATTTGATAAACCAGCGTGATGTACTTGTGTCCTTTTTTGTATTGAACCTCATCAACTCCAATGGCTGTGATCCCATCCAGACTTCGGTGAGCCAGCCCGTAATTGACAACCATTTTCACGGATCGAAAAACCGTATCCCAACAACTGCCAAAGCTCTCCGCCGTCTCCTTCCACTGAGAGCTTTCTCGCCCACGGTGCTAAAAAGATCTTAAATACCGTGGTTGATTGAGGAAACCACATCATGGAGATAAAATGCTCAGTGTGCTGATTTTTACCCACAGATTCGGCGGAAGACCCATTTTTCTTGCTCCATTCACGGAACCACTTGAATGAACGGGCTCACATCTCCGCGCATAAAACTCTCTACAATTCATGTGGTGCGGCTCATTCAATCGCAAAAATCCATCCATTTTTGCCCTGAACAAACATTTTATTGCCATAAATCGCCGGAACGTTCTCCAGCATTTCCCCGCCGGTGAACGTCCGCCACTTGACTGCGCCGGTAATAGGATCGAGGCAGGTGACGAACATGTCCGCCGAAGATCCGAAGAGGAGCTTGTTTGAGGTGGTTACAGGCGCGGTGAGTCCGCCGCCGCCAACATAGCTCCACGCCGGCGTACTGATGCCGGAGTTTTCGACATCATCAAAACCATAGATCGTTGCATTTCCCGGCAGCTTGGTAATTCCCAGCGCGGCCGAACCGTAGATCCTATCATCAAGAGCAGCCACGGTTCCGTTCTGCAGATAGCCACCGGGAGACACCCACGAAGAAGTGAGTTCGCCGGTGTCTTTGTTCAGCGCAACAATTTCATTCCCCAGCTTCTGCACATAAACGTACCCCTTATGGATCATTACCGCTGCCGAATCCGGGCGGCCGCCATTGCCGTCACCCTTGGTTTTTGTTTTCCAGTTCAGCGTACCGGTCACCTGATTAAATGAATAGTAGTATCCCGACCACGAGCCGACGTATACGTTGGTACTGTCGATGCACGGGACGGAATAAATGCCGATGTGTTCAGTGTCAGTGGGGTCTTTGTCGAGGGCCGTATCGTACTGCCAGAGCTTGTCGCCATTCGACGCATCGGCTCCGTACATCATTCCATCGGTGTTCCCGAAGAAAAGTCTTCCGTCTTGGTACGCCGGAGAAACCCAGGTCTTACCAAATGCATTGGTGACCCAGCTGGCGCTGCCAGTATCCTTATCCAAAGCGAAGAACAAGCCGTCTCCGCTGGTCTGCCCGATAAAGACCTTTCCTTCGGCAACCACCGGCGCAGCGGACATCAAATGCCCGCCGATTTCATGCCGCCAGATTTCCTCGCCTGTATCGACATCGACCGCGTTCACAAACCCATCGGGGCCGCCGACATACATCACATCATCCACAACGGTAGGTGATGTCATGAACCCAGGCGTCCAACCAGCTGCATAAAATTCACCATCGATCCATGTGCCATCAAGGATTCCTTGCTGCCACTGCACTTTGCCGTTGTCCGGCGAAACCGAGTAGAGGATAAGATCCTTGCCGGATACGAGCAGGCGATCTGCGTTTCCGACCAAATCGGCTGTAAAACCGTGTGCGTTCAGCTTTGTGCTCCAGACGACTTGGTACGTGTTCCCTAAATCCTCCACGGCGTAAAGCATTCCGTCCATATCCGCAACATAGACCGTGGTGCCGATCACCAGCGGACGGGAGCGAATCCACGATCCGGTTTCAAATTCCCAGACCAGGTTTCCGGATGCGGCATCCACACAATAGAGCTTGCCAGAGGCGGCCCCCACATACACACGCCCATTGCTCTCCAGCGGAGTGGAAAAGAACTGACGGGCTCGTTCTTCCTGATCCGGGCACGACCAACGCCACGATTCATTTCCGGTCTCCTTGTCCAGTGCGAAAATCCGATGGTCCGTTGTTCCGATGCAGATGTGCTCATCCTCAACGCCGAATGCTCCGGCGGGTTCCGCAGGAATGGCATGTGTCCATTCCGTGGAAAAGTTCGAATTCGTAAGACTGCGGCAGTGAATATTACCGTCCACGGATGCGGCATATACCGTATTGCCAAAGAACACGGGCTCATTTGCCGTATCCGAATGCATGTTGAACTGAGCGATGAACGCTCCGCTCTCGGCATCGGCAGCGCGAACCCAGGTGTTGACAAGGGTATAGACCCAGAAATGGGTTTTGGATCCAACCGGATTACTGATCAACTCGCCCGTATCTTTATCATGTACGGTGAACGACTGACCGGTACGGCTGGTACGGATCAGAACCCGATCCGGACTCACAATGGGATCCCTATACGAACCCCGAAAATCATACAGGCGAAATCCATACTGTCGCGCCCGCCAGAGGGGTTCTCCGGTAACTTCATCCAGACAGAACCCGATCACATCGGCACCCGGTGAGGCCACATAGATTTTACCGCCTTGAATAACAGGCCTTGCAGTCAAACTGTGGTGATTCGGGAAACGCCAGGCGATCCGGCCCGTCGAGGGCCCCTGATCCGGCGAAAAACCCGTATTGCTGCCGTCGGTGTTCATGTACATCGTCCAATCGGTTTTATTGGTGCTCGCCGCCTCTGGCGCACCAATAACTTCAGGAATCATCGATGGATTTGAATGAATGGCCTCGAGCGCCGCGAAGCCCGGAGCCAGTGTGTCCCAATCCCCCGGATCATACGAGTCGGAGAAAATGATGAGTGGCGAAACGGCCGTAAAACTGCTCATATCCAATCCCTGACGCCACAGCAGGCGGAACCAACGCGCCAGTGCCGCACGACGGCTAAGAAACTCCGTTTCACTTGTAATCGTCGGTTTCGACTGAACCTCTTTTCGAATTTGATCGATGTCAGAAATTCCACTGATCAGAAAACTCGGGTCTGCTATCGATTGCCTGGAGATGCTGAAAAATCCGTGCATCTCGTTCATCTCGTCGACCGCAAGCGTGATCCGCTGGATGCCGTCGCCAAGATCTTCCTGCGAAACCATGCGGTATTCGTCACTTGAAAGCGTGCGCCATGTGATGAGGTTGGTGCTGTAATTGATATAATAAGCGGCTCCGAGGGGTTGATCTTCGCCCGCCGCCCAGACCAGCGTCACGGTATTGGAGCTTCTGATCGCCTGTGGATTCGTGAGACCGAAACGTTCTCCGACACTCTCAGGATCAGATGAGTTTGATCCGGCCAGGAATTCATAATAATCAGACTGTCTGTCGCCATCGCTGTCTTTATTTCCATCGGAATCGGACAGAAAATCGAAATAGGTGAGTTCCCAAGCATCCGACATATGATCCCCGTCCAGATCCGGATCGTTTGCATCGGGGATGCCGTCGTTGTCGGCATCCGGCCAGTCGACAGGAAATGGAGATGAAAGCGTGGTGGCGGTTGCAGCGGCCGAAACCGTGCCGGTATTGCCAGCCGTATCGCGCATCGTGACAGTATAACTATAGGGGGTCGATGCATCGAGGCCAGAGTCGCTGAAGAACGAACTACTCTGCCAGTCGCTATCCGTTCCGCCGGGATTGCCCGTGGTTTCTGCGAAAAGATATTCCACGGCGCTCGCATCGTTACCCGTCACGGCGGTCATACTGATCGAAGACGAACCCACCGCCGCTGGAGCGGACTCCCAAGTTGCCGGATTCGGCGTGGGGGGATCGGTATCCATCGGGAAATAATGACTCGTATCAATTCTTAAATCCAGCATCAGACCGTACGATTTAACGTCAATGGCGAACTCAAGCATTCCGTTCTCTACGGTACTCGGAACCACCTGAATATTGGGAGAATAATCTCCGCTACCCGCCACCGCCGCTACCCATTGGCCAGAACCTGAACCGTTTCGTTGATAAATATCAAAATACTTTCCACTTTGTGAGCGCAGGGAAAAGACCAGCTCTTGCCCAAGACCCAGCACCAGGTTATTTGTATTAAAGGTCAGCAGGAATGCTTCACCGGGGCCATACTGCATATCGCCTGCCGTTTCGCCGGAGGATATGATACCTAAACCGGTGGGAAAAGAATAGAAATCCGCCGGAGCTCCGAACGTCCAAGTGAAAGGATTCTCAGGCCCAGCCTTATCCGATGCAACCCACGTGATCTCAAGCGTTCCGCTGAAACCCGCAACCGTGCCCGTGACGGTTGTGTTGCCAAGAGCTCCGCCGTCAAAGGTCGGTGTGCCCTCCAGATTGCCAATGGTGAACACGGCATCCGCTGCAATCCCCGGTGCAAAACCATCTAATGCAACATGAATAGTGGCATGCGTCACACCTACGGCCGACAACAGAACAATAACACCTAATCTCAATTTTTTCATCAGCGGCAGATCATCATCCTTTTTTTGAGAAGCTTCTACCGCGTAATGAAGGCGGTGTTGGACCAATCCGTTGCACCGGCGGCGTTGACGGCGCGGACGCGGTAGTCATAGGTCTGGCCGTTGGCCGCTGAAGTGTCGGTGAATTGGTAATTTTCCGTTCGGGTGATCTCCACAAACGAACCGCTTCCGGCCGGTGAGCGCTCAATAATGAATTCGCCGTTTTCAACCGATCCACTCCACTCCAGCAGGATGCCCCGATGCGAGTCGGCATTCAGCTCCAGTGGTGTTTCGGCGGGTGCGACTGCAGGACGCACCTTGAGCGCAATGAAGCCTTTAAGTTCGTCATCGATAGTGAATGTACTGCGGGCGGTTACACGGGTTGTATCCGCGGAATAACTCCCGGGAGCATTGTCGAAAACCTGAACGACGGTTGAACTGGAAGCCAATCCACTGGTGTCGGTGTAGGGTGGATGAAGCACCAGCGATTCGGTCCAGTCAACCAGGTTGGTCGATTCAGCAACAACCAGTTCAACGTCATTTGCATCCCGGTTAAAATCAAAAATGAGCGTCATGTACCCGTTACTCAGACTCACGGGAATATCGTAACTGGCCAGCTGCTGAGCGGTCGGCGCGTTGGTGCCCCGGATGAGCCCTTCGGTGACGGTCGTCGGATCACTGCCGATGGCATATTCTGCAAACAGCGGCAGCTCATTGGTCGGGCCGGCTTTAGCCGGGTCGTAGTTGCCCATGCCGACGGACTCGGCCCAACTGCTGTAGCGGGAGCCCTCTTCAGGCGTCGTGGGCAGCCCACTCAAATCAACCGCGTTTGCCGAAATACTGCTGAACGCGATGCCGGGCTGCGCGAGCAGGTTTGAGAGCGTGTATTCTCTCCGGTTTAGGGTGTAAGAGAAGAGAGATCGGGTGTCGTCACCGCTATTCCAACACACGGCACGAACGGTTCCGTCGGATTTTCGGATCACCACGTTGTCCATATAGAAATGGTAGGCTCCCGCACTAGGAGCAAGCAGGCCAATAAATATTTCATTTAACTGGCGTACCGCTGCGGCCTCACCCATGCCTACCGCACATCGAACCCATTCTCCTTTGGGCAAGATTCGGTCTACCACCATGCCGTCATCCAGACCGATCCCGTGCGAGCTGCGGAACAGCGGCTGAGTGCCATATGCGCTATAATAAAAAGACGGAGAGGAAAACATACCGCGAACCTGATCGGAATCGTCCGCTACATAGATGTCGTACTGCATCACATCGCCCGCATGAATAAACTGGTCTGATTCCGAACTCCACACCGGTTGAGCAAATTCAATATAAACCCCTTCTGTATCGGGATCGGACAGCGCAGCGGTCTGGACTGCCATAACTTCCATGATGTCTCCAACCGGAGCTGGCTCAAGGTAAGGCGGAATCATAGTTCCGCGCAACGTCATATAACTGGCAGAAACATCGCCTGCTGCAAACCAGTCATCCAGCAGGCCAATCATCGTATCACGCACCCCGGGGTTCGCGGCCGCAACATCCGTGGTTTCTCCGATGTCGGCATTGAGATCGTAAAGCTCCAGCATCTGATTGCCAGGCAGCCTGTTAAAATGCAGCTTCCAGCGGTCATTTCGGAGGGCGGTCCAATCTTGACCCAAGCCGTAGTAACAGCTATCAAATCCGGCACGTGCCGGTGTGCGCGAGAGCAGATTAGAGGTCAGGTTCAGTCCGTCGAGTTCGGCCGCGAGCACGGTCTGTCCTGCGGCATTGACCAGCGTCGGGTAGAGGTCGAAATACTGCGTCATGTTCGTATAGCTATTATCGCCCGACGCATAAGGCGCCTGGTTGGCATCCAGCACCCCTGGCCACCAAATGGCGGCGGGCACATGAATGCCGCCTTCCCAGAGCGACTGCTTGAACCCGCGGAATGGAGTGTTATCCCCCCGGCCTGTTCCGCCATTATCGGAAGAAAACACCACGATGGTATTGGTCGACAGTCCGTAAGCATCCAGACGGTCGAGAATGGCTTCGGTGGATTTATCAATCGCGTAGACCATCGTGCAGTAGACCAGTTCTCGATAGCCGGGCAAGGGGTCGTCCAGCGCATTCATGTCAAACTCCTCCCCCGGCGAACAGTACATCTTAAGCACATCTTTTATTGGTCGTCCCGTTGACGGACTGACCAACTCGCCGACGTTGTTCCATGCCAGTGAGGGATGATTGCTGGAGACGATGTTGCACAGTTCTTCCAAGTCGGTATTGAGTATGTCGTAGGGTGAATGGACCGCGCCATGAGGGATGTAGAGGAAAAAAGGTTCGTGCGCATGTTCATCGATGAAGTTCAACGCATCGTCTTGGACAACATACGTTAAGTACCCTTCGATCTCATCTGATCTGGTTTCATTAATCCACCAGTTTTCGTCCGTGCGATCATGATAGTTTTGACCGCCGCCGTAAAAACCGGCCCACTCATCGAAACCGTAGGTGTTGACCCCTTCTCCATCCCGGGTTGCCGTCGCCTTGCTGTTGTGCCATTTTCCGAAACAGGCCGTTGAATAGCCCGCCGCTTTGAAATCCTTGGCGATATTGGAAACCGAGTTATCGAGTACACCTCCGATCATCTGACCGGAACCGACCTCGGTGTAATGCCGACCGGTTAACATTCCGGCGCGGCTCGGTGAACAAACGTGGTGCGTCATATAACCGGAAAGATAGATGCCTTCATTACAGATCCGGTCGATACTCGGGGTGTACGCCAGACCCCCCGGCGATGCATTGCGGCTGATATCTGCATTTCCGAGGTCATCGGCATAGATGAACACTACATTGGGCGGGCCGTTAGTACGCCCCGCCATGGCTGCCGCGGTGGTGGCGCTCGCAATGGATGACCAACCGCCATGATTGGGAGTCGATGCCGTGTCGCGCATCGACACATAATAGCTATATGTCGTGTTAGGCAGCAGGCCGGTATCGGAATAGGTCGAGCTGCTCTGCCATCCGCTGTCCGTTCCGCCAGCGGGATTGCCTATGTCACTTTTGAAGAAATATTCAACATCGCTCACATCCTCCCCCGTCGTGGCGGTCATGGTGATGGCGAACGGCCCGTCTTCGGCAGGGGGCGCCGCCCAGGTTGCCGGATCGGGTGAGGGCGGGTCGGTGTCGGGCACACTCGGGCCAACGACATCAAAGGACAGCCCATTGAGCAAGTTCACGCCATCGGTCTGAACAATCGCAAACTCCGCCAGCCCATCGACATTGATGCTCGTATGAAAGCCATTCGCAACCGTTGTAACATTCAACACATTTGTACCGGTCGTCGGGCCGCTCCGCTGATAAATAGAGACGGCGTCTCCGCTGTCTTTTGTGCTCACGGAGAACACCAAGGTTTGCTCTGCATCCAGCACGAGGTTCGTCGTGTTGAACTTCAACAGAAAAGCTTCCCCTTCATGCCAGTTCCCATTCCCATTGATTAGAGGAGGTTCGTAAGGACCCCAGCCGATACCAAAGGTGGCAAACACACTATTCGGACCGGTAACAAAGTTCCATTCTGATGGATTCACCGCATCCGTGGATGCCGTCAAGGTAACCGCAAACGATCCATTGGCCCCGGAAACATCTGAAGAAACCAACCCAACCGTATTTGCAAGCGGCGTCGCACTCAAGCTCACCGTGGAATCCAGATTGCTGAGTGTAAGCGTCGTTTGAGGACCGTCATCTCCGTTATTCAAATCCACAACGATCGCAGCGTTCGCCGCAACGACACCCATTGCCAATCCGAATATACCCGTCAGAAATTTCCTCATTGTATTCGTTCTCTTTACCGGATGCGCCCTGCAACCCATTACGGGATCTCAACGTTCAAGCGGATAAATTTATTTGCCTCAATTAGAGGAATAGAGTTGATGACATAATCGAATGTCGTGCCGGTACTATTTGTTTCCATACTTATTGAAGGGTCTGCACTCCATGATCCCTCAACGAAGTTGGTGGTCGTTTCCACCACATAGCTCAAAGCCGGGTCATTGTTACGCTGCACATGCACCATGTTCATTGCGTTTCCAACCATCCCGAACTCCAAATCTTCCCCCGAATCGGCGGCATTGACCGGATTGCCGTTGAGCGCGTATTCCAGCAGGTTGATCATCCCGTCTCTATCATAATCATAGGTCTCGGATCCGATCAAACCGGCACCCCCATACACTTTTGACCAAACGTCGTAATCCATATCGTCCTCTTGGAGATTTGGAAGATCCGTCGAGGTAATGGCCACCATGTCCAGGATGGTCGCCGAAGGATCGCTGGTTTCGATCCGTATATCCACTTGATCCGCGGCGCCGAATTGCGCATCGAATACAGTGACCCAAATGGTCTGCCACTTTATATTCACACCCGTGGCGTCAACCGGCGTTGATTTGGCGAATTTCAGATCTGCGCCCCCGTTGTCATAGAAAACATCGATCGTGGCGATGGCGTTACTCACCATCACCAGAATTTCAAAACGGACATTGCGCTTTGCCCCGTTAGAAAATTCGGGATCCGTCACATCCAGCTCATACGCGGTTCCGCTCGACAGGCGTGCGGCCATGTTGCGCCGGGCATCTCCTTCCGTAGGATACAGCGATGCGACCGTTTCCTGCGCAGCCTCTACCATTACAATATGGTTCGTATCCAGTTCAAGTCCATAGGCTCCGGGCGGATCCTCGTTGAGGTCCGCCACCACACACACCGCGTCGAATTGATTGTCCGCTCCATACTCTTGGAAGGCGGAGTTTAACAGTCCTTTCCGAAAATCGCAGTCCTTCATCGTCAGCGACCCCTCATTATCGACTCCAAAAAACACATCCGAAGTACAGGACTCAAGCGTCATCGCACCGTTGGTGCCGCAACTGAAATTCATGGCACCCTTCCTCTTGAATCCACCGATGTCGCACTGCTGCAGGTACAAATAGCCGCCTTCCGAGGCTAACGCTTCTTCTGAAGTTCCCCAGTGGTAGCCCGTGAAAAACCGAGCAAAACCGGTATATCCCGATAACGTCTTGATTCCGTACTGTCCGGTGTAGTCACCGATATTGTTAACGGTGGCCCCCGTCATAATAAAATCGAAGGGTTGTGATCCGTTTTTCACCGTGATGCCATGCTGCACCTGTTCGGCGGCAACCATCATGGACTGGCCGCTGGAATTATCTACCGTCAACAATTCATGGGACGCATGGTTAAAAATACCCATGATCGAATAATGGGTGCATCCGTTCAAATAGATCGCTTCGAGTTCTTTTCCGATATCCCATTTAAACGGACCCAGATTATAGTTTTCACTCGGGTTCCCCGGCAAATGCGTATCGCGCCAGAAGTCGGGTTTGATGTGGCAGTTCTGGATTCGACCGCCGGAACAGTTGTTTGCCCGATAGGTGCTTCGCAATCCCCCAAAGAAGGTGTATTCCACCAGATGATCGTCTCCGTTAAGTTCCGCCGCTTGGTAAGCATTACCGGCAAAACAATCGATAATATAGTTTTTATCGCCGTTGGCCTGAACCATATAGGGAAAGGCATCATACGCATTATCGTCCGTATAATTCTGATCGGGATAAAAGAAGGAAATACCGCGCAACCCGCTGGTGTCGCCTAGGGTGATGAATGGCGTACCGTCGGGTTGGTTTTTGCCGATATCGATCAGGATCAGACTGCCGAGTTCTGCTCTCGTATCAGAATCATGACGCCCGCCGCTGTTTCCGCGCAACTCTACGCCGACGCCCAGGTTCAGGTTTCCGGTCATCAGGTATTCACCATCGGGAACGAATACAATCCCGCCGCCATTGGTAACAGCAGCGGCTACCGCCTGTTGAATAGCAACGGTGTCATTGATTACGCCGTCACCGACCGCGCCGTAGTCCTTTACATTGAAAAGATCGGTATGGGTCGGCTTACGGACCTTGTCGTACACGTTGTTAAACCGAGGAACGGGCGTTACATTGGATTCCTCGATAATCCTAGCGTCACCCGTTGCGCTGGTCGGGCCGGTCAACGCGCAATTCACCAGATGAGCCGAGCCGTTCTGAAGCGCGACAGAATTTACGACTCCCGACACCGCGCACCCATTCATGATCAGCGCAATACTGCTATCATTGCCTCCATCTATCCCTTTATCAGATCCTTGGAAGGTACAGCCGACCATTTTAATCCATTTCGCCTCTTCCACAACCATCGCGGTCCTGCAGTTTGTGGACGTGATGTAAGCCATCGACCCCCAGGGATCATCTGTTGAAACCCCTGCGCGGAGAACCAGTCCTTTGTTGTAGCCGGAAAAGTTGGAGAAAACGAAATAGAACCCGTCCATCTCACGGATGTCCACCGCAGTGCCGTAATCCATCATGTACGAGGCATGAACCCCATCCAGGGCAGGACTTCCGGGCAGTTCAGACCAGGCCCAGTAATCCGGCGAAAAATGAAGGCTATCGAAACGCGAAACCGCGGCGCTATTATCCGCAGTCAGCCCCGTATGGAGCGGACTCCCGTAGACGCCGCGTACGCAGCACATACTGGATTTTGACATATCAACGCCGTTATATGCATTAACGAGCGTAATATTTTCAATCGTAGTTTTCGACCCCAGGCCATAGATCACGAAGGGATAAACAGTGGGAGAGGTCGCATGAGGAATCTGTTCGGGGTGCCAAAACGTCAAATCCCTCACCCCGCACCCGTTTGCACTCAAATTGATGATGGCGTTGGTTCCTGTGTTATACAGCGAAAGAATGGTACCGGCCGCTTGGTTGGTGGAAGTAATTTCACACCAGCGACCACGCAGAACGACATTATGATCAAACGTCAGCGTTCCCTCAATCCGATACTCTCCTTTAGGAACAAATACCGTTCCCCCGCCAGCCGCAGACGCATCATTTAGTGCTGCCTGAAACGCTGCCGTGCAATCCGTGTTGGTCGTGTTAACCGGCAGATTATAGACGGGGTCGGTCACCTCGCAAAAAGCAACAATGATGTCGTCCGTCGGATAGTCGACATCCTCCGGAATCACCCGCCAACCGGAGGCCGCAGGTGCGCCCTCGCCAATGACATCAATGGAGAACCCGCAGACCAAGTTGCCGCCGTCAGGCTGAATGATGGCGAATTCGTTCAAACCGCCCACGGGTACAGGTGTAGAAAACGTAGCTGCCGTCGTGGCTTCATCCAGCACCTGACTGCCGCTGCCGGACCCGGTCCGCTTATAGACATGCAGGGTATCTCCGGTGTCTCTGGTGGACACCGAAAATACCAGGCGTTGCTCGGCGCTCAGCGTTAAATTGCTGGTGTTAAATGTCAGGACAAATGCTTCATCGGTCTGCAAGTTACCGGCGCCAGCCGTGACGTCGTTGAGCGTACTAATGCCCCATCCCGTGTTGTAATCACGAATTTCATAAACGCCAACCGTGTCAAAACTCCAAGCCAACGCATCCGACGCGGTGGTTGCCGTCCAGGTGACCGTAACCGATCCACTGGCGCCGGAAATATTTGTTTCCCGAAGAACGGCAGAAGAGCCGGTCGCTCCGCTGTCAAAGGTCGTAGTGGCATCTAAATTGCTGAACGCAAACACGGTTTCAGCAAGGTTATCTCCGGTGCCACCGACCAAATCCACAACGATTGCAGCATGTGCTGTCGCTACGCCGACCATCAGGAGGAACGCGACTAAAAATAGTTTCTTCATCTCTACCTCTTTTCTCTTCCTCTATTCGCAAATGCATTTGAACAAACGGTCTCAAATCTCAGCTCATGGGGGTTTCTAAATTTCATATGGCGCAAACGGGTCATACCCCTAAATCGAGTTTGTATTTACTGCATTGTAGTAATTTACATTGTATCGTTTATTTTAGCCAGAGTATATTGTTAACAATGTACAAAAGGCCAATGTTTCATACCCTATTCCAAAATCCGCAGGGATAAGCGGCTTCGAACCGAGACGGTTCGCCCCGCCTTTCATTGCAAAACCATGCGGCAGAGCGAGGCGTCCTCGTCGAGCCGAACGTTGACGGCTAGCGGGTCGTGTTGGCGATGTTGGACCAGGATGACAGTCCGGCTGCATTTATCGCCCGCACCCGATAGTCATAGGACTGTCCGGAAACCGCGGTGCTGTCCGTATACTGGTAGTTGCCGGTTTCGGCAATCTTAGTAAATGAGCCGGTCCCTGCCGGTGCGCGCTCAATAACAAACAGCGCCTGTGCTTCGCCGCCTGCCCATTCCAGCAGAATCCCTTCGTGCGAAACCGCATTTAGGCTAAGCGGAGTTGCGGCAGCCGCAACGACCGGTCGGACGACCAATTTCAAAAAGCCCGCCGATTCATCCGCTAACGCTCTTCCGCCTCTAGCGGTTATGCGTGTCGTTGGTACGGGGTAGCCGGTTGCTGGAGCATTATCGGAAACGCTCAACACCATCAAGTTCGTGGCAAGAGAAGCGGTGTCGGCATAGGGCGGCTGAAGCACCAGCGTGTCTGTCCAATCGACCAGATTGGTGGATTCGCTGACCACCACTTCAACATCACCGGCATCGCGGTTAAAATCAAAACTCAGGGTCAGATAGTCATCACCTATCGCGTAACTTCCTAGCTGCTGCGCGGTGGGTGCGTTGGTGCCTTTGATCATTCCAGCGGTATAAGTGGACGGATCACTACCCAACCCATATTCTGTCATCAATGACCATTGATTCGTAGGACCGGCGGCGGCGGGATCTAACTGGTCAAGGTCGCCGACCTCCGCCATCCAGTCGCTGTAGTTCAACCCGTTGTCCGGAATCGAGCCAAGCACGCTGAGGTCTTGAGTGGCGAGGGTTATATTGCTGAAAGGGCAACCTGCAGGCAAGGAGCTGTATTTAGTACCGTTATAATAATAGCCAGGGCTCGTATCTGAATCGTTGCCATTGTTCCAAACCATGTCCCGTACGGTTCCGTCTTTTCTGCGGACAACCACATTGTCTAAGTAGAAATGGGAGTACCCAGGAGCAGGGTTGAAAAGACCGATGTATTGTGGATTGGAAGTGCTTGGGGCAATATCGCCGACCCCAACTGCTATGCGCACCCACTGTCCTCGTGGCATTACTGTTTCATAAAGCATGCTGCCAGAGGGATGGATCCCGAGATCTGTATTGAACAAAGGTTCCGAACCGCGCGACGGCGAACAGAAAAAACCGCTGTCATGACCTGAGTCTTCAGCCACATAGATGTCATATTCAATCACGTCGCTGGCCTGAACATATAAATCGAATATATTGAGGCTCTTGAAATCGTTATTAGAAAACCCTACCGAGACCCCCTCAGCCTCCCCGGAAATGGGTCCGGTTTGCGTTGCCTTAATTTCCAAAATATCGCCGAAAGGTGCGGGATTCGCATAAGGGGGCAGACTGTCACCGGACAAGGGCATGTAACTGGCCGTAACATCGCCCGAAGCGAACCATTGGTCCATCAGCGCAATCAACGTGTCGCGTTCGATTGGGTTGCTACTGGCAATATCCGAAGACTCTGCGGGATCGTTCAACAGATCGTATAGCAACAGCGTGGAACGGCGACCGGAAACCCGGTTAAAGTGCAGTTTCCAACGGTCGTTGTGAACCGAAGCCCAATAATCATCCATCCCGAAATAGCAGTTTTCAAAGCTCGGCCGGGCCGATATGCGACTAAACAGGTTCGAGGTCAGGTTGATTCCGTCGAGGTCGGTGCCATTCAGGGTCTGTTCCGTCATATCGATCAGCGTGGGATACCAATCGAAATATTGCGTAAGATTGCTATACACATTGTCCCCCGAGCTGTAAGGCTCCTTATTCGCATCCAGCGTCCCCGGCCACCAGATCGCAGCGGGCACATGAATGCCTCCTTCCCAAATCGTGACCTTGCCCCCTCGGAACGGGCTGTTATCCCCTCGATTGATTACTCCGCCATTGTCACTGGCAAAGACCACAATGGTATTGGTCGTCAACCCTAACACTTCAAGCCTGTCAAGCAGGAGACCGGTCGCTTTATCCATCGAATAGATCATTGTATAATAGACCAAATCGAAGAATCCCGGAAGTTGCCCATCCAACACATTCATATCAAACTCTTCAGCGCCACTGCAGCGCAATTCCTCCACGCCGCCAATCAGGTTGGTCGTTGAGGGGCTTTGCAATATCTTCACGTTATCCCAGGCCAGCGCGGGATACTCGTCGTCCCATATAGTGCACATTTCCTCCAGATCGGAGCGCATGATGTCGTAGGGCGCATGAACCGCGCCATGTGGAACGTAGCAAAAAAATGGAATATCCCGATTGTTTTCAATGAATTCGAGCGAATGTTGTGAAAGCAGATCAGTGAGATAACCCGGCTCATCCGGCACAT
>Ga0307990_1000475_pt1 | contig 35721 bp, 42 predicted proteins | sample EllFjometagen129_FD_203168 | JGI IMG/M metagenome (GOLD analysis project Ga0307990, IMG submission 203168) | Marine microbial communities from Ellis Fjord, Antarctic Ocean - #129 | ecosystem: Environmental > Aquatic > Marine > Unclassified | place: Southern Ocean | collected 2014-10-08
GCGTTGAGTCCGGTCAGCAGCGCCGCCTGCCCGGTGGCGCTCTGCGGCAAACCCGGCACACCCAGCGACGCATCTAGCGGAATGGATTGTGCCAGCATTTTTCCAAGGTTTGGAAGCAAGCTGAGCCCCGAATGATCGGGATTAAAAAACCTGCACCCTTCTTTTTTTCCAATGTCTGGAACTTTTTTCCACGCGATCGGGTTGACCGCCGGATCATCGGAGCCAAGCCCGAGACCGTCGATAAAGACAAATAGAACTGGAAGCCTTTCACTCATCAACTGAAGCTACAATTTTTACAAAATCATGGACAACAAAATCATTTTCCTGCGAGGCGAAATAAAGATGTCCCGCGTTGCCATCCGTGGGAATAGTTATGGCGTATGAATCTGGGCTCTTGGTTTTCTTCGTTTCCTTCTGTAAATTGCCCCTATCGAAAGGAATTCTATGAAATTCAACGAACTCGCAAAAAAGCGTTCTAGCGTTCGATCCTATACCAAACGACCCGTCAGTAAAAAAATGCTAGCTGAAATTCTTGAGGCCGGTCAGCTCGCCCCGACGGCCTGTAATATTCAACCCTTCCGGTTTGTGGTGGTGAAGGAAAAAGAAAATCTCGCTGCGCTAGCCGAAAGCTATTTCGCTGAGTGGTTCACGGAGGCACCGCTTGTCATCGCCATCTGCACCACCCCCGGACAGGCGTGGCAGCGCAAAAAACATGACGACAAAAACTATGCCGATGTCGACGGCGCCATTGCGGCCGACCATATGACGCTGGCCGCAGAAGAGCTTGGACTCGGCACCTGCTGGGTCGGTGCATTTAACCCGAAAATTGTGCGCAAGGTGCTCGGCCTGCCGCGCAGTGCGGAGCCGCTGGTCATGCTGACGGTTGGCCATCCCAATGAAAAGCCGCGCCCGAAAACCCGCAAGTCGCTGGATGAGCTGGTGAACTATGAAAATTGGACCCAAAAGTAAGCGTGAAATAGGAATGATGATACTCAGAATCGCCCTGCTGCTAGTCGTCGCATGGGGAGGTGCCGTTCTCTGGATGTGGGCGCGGCAGGAGTCCTATCTGTTTTTGTCCAACAACTGGGAACCTCTGCCGCAGTTTGAAACAGCCCGCTGGGACCGCGAGATCAATGGCGTAAAGCTTCAAGGCTGGTTTCTCGACAAGGGCGCCGATCAAACCGTGATCTACCACGGGGGCAATGCCGCCGATCTGGCCGGTCACTGCGAAGTGCTTTTCCAAGGTTTGGCAGCCAATGCTCTGCTGGTGAACTACCGCGGCTACGGTCAGAGCGAAGGGACGCCCGGCGAAAAGGAAATGGTGGCCGACGGCATCGCGGTGCTGGATCTGTTCTGCGAAGAGCAGCAGGTGCCGCTCTCCTCAATTTTTCTGATGGGCCGCAGCATCGGCAGCGGTGTTTCGGTGCAGGTGGCCGCCGCACGGCCAGAGATCGCCGGCGTGATTCTGGTGACGCCGTATGAAAGCATCGCCGCGATCGCCCGCTTTCAGTATCCGTGGCTTCCGATCGAACGGATGCTGCGCCACCCGTTTCGTTCCATCGACTACGCACCCAAGCTGACGATCCCCGCCCTGATTCTACTGGCGGAGTTTGATGAAGTGATTCCGGTCGAAACAGGACGCAAACTGAGCGAGGCGTGGGGCGGACCGAAAGAAATCATCACCCTGCCGACGGGTCACAACGACATCAATGAGTCCCCCGCCTATTTCGAAGCCATCAACCGGTTTGTTTCCGGCGAGGCATCAGCGCAACGACCATCCCAGTCAGAATAAAAGCGCCGGCGACCCATTCGCTCGTGCTGAATTTTTCACCCAAAACCAGCCAGGCGAAGAGCGCGGCGGCAAAGGGCTTCAGGAAAAATGCCATGGAGCCCGCGCCGGCACCGACATGGCCGATGCCGTAGATGTAGAGAAAATAGCCCATCGCGGTGCCGAAGGTTGCCAGATAAAACATGCCGACCCAGTCAACCACTCCATAGGCCGCAAACGGCGCACCCTCAATCGCCAGCGCGACCGGAAGCAAGACCAGTCCACCCATCAGCGCGGCGAAGGTGATGACCGCTAGCGCGCCATAGCGCGGAATAATTTTTTTGGATAAGACGGTATAAAGCGCGAAAGCCAGCATGGATCCGGCCATCAACAGCAATCCTGAAACGGACAGCCCATCGGCCCGGTTGCGCCCCAGAACAAAAACACCGGTCAGGCAGAGAGCAGCGGCTCCCAGTTTACGAACTGTTATTTTTTCGGAAAGTATCAGCGCGGCGAACAACACCACAAAGACCGGATTGCAACTGAACACCAGCGCGGCAATATTGGCCGGCAGAAAGATGATCCCCAGATGAAACAGGCTCGACATCAGGGTTACACCGATCAAACCCATGCTCGAAATGACCAAAACATCGTGGCGGTTGAGCTCCACGCCTCTGCCTCTCAACGATTTCGACGCCGGATAGGCCAGAATCAGGCCGGTCATGATGGATCGGAAACAAGCGAGCCAAAACGGATTGCTTCCGGCAATTCCGCCGGAGATCTGCATCAGCTTAGACGCCACTTCAACCGTACTGAACAAAAGCACGCCAAGAATGAGGGCGGTCATTGCCGTGCGGAAAGATGACGTGCCGGCACTCATCACGCATTTTTATTCTGCCGTATGAGGCGGCTAAGCTTGCAAAAATTGAGTATTTTTCCGCCGATGTTCATGTGGTCGACCAGCAGCACGCCGTTGAGGTGATCGTTTTCGTGCTGAATGGCGCGGGCCACCAGACCCTTGGCGTTGAGCGTCTGCTCGTTGCCGTCGCGGTCGAGATAACGCAGCACCGCTTCTTTAGGCCGAGTAACGGTCACCAAAATACCCGGAAAACTTAGACAGCCCTCTTCATAGTCGTCAGTCTCTTTAGACGTCCCGATAATTTCGGGGTCAAAGATCACCATCGGCATGGTCACACCGGGATTGTTGGGACGGCCCTGCTCGTCCTGGTCGACGTGGGCGGGCACATCGAGCACAAACAAAGCTTCCGTCCGACCGATCTGTTCTGCCGCCAGCCCGATTCCATCGGCGGAATACATCAGCCCGAGCATACGATCGGCTAGCGTGCGCAGCTCGGGGGTCACTTCAGCTACCGACTCCGCTTTTTTGCGTAGCACCGGATTACCATAGGTTGTTATTGGATTGGCCATTTTTACTCCTCAGATCCTGAAAAGGGTGTATTTTAGCGAAATGCAAATTGTTTTCACAACGTTTAACGCCCGATATTCACACACGGCGCTCGCGCTACGCTGTTTGCGGGCCAATCTGGGCAGCCTGAGAGAGCAATCCGAAATCGTTGAATTCGACAACCGCCTCTCTCCGCAAACCGCCGCGGAGAAGCTGTTGGAGTGCCAACCGAAACTACTTCTCTTCAGCGTCTACATCTGGAACCTCACGGTCATCTCCGAAACCGTCGCCATTTTGCGCGCCCTGCGACCAGAACTTAAAATCATCATCGGTGGCCCGGAAGTCAGCTACAAGTACGAAGACCTCTCCCTGTTCAAAAATGCCGACCACCTGATCTGCGGCGAAGGAGAAGGCGTGATCGAGACAACCTGCCGCGAGCTGCTGGCCGGAAATGCGCTTCCTAAAGTGATCGCCGCACCGCCAGCCGATCTGGAAACCATTGCCCTTCCCTACGACGAATATACCGACGAGGACATCGCGCACCGTCGCGTCTATGTGGAAACCTCGCGGGGATGTCCATTCAAATGCCAGTACTGCCTCTCCGCACTCGAAACCGGCGTCCGAACGTTTCCGCTCGAAAAACTTTTCCCCCTGTTTGAAAAACTCATTAAGCGCGGCGCGCGGATTTTCAAATTCATCGACCGCAGCTTCAACGCCATCCCGGATCATGCAGAGAAGCTCCTGCGGTTCTTTCTCGAAAACCGCCGCGACGGCATGATGCTCCACCTCGAATGGGAGCCGCACCTGCTTCCGGCAGAACTCCTTCGATTGTTCGAGGAGGCCCCAGACGGATTTTTTCAGATCGAAGTCGGCGTGCAGACTTTTACCCCGAAGGTCGCCAAACGGATTGACCGCCGGCTCGATGCACCCGTTGTGGAAAAAAACATTCGCACGCTAAGCGCCCTGCCATCCATTCATCTGCATGCCGACCTCATCGCTGGGCTGCCCGGTGAAACCTTGGAAAACTTGGCGGAAGGTTTCAACCGGCTTCACGCCTGCGGTCCGCACGAAATCCAGCTGGGGATTCTGAAAAAGCTACGCGGCGCACCGATCGCTCAGCACGACGCCGAATTCGGAATGTTCTATCACACCGCCCCGCCCTACGACGTGCTGCAAACCTCCACCCTGTGCTTTCCGGAGTTGCAGGCCATCCGGCGCTTCGCCCGCTTCTGGGACATCACCGTCAACAACGGCCGCTTTCCAAACACCGCCCCGCTGATCTGGGAAAATCAGCACTCCGTCTTTGGCTCGTTCATGGAATGGAGCGACTGGCTCTACGAAGAAACCCACGCCACCGCCGGTTTTACTCCCGGCCGCCTCGGCCGTCTGCTGAACCGCTTTTTGACTGAAAACCGGGATGTGGATCCAAAAACGGTGTCCCATGCAATTGAAACGGATCTGTCCGCCGGATCCGCCTTAATCAAAGGAATGGAACGACAGACCCGAAAAAAAGAAACAGGCCAAATCTAAATTCAAGCGCCCTGTAAACTACTGTTTCCTGACCATTTCAACATATCTTTGAGCCTCAGATAGGGAACGAACCGGCAACCCCATCAACTGCCCATTCTTATCGAAAACACGAATATTCGGGACAGAGGTAACATAATACTTTTTTGCAATCGAAGAGCCCCACTGTCTAATGTCCACCTTTTTAAACACGATATCTTTGTCGTTGTGTACTAACTTGCTCAATTGCGGAATAAGGTTCTCACACGCAACGCTCCAATTCCCATAGAAAATCAGAATCATCCCTTTTCCTTTTTGTAATAACGGACTGTGATCAATCACTCTTCCGGCATTATCCTGAAAAACAAATTCCTGATTATTCTGAGGAAGGGCTTCTTGTTCCTGTTTCTTTTTACGCATCCGCGCCAACTGCCGTGAGACAAAACTCTTTTTTTCTTCCGGCTTCATCCATTTGCCATTAAACAGAACCAACCCCTTCGCGCGCTGTTTATTCGCAAACTTGTCCGTTTGCTCCATCCGCTCACGCGCCATACGAACATTCGCTTGAAAGTCCGGATTCAAATTTACAACACAACCATCAACCACCTCAAGATTGGCTCCGTCATACACCATCAATTTCACAGACCCATCCGTCACGACCCCTTTTGGCTCCCCTATCATTTCAACCACATCGCTCATCCGCATGCCATTGGTGATCAAGACCATGTCTGCGGAAAATACTTTTTTTATTTTTTGCACCGCGCTAGGTCGCGGAATTTCACCTTCCTCAGAGCCTATGTCTGAAGATGCTTCTTGAGTGGGAGCGTCACAGCCGGCCAATAGAACAACCAACCACAACCAGATCAGATTCTTTACAAATTTCATGGCATTCACCTGCTTAACGTAATGATTCGATACCCCTATTAAATCATCTTTTGCGAATCGCTTGCAATAGCTTAACCCGGTGCGCCTTTCTTGCCCCCAGACAACTTCAACAAAACCCGCAGCGCAATGTCTTTTCAGAGTCCGATCCATTGTGCTAAATCATGGAAGCATGATCTCACCCAAACTCATTGGAATTGTCGGCGCATCCGGCTCGGGGAAAACCACGGTCGCGCATGAGCTAGCGGAACAGGTTGGCGAGTGCTGCCTGATTTCGCAGGACAATTACTACCGCGACCTGCCCGACGGTGTGATTGCGGACGACTGGAATTTTGACGACCCAGCCGGGATTGACCTCGAACACCTCGCCCGCGATCTGGCCGCGCTCAAGCGCGGCCAGACGGTCGAAGGTCCGCGCTACATTTTTGCCGACCACAAACGCGCGCCGGATACGGTACCTCTGAAACCGGCTCCGTTTATACTCGTGGAAGGACTCTTCCTCTTCACGACTGAACATCTACGAGATGTGTTCGACCTGAAAATCTTCATCGACGTGCCGCTGGACGTTTGCCTCGAGCGGCGGGTCGCACGCGATGTCGTCGAGCGCGGGCGAACGGGGGCCGTGATCCGCCGCCGCTGGGCGGAACAGGTGGAACCGATGTTTAAGCTGCACGTGGAACCGACCCGCGAGCTGGCAGACGCCCTGCTGAGCCCGGCTGAACGCGGCACGCCGGAGCGCGCGGCGCAGATTTTCCAATGGTTGGAAAAATTAAACTAAAATTTTCCAATGGTTGGAAAATGTGCGATATTGCGACCTGTTTTTTCAGGAAATCCTATGGCAAAAGTTGAATACTCCAAAGAGCGTTGCGCGAAGCTGTTCCAGGCCGCAAATCCGCCCGGGCTCAAGATCCGCCGCAGACCCGTTCGCTATGAGGAAGGCGACGAGTTGCAGATCAACCTCAACGGGGTGCATCCGGCTGTTGAAGGAACCGGTACGCTGGTGATCGACAAATTTCTCGGGGGAGGTTTTGCGGGACAGGTTTACCGCTGCCGCCTGAGTGAACTCTCGCTGCCGGAAGGTGTACGCATTGACGGCCTCAAAGCAGACGAACTCTATGCGGTGAAGATCATCATTCCGCCCTCTGCGTTTTCGCATCGATTCCGCAACACCATTTACTGGCTGGCCTTCCAGGGGCCGTTCAGCTCGCAGGTCAATTACGGCGCCTGCCGCGCCGGACTGATTCTTCAAAAACTGGTGCGCCGCGCCGCAAAAATAAAATTCGGCCGCGAAACCGCCATCAAAGATGCCTACGCCTCGTTCTGGGACAGCAATCTCAATGCGTATGGCGAAATCACCGAATGGATCGAAGGGCGGATGTGGCAGTTGGAGGCCGACGAAGATCTCAAGGGCCGCCGAAACTGGAAAACGGTCGATCTGCGTGAAACCGGCAGCCCGGAGTTTATCGCCAAGCGCCGTTTCATGGCGGACATGGTTGAACTGATGCACTCAATGGGAGCACCGGAATTTGCACGTCAATATGAGTGGTGGACCGCAAAGAGCCAGCCCAACTCCATGAAGCGTACCGACCTGCCGAACTGCGACGGCCCCGGCGACGGACTATGCGCCATCGACTTCCGCGCGGGCCTCGCCCTGCTCCCGTGGCTTCCCATGAGCCCCGGCGACATAAAGCTCATTCTCGACGGGCTGTTTAAACGAAAAACACTAGTTCAGTTTGACCGATGCGACACCAAAAAAATGCAGGCCTTCTTTGAAGCCCACGCCGACGTCTTTGCCGACATGCAACCAGCCATCGATGAGTTTTTTGAGCAGGACCGCGCCTACCGTCGCTCGCTGCCGGACATTACGCATCATGGCTTGCGCGTTCTGTTTGACCACGACCTCCAGAAAGATATCCGCGCTGGACTGGTTGAGGGTTACCTTGCCGCCGATCTGATCGACGAAGCGTTCGCCGAAAAGCTCAACCGAGGCGGATTGCGCTTTTCGCTGTTCCACCTGCTCGGCATGTTTCCACTCCTTGGAAAAATGATCCGTAAGCGCTGGGGCAATCTGGCCTATCGAAACCATGTGCAACACTGCCTGACCCACTGGAGTTATTTTAAAACCGCGACAGCGTCTGCCGCCGCCTACGGGGCAATCAACTGGCACCGCACTGGCCGCGTCAACGAGCGCCACACGGTTCTGTTACAGGCCGTTCCGAAAGTCTACTTTATCGAAGCCTGCACGATTGGACTTTTACCCATCTGCCTGCACAGGGCGCTGACCGAACCGAAACGCGTCTGGATGAATATCCGTAACGGGTGTCTGTTCCTCTATACGTTCATCAAAAGCGCCGAAGCCCGCGAAAAGTGGTTCCTTAACGAAATCAGTCTCGGTGAAAAAGACGGCATGCTGACCCCCGAGGAGCGGATGCTACTCGAAGGCGTGGTAAAAGATCCCTTTATTGTGAAATACCTCAAATGCCTCGGCGTGCATTTTGCCACCGTGCCGATCACGCAGATTGTCAGCGTGCTGGTTGGCAGCATTTGGGCCGGGTGGCTGCTGGCCAACGGCCATTCATGGAAAGCTGCCGGAGCGGCGTTCGCCGGGACGGTCGCGGTGTTCCAGATTATTCCGATTTCCCCGGGATCCATCTGCCGCGGGCTGTTTGTGGTCTATCTGATGATCAAAGAGCGCAATCTGCGCGACTACATCATCGCCGCACCAGTTTCGTTCCTGAAATACGTCGGCTATCTGGCCTTCCCGCTGCAGATGACCACCACCTACCCGCACCTCGCCCGATTTATGGCCAGCCGCTGGGCGACCAATATGGTGCACATTGTTCCGGTGTTCGGAGAAAAAGGTGCGCTAATGGAACATTGGATTTTTGACCTGTTTTTCAACCGCCCGCAAAAGTTCGCCAAATGGGCCGCACCGCGCATGCGATGGCTGCTCGACGGATGGATGATTTTCGGTCTGGCGGTGGACGGTCTGGCCTTCTATCTCTGGCCGTTGCAGCTGACGGAAATGAAACCGATGGTGAACATCACACTCGCGACCCTCGTGCTGTTCATGCTGCCGCGACTGCTCTTCTATCCATTGATGCGCCAATCAAAGCATCAAGCCGCCGCCGACAGCTCGCTGTAGCGCCGGGTTTCCCCTTCGACTTCGCTCAGGACAGGTAGGACAGGCACCCACTAGAACCAGCCACAAAAAACACGAAGAGCCACGAAAACAAAACAGGGATTTGCTTTTGTAATTTTTGTGGCCAATAACGCCCCCGTGTTTCCAATGTTCGGAAACGGAAAGATGTTCTGAAGCATTGGAAAAGGGTAGCTACCGCTAATCAACTGCCATTTTTTTGACAGGATTTACATGATGTACGGGATGTTGAAAATGGAGGAAAAGAATCCTGTCCATCCTGTTCATCCTGTCTAAATTCTCTTTCTCGACTTCGCTCCCTTCGACTTCGCTCAGGGCAGGCAGGGCAGGCACCCACTAGAAAAACATAAAAAAAACCGCCCTCCGGAATCCGGAAAGCGGCTTGCGAAGCAACAGTTCGAAAAACCTCAACTCTGCATGGCCATGAGGAATTCGGCGTTGCTTTTGGTCTTTTTGAGACGGTTGATGAGCAATTCCATCGACTCAACCGCAGGCACACCCTTAAGCGCCTTACGCAGCGTCCATATTTTTGCCAGCTCATCTTTATGCAGCAACAGTTCCTCTTTACGGGTTCCGCTGGCTTCAATGTTGATGGCCGGGAAGATGCGTTTTCCGACCAGATCGCGGTCGAGCGCCAACTCCATATTACCGGTTCCTTTGAATTCCTCAAAGATCACCTCGTCCATACGCGAACCCGTGTCGACCAGCGCGGTGGAAATAATGGTCAGGCTGCCGCCAAATTCAATATTGCGGGCCGCACCGAAAAAACGTTTCGGTTTGTGAAGCGCTTTGGCATCCACACCCCCGGAAAGAATTTTTCCGCTGTGCGGTTGAATGGTGTTGTAGGCCCGTGCCAGACGGGTGATAGAGTCGAGCAGGATGATAACGTCCTCGCCGTTTTCAACGCGGCGTTTCGCCATTTCAATCACCATTTCCGCAACCTGCGCATGACGCTCGGGCTGTTCATCGAAAGTTGAGGCCAGCACTTCCGCCTTGGTATTGCGCTGCATATCCGTCACCTCTTCGGGGCGCTCGTCGATCAGCAGAATAATCAGTTTCGAATCGGGGTTGTTTACCGAAATACTGTTTGCCATCTGCTGTAGCAGCACGGTTTTACCGGTACGCGGCGGTGCCACAATCAGTCCGCGCTGGCCTTTTCCGACCGGCGTAACCAGATCCATCACGCGCATCGAAATGCCAGCAGCATCGGCTTCAAGCCGCAGGCGCTCATCCGGGAACAACGGGGTAAGGTTTTCAAACGGAACACGATTACGGTTTTTCTCCGGCGTATCGTTGTTCATCTTATCGACCGACATCAGTGCAAAAAAGCGTTCTTTCTTTTTCGGCGTACGGATCGGCCCTTCGACCAGATCCCCGGTACGCAGGCCGCAGCGGCGGATCTGCGCGGGAGATACATAGATATCTTCCGGGTTGGGCATATAGCTGTTTTCCGATGAACGAAGGAATCCGAATTTGTCGGGAAGGGTTTCGAGCACGCCGCGAGTAAAAGCTTCATTGCCCCAGCGAATCTGTTTCTTAAGGATTTCGAAAATCAAATCGTGTTTGCCCAGGCCGGCGGGTTCTTCAATCAGATACTCTTCAGCCAGCTTTTTCAGCGCAGGAATTTCGGTTACCTGCAACTCATAAAGTTTCAACGGCGGCATTTTCTTGGCGGCGGGATCCGGTTCAAAAACCTCCGGCTCATTATTGCCCCCGCTATTCCCGTTGTTTCCGCCGGTCCGCCGGTTATTGTTGCGACCCTTGTTGCTCTGTTGCCGACGATTTCCGCCGCTTTTTTGATTCCGTTGCGGGCGGTCGTTCTCCTGCGGACGCTCCCGAGGTTCCAGTTCAGACGGAACGGGTTTTTCTTCAGGAATTACATTTTCTTCACTCATGGTCGTTTCCTCTGCTTCGGATAGCTTCTAAAACCGTCAAGGTTTTGTTGCGAAGTGCATCCAGCGTGTCGTTATTTTCTATGATAAAATCAGATTTTTTATTTTTTTCGGCCAGCGGCATCTGCGCCGCGATCCGTTTGCGGGCCTCCGCTTCGCTCAGCCCGCGTTTTTCCAACCGTTGGAAAACACATTGTTCATTCGCGCTCACGCAAACGATCGCGCTCCATCCATTCGTCCAGCCCGCTTCAAACAGCAGCGGAACCATCACAGCGGCATCGCCCGCCTGCTGCACTTTCCACTGTTCCGCCGCATCAATCACCGCCGGATGAACCAACCGGTTGAGCGCTTCCTGCGCGTCCGGATTTGCAAAAACTATTTTTCCAAGTTCGGCCCGGTCAATCTCACCGTCCATTCCGACAATCGACATTCCGAACTGCTTCACCACCTGCTCAAACACCGGCGTTCCGGAACTCATCATCTCATGCGCCAGTCTATCGGTATCCAGAACGGCGAATCCTTCTTCAGTAAGAATTCGACCGGTTTCTGATTTCCCGCAGGCGATACCGCCGGTCAGGGCAAGGATGATCGGTTGATGTGATGTCATAAATAGGAAATCGACGCCGCATGAAGTGCTTGAAACGATATGTTGTGAAAAAGAGAATACAACCGATGGCGTCGGAATGTGTGTAGATAGTCTTCAAATACGGGTTGTTTGTCAACACTTTTACAGCTGGGTATCAAGCCAATCCTGAAGAATAACTTGTGCAGCGGCCATATCGACAACCCCTTTGCGCTGTTTTCCGTCCAACCCCGCCTCGCGCAGATTGTGATGCGCCGTTACGGTAGTCAGCCTCTCATCGCTTTCGACAATCGGCACATCGGTTTTCTCAGCCAGTTTGGCGGAAAATTTACGCACCTTCTCGGTGGCGGGGCCAAAAGAGCCGTTCATATTGATCGGCATGCCGATCACAATTTTTTCGACCTGATGCTCTTCGATCAACCCGATGATTTCATCCACTGCGCCCTTCCCGTTCTGAACGGTGGTCAGCGGCGACGCCAAAAACGCGGTTTCATCGCTCATGGCGATGCCGATCCGCACGTCGCCATGATCTATTCCGAGAATACGACCCATTACCGTTTATCCAACGCTTCGAAAAAATTATTCTGCTTTTTAACCAAAGATCCTTTTTCAATTCCGTGCCGGAATGAACTCACCAGCGGACGCTCCATCGCGATGATCATCACTAGAGCCAGCGCGCAGACACCCCAGACCAGCGCCACGCTCAGATAGGATGCTTTCTCAACCGCTGCGGTTACAGGAAGAATCACAGCAACGACAACGATCAGAGCCGCCAGCAGCTGCCAAAGCCAATCCTCACTCAGAAAAACACGAACAGTCGCCATCACAACGGCCATGAGAATAAGGCCCGGAAGCAGCACCATAAAAGAACTTTTTCCGCCGCCTTTGAATCCTTCGGACAGTCTCCCGTACAGAAAAAACAGCACGAAGACACAAACCGCCGCCAGTCCCCACATCTCGTTCGAGGACTCGCGCCCAACCAGCTCGAACCCAATTTCTTTAAACGCAGTCAACCACCTGTCCATAACAACCTCCTTCTATAGAAGCTCTGAATACGACCCGTTCTTCTGCAGCTCAGATACCATTTGTTTGATGTTCTGAGCTTTCTCTTTAGTGCAGACCAACGTAACACCTTCCGCCTGTACCACCACCAGATTTTCCGCACCGATCACAGCCGTCAACCGGCCTTTCGAATAAATAATGTTCCCCGAGGAATCCAGCGTCTGGCAATCCCCGATCAGCGTATTGCCGCCCTCATCCTTCGGGAAGTGGCTTTCAAGCGCAGGCCACGAACCAACGTCGTCCCACACAAATGTTCCGCAGGCCATTACAATGTTGTCCGCCTTTTCCATCAGCGCGTAGTCGATGGAGATTTTTCCAAGGGTTGGATAGGTTTTTTTCAACCCCTGGAAAATTTCGCCGCGCGCGGCGAAATCGGTCAGCTCATCCATCAGATCCTTCATTTCCGGACAATGGGCCGCAAAGGCTTTTCCAAGGGCTGGAACCGACCAGATGAACATGCCGGAATTCCAGAAAAATTTTCCGGTGTCGAGATAGGACTGAGCGGTCTGCTCATCCGGTTTTTCGACAAAGCGAACCGCTTTTTTAAACTCAACGCCTTCTGCCTCGCCAAAGTCGGCGCCGGACTCAATGTACCCAAAGCCGGTGCTCGGGAAGGTTGGCTGAATACCGATCGTCACCAAAATTTCATTCTGTTCTGCCAGATCCATTCCACCTTTGAGTGTGGCTTTGAACGCATCGAGATCGCCCATCACCTGATCGGCGGTCAGCACGGCAAACACGCCGTCCGGATCTTTGGCGGCAATCAGTGCGCCGCCACAGGCGACCGCCGCAGCGGTATCGCGCCCGATCGGCTCGCCGACAATATTTTCAGCGGGCAGCATCGGTGCGGCCTTTTGCGTGGCCTCCACCAAATCCGCGTTGGTCACCACAAAAACGTTTTCGGGCGAAATCAGGCCTTCGAGACGGTCGACCGCCTGCGCAATCAGCGGCTTGTCGCCCACCAGCGCCAAAAGCTGCTTCGGATGCTTCGAGGTGCTCAGCGGCCAGAAGCGCTCGCCCTTCCCTCCGGCCATAATTACTGCATAACGTCCTGCCATTTCAGATCTCCTTGAAATCTCGGTTTTTAATTTGCTTCAACTCGGCTTCTATTTCCAGAAAATCCGTCTCGGCTTTACTCGGCTGCTCAAGTTGCACACGGTGAAATGCCTCAAACTCTTTATGCGCTTTTTGCATGGCCTCGTCATGCGTTATCGCTCCGGCATGCGCCAGTTGTTGCGATTTTTGCAACAACTGCATCCCAGACAAGCTCCCTGCTTTCAAAAATATTTCTTAAGTGCCTGCTGACACCAGATTTATCCACTCCAAACAGTGCGGCCATCTGATTGATACTGAGCCAAAGCGACTCATTTTCGAGCAGGACATCCAGCTTCACCTGCCCGTCCTCGGTCTGATAAACCAGCAGCTCACCCCTGCCTGATGAATTTTGGTTTTGCTCATTCATTTTAAACTGTCTTTTTCTAAACCTTGGAAGAAGGCTGAGCCCTCACCCCTCTTTGTCTTCCTAGCCTTGGAAAAATCAGACCGATTTAACGGCGCTGACCATTTCGGCGACGAAGGCACCGGCATCGGCGCGGCCTTCGGGTGTGTGCGGGTTGTTGCTGAATTTATTCACAATGGCGCTGCCGACCACAACCGCATCGGCAAAACGCGCGGCTTCGGCGGCATCCGTGGGCGTTCCAATTCCAAACCCGAGAGCCACAGGAAGATCGGTGTGCTTTTTAATCTGCTCAACCAGGCCGGCGGCGCCGGCGGCGATGCCGTCGTCGCGCACACCGGTGACGCCTTCGCGCGAGACGCAGTAAACAAACCCGTTGGCGTTTTTGACGATCTTGCCCATCCGCTTTTCCGGTGTGGTCGGGGTGATTAAAACAATGTTGTTAAGGTTCGCCGCTTTAATCAGCCCTTTATACGGGCCGGATTCCTCGCGCGGCATGTCGAGAATCAGAAACCCGTCGATTCCGGCGGCGGCCGCCTCGGCCATGGCTTTTTCAAACCCGCGAGCATAGAGCGGATTCAGGTAGGCATAGAAAATCATCGGGATCTGCGATTTTTCGCGGATGGTGCGAATGCAGTTCATTACACCGTCAAAGGTGGCGCCAGCTTCGAGCGCGCGGGTAGCGGCGTCCTGATTGACCCGACCGTCGGCCAGCGGATCGGAAAACGGCAATCCAAGCTCCACAATATCCACACCGGCCTTTTCGAGTTCGAGGACGATCTCCACCGTATCGTCTAGGCACGGATCTCCAGCACCGACATAGGCGATGAATCCCTTTTTGCCCTCTTTTTTGAGCGCGGCAAATTTTTTATCGAGTCGTGTCTTTTTCATTTCTGCTTTCCGTTTAAAAACTCCCGGATCAACTGGGCGCGTTTAATGTCGCGTTCTTCCGGACTGAGGGTCGTTCCAGCGGCTTTCTGGAGATGTGCGGGCTGAATCTGAATGAACAGCCGATCAATATCATGCCGTCTGATCTCCGGCATCAGATGGAGATCAATGCCCAACCGCAGGCCAGAGAGCAGATCGAGCGCCTCATTGGAGTTTATCATGGCGGCATGCGCCAAGATGCCGTAGGCGCGGCCAATGTGGTCGTGCACGCGGATTTCCTGTTTTTCCATCAGGCGCAAGCGGGCGTTTTTCTCGTGCTCAATCACTTCGAGCACAATCTGGTCGAGGTGGGCAATGATTTCCATCTCGGTTTTCCCGAGGGTGATCTGGTTGGAAATCTGGAACATGTGTCCGGCAGCCTCGGAGCCCTCGCCCCACATGCCACGGACAGTCAGGCCGATCTTCGAAACCGCATTGATGACCGGTTTGATTTCTTCGGTCAGACAGAGCCCCGGCAGATGGAGCATCACGCTGGCGCGCATGCCGGTGCCGACGTTGGAGGGACAGGCGGTCAGGTAGCCGAGCTTGGAGGAAAAGGCATAGGTTAGGCTCTGCTCCAGGCTATTGTCCAGTGCTTCGGCTTCCTCCAGCGCCGTCTGGAGGTTTAAACCAGAACGGAGTGACTGCAACCGGATGTGATCCTCCTCGTTGACCATCACGGCGCGGCATTCATCCTCGCTGACGAACAGGCCGCTGCCGATCTTTCGCTCGGCCAGCTCAGCGCTGATGAGGTGGCGCTCGAACAGCAGTTCGCGCTCCAGCGGCTCAAGCTCATCCATCCGCCAACGCAAAAAGTCGGCACCGTTTCCCACGTTATCAAACGCCAGCAACACTTCGCTCCAGACGCGATCGCGCACTTCTTTGGAAGCCCTGCTGGGAAATGTGGTGTCGTAAAGATTGCGGGCAAAGCGAACCCGGCTGCTGATCACGGGACCTTCGTCGGGACCGGACTCGAGCCAGCCGCCATGGCGTTTAAGCAATCCATCGAGTGTCATACAGCACCGCCTTCCTCGTCCGACTGCGCGCGGGCTTCGGCAATCTGATCGCGGATTTGCGCGGCTTTTTCATAGTCCTCGCGGACGATAGCGGAATCGAGGTCTTTCTGAAGACGGGCGACCTGCGATTTGATGCGGGTCTGCACGCCCTCACGTGCCGGAATTTTACCGACATGCTGCGTGTTGTGATGCATGGCCTTGATCGCCATCGCCAGCTCAGCCATAAACGTTTTATAGCAGTCGGAGCAACCCAACCGCCCGGTTTTGCGGAATTCCTCGCGCGCCATACCGCAGCGCGGACAAGCGGGACTCAACTCGCTCTGAATATTCTGACTGTCCTCACCGAGACCCATTAGAATATCGGTAATTGAGATTGGGCTGTGAATATCAATCCCCTGCGCCTTAGCATGTTCCTCGCAAAGATGAACTTCTTTCATCTCTCCGTTAACCACCTGCGTCAGGTGCACCACCGCATCTTTTTCACAAATATCACACTTCATAATTTAAAAACCCAAAGCACGAATTCCGAAATCCGAAACAAATTCTAAATCGCAAACATCAAACTGCCCGTGTCGCAAATTGTGATTTCTGAATTTTAAATTTGTCTCGTGCTTCGATATTCGAATTTAGAAATTTATTCTGACGCCATCGCTCACAACCAGTTTGCGATAGGCTTCGATCAGTTGGTTAGTGACGGGACCGGGTTTGCCGTTTCCGATCGGGCGTTTGTCCAGTTCCGACACGGCAATCACCTCGGCGGCAGTTCCGGTGAGGAACACCTCGTCTGCGGTCCAGAGTTCGTAGCGGGTCATAACGGTCTCAGAAACCTCCATGTCCATCTGGCGCGCCAGATCCATCACCTTGTTGCGGGTGATTCCTTCGAGCGCTCCGCACCAGGTTGGCGGAGTCATCAGCTTGTTGCCTTTCACGGCAAACACATTATCGCCGGAGGCTTCCGCGACATACCCTTGCGGGTTGAGCATCAGACACTCCATCACACCGGCGTTGATCGCTTCGATCTTGGCCATCACGTTGTTGAGATAGTTCAGGCTTTTCACGCGCGGATTGAGCGCTTCGGGCATATTACGCAGAGTGCCGGCCGTAACGATTCTCATGCCGTTGTCATACATCTCCTGCGGGTAGAGCTTAATGTTGGCCGCGATGATGATGATGGAAGATTTTTCGCACAGGTACGGGTTGATGCCCAGCGTACCGATGCCGCGCGTCACCACGTGGCGGATGTAGCCGTTTTCGATTCCGTTGGCCTTGCAGGTGTCTACGGTGGCCTGGATCAACGCTTCTTGAGTCATTCCGATGTCGAGCATGAGTACCTTCGCGGACTCAAACAGGCGGTCGATATGTTCCTCGAGAAACGCGATATTTCCGTCATACACGCGCGTGCCCTCAAACACCCCGTCGCCATACAGCAGACCGTGGTCAAACACAGAGACCACCGCATCCTTCTCATCCACTAATTCACCATTTAAAAAAATCTTCATATCCTGCCTCTACTCTTCCAGTTTTCCGTCCTTTAAAATCAATTCGCGCTGACAAAGCCGTGCGATCTCCTCGTTGTGGGTCACCATGACCAGCGTCAGCTTTTCAGATTGCGCTAAATCGAAGAGATTATGCAACACGTTTCCGCCCGTGTGCGAGTCCAGATTGCCGGTCGGTTCATCCGCCATAATCAAATCGGGCTCGTTCATCAGTGCGCGGGCCAGTGCCACACGCTGCTGCTCGCCGCCGGAAAGTTCCATCGGCCGATGATCCATCCGGTCGCTCAGCCCCACTCGCTCCAACAGATGCTCGGCGCGCGCTTTGGCGTCCTTGCGCCGCGCGGCCATGGACGGCAGCGCCACGTTTTGCAGCACATCGAGCTCCGGCAGCAGATGGTAGCTCTGGAAAATGAATCCACAGCGGTTGGCGCGGAACGCCGCGCGCTTCGGCGGCTTCATATTCACCAGACTGGTTTGCTCGAAAAACACATCGCCCGCATCCGGCTTGTCCAGCCCGCCGAGAATATGCAGCAGCGTGCTCTTACCCGATCCGCTCGCGCCCATCACGGAAAGCGTCTCGCCGCGCTGAACCGAAAGCGTCACCCCGTGCAACACCTCCACCGTGCGCTTGCCGATGCGGTACGCCTTATGCACCTCTTCTGCTCGCAAAATCTCATTACTCATTACGTAAAGCCTCCACGGGTTCAAGGCGGGCGGCGCGCCAGGCAGGAACAAAGCCGGCCAGTGTGCAGATGACCAGCACAGTGACGCAGACCGTGACGACGTCGCCGGTGGTGGTATGTGCTGGAATCTGGCTGAGCTGATAAAGCTCTTTGGGTAGCAGATCGACGCGGAACTGCGCCGAAATAAAGTTGAGCAGCTCGTTGCGGTATTTGAGCGCCAGCAGGCCGAGCCCGAGTCCAAGACCGGTGCCGATTACGCCCTGCACGGCGCCGATCCACAGAAAGATGGCGACGATGCGGCGGTTGGCGAAACCGAGCGCTTTGAGCAAGCCGATCTCATGTGTTTTCTGCACCGTCAGGGTGATCAGCGTGTTGGTGATTCCAAAGGCCGCGACGATGGTGATGAAAATCAGCAGGAAGAACATCATGTTTTTCTCGGTCTGCAGTGCAGTGAACATCTGACGGTTGAGGTCGATCCAGCTGCGCACATCAAAGTACGGTCCGAGGCTCTTCTGCAACTCGTGGGCGATACGCGGAGCATCCATCGGCTCAGCGGTCATGATCTGGATGTTATGCACGCCCTGCTCCACATTAAAAATTGAACGGGCCGTTGAAAGAGAGGTCAGCACCACATTGGCGTCAAACTCCCACATACCGACATCAAAGATGCCGCTGACAGTCAGCTCTTCCGGCAAACGCAACTCGTCTTGCGAAACAAAGTTCTGCGGCGAATAGACCAGCAGGGAGTCGCCGAGATCCAGCCCGAGGCGCAGTGCGAGGTCGCGGCCGATGACGATTTCGCCGTAGCCGACCGAAAACTCACCCTTCACAATGCAGTTTGGCACTTTGCTGACGGTGCGCTCCAGTTCCGGATCCACCCCGCGCAGCATCGGGGTGTGGACGTTGTCGCCCGCCTGAATAAAAACAAGCCCCTCCAGATTGGGTGCCGCACCGGTGACGCCGTCCACCTTCTTAACGGCCTTGAGCAGGGGTTCGGGCTGCTGGATCACGCCGCCGTATTCGGTGACTTTCACGTGCGCATTAAAGCTGAGGATTTTCTCCCGCCAGGTTTCGTCGAAACCGGTCATCACCGACAGGACGACAATCAGCACGGCCACCCCAAGGGTGACGCCGAGCAGTGAAAGCAAGGTGACCACCGAAAGGAACGAGCGCTTCGGTTTCAGATACTTGAATGCCAGAAAAATTGAAAAGGACTGCTTCATGAATGGACGCATCCTACACAGGCCGCCGGCAGAATAAAAGTTTCCAAACCTTGGAAAAACAGGGAACAGAACGTCGCGAAGCAACGTTTAGGAGCGGAACGACCAATAAGCTAACTTCGCTGGTTCGAAATCCTGCTGTTTTATGCGCAAGATTTTTTCTCAAGGCGCTCGGCAATCCAAACCTTTATTACGGATTGGCGAGGAACCCCAAGGTGCTTCGCCTCTCGATCAAGCGATTGAATCATCCAGACAGGAAAGTCTACATTGACTCTTTTCTGCTCTCGCCCAGGCCGGCGGGATTTGCTGAAGTCCAAGGATTTGCCTACGTCTTCACCTCGATCAAATTTTTCGTCAAATGTCTTCGTTTTCATAGGCGTTGACCTCCTTCGTTCGTGATCGGCGAATTGAGATGATTCTTGTTTTCTCATCACGAACCGTGAACACCGCCGACCAGTATTTACCGTTAATTTTTCCAATGAGCATATAACGTTGCTCCCCATCTGTTTTTGCAGGAACCTCAAGTCGTTCTGGATCTTCCCACAACTCTTGTCCATCAATAAAACCGAGCCCGTGCTTGCTCTTATTTGATGCGTTCTTTTTAGGGTCGAACTCAAACTTCATGATATAAAAACTATACCTTTATGGTGTTATTTGTCAACTCTCCGTTATTTTTCAATTCGAACGTTTCGCGTCACTCTGAACGGGCGGCTTGTCCGCCATAGCTTTAGCGACGGCGGGAGCCAGCGATAGAGTGACCGCGCTGGTTCGCCGAGGTTTATACAACCGCCAACTGGTGGACTTCTTTGTGGATTCTTTTCGAAAGGGAGTCTTCTGCAATATCGAGATCATAATCCATCTGAAGACCGAGCCAAAACGATGCCGAATTTCCAAAATATACGGAAAGGCGTAAGGCAGTGTCTGCGGTGACACTTCTTTTTCCGTGGACGACTTCATTGATTCTGCGAGGGGAAACCCCCAGATCTCTGCCAAGTTTGTTCTGGCTGATATCCATTGGTTTCAGAAATTCTTCGTTCAGAATTTCTCCCGGGTGTACTGGCATTATTTTTTTCATCATTTCACCTCAATGGTAGTCAACAATCTCAACGTTGGTTGTGTTGCCATCTTTCCACTTAAAACAGATTCGCCATTGCTGATTGATGCGAATGCTGTGTTGTCCTTTTCTGTTTCTGGACAATGCTTCGAGTCTATTTGCAGGTGGAACTCTCAAGTCATCAAGGGTTGAGCTTCGATTCAGCATCCTTAATTTTCGGAATGCAACCTGGTGGATATTTGTTGGTAGTTTTTTTGAAAACTGCCGCATAAATATCTTCTCAGTTTCCTTGCACTTAAAGTTCTCGATCATTGCAACAGGAGGGTATAACGCATATCGTTATGGGTCAAGAGTGGTTTTGTGATATTTATTTGGCGAACGTCTCGAAGCAGCGTTTGGGAGCGGAGCGACCAATAAGCTGACTTCGTTGGTTCGATGTTTTTCGTAGTGGGTTTCTATTGTTGGGGTTTTGGGTCCTTTAGCAATGAATGGATGATTGATAAAGAAATCATAGCGCCGGGAATAGCAAGTCCCCAACTGATTAGTGATTGTAAGAATGTTGGTCCCAATAATTGAATTGTTATCCAGTGAAGTAGGCCGTATGTGGGGGCAATTAAGCTTAAAAGAACGGTAAACCATGTACCCGAAACCCAAGCCGCTACCCAACTAAGGGGGCAGGAAATAAGAAAAACAAAAATTGCTGCAATAGATCTGATATATTTCATGAGTCTCTCTTTATGCTATCGAACGGTGCGGTCAGGAGCAGCCAGGGCTTACACTGACTGCTTAAATGTCTGATTACTTTCAAATTAGCACAGCTTTTCAGACTCGTCCGGCCCTGGCTGTCGCCTGAACTGCTGGGTTATGAGCTGTTTCTACCCAAAGAAGCAACCATGAGAATCTTTGTCAATTTCCTTGACCAGTTCGTTTAAATCTTTAGCTATTCCTTTTGGTTCGTAAAGAACCCATTTGTCATTTGCCCTTTTCCAATAAAGTTTCCATATATTTTCGGTTTTAACATAGGTCAACTTGGCCAAAGGCATTCTGGTAAATTTCGATGGATCATTCCATGCAGGGCGCACTTCATAAATAATTGCACTTTGCTTTTCTATTTCATATTCAAACCGCAATTGACCCTTAAGATGCGCTGGCGTTTTCTCTGAACATAGTCCACCGACCCTCTTTTTCACTCTCTGAAGTTCGATATCTGTTAATGCCATAATTTATCTTCCTTGCTCATAACGTCTCGAAGCAGCGTTTGGGAGCGGAGCGACCAATAAGCTGACTTCGCTTGTTGGGGTTATTTTTTCACTTTGAAGTTCCTGGTCTTTCCTTTTAGATTCCAGTCATATGGCTTAATATTTTTAATTGAATCTGGAAGTCCAAAATCCGCTGGATCGATTTGTAGGGAATAATACATCTTTGGTGTAATCCACTGCGGGAGAGTATGTCTTGGTTTAAGCTTCAACTTTGAGAGACTGGTTTTAAACGCCAAATCCACGACATCTTCTACCCAACTGGTTGTTTCGGATTCTTGATTGATGTTGAGGTGCCTGTAGATGTTTAAGTCGAGTTTGTCGTAAATTTTACTCGGATCGAGTGCAAAGGCCGGCAGTGCGCCCAGCAACTCGATCGTCAAAATTAGGCATATTATAATTTTCATTTTATTTGCCCCCCAACGTTTCGCGTCACTCTGAGCGGGCGGAGCCAGCGATAGAGTGAATGCGGTTGTTGGCATTCCCAGTTTCAATCTCGACTGTGCAGCTCGTCGTGCTCCTTTTTTGTCAGGACTCGGAGGTTCTTGGGGTCGTTGTTATTCGGGTTTCGGTCTTTGTGGTGTATTTCGAGAGCATCAATACGGCTCTTGTTCCCGGTTTTGTCAGATTTTGTACCCCGCCGCCTGATGATTTCTTCTCGTTCTTTACTCGTCAGTTTGCTCATTCTCGTTCTCCTTCTATGTTTGCCAACCGATTGTTGGCGGTTTATGGCTTCCAATAGTAATTGTATCCTGGGGGGGCTGGCGGTTTTGGGGGCTTAGGAGGCTGTGGCGGCTTAGGCGGCTGTGGCGGTTTAGGTGGTTGTGGTGGTCTCGGTGGGTTTAGCCCAGTCGGCTTCTTTCTCAGTTCCCATGTCATGATCTATCTCCTTATTACTGCCAACGTCTGAAAGGAGCCTCGTGGAGTGTGCTTCATCTGGGCGACAGGCGTCATCACGTAGGCTCACTTGATTGGTTCGGGTTTTTATTTCTGATTTCTTTCAAGATGAGAAATGCAACAAAAGCTATCACTGCTGGGATTTGAAAAGCCAAGCCAGCAAGGCACCAAAGCCACGTGGAACGCTTTTCTTGTTTTGCTTCTAAATAGAGCCAAATTCCACAAGCAATAGCGCTCAAGGATTTAATCAACATTGTAACCGATAAAGTGATTACGCGTGCGGCTTGTATTGAAGATGATGCGCCCTCATTTTGAACCATCTGTCGGATCAAGAAAGGCGTTAGTGCTGACAGAACAAAATAGATTCCCCACAGGATAATCAGAACTACCGCTAGTTTTTCAAATTTTTTCATAATTTATGTTCCCGAACGTTAAAAAAGAGCCGCTTCGGATTGCGTGTCGACCGGATCGCTGGCGTTCACCGAAGTAGGCTCATTTGCTTGGTTGGGGAAGTTTTTATACTTTGGACCTGACCCTTCGGTATGAGCTAAATCCATTTTAGAAAGCTGTTCAGTAAATGATTCCATTGCGAATTCATCCAGTCTCTTTTGATATTCATCTTCTGATAGAGGTTGGATGTCATCATTTGGCATAGATTGGAATTTAAGTTTTTCCGAGCGATATGTTTTCGCCTTTTCAAAGTTTGAACGAGCTGCATCCTGATCATTTTCGCTCAACGCAATACATGTCAATCGACCATAAGCCATCACTAAACCGTGAGCTCGTCCTTTCCCATGAATTGACTCAGATAAAGTGAGCAGGTTAATTGCTTCATTCATGCTTACTTTTGCGTCTTCAATATCACCGTTCAAATAAACTTCATATAAACGATCAAGCTCATCGACCTCTCGATAACCTGCGCTCTGTAGACAACCGCCAAACGAGCCAGCGAGGAAAATCAGCACGATGATTTTTATAATATTGTTATGCATAATTTATGTGTCCCCAACATAGTTATTGAACACACCACACGTTTTTCTCCGATCACCTTACTCTCCACCCGTATTCTGGCAAGATATTTACATATTTGTCGCTATTATCGCCTCTTCGAGGTGTTCAAGCACGCTAAATGGGGTGCTTAAACACATTTACGTTCAATTCGGAGGAATAATTAAATGATCAAGAAATACGCCACATACCTGAAAGAAGTTCACCGTTTGCCAGAGCGCATGATCCCCTACTATACGAAGTGGGTCCGAGAAGCCTACTCTCACTCAAAAATACCCCTGACCACGTCGATTTCTGAAGAAGCAAAAAACGCTTACCTGCACCACTGCGCGAATCAGCATGAGGATTGGCAAGTGAACCAAGCCGATGAATCCATCCGGCTCTACACCTACTTTCTTTCCATCTCTGGGGACACTCCCCTGCTCCCGAACCCAGCGATGGAGGACTGGTCAAAGTTCGGCAGCGAAATGAGACGCATTCTCAGACTTCGGCACCGCAGCCTGAGTACCGAACGAACCTATATGCACTGGCTCCGGCACTTCTATCGTTTCATCAAAGGGAAGGCTCCCTCCCAACTGGACAGTCAGGATGTGGTCAACTTTCTATCCCACTTGGCTGTAGACCGTAAAGTTGCGGCCTCTACCCAGAATCAGGCATTTAACGCCATCCTTTTTGCCTTCAGGCATATTCTCAACAAGGACATCGAAAATCTCAACACCACGGTGCGCGCCCCCAGAAGGAAGACCCTGCCTACTGTGTTGTCCAAAAAGGAATCCACCTCCCTTCGCGGCCATGATCGGCACAACCTCCGTCTCGCCTGCCTGAAACTTTATAATGGCGCAGGACACAACGCGCTGCGCCCGCGTCTTCCGCATGGTATGTGTTCCGCCGGTGTGTGTAATACCCACGCCGACCAGCGACCGGTGAATGATTGAGTAAGCCTGCCGACGCGAAATAGAACCGCGTCGATAAGATGGAGAAAATAAAGAATCCTCCCGCCGCGACGCACCAAACTGTCTGGCCTCTTCTACCGCCGCATAAATGGCATCCCTCGCCACTGGCGACAACCTAACCCGCCGCGACCGCTGCTTGCCCTTACAAAAGCGTTTTTGGATCTTTAGAGTGTGTTTGACCGCGTTGCTCACATCAACCACATCGCCGACCGTCACGGAAAGTAACTCACTGATTCGCAGACCGGTTTCAATTCCAAGGATGAGCAAGCCGCGATTGCGGTGCGGTCGAGACGTCTGCATTAGCACATCCTCGACCCGTCGCTGTTCGTCATTCGAAATTGAACCGCACCTTGCCATATACCAGCCTTCCCATATAATCCCAGTTGTTCACAAGGAACGCCTGTTCTCTAGATATTGGGAAGTCTGTTTATTGGGTTCAGGTTTGGTGTGAAACATTACAAACCCGTTTGGCAGTTCTTTGGCAGATTTAGAGTATGTTAGCGTCCGCCTGCGTCTTTATTGTCCGAATACCACAAACGCCAATAAACGACAAAAACCCTGTGTTTAGTGGCTATTAATGGGGTTTTGAGTGGTACACCCGACAGGATTCGAACCTGTAACCTCCTGATTCGTAGTCAGGTGCTCTATCCAGTTGAGCTACGGGTGCACTAAAGAGGCGCAGAATGTACTGTCTGGCGCGGAACGAATCAACCGCAAAAAGTGAACTATTTTGCAGCGGCTTTCAGGGCGTCAACTTTGTCGGTTTTTTCCCAGGGAAACTGCGGGCGGCCGAAGTGTCCGTACGCAGCAGTCTCGAGGTAGCTCCACCCTTTCGGTTCCAACAGGCCGAGCTCGGCGATCACCGCGGCGGGACGAAAATCGAAAATATCACTGGAGGAGACAATGGTTTCGAGCCGACTGTCTTCGATTGTGCCGGTGCCGTAGGTGTCGACGTTGATGCTGAGCGGTTTGGCCACGCCGATGGCGTAGGCAACCTGCACTTCGCATTTTTTTGCTAGTCCAGCGGCGACGATGTTTTTGGCGACGTAGCGGGCATAGTAGGCCGCGGAACGGTCTACTTTGGACGGGTCTTTTCCAGAGAACGCGCCGCCACCGTGACTGCCGACGCCGCCATAGGTGTCGACGATGATTTTACGGCCGGTGACGCCGGCATCGCCGTGCGGACCGCCAATGACAAATTTTCCGGTGGGGTTGATGAAGTATTCCACGTTGTCTTTGAGGAGCCCGCTGGGAGCCAGCACCTTTTCAGCAACGGCTTTCAGATCGGCCTGAATCTTTTCCAGCGGGATGTCGTCGGTCTGATGCGAAATCACTACGGAGGTGATGTGGTCGGGCTGACCGCCAATATATTTGATCGAGATCTGTGATTTCGAGTCGGGGCGCAGATAGGGAATGGTTCCGGCTTTGCGGATTTTCTGCAGTTCATCGAGCAGTAGGTGACTGTAGTAGACTGGGGCGGGCATGAACGCTTCGGTTTCGTCAGAGGCATAGCCGAACATCATACCCTGGTCACCGGCGCCCTGCTCATTGAAGAGCCCTTCGCCTGCGGTGACGCCCTGCGAGATGTCAGCGGACTGTTCGTGGAGGCGGCAGATATATTCAAAGGTGTCTGAACAGAATTTGAGGTCTTCGTGGTCGTACCCGATGCCGTGCACTACTTCACGGACGATCGCTTCGAAATCAAGTTGATCCCAGCCCGAGCAGCTGATTTCGCCGGCATTCACTACCAAATTGGTGGTGACAAGCGTTTCACAGGCTACGCGACTTTTCGAATCCTGCGCCAGGCAAGCGTCGAGAATGGCATCGGAAATCTGATCGCACACCTTATCGGGATGGCCTTCAGACACAGATTCAGAGGTAAAAACATGGTCGGCAGTAATTTTGCTCATGGGTGCTCCTATTCAATAGATTCGTTTATCCGGATTAATGGATAGTAATCTACCTGCTTCAGTTAATGAGCTCAAGAATTTCCGGTGATCTTTTTGCAAGCAGAGCACGGCACTGCTGGAGAATCTCTTCCGCACTGCCGGAATCAAGAGCGTCTTTCGCCAGCGCGATGCATTCGGAATAGTGAAGATTGCGGATGACATCTTTCACCAGCGGCACCGAGGGCGGACTGATGCTGAGCTCATCAACCCCGAGGCCAATCAGCAGCGGAACAAGATCTGGGTTGGCCGCCATCTGCCCACAAACCGCGACGGGAATCCGGTGCGCATGCCCCGCGTCAACCACCTCCCGAATCAGTTTAAGAATCGCCGCATGAGCGGGTTGATACAAATGGGCCACGTTTTCATTCACCCGGTCCACGGCGAGGGTGTACTGAATCAGGTCGTTGGTGCCAATGCTGAAGAAGTCGACATGCGGAGCGATCTGTGCGGCGGTGAGCGCGGCAGAAGGCACTTCAATCATCGCGCCGACACGCAGATTTTCCGCGCACGGGAGTCCTTCTTTCTTGAGCTCCTGCCGACATTCATCCAGAAGCTGATTCGCGGCAATCACCTCTTCGACGCCGCTTACCATCGGGTACATGATGGATATGTTGTGATCAGCCCCGGCCCGCAAAACGGCGCGCAACTGCTGTTTAAAGAAATCGGGGTTCGCCAGACAGAAGCGAATGGCCCGACACCCGAGGAAGGGATTGATCTCTGGGGCGATTTTCACGTTGGCGGAAAACTTATCGCCGCCGAGGTCGAGCGTGCGGATCACCACATGATCGGGAGCGCAGGAGTCCGCCACATCACAGTACACCTGCATCTGCTCCTCTTCATCCGGCGGCAACCCTTCGTTAAGAAACAAAAATTCTGTCCGGAACAGGCCCACCCCTTTGGCGCCGTAGCGGGTGATACTCATCACTTCAGCCGGCAGTTCAATATTCGCAGCGATAGCGACATAATATCCGTCTTTGGTTTCGGGGAGTTTATCCTTGAGCGTTTCGAGCTCACACAGGATGGATTTCTGATCCTCCGCCTTGCGCGCATACTCCAGCAGTCGGCCGGAGGTCGGGCGGATAATGACAACCCCCTTCCCACCGTCAATCAGCACAGTTTCACCGGACACAACCTGACTGGTGATGTTGCGCAACCCCACCACTGCGGGCACCTCAAGCGCACGGGCCATAATGGCTGTGTGTGAGGTCGGACTGCCCTGATCGGTGATAAAGGCGTGAACAATATTCTGATCCATACCCGCAGTGTCCGACGGCGAAAAGTCGTGCGCCACAGCAATACAGGGCCGCTCAACCTGATCCATTCGATCGATGACTTCACCGGCCAGGTTTTTGACAATCCGACGGGTCACATCGCGCACATCCGCGGCGCGTTCTCGCAGGTAGTCGTCCTCTACCGAGGAAAGCATCTGGATATAACGTTCCGCTACATCCTGAGCGACGCACTCCACATTGATCTGTTTCTCGCGCAGGTCACGGATGACCTCCTCAATAAAGTATCGGTCGTCCACCACCAGCAGGTGAGCGTCGAAAATACTGGCGTGCTCATCCCCGATGACGCTTCCGACGCGCTTCTGAATTTCGGATATCTGATGACGGGTTTTGATCAGCGCTTCTTCAAAGCGGGCAATTTCGAGGGGAATTTCGGCGACATCAATGCTTCGCTCGGGAACCGAAAGACCGTCCTGCGCGAAAACAACCACTTCCCCGATCGCCACACCGGAGGAGACGCCGATTCCCTGAAGAATCAGCTCACCGCTACCCGCTGTGGTTGTGGTAGACACTCTATTCCTCGAAGAATTTTTTCTCGAACAGTTCGGCAATTTCGGCCATGGCTTCCTCGGCGTCCTCCCCGATGGCATGAACGAACAGTTTGGCTCCATGATGCCCTTCAACCGTGAGCAGCCCCATGATGCTTTTGGCGGAAACCTCTGATCCCTTTTTCCCAATCAGAACATCGGATGTGAATTTACCTGCGGCTTTGACCAACAGAGCGGCAGGACGGGCATGAATCCCGTACTTGTTCTCCACTTTAAATTCACGAATTATGGCCTGCGCCCCGTCCATTACGCACCTGCTTTACGAAGGAATGTTCCTATTACTTTTTCATCCAGCTCTTTCGCGGCATCATGCCCCAATGTCTTCAGTTTATGGTTCAACGCCGTGGCTTCCACAATGTTGGCCATGTCGCGCCCCGGACTGACCGGAAGCGAATAAAACGGGAACTTGACATCCAGCACCTCGATCTCGTTTGGCACAATGCCGGTCCGTTCCTCTTCAGCATCATTTTCATAGGGATGCAGCTCAATCACCAGATCCAGCTCACTTTCGCGACGGATAGAGGCCACACCGAACAGACTGGGAACATGAACAATGCCGACTCCGCGGATTTCCATGTGATAGCGGGTCAGCTCATTGGCATAAGCCATCACTCTCCCGCTGCTGTCGCGGACTACTTCGGTCACATCATCTGCTACGAGGCTGTAGCCTCGTTCAATAAGCGAAAGTGCGGTTTCGCTTTTGCCAATTCCGGCCTTGCCCTTCAGCAAAACGCCGATGCCCATAATTTCGAGCATCGTCCCCTGCATCCGCCCGCGCGGAGCGGTCAGCTCTTCAATCAGCAACGTGCTTTCATTAATAAAATGGCTGGTAATCATCCCGGTACGAAACAGCGGAATGCCGTACTCTTCCGCCAGCTCTCGCAGCTCCGGCAATGGATTGCGGTTGCGGGCAACGATGATCCCAGGAATATTCTTCTCCATCACACCGCGCAGGCGAACCGAACGGTCTTTGGAGCTCAGGCTTTTCAGATAGGTAAGTTCCGCCAGGCCAAAGACCTGAAGGCGGTGCTGTGCGAAATACTGAAAGAAGCCGGTCAGGGCCAGCCCGGGCCGGTTTATGGCTTTTTCCTCGATCACCCGATCCAGGTGCTCCTCGCCACAGACGAGTTCGAGCGACAGACGCTCCCCGCCATTCTCCAAAATATCTTTCAGTGTAATCGACACAGCACCCTGCTCCTTAATTAGTGATATTCCTGCACTTTTTCGCGCCGCGTGCGCAGCTGCCGCTCCGTTTTTTCCAGAGCCTGATCAATGGAGGTATACATATTTTCCGATGAGGCATGTCCCTCAACATGAATGTCTTTACCGGAGACAACCACCTCAACCGAATTGATGATCTTTTGCAATTCGAGAACAACGCGCACATCTTCCACGCGCGGAAAATCGACAAGAGTTCGCTCCACCTTGTCGTAGATATGTTCGCGGATTCCATCAGTCATTTCGACGTGCCGTCCTGTGATATGCACCTGCATGAGCTTCTCCCTTCGTTATTACATACTGAACCGCGGGCCCAGATAGAGCTCCCGGCTCACCTCATCATTAACCAGGAAGGAGCTTTCGCCTTCGCGAAGCACCTTCCCTTCGCACATGAGATAGGCCCGATCCACCACCGCCAGCGTCTCACGGACGTTATGGTCGGTAATCAGGACTCCGAGACCTTTCTCGCGAAGTTCTTTGATAATCTCTTGCACCTCATACACCGCCAGCGGGTCAACCCCGCTGAACGGTTCATCGAGCAGAATGAGTGACGGATTGGTCACCAGCGCGCGGGTAATCTCGAGCCGGCGGCGCTCGCCGCCGGAGAGCGTGTAGGCCCGCTGTTTGGCCAAATGGGAAATCTTCAGTTCGTTCAGAAGAAACTCCAGCCGCTCACTGCGCTCGCGGCGCGAAATCGGCAGTGTTTCCAGAATCGCCATCACGTTCTCCTGAACGGTCAGTTTGCGGAAGATGGACGGCTCTTGCGAGAGATAGCCCATCCCCATCCGCGCCCGCTGATACATCGGGACTTTGGACACATTGCGGTCTTTAAAATAGATCTGTCCGGCGGTCGGATGAATCAGCCCGGTCACCATATAAAACGTCGTCGTTTTACCGGCCCCGTTCGGGCCGAGTAACCCAACAATTTCTCCGGGACGCACATTCACGTCCACCTCGTTAACCACTTTTTTACCGCGATAGCTCTTCACGAGCTTTTCCGTGCGCACCAGATACGTTTCGTCCATGTCAGTTTCCAAGAAAGTCAGTTTTCAGTTTTTCATCGGGATAAAGAACCATTCTCGCAAAAGGTTCGCAGATCATCTTTCCCGTCGCCCTCCAAAAGCGAATGGTTTCGCCAAACAGCATATTTCGTCCATCAACCAGCTTTGGGTTGTCCTCCAGTAAAAATTCATCGGTGATCACATCGTAGACTGCCTTTCCAGCATATGCTTCCCGTCCTTCATGGAAGATTCTAACGTCGGCCAACGCTTCTATCCAGTCAATTTCATTGTTTTCGCCGAAACGAATCTCCAACAAACCAGAATCCATCTGCAACTGCGGATCTTCCACGTGCACATTTTCCACAAAACGAGCACTTCTCCCCGTGTAGCTAAGGAACAGCTGCCGAGACGTAATCACCGTCACATTGGAAACCTCGGAGACCCCGTTCTCCGGCTCCAGATCGGTCTGCTGCATAATATCATCAATCACCACCCGACTGTCAGCGAGCACTTGAACCGTTCGCGCACCCGTATCAAGGCGGAACCCGGTTCCCGTCAGATGAACGCCTTCCATATCCGCGCGAATGGCCGCGTCTGAATGTGCCTTGCGGTTGTTCCGATTGTAGATGCAGTACGGAGACGCCACCTCCATAAAGGTCTCTCCATCCCGGTAAAACTCCATGCGCACTCCCGTGATCTTCACCATGCTGTCGGACTGAAGCTCGGCATGATCACCGAACAGCTGCGAGGTCATCACTCCCTGATCGTCATACTCTGGCACCCGGAAACCGGAAAGCTCCACGCCCTGCTCCTGCTCTTGCTCCTGCGCCTGCTTCTGCGCCTGCTCCTGCGCATTTGCACAGAACGCTGTTAACAGAATCAGTACGGCAACCCCGAATCTCGAATCCCGAATCCCGAATCCCGCATCTCGAATCCCGCATCTCATAACTATTTCACCTCATCAATCGCATTCAGTTTTTTCCAAAGGCTGGAAAGATCCTTCAATGGAATCATATTCGGCCCATCGGATAAAGCCTGTGCCGGATCTGGGTGCGTTTCAATAAATAGTCCGTCCACACCGACCGCGGCGGCGGCCTTCGCCAGATACGGCGCGAAGCGGCCATCGCCGCCGGAGGTGTCGCCCTGTCCGCCGGGCGACTGCACCGAATGGGTTGCATCGAAAATCACCGGGTAGCCCATCTCGCGCAGGATGACCAGACTGCGCATATCCGCCACCAGCGTGTTGTAGCCGAAGCTCGCACCGCGCTCGGTCAGCATGATCTTTTTGTTGCCGGTCGACTCAATTTTCTTCACCACATTGGCCATATCCCACGGCGCGGCGAACTGCGCCTTTTTCACATTCACCACCGCGCCACTTTCGCCGGCGGCCACCACGAAGTCGGTCTGGCGGATCAAAAACGCGGGCAGCTGAATGATATCGACCACCTTGGAAGCAATATGAATTTCCTCCACGCTGTGCACATCGGTCAACACCGGCACGTTGTATTTCTCTTTAATCTCCGCGAGAATTTCCAACCCTTTAGCGATGCCCGGTCCTCGATAGGAATTAATAGAGGTGCGGTTGGCTTTGTCGTACGACGCCTTAAACACCAACGGGATGCCCTGACGTTTTGAAAGCTTCACCAGCTTGTCGGCAATCGCCATGCAACTTTCGCGGCTTTCAATCACACACGGCCCGGCAATCAGCGCCAGTGGATTGTTCCCGCCAAATTTCACGCCCTTCACATTAATCGTCTTAGTCATCGCTCAACTCCTTTAAAATCTGTTCCACTTTTTCAATATCCTCCGACGTATCGACGCCAATGCCGACGTCGTCGACTTCTAAAACATTCATGCGGCATCCGATATGCAGCGCGCGCAACTGCTCGAGCTTTTCGAGCTTTTCGAGCCGGCACGGCGGCTCGGCGACCAGCTTCAGCAGATATTCACGCGTATAGGCATAAATGCCGATATGGCGGAAGTGCGCGTTCGTTGCATCGGTGTCCGCATCGCGCACAAAAGGAATCGGCGCGCGGGAAAAATAGAGCGCCTGCCCGTCGCGACCGAAAACAGCCTTCACCACATCGGGGCTTTTTAAATCGACTTCGGTTTTGATCGGCGTGGCGGCGGTCGCCATATCCCAGTCGCCGGAACACATCACTTGCCCCAGTCGGTCGATCAGTGCCGGGTCCATCAGTGGCTCATCGCCCTGAATATTGATCACTACATCGCACGCTTCATCCGCAATCGCTTCGGCGATGCGATCGGTGCCCGACGGATGGTCCGCGCGGGTCATGACCGCCTTGGCTTCTGGAATTCCAAACGAGGTCACTGCATCGACAATCCGCTGATCGTCGGTGGCAACAATCACGGCGGCGAGCGTTTCCGCCTGCACCACGCGTTCCACCACGCGCTGAATCATCGGTTTCCCGGCAATCATCGCCAGCGGCTTGCCCGGCAGGCGCGTCGAGGCCCACCGCGCCGGAATCACCCCAACCACCCGTTTATTCGTCTTCTGATTCATCGCTGCCCTTTTTCTCCGTAATCCAAAAATCATCGCCCGGCCCGTTTACTTTCCTGAGCTTAATGCGAGCCCGTCCGAACGGCACCTTAATCTTAGCAAAGGTCAGCAGTCGGCGCGGATCACGCGAAACCCAGAACGTACCCTTTCCTTTTCTCACAAACAAGCCGTCAAACATCGCTTCCGGCACCATCTGCAAGCTGGGAACTTTCCGTTTATACTGCGGCAGACCGATTCCATCCACATCGTCCGTGTTCAGAATCAGGTCATAAACCTTTTCATCCGACATCACCCGATATTCCATCGTGCTGTCCGGCTCCAACAGTTGCGCACGCATAAAGTACATGAAGCTGAAAATATCGCGGGTATCCGCATCAATCGCATACTCTTTCTTAGAACCATTCGTCTGATGCTCGTAATGCGCCATCCGCTTCTCAAAATCGAATGTCGTGATCTCGTGACAGTGATAACTCCCCTCCTTAATATTTTTCGTAAAGCGGATCGGCAGGAATGTTTCGGGATCAACCAGGCTTTCATGGTGATCGTCCACCTTGAAGATATGGTTAAAAAACGAATAGGTTTGCGCGCGCAGCCGCAATGCCAGCACCTCTCGACCCTCAAATGTGTCGATCGATGTTGTGGCGGTGGCATACGCCACGGGAATCCCGTTCCAGCTGATTGAATACACCAGCTCCTCGCCGACCGGAAAGGGGAAATCATACGCATACGAATGAACACAAAGGCAAAGCAAAAACCCAATGGTCCTCAATAGTTTCACGGCAAGACCTCCTGACAAGGGATATGAGATTCGGGGTGCAGGAAAAAACAGTCGGCACCCATCCTGTATCCCGCGACTCGCATCACGTATCTCGTTGGAACTGACGGCAGATAACGCCCGCCTCGGCAAACAACGCACGCGCCTGATCGTTGAAATGATACTCCTTCTCATAAACCACTTCGGCAATTCCGGCGTTGATGATCATCTTCGTACAAAGCAAACAAGGGCTAATCGTGCAATACAGCACTCCGTCTTTCACCGAGATTCCGTGATAGGCCGCCTGCACAATCGCATTTTCTTCAGCATGGCAGCAGATACAGTCGCCCAGCCCCTCGCCCGATGGCACATCCGACGCGCATCGCGCGCAGCCACCGTCGCAACAGTTTGTAATGCCCCTCGGCGTTCCGTTATAGCCCGTCGAAACAATCCGCCGGTCGCGCACAATCACCGCTGCCACCTGCCGCCGGATGCAATTGCCCCGTCGCGACACCACATGGGCGATGTCCATAAAATACTCATCCCAGCCGGGACGCTTCTTTTTACTCATGCGCATATACTATGTTCGACCGGCCTTCAAAAAAAGTTCCAAGGTCTAGAAAAACAGGCAGAAAAAGTTCCAAGGTTTGGAAAAGTCGGTCTACACTACGATGCATGAAAGCCAAACAACTCGTACCCCTTCTTCTCGCGCTCCTCGTTTTTCCAAACCTCGGAAAAACTCAGGAAATTTCTTCCAATCCGCCTGCGCTGGAGGACTCCGGCGCGACAAGTGCTGGGAACCAGGCGCTAGTCTATCAGATTCCGATTGAAGATCAGATTGGACCCGCCCTGCTCTACGTCATCCGACGCGGCGTCGCTGAAGCCTCCCAAGCCAATGCCGATGCCATCATCTTCACCATGAACACGCCCGGCGGACGAGTTGATATCACCCGAGACATTCTCGGAATCATCCAAGAAATCGACGTACCGGTCTACACCTTCGTCGTGCGCGACGCCTACTCAGCCGGGGCCATCATCGCCCTAGCCACTCCGCACATTTACATGGCTCCCGGCAGCGTCATCGGTGCGGCCACCCCGCTGATGATGGGTCTCACCGGCGGAGTGGAAACCATGCCAGAAGCTGTCGAAGAAAAAATGACCTCTGCGGTTGCCGCGTTAGTACGAGCCGCCGCGGAACAGGGCGGACACAGCACAGAGCTGGCCGAAGCGATGGTGCGACGCGAGATAGAATATAAAATCGGCACCAACGTGGTCAGCAAAGCGGGTGAATTGCTCACCTTGACCGCCAGCGAAGCCGAAGGCGTTCTCTCCGAAGGAACGGTGGACGATCTGGATGCCATGCTGGATGCAATTGGACTGAGCGGCGCGGAAATCAAAAAACTAGAAGTGACGTCGGCGGAAAAACTCGCCCGCGTAATTGCCGCGATTGCCCCGTTTTTGCTGATGATCGGCCTCGGCGGAATCTATCTGGAAATCAAAACCCCCGGGATCGGTTTGCCGGGCATTGTCGGAGCAACCGCACTGGTTCTATTCTTCTTTGGCCACCACATTGCCGGACTGGCCGGCATGGAAGATGTCGTCATCTTCATCATCGGTTTTTCTCTGCTCTTCATAGAGGTGTTCATCACCCCCGGCTTCGGCGTCCTCGGAATCAGCGGCATTGCCCTGATTCTCGTTTCCCTGCTCAACGCCATGAGCTGGCAGGTTCCTGGCGAAATCCTGCCCGACTTCTCCGGAGGCGGTGCGACCATCCAGCACGCCATCACCAACTTGGCGCTAGGCATGCTGGGGGCCGTCATTCTCGGCGTGACCGCCGGACATTTCCTACCGAAGTCGCGCGCCGTGCGCCCGCTGGTACTCCAGCAAAGCACAGATAAAGAAGGCGGCTTTACTGCCGCGCATGATCACAGCGAACTGCTCGGCAAAGAAGGCACTGCGGAAATGAACCTGCATCCGGCCGGCCGGGCGGTGATCGACGGAAACCGCGTCAACGTGATTGCCCAGGGCGAGTTCATCGGGAAAGGCTCAGCCATCAAAGTGGTCGAAGCTCATGGCAGCCGCATCGTGGTTCAAAAAGCATAAACTAGCCAACGCAAACTACTATATATAAACAGGTTAAGTGCGCTACAGTATCATACCTCTAAAGGTGTCGATGTTGAAAGTAATAATGCGTTGTCAAAAAGCATAAACTAGCCA
>Ga0307990_1000476_pt1 | contig 35703 bp, 30 predicted proteins | sample EllFjometagen129_FD_203168 | JGI IMG/M metagenome (GOLD analysis project Ga0307990, IMG submission 203168) | Marine microbial communities from Ellis Fjord, Antarctic Ocean - #129 | ecosystem: Environmental > Aquatic > Marine > Unclassified | place: Southern Ocean | collected 2014-10-08
CAAAGATTGTTTATAACCATTTTTTGATCATCTTTCCCTTTGCGAACTTAGCGGCTTTGCGAGAGAAGATGACGGGTTTTTACTGTTAGAAAAATCAACTAAATACAACCTTTCCATTATCAATTTCAACCGTAACATCATCTCCATCCGTTATATCGCTGCTTATAATCTTCAATGCCAGCTCGTCTTCGATATAGTGCTGTATTGCTCTTTTTAGCGGCCTTGCTCCATAAACAGGATCAAATCCGACATTCGATAAAAACTCCTTTGCCGGCTCCGTTAATTTAAGTTGTATCTTGCGGTCCCGGAGTCTTTTTATTAACTTATTTATTTGTATATCAACAATTTTTTTTATCTCTGCCTTATCAAGTGAGTTAAATATTATTGTCTCGTCAATCCTGTTTAAAAATTCCGGTTTAAAGGTTTCCCTCAGCATATCCATAATACGATTTTCCATTTCTTCTTTATTCTTACCGGAAAATTCTTTGATTATCTGACTTCCAATATTAGATGTCATAATAAGCAAGGTGTTTTTAAAATCAACGGTTCTGCCCTTGCCGTCAGTCATTCTTCCATCATCCAGTATTTGAAGAAGTACATTGAATACATCAGGATGGGCCTTTTCAATTTCGTCCAGAAGAATCACCGAGTAAGGGTGAGTTCTTACTGATTCAGTTAAATAACCTCCCTCATCATATCCTACATAGCCGGGAGGTGCGCCTATCATTCTTGCTACGGAATGTTTTTCCATGTATTCGGACATATCTATCCTAATCATGTATTGTTCATCATCAAACATGAACTCCGTAAGTGCCTTTGCCAGCTCTGTCTTGCCTACACCGGTCGGTCCTAAAAATATGAACGAGCCGATAGGGCGATTTGGTTCCTGAAGTCCTGATCTGGCCCTCCGAACAGCATTGGACACTGCTATTACTGCATTTTTCTGGCCTATTACCCTTTCTTCAATCCTATCTTCCATCTTCAGCAGCTTCTCTCGCTCACCTTCCATCATCCTTTCTATTGGTATGCCGGTCCATTCGGAGACTACCATGGCAATATCTTCGCTGTCCACCTCCTCTTTGAGCATCTTTCTGTTGGATTGAAATTCATTTAGTCTGTCCTTTTCCTCTATCAGCTTTTTTTCGAGCCCTAAAATACTGCTATATCTTAACTCTGCCGCCTTTGCCAGGTCTCCCTGTCTCTCTGCGATCTGGGCCTCTGATTTAGCGGTGTCTATTTGCTCTTTTATTGCCCTTATATTTTTGATGATTTCTTTTTCTTTTTCCCAGTGCCTTGTCATCTCATCCAACTGGCCCTTTAAATCTTTCAGTTCCTCACCAATTTTAATGAGACGTTGCTTAGAGGAATTATCCGTTTCTTTTTTAAGGGCCTCCCTTTCTATCTCAAGCTGGATTATTCTTCGTCTGAAATTATCTATCTCTGAGGGCAGGCTGTCTATCTCTATCCTGAGCCTGCTTGTTGCCTCATCAACTAAATCTATGGCCTTGTCAGGCAGATAACGATCTGTAATATATCGGTTGGAAAGAACTGCAGCAGATACAAGGGCAGAGTCTTTAATCCTTACGCCATGGTGTACCTCATATTTGTCTTTTATGCCTCTTAGTATGGATATTGTATCTTCCACCGTAGGCTCACCGACAACAATGGGTTGGAAACGTCTCTCTAAGGCAGCATCTTTTTCTATATATTTTCTATATTCCTTTATCGTTGTTGCACCTACACATTTTAACTCTCCCCGTGCAAGGGCCGGTTTTAGCATGTTAGACGCATCTATTGAACCTTCCGCAGCTCCAGCACCTACCACTGTATGCAGCTCGTCAATAAACAGGATGATCGAGCCTTCCGCCTCTGTAATCTCCTTTAAAAAGGCCTTGAGTCTGTCTTCAAATTCTCCCCTGTATTTGGCCCCTGCTATTAACGATCCCATATCAAGAGATACAACTCTTTTATCTTTCAAGGTTTCAGGTACATCCTCATGGACAATTCGTTGAGCAAGGCCCTCAGCAATGGCAGTTTTTCCAACTCCAGGTTCGCCTATTAAAACCGGATTATTTTTTGTCCTCCTTGAAAGAACCTGAATCACCCTTCTGATTTCATCATCTCGTCCTATTACCGGGTCAAGCTTGTCCTCTTTTGCAATACGTGTAAGGTCTTTACTGAAGCGTTCAATGGCCTGGTATTTATCCTCCGGGTTTGCATCTACCACCCTCTGGCCACCCCTAATATCAATCAGGGATTTTAATATATTATCTCTTGTCATGCCCTGTGATGATAGAATTTTTGCTGCGTCTCCTTCTCTTTCTTCGGCTATTGCAAGGAGAATATGTTCTATGCTGACATATTCATCCTTCATTTGAGTAGCCTCTTTTACTGCCTGGTTAAGCAGCTCTTTTGATCGAGACGAAATATAGGCATCTCCATGCCCAGCGCCACTGACCTTAGGTATTTTATCAAGTTTTTCGTTCAATTCAGAAAGTATATTACCCTCGTTTACACCTATCTTTACGAGCATAGAGGGAATTATTCCGTCTTTCTGTTCCAGAATAGCATATAATAAATGTTCAGGATCTATCTGCTGATGACCCTTTTTGGATGCTAACTCCTGAGAATTCTGTAGGGCATCCTGTGCTTTAAGCGTAAATTTATCAAAACGCATAATTTTTCATCTCCTTAATATATAATTATTCAGTTTCATAGGCAAATAGGGGCGGCCTATATGCCCGAGTGTTTATGTGAAAGTTAACTACTCATGTATATTGCCACAAAGGCACTAAGCCACGAAGATTATGGAATTATTGCATTGATCGGCCTGCTTTATATGTGGCGTATTAATATTATCGAGAAAACCTGGCCATCTATGTATTGTTTTATTGTTATCAGTCTTTTCTCTGTGCCTTTGTGGCTGAACCGTCACTGTAAAAGTTAATAATGTGTTGTTTGATTGTCAACGATGCATCTTGCATAGAATCTCCATTGAAACCAATAAGTTCAGACCTCGTAAAAGTGGCTTCTTTATTTCCCGCAATTCCTCAAGGTTCAGACCTCGTCATTCACATTATACAAATGACCGGAGACCTTTATATCCCGCGGGATTGCAAATTAATTTGACATCAGTTCAGTCTGGGTTATAGGGTTCAGCCCGCCACAAAAACGGCGGATGAAGGTTCAGGGTTAACCGCTTCGCATTTTTTCCCTTAGCCATTGATTCCATTGGGCTAATACCACAAGAGCTCAACCTCTGAACCTCTGAATCCAGTTTTCAGCGGGAAACCTTTTAACCCAACTCCTGGGCTGGAAAAGGAGGTTATTGTCCAATGACTTATTCAATTTGAGCTTGACCTCAAATCTATGCTAAACTATAATATTGCATTTCAAAAAACTATAAAAGAGACTGGAGGAAATTATGGCTTTAAAAACAGTAGATGAATACAGGGAAAGGGTTTCCAGACTTAGACCAAGGTTTTTCATAGGAGGTAAGAGGGTTGAGAAACTAAACGATCACCCAGTATCAAGGTCTGTCATTGATGCAACTGCAAGGGTTTATGAGCTAACAATGGACCCCAAATACTCTGATATTATGACAGCAAAATCTCAATTTACAGGCGAGACTATAAGCCGGAGTCTTTATATACATCAAAATAGCCAGGATCTTCAAAGGCGTTTAGACATGGCACGAATGAACAGTCAAAAATTAGGTACCTGCAATTACAGGTGCCCAGGTAATGAAATGCTTCCAGGTCTTGCAGCTACTACATGGGAGATGGACAAGGAAAAGGGTACGGATTATCATAAACGTTTTAACGAATATCTTAAGTATGCTCAAAAGGAAGACCTGGTGGTAAGTGGATCTGTGACAGACACAAAAGGTGACAGGAGTAAACGACCCCTTGACCAAGACCCGGACTCTTATGTGCATGTAGTTGAAAGAAAGAGCGACGGAATTGTAGTATGCGGGGCCAAGCAGCATTCTACAGGGGCATATACCGCAGATGAAAATTTGATTTTACCAGGGTTATCCTGTGAAAAAGGAGAGGAAGATTATGCCCTCGCATTTGTTGTGCCTAATGGTGCTGAAGGGATAACCTATATAGGGCAATACAACCCTTACAGTGTAGAGAGGGAATACAGCAAAAATCTGCAATATATGGGTAACCCAATTTATGGCCAAAGAGAAACATCCCTTATAGTATTTGATCATGTTTTTGTGCCCTGGGAAAGGGTATTTATGTGCGGGGAGATAGACTATACGCAAAGATTTATTTCTCGTTTTGCTAAAACCCATAGGATGAATTGCGGAGGGGCATGCAAGGTAGGTTTTATGGATCTCATTATAGGTGCAACTCAGCTTATTGCCGAATATCATGGTATTTCAAAAAAATCCCATATCGTGCAAAAGATAACAAGAATGATCCAGCTTAACAACACGTGTCTTGCATGTGCTGTTTCTGCTGCCTATATGGGAAATGAAGAACCTCCCGGCTCCGGTGTTTTTATGCCGGACGATGCAATGAGCAATCTATCAAAACTAAACACCAACGAAAGCTTTTGGGAGGTATTGGCCTTAGCCGGTGACATAGCAGGAGGAGTAGCCGTTACCATGCCAAGCGAAATGGATTTGGAAAATCCGGAAATAGGAAAATATGTCTCCAAATATCTTAAATCTGCGGTGCCGGCAAAAAAGAGAATGAGAATGTTAAAATTCCTTCAGAACTGGGTGGCCGGTTTGCATGGTGTAGGGACATACCAAGGAGCAGGACCGAGTCAAAATGAAATGTTAGTGCTTTATCGCATAACCAATTTAGAGGAGAAAAAAAAGATGGCCGAGGAGCTTGCCAATACTTATTATTGAAAGAGGATTGGGGGCTTGAGGTAGTATGAAATAAATCGTAAAACTATTAGCTATGAACGGTTAAGATTATATGTATCGTTCACAGCTTGAAACTTGTCGAAGATCCCGCCAAGCGGGGAAATTGGAAAAGTTTCGACCTGTGCGGTTAGCCATCAGTCCCGCCTGAGATAGGCGGGATTAGCATTAAAAAGGGGTGGAGATAAGAGATTTTAAAAAACTTAATCAACAAGTTAATGAGGTAAAGAGGATATTGAACAGTTTTATTCAGAAGCTAATCCCGCTTCAGGCGGGACTAAAAGCTAACCGCACAGGTCGAAAAGTTTTCTTAAATGAATCCCTAAATTTCAAAAACTCGGCTTAAAGGCCTCAAGCAGTTTGAAATTTTTAACGATCAGCATTTCATGAATCTATTTTCAAGTGCGGTCAAAATCGCTCGCAAAAGACTTTTTACGGTTTTGTTAACCCTGAATCCCGCTTTCAGCGGGAACCCCTGAACCTTTGAACCCCTGAACCTCTGAACGGGTAAAATTATATGTATGTCAGATAAAATTAATACAATAAAGAGGGAAATAAAAAATAAAGCAAGCCTCATAGAGGTAATTGGTATTTCCGGTTCTGCCGCGAGTTACCTCTTAGCTCAGGCACTTACGGAAGTAAGCCATCCCTTTCTTATAATTTTGCCCAGCCCTGAGGAGACAAGGGAATTTTACAGAGACCTAATATTTTTTCTTCCTGAACAGGCCAAAAAAATATTTCTTTTCCCTGCATATGATATTTCTCCCCTTGCAGGTTTAAGCCCTCCAAAGGAATTGATTAGCCAAAGAGTGGGGGCGCTTTATGCCCTGTCAACCTCACAAGATGCCATTGTTGTCACTTCTGTAAATGCCATTATGGTCAATCTTATCCCCAAGGATATTCTCTTAAAATCAGTTGAATACATAGCGGTTAATGAGGATATTAACAGGGAAGATTTTATAAAAAAATTGTTGCTGTTCGGCTATTTCCGAGCATCCCTGGTAGAAGAAAGAGGTGATTTTTCCGTTAGAGGAGGGGTGATTGACCTGTATCCGCCACTTTATGATTCCGCAATAAGGATTGAATTCTGGGGGGATACTGTTGAGTCAATAAGAATTTTTAATCCAATAAACCAGAGATCAATGGGTGATTTAAAGGAACTCACCGTCTTGCCTGTAAATGAAATAATTTTAACACCTGTAAATATTAAAAGGGCAAGATCAATGGGTAGACTTCCTGGAAGTTTAGATATAGGAGGAAGTTTTCCCGGGCAAGAAGCCTGGTCGAAACATTTTTATCCCTATCTTGATAATATTTTTCGTTACCTTCCCGAAAGTGGACAGATCTCCGTTGTTAATTCCGATAGTTTTCCAAGTAGCGCTAAATCAATTTTGGAAAAATTTAATAAAGAGGTGGATAAATTTCAAAATGATGCCCTGGAAAATGGCAAGCCATTCCCCCAAACAGATGGGCTTTTCCTTGGGATGGAGGAGTTAGAAGAGGCCATTGCTTTATTCCCAAAGATTAATTTTTTTAATTTTACTGTAAGAACCAGCAAGGGAGGGGATGGCTTAACGGTTGATATGAGTGGATTATTAGAAGGGGATCTATTGCGAGGTTACCATGATGTAGCTCGCAAACAGATTTCAATAGAACCTCTTGCAGGAAAAATCGAAGAATGGATAGAGCAAGGAAAACAGATCGTACTTTTATGCAGGACTGAGCAACAGGCAACACGCCTCCAGGAAATATTGCTCAACTACAAGCTTGCAATCAAAGAATTGCTTCAAGATTGGTCAAACGTCAAAAAAAGTAAAGGGTTGTATATTTGTTTAGGCCATCTTTCCCAAGGTTTTGGATACCCTGAGTCAGCCCTTATTATAATCACTGAGGATGAAATATTTGGGAAAAAAACCGGTGGAGAAAGAAAGGCAAAACGTGACGGTGTGCAGGCTATTCCTTGGACAGACCTGAGTCAGTTGCAGGAAAACAACCTAATAGTGCATCAGGATCACGGGATTGGTCGCTACAAAGGGCTTTCAAGAATGAAAATAGGCGAGAAGATAAGGGATTTCGTAATTATTGAGTATGTTGATAATGACAGGCTTTATATTCCCGCGGAACGGATAAACATTATCCAGAAATACGTAGGCTTGGAGGATGAGAATCCTCAATTGGATAGGCTGGGAGGAAGCTCTTGGTCAATTGCCAAAAAAAAGGCCAGAAAATCAATAGAAAAAATAGCCAAGGAACTGCTCAAGATTTATGCCATGAGAAAACTCCACAAGGGTTTTGCTTTTTCAAAACCGGATAACTACTACAGGGAGTTTGAGGCAACCTTTGACCATGAAGAGACAAGGGATCAGGCAAAGGCTATCGATGATGTTCTCTTAGATATGGAATCTGAAAGGCCGATGGACCGTCTTATATGCGGTGATGTAGGCTTTGGAAAAACAGAGATAGCTATACGGGCATCCTTTAAGGCCGTTATGGATGGTAAGCAAGTAGCAATACTCTCTCCGACCACTGTTTTAGCCGAGCAGCATTACCAGACATTTGTCCGGCGCTTTAATTCTTACCCTGTGAAGATTGATGTCCTAAGCCGCTTTGTTCCTAAATCTATGCAAAAGAAAACAGTCGCTGAATTGGCCCGTGGCAAAGTTGACATTATCATTGGCACACACAGGCTATTATCTGATGATATTATATTTAAAGACTTTGGGTTGCTGATTATTGATGAGGAACAACGCTTTGGTGTAAAGGCAAAAGAAAAGTTAAAGAAATATCGTAAATCAATAGATGTACTTGCCATAACAGCAACACCTATCCCAAGGACTTTTCATATGACCTTGATGGGCGTGAGGGATTTCAGCATTATTCAAACTCCACCTGTTGAAAGATTAGCCATTCAAACATATGTATCTAAATATGATGAGGATATAATATCACAAGCTATAGAAAGAGAATTAGATAGGGGAGGGCAAATATTTTTTGTCCATAATCGTGTCCAAAATATAGACTTGATAGCGGATAGAGTAGCCATGTTAGCCCCAAGGGCAAAAATTGACATTGCCCATGGCCAGATGAGAGATAAGGAACTTGAGGGCGCAATGATAAAATTTCTGAACAAAGAGACTGATATCCTTGTATGTACTACCATAATAGACTCAGGACTCGATATCTCCTCAGCTAACACTATAATTATTAACCAGGTAGATCGTTTTGGTCTATCTGAAATTTACCAGCTCAGAGGCAGGGTAGGGCGATCCGGTACTAAAGCCTATGCGTATCTTTTGATTTCAGAAAATTCTAAAATAACGCATGAAGCCCAAAAGAGGCTAAAGGTTTTAATGGATTTTTCTCAATTAGGTTCAGGCGTCAACATTGCCCTGAATGATTTAAGGATAAGAGGAGGAGGGAATATACTTGGCTTCTCTCAGTCAGGCCATATTAAGACTATTGGATATGAGCTTTATCTAAAGCTTATAGGAAAGACTATGGCGGAGCTTAAGGGTGAGGTTTTTCAAGAGGAAATTTTCCCTGAGATAAATATTGATTTACCGGTTTCTATTCCCCACGATTATATAGTGGAGAGTGATGTCAGACTTGATATATATAGGCGATTGTCTTCTAACAAGGACGAAGATGAAATAGCGGAAATGGAAATGGAAATTGAGGACAGATTTGGTCCTTTGCCAAAGGAGGCATCGAATCTTATCTCTGTAATCAAGGTAAGTATCGGTCTTAAAAAAATCCGCTCAAAAAAATTAGACATCAATGATAGCACAATGGTTTTCTCCTTTTCTAAAGATACACCACTGTCAACTGAAAGATTGGCAAAATTAGTCACTGATCATCCAAATAATTTCAGTTTTTTGTCGGACCATAAACTAAAGGTTACTATTAAAAAAAATTCACATCTTAATAACCTTGAAGAGGCGGAAAATATAATTAAAGGATTAAAAAATTATGCTTTCAGCTATTAAATGCTTTCAACCCCTGACAAATGGTAACCCTTTTCAATCATCTGCCGATATATTCATATCTTTCCTATATGCTGTAGAAATGCATGAAAAACTATGATATAAGAAATAATTAAGATTAACATTACCAATCATTTCCCGCACGTCAGGAAATAGCTATGAATACCAAAATGGGCATCATGAGGGAGCGAAAGAACTTTTTACGGGACCATCAATCTTAATATGGTAAAATACTTTAAATTTGAATTCATTTATCTTTTTATTTTCCTTTATTTATTTGCCTGTGTTCCTGATACATTTATAAACAGCAATACAGTGATTAAGGTGGGAGACAGATCAGTTACTACTGAGGATTTGGAGAAAATAGTGAACATTGTATCATTTGAAAACGGGGTCCCTAAAAAAACTGTATGGGCCTCAATAAATAGCCTTATAGATAGAATTGTAGATGGCTCCCTTATCCTTGAATATGGAAAGGATATGGGAATTGCCTTGAGTGAAATTGAATTAAGAGGTGCAATTAAAGATATTACAAGGGATTATCCGTTAAACAGTTTTAAGGAAACACTGATATCAAGATGCATAGACTACAAGGAATGGATTGAAAGATTAAAAGAGCAAAAGCTTATCAAGAAGATAATAGAGAAGAAGACTGAGATGCTGCCACCTATTTCTCATATCTCTATTGAATCTTACCATAAGGAACACGTAATGGAATTTAGGCATTCATTAAGAGCCAATGTGACTCAAGTAGTATCTAAAACCAGGGAGGATGCTGAGGTAATAATGGCCCGTATTAGAGCCGGAGAAAAACTAAATGCTTTGGTTAAGCAAGAGTCTATTTATTCAACCCCACAGGATGATTATGGTATTAACTGGATAACTAAAGATACATTCCCGGCACCACTCTCTGATGTGATTTTTTCTATTCCAATAGGCGAAATAAGCGATATTATTGAAACAACATATGGCTATCATATTTTAAAAGTGTTACAAAGAGAGCCTGAAGGCCAAAAAGGGATATTAGAGGTAAAGGATGAAATAAAAAATATACTTCTCGAAAAGGCAAGGGAAGAGCACTATCAGAAATGGCTAAAAGAATTACAAAACAATTACCATGTTAAAATAAATCACTCTCTTTTAGATAAAATGATGCTTAACAATGAAAAAAATTAAAAACCTTTATATATCGTATGTGTTGATTGTGTTAGCTTTATTAATACCTTCTCATTTTTGTGCTGAAGTGACTGACAAAATTGTGGCAATAGTGAATGGTGATATCATTACACTCTATGAACTTAATATATCAATCAAAAATTTAACCGGACTACATGTTGGGGAATTAAAACTAAAAGGTGAGGATGATTTCCATAAGGTCAGGCAAGCAGTCCTGAACAGCATGATTAATGAGCTAATAGCAGAACAACATATAAATAAATTAGGTATAACGGTAGCAGCAAAGGATGTGGAGGATGCAATCGAGAGGGTAAAAATCGACAATAAACTAACACAGGATGATCTGATTTATAGCCTTAAAGCTGAGGGCATTACACTGCAGGACTATAAAGAAAGGATAAAAAAAGAAATTGAACAAGCCCGTTTAGTAAACCATGAGGTAAAATCAAAGATAGTTGTCACTGAAGCAGAGATGAAAGATTACTATAATAAGCACATTAAAGATTATATAGAGGAAGATACTGTCCTCCTTGCAAGAATTTTTTTGCCGGTGAGAGACCCTGATGATAATGATGAAATTGCCAAAGTCAGAGCATTGGGAAACGATATAATAAGGAAGATAGAAGAGGGGCAAAATTTTTTTGACTTAGCTCGTAAATACTCCAAGGGGCCTGCTGTTGCCGAGGGCGGTAAACTCGGCTGGATAAAAATGAAGAACTTAGAACCTATATTGAAAAAAAAGATAGATAAACTATCCCCGGGACAGCATAGCAATTTAGATCGTACTATCTCAGGCTTTCAAATACTGAAGTTATTAGAAGAAAAAATAGGCGATATAAAGCCCTTTAAAGATTTAAGGAACGTAATACACTCCAAGCTGTTTAAGGCAAAAGTGGAAGAAAAATATGCCATATGGTTAAAAAAATTAAGGGATGAATCCTATATCAAGATTATATCTTAACCAAGGTCTTATGGTAAAATCAAGAGGGGAATTAATTGAGAAACGTATATGATGTATTTCAGGAAAGAGGCTTTGTTGAGCAGGTTACCGATGAAAAAATGCTCAGGCAACTTTTAGACAAGCCTGTTAGCTGTTATATCGGGTTTGATCCAACTGCAAAAAGCCTGCATATTGGGAGCTTGCTGCCTATTATGTCACTGGCGCATATGCAGAGGGGTGGCCACAGGCCAATAGCTCTCGTTGGTGGGGGTACAGCCCTTGTAGGTGACCCAAGCGGCAAAGATCAGGCAAGACCGGTTATGACAAAAGAGGAAATAAACAGCAATGCTGAGGGGATAAAGGCCCAGTTGTCTAACTTTATAGATTTCAGCAATGAAAAGGCCCTTATGCTTAACAATGCAGATTGGCTTGCGCCTCTGAATTACATAGATTTTTTAAGGGATATAGGCAGGCATTTCAGTGTAAACCGTATGTTGGCGGCTGAAAGCTATCGCCAAAGATTGGAGACTGGATTAAGTTTTTTAGAATTCAACTATATGCTACTTCAGGCCTATGATTTCTGGTATTTATCAAAAAATTACAACTGTCAACTGCAAATGGGTGGAAATGATCAATGGGGAAATATCTTAGCAGGAGCTGACCTTACAAGGAGATTAGAGGGTTATGCTATACAGGGCCTAACTTTTCCCCTTATCACTACTGCTGATGGATCCAAGATGGGGAAAACACAAAGCGGTGCAGTATGGCTTGATCATGAACTTACATCACCCTATGAATACTACCAGTATTGGATAAATATAGATGATAGAGATGTGAAAAGATTTCTTTCCCATTTTACCTTCCTGCCGATGGATGAGATAGAAAGACTTACCTTTAAAGGAGGGGAGCATTTAAGGGAGGCGAAAAATATATTGGCCTATGAGGCTACCAAAATATGCCATGGCAAAGAGGAGGCGGATAAAGCTAAAGATACCTCCTTACAATTGTTTAGCAAAAAAGTTGTCGATGATTTTAATGGAGCCCCATCTTACCAAATGACCTATGGAGAATTAAACAAGGGTATAGAGGCTTATATATTGTTAACTAATTCAGGCTTATGCAAAACAAGGGGTGAGGCAAGAAGGTTGATATCTCAGGGAGGTGCATATATTAATGGAAAAAGGGTGCCCACTTTTGATATAATAGTCGGGGCAGATAATTTAAAGGATAATGCAATTCTCCTCCGTGCAGGAAAAAAGAAATACTGCATAGTCAATATTCAAGATGCGTGATTCCCTAACTCTTATAAAGTGTGCAGATCTTGTTAAGTGGTCAAATAGTTGAGTAGTTAGTGCCTGAGCGAAAACTAGGAATTTTTTCCAATATTAAGAAAGGCGAAAATTATAACCACAGGAATACATTGAGTATTTCGAGGATTATAATTTGAGCCTGACGCAGAGATTGGGAAAAATAACAGTTTTCGGTCGGGCAATAGTTAAGTGGTTCAATGTTCAGGCATAATCTCTTTTAGTCCTGCCATGGCGCGAATATATGCCATTTTGATATTTGTAACTAATTGAAATGATGATAATTTTATTTCCAACTCAACTATTCAACCACTAAACTGTTTGACGAGGTCTATTGTATAGATATGTCTGATAAAAAAACAAAAAAAGATATGAATAACCCTAAAGGGCAACGCAGCCTGCAAAAAAAAAGCGAACAGGATCTTAGACCTGTTCCAAAGGAGAAGCAAAATTGGGATTTAGTCTCCTACGACCCTTTGCAGATGTATCTATGGGAAGTAAGGAAATATAAGCTGCTCAGTAAAGAGGAAGAGATAGCCCTTGCCACTAAGTATAGGGAAGAAAACGACAAAGATGCCGCCCATAAGCTTATTTTATCGAATCTAAGATTAGTAGTGAAAATTTCAATGGATTTTCATAAGCATTGGATGAAAAACCTTATGGATTTGATCCAAGAGGGAAATATCGGCTTGATGCAGGCAGTAAAAAAATTTGATCCCTATAAGGGAATTAAGTTTTCATATTATGCCTCGTTTTGGATAAAGGCCTATATTCTTAAATTTATTATGGAGAATTGGAAGCTGGTCAAGATCGGCACTACCCAGGCCCAGAGAAAACTTTTTTTTAATCTTGCGAAGGAAAAAGACAGGCTTTTGTCTTTAGGTTACGAACCTGAGCCAAAACTTTTAGCAGAACGGTTAGATGTCAAGAAAGATGAAATTATCGAGATGGGACAGCGTTTAGGCTCTTGGGAGGTATCCATTGACGCACCGGTTAAGGAGGATTCAAGCCAGGATTACAGCTCTTTTCTGCCATCACAGGAAATGGAGGTTGATAAACAGGTATCTCTCAATGAGCGGAGGAAATTGCTTCTTGAAAAATTAGAAGAGTACAGAAGCACGCTTTCCGAAAAGCATAGGGATATATTTGATAGTAGAATATTGACTGACGAACCTATGACGCTCCAGGAACTTGGAGATAAATATAGTATATCAAGAGAAAGGATTCGTCAAATACAGGAAAAAATCCTTAAAAAGACCAAAGCATGGTTAATGGCGAACATACAGAATTTTGAAGAAAACTTTTTTGATTTATTAGATGAATAAAAAATTTAAAAATCTGCCTATCTATTTATCGCTCCTTGTAATGCTAATTGTCATATCCTGCAGCGGTGTAGAGAAAAAACCCTCTTCTGCTAAAAACTATGCCTCCACTGAGACACCTGAGAAAGATCACCTCTATCACGCTTATAAGAACTACACATTAGCCTGTATAGCCTTAAATAATGATTGCTATGATGAGGCTGAAATTTATTTAAAGGATGCCATCCAGCACGATCAAGGTTCAGCGTACCTGCTCACAAAACTGGCATATGTGCTTGTTGAAAATGGCAAGGTGGAAGAATCCCTTAATCATGCTGAAAGGGCAGTTGATATAGAGCCTGATAATCTTAGGTTCAGGGAGTTGTTGGCAGATGTTTATTCCCAGCTTGAGAGATTTGATTCGGCTGTTTCCCAATACAGGAAAATACTTTCCAAAGACCCATCAAACAAAGACATAAGACTTTATCTAATTGCCAATCTTATCAGGTTGGAAAAATTTAATACTGCATTAGAAGAGCTATCGATTCTTATCAAAAATGAACCTGAACTATTAATGGCCTATTATTACAAGGGCAAGACGTTCATGGAGCTTAAGGAGTATGACAAGGCAAAAAAGACATTCCTTAAAGCTATTGATATTAATTCAGGATTTGCCCCTGTTCTTTTTGAACTGGCCGAACTCCACAGTAAGTTAAATGAAAATGATGCTGCATTAATGACCTATAAAAAAATACTTAATTTTTATCCGTCGAACTTAATAGCCAAGGAAAGGCTGATAGAGCTTTATTACGATTCAGGCTATGATGAACTTGCAGAGAAATATATTAATGAAATAAAAAAAATAATAAAACCTGGTGACATAGGAAGAAAGAGATTAGGCCTTATATACCTGAGACACGAGAGATTCAATGAATCTATATCGGAATTCAAATTAATATTGTCTGTACGACCGGATGACCAAGAGGCCCGATATTATTTAGGGGCGGCCATGGAGGAGAGTGGAGATTTAGAAAATGCCTATAAAAATTTTGATTCCATAAAATTAGATAGTGAAAAATCAATAAACGCCAGGATGCATATGGCCTATATTTTAGAAAAACAAGAAAAATCCGGTCAAGCAATCACCCTTCTCAAAGAAGCAATAAACCAAAAAAGGGATAAGCCTGAGCTTTATTTAATGCTCGAATCATTATATGAAAAAAAGGAGGATTATCTCAGCGCTAAAGATACGTTGGAGGATGGCCTGAAGCATAACGAAAATAATGTAGACCTTCTTTTTATGCTTGGGGTTGTACTGGATAAATTGGATGAAAATGAAGAATGCATAAAATACATGGAGATGGTTATAAAGATAGAGCCTAATCATGCAGAGGCCCTTAACTATATTGGTTATACCTATGCCGACAAAGGAATCCACCTTGATAGGGCACAAGAATTAATTGAAAAGGCGATAAAAAACAGGCCCAATGCCGGCTTCATAATTGATAGTCTTGGCTGGTTATATTTTAAGAAAGGATACTATGATAAGGCAATTATGGAATTAAAAAAGGCTATGAAATTGACGCCGGAAGATGCTTCTATTAGCGAACATTTAGGTGATGTTTATTATAAAATCAGTGATTTCATGAATGCCTTAAGGATTTACAAGGGCACACTTTCTTTAAAGAATGCAGAAAAAGATAGACTAAATAAAAAAATTAAGGACACTGAGAAACAACTTAATGGTGATAACCTTTGATTTCCGGTAGAAAATGGAACAATCTTATATTATATCTGATCATTTTTATCGTAACCCTACCCATTGGATGCTCTCCGCTCAGGCAACCACCTAAAAAAACTAAACCCTTCCTCCAGGAAGACGCTTCCCAGCTCGTATTTTCTCTAAGAGAGCAAAATAAAGAGATAGACAGCTTTCAGGGAATTGGAAAGATAAGTTTTGAAGGTGAGGAAGGTGAATTAGAATCCAATTTGTTTATTGTTGGGAAAAGGCCATTTAAGACACGGATTGAAATTACTCATATTTGGGGAAAGCCACTCTTTCATATAGTAATTAATGGAGGAGATATTTCAGTGCTTTCTCTAACGGAAAAAAAATTTTTCCGGGGTCACGGAGGCTCTCTAAATATTGACCAGCTTTTCCTGCTGGACCTTGATCCTAACTCTATCTGGGATATATTAGCCGGTAGAGCGCCTGTATTAGACGAGGCAGAGAGGGCAGTCAGGTTTGAGCCGAACGAAGTTGTCCTTTTAAACAGCAACAGTGAAGCTATAGAAATAATACGTTTTTCCTCTAATCCTGTTCTCCCAAAATCTGTTTATTTCCCAATGAAAGAGATTACAATAACTTTATCTAAATTCAGGAAAATGACTTTCGGGTATTCACCATTACAGATTGAGATAATACAAGAAAAAAGGAATAGGCTGGTAAAAATAGAATATAAAAATTTTGAGGTAAACAGGCCGGTCCCTGATGAGATTTTTGCCCTGAAGCCATTGCCTGGCTTTAAAATTATTGAGCTTGATAAGCCTGTAAAGGTTCCTTAAAAACGGTTACAAGTAAATAAGATAACTCTTATTTTTATGAGTCCATCATAGTTTACGAGCGTGTTCTTTTAATCTTTTTCTTGTGAAAATATAACACCCAATTACCAATATAAGCCCAACAATAAATATAATATTATTATTGCAGACAATACCATATGCAATCATTGTAATGCTAAACAGGCATAAAACAATTATAAGATAATTTTTTTGGTTCTTTCCCATTTTAAGTGAGTAAATTCATATCCCTTGATGGAAATTTCTCCCTTTCTTTCCCATCCCTTTAACCTGTGAGCGCTTACTTATAGTTTTATGGCAACAGGTTCTGATTTGCATGAGACCTCCCCAGCATCATAAATATTGGCTAAGAATACGCCTGATAATACTATAATCCCACCTAAACCTTGTATGATATTTAGAGTTTCTCCTAATAGGAACCAGGCGCTTATTGCAGTGACAACTGGAATACCATTGATAAAAACCGCTGCCTTGGTTGCAGGCACTTTAGTTAGGGCATAATTATAACATAAAAACCCACCAACCGTTGCAAACAGAGCCAAGTAAGCGAGGGCCCACATAGAGCGGATACTGATATCCGACCAGAGCATATCCGGCAACTCCCAGATAAATGCCGGTATATAGAGTAATGATGCATAGATTATCTGCATGCTTGTAAAATCAAATGCTGAATGCTTTTTACCGAGATGACGTGCAGAGACTATGTAGAGGGACGCTGAAATCACAGCCCCAAAAACATAAAGGTCACCTAAAAGACTCCCGCCAAATTCCCAATTATCCTTTAAGTCTCCACTTATTAATAATAAAATTCCAGCAATTGATACAGCCATGCCCAGGAGGTTCATAGCGCTGCTGCGCTCTCTCAAAAGGAAGGTAGCAAATATCATCACTACTACTGGTATTGTTGCAATAATCAAGGCCACCTTTGGGGCTGAGGTATGCTGCAAGCCAATTGTTTCAAAGACAAAGTACAGGCCTGGTTCAAAAATGGCCATTAAAAAAATCTTCATATGATCTTTTGCCGTAAACCGAGGGAAACCCCTAATTAGTATGAAGGCCAAAAATATGCAAGATGCCAGGGCAAAACGGATAAATATAAGGGTAAATGTGGGGAAACTTTCCAGAGCGAGCTTAGAGGCCACAAATGAAAGGCCCCAGAATAGCATGGCGAAACTTAAGGCCATATATGCTTCTGATTTACTGGTTTTGCTCAATTTAGTGTTTCCTTTTTATCTTACTGCCTGGAAAATGTCAGAGGGCTGAAATTAGTATCATAATCATATGCATCAAGACCTTCATGGATCTTCAGAAAATTAACTACCTTATAGGTTATCGGTGTTAGCATAGCCTCATAAAGGGATTTCACAATCCACTGCGTAAGTATAGCCAAAAGCAAGGCCTCCGCCGGCATGGTCCCGACAAATGACAAGGTAATAAAAATAAGGGAATCCAGACCCTGCCCAATTAGAGTTGATGTTATGGTTCTTACCCAAAGCCATTTCCCTCTTGTTGCTATTTTAATCTTTGCAAGGACAAACGAGTTGGAAAATTCACCAGTCAGGTATGCCAGGAATGAGGCGGCAAGAATGCGGGGAGTGTAACCAAGGATGCGTTCATATGATGCCTGACCGTCCCAAAATGATGCAGCCGGTATTATTAGACCAATATATACTACAACCACTAAAAAGAGGTTGCAGAAAAAACCCAACCAGATAACCCTTCTGGCCTGTCTGTAGCCATAAACCTCTGTGAATACATCACCTAAGATGTAGCTGATTGGAAAGATAATTATTGCCGCCGGCATAATCAAACCAAAAACACTGATTAACTTGACTGCCGTAATATTGGCGGTAATTAGGCATGTTATGAAGAGTGAAACTGAAATGATAAAATAAGAAGAATATGCTGTTTGAGAATTACCCGAATCCTTGTTTTGCAACATGTTTTTAATTTTTCCTTATATAAAATTTTTGTAACTACTCAGGTATATCGCCACAAAGCCTGCCCTGGTGCGACATTATTGGGATATTGTATATTGGTTATTGATTTTTCAAGGATTTTATATCAAATAACTACTTTGCAAAGCCAGGTCTGGGCCAGGGGCACTAAGCCACAAAGATTATTGAATTATTGCATTGATGGGTCTGCTTGATATGTGGCGTATTGATATTATTGAAAAAACCTGGCCACATATTTATTGTTTTATTGATATCTATCTTTTCTCTGTGTATTAGTGGCTGGATAGATACCATTTTTCAAAAAATAAAGATTTACAAAATCCAAGATTCTCCTTTTAGAACATTCTTGTTTATATCTCAATAGAAAAGGTGAAAAAACCATTATTGTTTAAAATTTTTTGGATTTTTATATCAATGCAATTCAAAAGAAAAAAGAAATAAATCTAATTATGTTTTTAAATATATAATGTGTTATAAAATTTTCAGTATTGCTTTCCTACTATATATGCGAAGATTCACCTGCAAGTTTGATGGTTTCGTAAAAAGTCGTCACTCCGGTGAAAACCGGAGTCCAGAAACTCTGTAACTAAAGGAAAAAACTGGATTCCTCTCGGACTTAATTCGGGATCAGTAGGAATGACGGAAAAGAGAATTTTTCGACTTTTTACGAGCCCATCAATGTTGTTTAGATTTAATATTTATGATTGAATATAGCCAATCGGGGGGTTTAAGATGAAAATTTTAGATGATTTAATTTCTGATGTTAAAAAAGATATAACTGTGAGAGAGGTATACTCGTGTGTATTCTGGACAGCCGTTATTACTGAAAACTGCGGGCTTGCATCTACCCTTCATGAGGGGCACCCGTCTCATAAGATAGTTAGAGATCCTGGAATGCTAAGGGGCAAGTCAGCGTTAGAGCTAATTGAATATGCCAGATCAGACAGTCTTCTTGAGGCATCTATTGGAATGGCAGCCATTAACTCCCTGATAGATATTGATGAAGACAGATGCGTGGAGAAAAACGCCTTTGATATTTTAGCTGCAAAAGGGGAGAATAAGAATATAGCAATAGTAGGTCATTTTCCGTGGGTACCTAAGCTAAAAAAAATAGCACGAGAACTCTTTGTCATTGAGCAAAATCCTCAGGAGGGAGATTTTCCGGAAGATGCCTCAGAAGAAATTCTACCAAAGGCTGATGTTGTAGGACTTACAGGGACTGCATTTATAAATCATACTATAGAAAAATTGCTGAACCTGTGTAAGGATAAGTTTATTGTCATGGTAGGGCCTACAAGCCCTCTTTCACCAGTCCTGTTTGATTACGGCATAAATGTTATAGGGGGATCCATGGTAGTTGACCCTGAGAAAACTATTCGCTTCATCACAGAAGGAGCTACTTTTAGGCAGGTAAAGGGGGTAAAGAACCTCAATATGTTCAACGAGTAATGTTTTTAGGCCTTTTACACTATTTTAAAACGTCGGTGCCTTACGTTTTAATTTTTTTGCCGATTCCTTGCGCTGCTTATATGGCTTATTGTAGGCAAGTGTAATATTCTTTATAGTTTCCTGCTACACGCTTTAAAAAGGTTTTTTAAAGGAATATTTATGCAAATGTCAACAATTCGTTCCATTGTTCACGGGGTTTCATAGGAAATAAAAAGAGATTGTTAAGTGTGAGCGTATAAGGAATGGCAATAACATCAAAAGCAGCCTGCCACCTGCGTAAGCCTTTAAACCAATAAAATTCGAGGAAACCGGATAGATTGGCAAAACCACCGCGATGTTTCCGGTGTGCTTGCCCTGTTATTGTTTCAATTCCCTTTTTGTGCCTGGAAATAAAGTACACCGCCATTTGTGTCATAACGACTATACAGCAGACCATTATGGGAACAGACCTCTTTAATATTATCTTCAGTAAAAGAATGAAGGCCCCGTTTATCTGAAATCTTATTCCATGTAGCATCAAAATTTTTACTTATTCCAACAACAGGTGTACTGCATACAAATAAGCCCCCTTTCTTTAGCACCCTCGCCACTTCTTTAATAGCAAGTTTATATTTCGGGATCATATGCAGGGCTGTATCCATTGCAACGAACTCAAAAAATTCGTTTTCTAAAAGAAGCTCTTCAGCGTTTCCCTGAATTAACCTGAATTTTTGAAAAAATTTCTTTTTCGCCTTTTTAACAGCCTGTTTAAGCATGGAATATGACAGATCAAAACCGGTATATTCGTTACTGCTATCATAGTGAATAATTGCACCCCCTGTGCCGCAGGCAATATCAAGAACACGTGACTCCTTTATCGGTGAAATCAGGTCGTTCAATATTTGATGGTGACGTTGTGAATCGGCCTTATGGAGTCGCGGCCGAACAAAATAATCTTGAGCAAAGTCATACAAGAACATTAAGAAACCAAATTTTTTAAGTCTCAGCAAGTTTTCTTCTGATAGCTCAGGAGGCAGTGCCTTTATTACGCCATTTTTATCAGGCGGGGTAAAAGTTTCTTTATTCATTTAATTTTCCTGTATTTTTAATTTCTAGGGGCAATGATGAGATAGTTACCACCTTTTTTTCGATGATACGCCCTGAAGGCCTGACATTTACGTAAATACGTTACCATAGGCAGAGTATTTTCCTTCCCTCCCGCAGTTCACCCCTTACCTTCTCCATATGCCGGAGAGTTGCAAACTCTCGTTCAAGGTCAGATGGCTTTATTTGAAGCCTCTCTAATATGATTTTAGGCTCTGTTCCTCCGGTCTCCTTTAATATCTGTAATATCTTAGACTGAGTTTCAGTAATTTCAACGTTAGATCCATGTTCCTTTGAAAAGGATTTAGCAGTGTATACTGCCCACGGATCACACGCTTTCGCGGGCGAAAGTTTGTCAATATAGCAATCCTCGCACAAGGTTTGCCCATGCAATTCCCTCTCTTCTCCTTCCTTGATATCCTCTTTACATCTGTCACATTTCATTTAATAATCTCCTTAGTCGATAAGTAATAGGTGACCCATATGACCCCATTACCATACATTTTGATGTAGTTAACAAATTTTTCCTCCTTTTACTATAATTACATATTTATCAAATGAGTAAACAGCTTAATCGGCTGCCAATGAAGCGGCAGCGTAATTGACAGCCGGCGTTGAAGCTGCAGTAATATGGCAACTTTACGTTCTTTAGCATATTTCCATCACCTTAATCCGAAAAAACTGCCGGCGCTTTTTTTCAAAATCCATTCCAGATTCTCTTGTGGCAGTCCTGACGCTCTAAGCATCTTGAGTTCCCTGTCCCAAGAATAAGGTATATTTGGGAAATCAGATCCATACATGATCCGGTCGATCCTGAAACTATCAAGTTCGATGGTGTCTTCTGGAAAAAAGTAACCAGAAAGAATCATCGTAGTATCCAACCAGAGGTTGTCATATTTCTCAATCAGTTTCTTGTAAGCAGATATCTCGTCAAATCCAAAATGGGGCACACAAATTCTTAGTTTAGAAAAGTTCCGCAAGACCCTCTCCAGCTTCTCAGCACTACAGATTTTATAGGGATCGCAATGGTAGGCTGCACTTTTCGGCTCTCTTCCGACGTGCATTATCATTGGTTTATCATTTGACTGGCAAATTTCGTATATATGATTCATGTCATCACCGTTCATATCAAAACACTGTACGTGAGCGTGGAGCTTCAGGCCTCCAAGACCGGAAGAAAATGCTTCATGAAGAATGCCAGGCGCGTTTTTCTCACCCGGAAATATTGTGGCCATGCCTGTAATTTGATTCGGGTATTTTTGGCATTCCCTTGCCATGTATCGGTTTAATTTGCTCGCTATCCCGGGCTTATGTGCATATTGGAGAGCGACAATATGGGTAATGCCGCGAGATAAGAGAAAATCAAATATTTGTGATGTCTTTAGTCGGTATCTAATGTGCCATGCATTCGTGTCAAACCACTGCCAAATCGCTGAAAAAATGCCCTGGGGGAAGATGTGAACATGGGCATCAACTACTTCGGGGAGGTCTGCTGGAACTGTAGCGCCTTCCATATCGTTAATCCATGGTAGATTTGGTCTAAGCATTAAACGTGCCTCCTAAAAAATCTTAATTATGTGGTGAACAAGGATTACAATAATGTGCTCTATCAATAGAGAGCATTATATTCATGCGATTCCTACTGTCTGCGCCATGTAAAGCTGAAGCTGAGACGCGGAAAACGTGCCGGCTTTTTCCCGTTGATTCTCCAGATACTTGTTATAAACAGTGTTTTATTTTTTTCTAAGGAGCCAGACGGAGGCAGAATAATCTATGACAAAATCACCTTCCAGAGTCCTGTTATATTTCTTTAACCTATCCATGATATCCTGCTTTCTGTCTTCGTTCCACTTAGTATACGGCTTAGAGTTACCATAGAATTCATAAAGATCATTGAATCCTTTGCAATGATATTCTATAAGAATCTCCTTTTTAACGGACAACTCGAATTCTGAATTAATCACAGATTTAATTGTTTTGATCGCATTTTGCTTCTGATTTTTTTCATCATTATAAAGTTCCAATATCTGACCTAATGAACCGCTGCGGTATATCGGTTCAGTTATAAGCAACCTTCCTTCAGGTTGCAATACCCTGTGGGATTCTTTAAACGCTTCTCTTTGTTTGTCGACAGGGACATGATGAAGGGATTCGTTAAACATAACTGAAACAAATGAAGAGTCTGAAAAACAAAGAGATTCTGCCTGAGCCACTTGAAACATAAGATTGCTGCTGCTGTACTTGTTTTTAGCTGTTTGTATTAGGTTTTCATCAGGATCAATCCCAACTGATCACTCTACATGCTGTGCAAGATGAAAAGTCTTTTCACCATCCCCGCAACCGACATCAAGAACAGTAGGTGCATCGTCTGTGGCAAGCATTAAAATTGTTGCTTTTTCGCTCCCCGTGCAATCCGATTTCATAGTTACCTTTTATTATTTACTTATAACCCGCTTAGAATACGGGCGTTTTTTAAGTCAGCTTTATGTAGCCGATTAGCGGGATTTTACAATATCTCCCTCAAAAGCCATCGAACGAGGAATACACCGGGGCAGCGACTTGCAATACCGCTCGTATGATTCTCCAAATTTCTGCTTCAGCATCGGCTTCTTAATGAATGCTACTGACATGTGGAGCAGTAAGACGGGTACTTCCTGTTTTAGTGTAGTCGACTAAATTAAAGTTTGCCTAATTCATCCAGCAGCTTTAGCACCCTTAAAGATTCAGCTATCCCTGTTGTACCGCTCATGGCCACGTTAACTGATATGGTTTCTAATATCTCATCTTTCGTGGCCCCAGCTTCCAGTGCTCTCATGGTTTGGGAAATAATGCAATTAACGCAACGAGCCCTCAGTGCAATCCCCAAGGCCATTAGCCGTTTGACCTTGCAACTCAGTGCCCCGTCCTTATACACAACCTCCCACTTAGCCGATTCTGGAACCATCAAATCGGGTAACTCCTGGTTAAATTTTTCGAGCAGTTTCAGTCGTTCCTCGTTAATTTCTATTTGGTTTTCCACAATCGTAACCTCCCTTAAATTTTAAAATTGCTTTCCAAATTTGATACCCGGCACGGCCGAGTATATGCCGAACATTTACGGAAAAGGCAAATTAGTCTGGTTTCAATACTTAATAAAGTATATTCTTTGTGATCATGAAGAAAACGATAAAACAGGAATAAAGCCGTGTCAAGTAAGATTCTTGATGTAAGATTCTTGATGTAAGATTCTTGATGATATGTGTGATATGAAGTCTATCTGAATTCCAAAAACTATAGCTAAAAACCTCAAGCAGTTTTGAGCTTTTAATGTTATGCATTTCCCTATCAATATTTACCTATGAAAGAAATATTGCATTTATCCTCCTTGTATTTGTATTTGTAATGATTAACATCCCTTCAGACGCAGGCTTATAATCCCACCCTTAAGTATTATAAATAATAAAATATGGTTTGACCTTGAAGCCAAACGATAAGTTCTGCCAATTTAGATGGTTAATGTGAAATACGATACAGGTGGATACTTAATATCCATTTGAAGAGACATATTTAGATTGTCTGGATACATAGTATCCATTATATGATTTTGTGATCAACGAATAATCAATTATCAATGGTGTAAAAATAAAATTTGATATTATTAATCTCAATAAATTAGATAACTTATACCTAATATAATTTTATTCATTTAACATTGGCACAGGGCTTGCTTATATACATTCTAAAATCGCGATTTAAAGGTTGCTTTAATAAATCTAAAACAAAAATTATTTAAAAGGAGACGAAAAATGAAAATTAAAAATATAAGTAAAATTCTTATTGCTTTAACAGTGGTCGCAGTAATGGGAATTAGCGTAACAGCCTTTGCAGGAAAGGGTAAGGGATGGGATGCTCGTAATGCTCAAAGCTAACAGGAATATGGAAAATATGGATGTGATGGTTCCGGTTATGGCTGGCATCATGGATGGTCCGGACGTCAGGGCAGAATGGGAAACCTGAGTGAGGAAGAAATTGCAAAGCTCAATGAAGAGAGAAAGACCTTTTTCTATGCCACTCAGGATCTTAGGCGCAATATACACCAGAAACGGCTTGAATTAAAAAGCGAATTTGCCAAAAAAAATCCTGATTCTGAAAAGTCATTAGCCTTGCAAAAGGAACTATCCGGCCTAAAAGGTCAATTGGACGGAAAAAGAGCTGAACATTGCTTGAAAATGAGCAAGTTAAATCCAGACTTTGGGCATATGGGTTTTGGATTTCATGGGAAAAAAATGGGAAACGGCCGGTATAATCAGGGCCGTTGCTGGTAAGAGCTGCGATGATGATCGGGGGGATACAAGAATGCCCTCTGATTTTCTATATTAATATACAGGAGTGATTTAATATGAAAAGAATAATTTTTATAAGTCTTATAATTTTACTTACTTATCCAATCATGGTCAGTGCCGCCGGGCTGGAAAAGATGAAAATTGCCGTTGCGGCCAGTAATAAAACTGCAAAGGCATCTGTAAGCAATATGGCCGCCAAATGCCCTTATTATCTTTTCTTTAATGACAAAGGGGAGATGGTTGAGGTTATAGATAACCCTTACAAGGATGCAATTAGAGGCGCAGGGACTTCAGCGGCAAATTTTCTGATCCAAAAGGACGTAGATATCATAGTTGCGGGCTCTTTTGGATTAAAGATGGTTAATGCATTGAGAAATAGCGGGAAAACTTTTTTTGAGTTTAAAGGAATCGTTGATGATGCCGTAAAAAAAGCATTAGAGATAAATTGAGGCGTTATTTCTTGTTTTTTTAATAACTCGATGGTAGGCTGATTTGAATTTTATTGTAATTTGTGAGTGACAGCCCCAGTGCTCTCGTTTGCGAGCTGGACGAGAGCGAACTAAGTTCAATGATTCAATCTGCTGTAATTACTCACGCAGTCAGGATGAAGGGGTTTAGACTGAAGGGGTCCAAAAGGCACGGTTGACTCACTTTGGTAGAAAAAGAGAAAATTTTCTCACCAAACATAGCTTCAAAACGAACCGTATTCCCGTTTTTCCTAATCCCGCCTTTAGCGGGACTTTCATTCTAACCACCTGAGTAATTACAATCTGCTTTAAGAAAAAGGAGAAAAATATGGCCTTGGTACAGATTGAAAATGTTTCCAAATTTTACCAGACAGGTGAAGTTCAGGTAAAGGCCCTGCAAGATGTAAACCTTTCTATTGATGAAGCGTCTTTTGTTTCTTTTGTAGGACCCTCAGGCAGCGGAAAAACCACTATGTTGAACCTTATCGGTTGTCTTGACAAGCCGACAGAGGGAAGAATATTCGTGGACGGCGAGCAGATAGATGCCTTTAATAGAAGACAGAGGGCGGCATTCAGGGGCACAACCCTTGGGTTCATCTTCCAGGCATTCAATCTTTTTCCCGTGCTTACAACATTTGAGAACATCGAATATCCCCTTGTGATGATTAAAAATGAATCATCATCAAAACGAAAAGAAATGGTGCTAAAGGTACTTGAATCAGTGGGGATGCTGGATCAGAAAGATAAATTTCCAGACCAGATTTCAGGGGGACAGAAGCAAAGAATCGCAGTGGCCAGGGCCCTGGTGACAAGGCCAAAACTGGTTCTTGCAGATGAGCCTACAGCAAACCTGGACAAAAAGGCGGCCTTAAATGTTATTCGTCTCATGCGAAGCATGCGGGATGAATTCAAAACTACATTCATCTTCTCAACCCATGATCCAGGGGTTATGGAAGAGGCTGAGATTATTCACACCCTGGAAGACGGCAAGCTTCTTGACCGTAAGCAAAATCAGGAGGAAAAGAAATGATTAGAATCTTTAAAATAGCATTCCGGAACCTGATGAGATACAAACGAAGGACCTTGCTCACATCCCTCCTGATAACGCTGGGCTTATTAATGGTGATTCTTTTTTCAGGTCTTGCAGGTTCATTTAAGGCGATGATGGTAGGCCAGATTACTGATTCCAACCTTGCCCAGATGCAAATCCATAAAAAAGGTTATGTATCATCTATTGATACTATGCCCTTGCACCTGACCCTTAACGCAAAAGCCTATAAGACTGTTGAAAAAATTCTGAAAGAAAACCCAGATGTATCTGCCTATGCGCCCAGAATAAAGCTAAGCGCTATGCTGAGCAACTTTGCAGAAACCACCAATGTGCGATTGAATGCAATAGACCCGGAAAAGGAAATTAAGGTCTGTCCCAATGTAAGTGAGCGTATGAAATTCAGCGCCGACCAATCACCGGATATTCTGCTCAAGCAGGGGGAGATTATTATCCCGAAAAAACTTGCCGCAGGTATGAATATAAAGATTGGAGATCCCGTGGTGCTTGTGGCCAACAATAAGGATGGGAGTGTGAACGGCCTCAACTTTATGGTGTCAGGGATTATCGAAAGTGTTTTAGGGCCCCAGGGCAAGGAGGGATATATGCATATAGAGGATGCCCAATCCTTGCTTCGTATGGAAAAACCAGAGGTTATAGAAATTGCCCTCAGGGTTAAAGAATTTAACAGACTTGATGCTGTTTATGCAGACCTTGAGAATGCCCTATCAACATATAAGAATAAAAAGGGAAAACCTGCCTTTGAGATACATACATGGGAAGAGCTTTCTCCTTTCTCAAATATATCCAAAATGATAGATTTCATGGCTATTACCATGAAACTTATAATGATGGCTATTGTTCTTATAAGCATTTTAAATGTTATGATGATGTCTGTTTACGAAAGGGTCAGGGAAATAGGAACAATGTCGGCCATTGGAACTTCACCGGGAAAGATAATGGGGCTGTTTTTAGCGGAAGGATTGTCCCTTGGACTAATTAGCGTCTTATCAGGCAACATTATAGGGATTATAGGGATTTACATACTTAATATTTACAAGATCCGGTTTTCCTTTGGAAGGATGGACAATCTTTTGCTGTCCCCGACCATTAGTTTCTCTGAGCTTTTTTGGGTGTCCGCAACAGTTTTGCTGGTTTCGGTTTTTGCCAGCTTGCAGCCTGCACATAAGGCCTCTAAGATGGAACCGGTTGATGCACTGGGACATGTATAGGGAAATTTCAAAATCCATTAAAAGTCCAGCCACTAAGACACGAAGACACGAAGAAAAGACTAATATAAATGAAGAAATACATATGTGGTCAGGTTTTCTCAATAATATCAATACACCACATATCAAGCAGGACCATCAATGCAATAATTCCATAATCTTTGTGGCTTAGTGCCCCTGGCCCAGACCTGGCTTTGCAAAGTAGTTATTTGATATAAAACCCTTGAAAAATCAATAACCAATATACAATATCCCAATAATGTCTCGCCAGGGCAGGCTTTGTGGCAATATGACTGAGTAGTTGCAATCCATTAAGAGTTCAGCTATTTTTTTTGATAGGATTAACAAGATGGACTGGATTAATTTATTTAAAGAAATACAGAAAAAAAATCTCGTTAATCCTGTAATCTTGTCTAAATTCTTTAATAGGTGAACTATTTCGAAATACGAAATATGGAAAAGGGACTCATTGATTTAAGGAGGATGTGATGAAGAAAATAATATTACTGCTTTTAATATGTCAGTTACTCGTCGTTCCGGTCTTCGCCCTCGACGGAAATGAAATGCTCCGGAAGGTTGACCGCAATCTTAATCCTGAAAGTTTTGAAATGTACAGAAAGCTCATAAATATTGAGCCTAACGGCTCCAAAAAAGAATTTGTCATGTACTCAGTCAAAAAAGGCAGGGATAAGATTGCATCTGTTTTTTTGTCTCCTGCCAGTGAAAAAGGAAGGAGTACCCTGCGGGTAGGGGAAAACATGTGGCTTTATATTCCAAACGTCGGCAAGCCTATACGCATAACAAGTCTACAGTCAGTAACAGGAGGTGTGTTTAATAATTCGGATATTATGCGGATAGATTATAGTGCGGAATATAACTGTGATAAGGTCGAAGATGTGGAAAAAGAACATATCCTTTACCTTAAGGCAAAAACAAAGTCTGTTGCTTATGACAGGGTAAAAATGTGGGTTGATGGTAAAAGCCTTCTCCCCTTAAAGATAGAATGCTTTGCCTCTTCCGGCATGCTCATTAAAACCCTTTATTTTAAACAGGTAAAAGATTTTGGCGGCGGTGTTGTTCGTCCTGCTGTAATAGAAACGGACAGCCCCCTTTATAAAGGATACAAATCAATTATTATCTTTGCAAAGGTGAAAACAAAAGATTTGCCTGATGAGGTCTTTACTTTAAATTATATGTCAAAGGTGGAAAATCTCAGGTAGCGCACTCACAATGCTGAAAAAGAAAGAGGGAATTAAAAATCAGGCATGTTTTTTACACACCTTTCACAATCTTGCAAATGTAACCTCAAGAAATATACCTTTTTTCTCCTGTGTTTTTTTCTTATTTTTCCGGCTATCTCTATGTGCGGATATGCAGGAGCAGAGGACAAACCCTCAGATGCAATAGATCTGGAATTTGAAATTCCTGAGGTAGAAAAAAAGCCATACGAGTTCAGGGCTGAGTTAAAGGTATTGGAGACTGTAAAGGGCCTGGATGAAGACAGCCTGATCTTTCGTCAAAAGTACCCGGATGGCCTAGATGACAAAACCTTGTATCAGACAGATTTAGATCTCAAGGTTGAAGGAAGTTATCAGGCAAAAATAGCAAAACTCTATGCACGCTTAAAGGAAAACCTTTCATATAACGATGAAGAAGCCTGGGAAAACTATCTGCGAACAGAAGAGGTTTACGTATCTTTGCAGCCAAGTCCATCTATCTCATTAGATGCAGGTAAAAAAGTGTTAAAATGGGGAAAGGGATATGCATGGAACCCTGCAGCCTTTTTTAGCCGCCCAAAAGATCTTGATGATCCCGATGCAACCATGGAGGGATACTATGTTGTCAGCGGCGATCTGATAAAGAGCATGGACAGCCCTGTTAAAACTATTGCCCTGACACCTGTAATTCTTCCCATATCAAAAAATATCAACCATGAGTGGGCCACAAAAAAGGAGATTGTCTGGGGAGGTAAAATTTATTTTTTTACCCTTGATACGGATTTGGACCTTATGTTCCTGCTTGGGAAAGAGGTTAACGATTGTTTCGGATTCAGCTTTTCTAAAAACATCTCAGTCAATTTTGAAATCCATGGCGAAACAGCCATTGTTCTGGATTATGTAAAACATATAACCGATAAGCAGGGGAATCTGACTGAAAAAAAATATGATGCAAAAGATTTTCTTTTCGGTATTCGTTACCTTACTGCTCGTGATACAACTTATATTCTTGAATACTACAGAAACGGGCAGGGATATACTGAAGATGAAATGAAAGACTATTTTTCCCTTATTCAAGCCGGATACGACGATTATATTAGCAGCCAAAACATGGGGGATCTTATCGCAAGCAGGGGGTATGGAAGTCAATCCTACAACAAACAGACAGTAATGAGAGATTACCTTTATTTAAAGGTTTCGCAAAAAGAGCCTTTTGAGATTTTATATCTTACCCCGGCCTTGACCTGCATATACAATATAAATGATAAGAGCGCATCAATAGCGCCCCAGATGACATATACCCCCATAACCAATCTTGAGTTAGATTTTAAGGCTACATTCCTTTTCGGGAAAGACTACACTGAATATGGTGAAAAAATAAACGACTACAAAATTCTTGCATCAGTGAAATACTATTTCTGATATAGATGGTGGCAGGTTTTTAATCCTGTAAGGAGCAGTGAGGAAATTTATTATTCATGGAAGTTATTTTTCTTATTTTAACAGGAGTTATTTCCGGTTTTGTTGGAGGACTCCTGGGGCTTGGCGGTGGTATTTTGCTCATGCCTGTTCTACGTTTTGCCCTTGATATACCGGCTATGGAGGCAGCAGGGATAAGTATTTTTGGTGTATTTTTCGTTACAATCTCAGGCAGCTTCCGTCACTATAAACTTGGACATATTCATCTGCCTTCTTTGACGCCTGTTATTATTACCGGCGCATTATCATCACTTTTCTTTTCCTTTGTATTTAGAAAGATGGCTGGTCATGCAGAATGGATTGATTTTGCCATAGGCATTGTTTTTTTAATTGTTGCCGCCCGGATGATCCGTGCTGGGCTGCGGAAGAGAATGGGGAGGGAAGGGTTTTTAACGGGAAACAACAGGTTGCCGGGTACGGCGCTAAAAAAAGGCTTAATCGGAACTTTCGCCGGCGCTATTCCTGGACTTTTAGGTATAGGAGCGGGAGCTATTCTTGTGCCTGCCTTTAGTTTCACCTTGAAGGCCCCAATAAAGGTTGCTATTGGCTCATCTTTGGCATGTTTTACCATCAATGCCCTGGTGAGTGCGGTTATGAAATGGCATCAGGGGTTCATCGATTTTTCTGTCGCACTTCCCATTAGTTTGGGGGCGGTTTTAGGGGCAACCATTGGATCAACTGTTAATAAGCGCATTCCTTCATCCGCCCTTAAATTTATTTTCGGCATTGCCTTCCTTTACGCATCAAGCAAGTTTATTTTTTTATCGTGGGGGATTAAAATATGAGTAAGCGTTCACGGAATGCTGAAATTAGAAAATAGTCCCGCAGGGCGCAGGGCGGGATTGGAAATTCGGCCTTCATGCTTTTGTACTGTTGATGAACGCATTCAATTTTGGGCAGGAATTTTTCAACTATTTCTTTAAACGGCTGCCCGAAATTATATGAAGCATGGCATATTGGAAGTCTATATGGCCAAATAAAGCAACTACGAAGTTGTTTCCTCTAATACAGCAAGTTCCGGAAACTTTTTTGGTGTATAGTATTTTTGCAGAAAGACTACAACGGCAAAGGCGGTTAGACCTGCCAGGTCGGCCCAATATGCCGGCCAGAATAACCCAGCAGCAGCCAGCCATAAAAGAATGGTTTCCGGCCACGTAGCTTTACGCAAAAAATATCGTTCCAGACCGGAAGCAAATGCTATCAGCCCCAGGGTGGTAACTGCCATGGCAAAGCCTACCTCCCAGTGCATCAATTCGTAACCTTTACCCATGCCCAGGAGAGGCCTGTAAGCCATTATTATAGGAATGATATAAAGCCCCTTAGCAAGTTTCCATGAAGTAAAGGCGGTTCTCATTGGATTGGCTCCCGCCACCCCGGCACCTGCAAAACTCGCAAGACTCACAGGAGGAGTAACGTTTGCGTCCTGTGAGTACCAAAACACGATCATGTGGGCTACCATAATCGGTACTCCCATATCCATAAGGGCGGGACCGGCAAGTGTGGCCAGAACTATATAACTTGCCGTTACAGGAAGGCCCATACCAAGCACCAGAGAAGCTGCACCAATCAAAAGGATAGCAAGCACCTTAATTCCATAGCTAAGATCCAAAACTAAACTTGAGAACTTAAGTCCCATGCCTGTTAGTGTAACCATGCCTACAATTATACCTGCCGCTGCGCATGCCACGGAAACCATTATGGCGTTTTTTGCTCCGTTTTCAAGGGCTCGAATTAATAATTGAAACTCATTAAGACCGAATCTGCCCAGGCTGATTCGTTGAGAATCTTCTCTGGGCAGTCGAGTAGTATCCGCCGCCCATCGTACAGTGTTTGCAATCAGGCTGATGGCCAAAGTGCTCGTCACGGCAACAAATCCGGCCATCATGGGGGAATAATTTGACATCAGAACATAAATCAGTATCCCAACCGGAATAATAAAGTGCAGCCCCTTTTTGATTACGTTCATGATACGTGGCAGACTCTCTTTTGGCTGTCCCTTCAGACCGAACTTCTGAGCTTCGTAGTGTACGAATAATATCACCGTTATGTAGTACATAATGGCAGGTACCAAAGCCACTTTTATAATTGTAAGGTAACTTGTATTGGTAAACTCGGCCATTAAGAATGCCCCTGCCCCCATGATAGGTGGCATAAGCTGACCGCCAGTTGAGGCAGCAGCCTCAATAGCCCCTGCGACATGTGGTCTGTAGCCGACTTTTTTCATCATGGGAATAGTAAAGGAACCGGTAGCTACTACATTACCCACAGCCGATCCTGAAACCGAACCCATAAACCCGGAAGCTATTACCGCTGTCTTGGCAGGACCGCCTGAAAAACGACCCGTAAGTGAATAGGCAAGATCAATAAAGAAGGCTCCGCCACCGGTCGTCTCCAGAATGGCACCAAAGAGTACAAAAACAAAGACAAAGGTAGCGGCCACTCCAATGGGAATTCCGAAGATTCCCTCGGTGGTAAGCCATAAGGTAGTTACAATGCGCTCTATGCTGTAACCTTTGTGAATGATCAACTCAGGCATATAAGGTCCATACATTGCGTATAATATGCCAGCTGCGCATATTCCGGTCATAATAAAGCCGATCACTCTGCGACAGGCCTCGAGTACCAGGATAGTGCCGATTATGCTAACCACCAGGTCACTTCTCAGCCAGTCTCCCTGTCGTTCAAATATGGCAGTAAGGTTATAACAGATGTAAAATGTGCAATAGGCCGCTGCCAAAACGAGACACCAGTCCAGATAGAGCCAGAAGGTAAATTTGTCTTTGCGAGCACCTTTGAAAGGGGGTTTCAGTAAAAAAGTCAGGGAAAGGATTGCACCCAGGTGGATGGACCGCTGTACAAGGGCGGTAAGGGCTGCTATGCCGGCTGTGTAAAGCTGGTATATGCTTAAGCTGACAGCCAGGATCATCACTATCCCGGCAATTATATTAACCAGAGACTGGTTGCGATCCGCCGGTATTGCGCTGGTTGCAGTAGTAATTTGTTCATGGGGGGGCTGGTTTTCACGGGGAATTACCTCGGACATCATTCGCTCCTTTCGCTGTCAGTGAGAGTGGCGGGATGGGGGTTGATGTGACGCCATATCCGATAAAGGAAACTCACCGGCCTGGCAGAGAAACGTACCGCCCTATGCGGTGCCATAGCAGAAAGGTTTTTACTAACACCTCGCCATATGACAGTATGGTCCACCCCAGGGCTCCCCACTCTCAATATAAAATCACCGGTGGGAGTATGCATATTCTCGATGGCCTTATAAGGGCCGCGCTGCACCATACGCCCAACGCCAGGCATTTGGCCCATGCCTGCCCCAAATTTCAAATATCGCTCCTCCTCAATATAGATGCGTCCTTTTTCATCCAGGCTGTGCTCTTCCCATATGGGAGCATTTTCAACTGAGTGATAATAATGGATGGTAAAGCGTTCACCCGGCTCAAGGGGTAATACCAGCAATGGTTTACCCCCTTTTACAGGTGTTGCCCGCAGCTCCAGGCCGCCCGGCATAAGCCAGGTGGTCAGGATTAATGAAAAGACCAGGCCGGCTAAAGATAAAATTATAACACCCGGTCTGGTCATTTTTCTCATCTAAGGTATCAGTTTTGCAGGGACTGCAATGCCCTTTTCCTTCAGGTACTTGATTGTTCCCGGATGCAAGGGAATCGGTGAGTACTTTACTGCATTTTCAGGTGTGGTAAAAGCAGCCAAAGGATGAATCTTACACAGGTAGTCGTTATTTTCAAAAAGGGCCTTAACCAGCTTGTAAACTAAATCCGTACCCAGAGATTTCTGACAGATAATTACATTCATCACCCCGATTGTAGGTACGGGTTTGTCAATACCCCGGTACGCGCCGCCGAACAGATCTACTGACGTGTAAGCATTGTTGTACGCAACGATCTTTTTTGTTTGCTCCGGTGTGAATTCTATAACGCTGATATCATGGGTAGTTGACAAATCCAGAATAGAGCTGGTAGGTGGTCCTACACACCAGAAGCCTACTTCAATTGTACCGTCTCTCAAAGCGTTAGCGCTTTCAGTAAAGGAGAGTCGGCTGTCTTTAAATGAGTCCAGAGGAATTCCTAATGCCTTGAATACGGCTTCAGCCATAAAATTGGTACCGCTGCCCGGACTTCCGGTACTGATGTTTCTCCCCTTAACCTGCTCGATGTTGGTGATGCCGCTCTTTTTCAGAGTAACCACCTGCAGCACGTTTGGATACATAATGGCCATTGAAAGAATATTGTGTTTTTTGCCCTTGAATTTTGACAGCCCTTTATATCCGGCTATGGCGGTGTCAGCCATAACCTCACCAATCACAGTTTCTCCTTTATGGGCCAGTTTTACATTCTCAACACTGGCACCGGTTACTTCGGCAACCGCTTTTACTCCTTTTACATTCTTTGACCAGATTTCAGCTACACCGCCGCCGTATGGATAATAAACGCCGCCGGTACCGCCTGTACCGATGCTGACGAAAGTTGTTTTGGCTGCCACCGGCCCTGCCAGTGCCAGTAATAAACATAAAGATAGAATAATGCTTGCTCGTTTCATATTAATAACCTCCCTTATTTTTTTCTAATTTTTGTGGCTTAGTAAATAGTTAAAATTATTTTTTGCGTATTCTACACATTTTTGCGGCTATATCAATTTTATTTCCCCATTGTTTTTATAATAAGCATTACGGCCTTTGCTCTTTTGTTCATACCCTTTATTGGGTAGACAAAGGTAGCTGTCTGACCGGGCTTAACTAAGCCTTTTTTGATTTTTCTGGGAATCAAGCCGCCTACTGCTTTGCCGTTATCAAGGAAGATGTTTATCTTGAAACGCTGATCCTCATTGCTTACATTTTTAACAGCCACTTTGAAGTGCAAGGTCTCACTTCCCCACTTCTTTTTAAAAACGCATGAGAATTCCTTTAACTCAGCCTCAGGGGCTATATTCTTATCCAATTTGGAGTTTGCTACGCAGGAAAATACCTCACCGGCCTTGGGCTTTGGACCGGCACAACCTGCCAGAGCCATACCTACGACAGCCAGGATAACCAACAAGCAAGTCGACATCCCTTTAAATCGATTCATAATTACCTCCTTTAAAAGTTGATGGTTTTTAATGTTAATTACATAAAACAATATTGATAAAAAAAATCAAGGTTTTTTTATTAAAATTATGAATTCAAATTATTAAAGCAATTTTTACATCCACAAATTTCTTCAACCTGTGCCATTAGCTTTTAGCCAAAAGCTAATGGATAAAAGCCAACCGCA
>Ga0307990_1000478_pt1 | contig 35521 bp, 26 predicted proteins | sample EllFjometagen129_FD_203168 | JGI IMG/M metagenome (GOLD analysis project Ga0307990, IMG submission 203168) | Marine microbial communities from Ellis Fjord, Antarctic Ocean - #129 | ecosystem: Environmental > Aquatic > Marine > Unclassified | place: Southern Ocean | collected 2014-10-08
TTGTAGTATCGGCATTATACACTAAGTTCATTGGAATATTCATTAGTTCAAATTAGTATAGAATGAATTGTATCGGCAATTTTGATTCACAATCGGTATAACTATTTTCGGTGAATTTTTCGGGTTAAGCACATGGTTTTCAAACAGTGCGTAAAAATATTTGGAGCGAAACTTAAAACATACTGATAAAATATGCCGAAAGCCTTTAACATTCAAATTTTTTGAACGGTCTCAGAACAAATCAACAATCCAATTTTTAAAGTGGTCGAATTTGACGACTTTAAAATAAAACGAGCTTACCAAATTTTTTCATCCAAATTGAAACCACTACTCCACCCCAGCCCATTGCCGATGATACGCCAAACTTTTGGGTGATGGGTGGAAATGAATGTTGGTGGGTAAGTGGATGGATTTCCCTCGATACTGCATAAAGGAAAAATCAGCACTTTCATCTTTGAGTTGTGGGTGTAAAATAACACGATAATCATCTGTTAGTGAAAGTAAGCCTTTATCAAAGGCACGATGAAAAGTTGGTGATAATGCAATGCCATTACGCACAGAGTCGTTGTAACTTTCTGCAAAAGGAATAATGTGACAAGCATCAACTAAAGGTCTGTTTTTCTGATCTTTCACCTGAAGACCACAAATTGCACAACGCTCTTGATAAATTTACTTTTCCCTGAAAATGATTATTCAATATTGAGATAAAATCATTACTTTTACTTTCATCTTTGGTAATCATATACATTAGTTTTAGATGTTGGATTTATCATCTAATGTATTGATTGCCATGGCTTTATGCAAGGACTTTTCGTATTATTTATTAATAGTGCATTGTTAATAAGTATTTGATTTATAATTGATTGAGATTTTTTGTCATGTACTAAGGAAAATTATTGTATATTTACATAAAATATAAAACTAATTTTCTATGAAACGCCTTTTTTTATTAAGCATTTTTATTTGTCTGTATGTGCTAGCTTTTACTCAGGAAATTACGTTGACTTTCACTGCACATTATTATAGTGAATATGCACCGCTTGATAGTGTACTGGTAGAAAACACCAGCCAAAGTGGAGATACTACCCTTTATTGGCCTGATACAGTATTAAATCTTGATCTCAGTAATATCCCAGAAATGGCTGCCAATCCAAATCAAATATTTTTATCGCAAAATTATCCCAATCCGTTTAACGGAAGCAGTGAAACCACTCTGTTTTTACCCTCTTCAGAAAACGTGTACATAACACTATATGATTTGCATGCTCGAAAACTTGCAGAATATCAGGAAGAACTAAGCAGAGGGTACCACAATTTTAGTATTTATCCGGGCAAATTTGGCACTTGCATACTGACAGTCAGGGCAGGAAATATAACAAAACAGTTAAAAATGATTAATACTGAAAAGAGCGCAAGCAATGGTGCATTTATTATGTATCAGGGAAATTCCACAGATAGTGATACGGAAATTTCCCATCTAAAACAAGCAAGTGATGATCGATCAAATTTTATATACAACTCAGGTGATGCGCTGCGATTCACAGGCTACACAAACGGAGCCTCGGCACGTGTCATAGATGTACCTGATCAAGACAGTACTTATCTCATCAATATACATCCAACCTTTGATTTTATAATTGAAACAACCGAAGAACAAACGAGTTACAGTTTTTTAATAGGAGGGTCTTCCAATTTGGAAGTCATATGGGAAGGAGGACAATCAATAATGTACAACAGCAGCGGAGTAAAAACTCACGATTTTGGAGAAGCAGGCATGTGGCACATAAAAGTCAGAGGAACAATAAACTATATTATGTTTAATGAAAATGCAGAAATGTTTAGAGATATCCTTACACCAGTAGCACCTGCTATTTCAGGTATAATGTTGTCAGCCAACATGTTTCAAGGAATTACGGTATCCTCATTTTCCTGTGAAAATTGGTTCGATCAAGCCGCTCAAGGAATTTCAGATATGTCATTTATGTTTGCCGGATCAGCATACAATCAAGACATAAGCAATTGGAATATGAGCTTAGCAACAAACTTAAGTGGCATGTTTGCAAATTCCGATTTCAATCAGCCATTAAATGTCTGGAATGTCCGCAATGTTGAGACATTTGCGATGATGTTTTCAGGTAGCGCTTATAATCAAGACCTTAGCAACTGGAATGTGAGTGGAGCTGATGATATGAGTGATATGTTTAGCTATTCAGTATTTAATCAACCCATTGGGAACTGGGATGTCAGCAATGTCACAAACATGGCTTGCATGTTTAGTTATTCGGTTTTTAACCAGGATATTAGCAATTGGGATGTGAGTAATGTAACCAATATGGGATATATGGATTACAATACCAAAGGCATGTTTCAAAATTCAGCATTCGATCAAGATATCAGTGCTTGGGATGTATCCAGTGTGACAAATTTTACCAATTTCCTCAAAAATTCTGCATTATCTACTGAGCATTACAATAATCTATTAATTCATTGGTCAGAATTAAATCTTCAGCCGGGAGTAACTTTTGATGGCGGAAATAGTATGTATGACTTAGGTTTACCAGCAGATCAGCGACAACATATTATTGATGAATTTGATTGGATATTTAACGATGGCGGAGATACCGGCGAAGAATATTGATGACGCTCAGCGTATTAAGCCATGGCTTGTCAAAAATTATAGGTTTGAAAAGTCCATAAAAACACGATTTATGTAATTATTTTCACGACTCAAAAAATGCGTTTTGAAAATGCTATGTCTAAAATTAGTTAACACCAAAAATGTTTTTACATTTTTTTTGTATCTTGTCCCCTCATGAAACAGCTTGTCGGATTGTTGCTTTGTTTTATTTTGTGTGTCCCTTTGGGCTATGCGCAAACTAGCTTGTTTGATATTTCTGAGTATCCAGAAAATCAAATGAGCCAAAAATCCATGAAGCAAAATTTACCGGCAGAAATTGACAATTCTGAGCTTTCCTTTTTCCCACCCATATACAATCAGGAACATGCCGTTTGTAATCAGGTTTGTGTTTCCTATTATTTAATGTCCTACGAATTAAACTGCAAACTTTCACGTGACGGCAGCCTGCCCGAAAATCAAATGTCAGTTTATTTTCCTTACAATTTCAACAATGGTGGATACGGATGGTTTGGGTCAAACTTTTTGCAAACATTTGATTTGGCAAAGCGCCAAGGGATTCCTTCCCGCGCGGTATTTGGTGACACTGCCCATATGGACACCATTACCTGGATGAGCGGAATTAACAAATACAAATCAGCATTAACAAATCGTGCAAAAACCTATTATTCCATTGATTTATCGACAGAAACCGGCATAACCAAACTGAAAGCCTGGCTTTACGATCACCTTAACGAAGACACATTCGGAGGCGTGGCACTCATTATGGGTGGATATAATAATCTTGACAATTTACCCGAAGCATCACCATACGCCGGGGAGCAGGTGCTATACAAATGGGGATTAGTTGCCACACACGCCCGTATAATTGTCGGCTATAATGATTCCATTCGTTATGACATTAACGGCGACGGTGAATTTACAACCAATATTGACATTAACGAAGATGGAATTATCGATATCAGAGATTCAGAATACGGAGCATTCAAATATGCAGAATCTTACGGAACGGAAACCGGAAACAACGGATATTACTGGGCAATGTACTGCACTTTTGCTGATATTCCTGCCAATGGCGGAGTGCTGAATAAAGCAGCCTATGTGATGATCCCACAAATTGATTACGAACCAAAACTCAGGGCAGAAATTCAACTTAATTACAATCAGCGGAATCAATTGCAAATTGGAATCGGGCTTTCAACCGGGAATAATCTGAATCAGATTGAAAAACATTTCTATTTCCCAATGGTGAATTATCAGGGAGGCCCGCGTCCTATGCAAGGTTTCAATGTGCCGGGAGCAGAATTTTTTAATTATGCACTCGATCTGACAGAAATATTGTCTCATGTAAATCCAGGAGAAACTTTCCGACTTAATTTCCTCGTTAACACAGGAGACTTTGCAAATCCCGGCAACGGAAGCATACAATCATTTTCTATTGTAGATTGTACGGAAAATGAGGAAATCTATTATCAAAACACATCAGAAATCTCAATTTCAGATTATCCCGAGCAACCCATGCATGTGGATTTAAGTGTAGATTTTAACAAATTGAAACTCATTACCGATTCATTAGATTACGGCAGCCCGGGGGAATTTTTCCAGCAACAATTAGCATGTAGCGGTGGTACAGCACCGTATAATTGGTCGCTTGTTTATGATTGGGACATGGCTTTGGAAGCGCTTGCTTTCAACCTAAATACATCTGCAGAAAAAATTTCTCCTGACGAATCCTTTGACGGTGAAATTCTTGTCCAATTACCATTTGACTTTCCGTTTGGAAACACCACAACAAACCAAATTCAAGTATCAGCAAGGGGATATATTATGCCATCAGCAGAAATAGAAATGGGCACTTATTTCCGCGATTATTTGCGACCTATGCTTATAAACAATCCTGTAATTGCGGTGTTGCCCAGAGATTATACATATGTAAATTCGGAAAAAAATGATGGAATTTGGATGGAAAGCTCAGCAGATGTCGTGCGTTTTTACTGGAAACTGAGCGAAAACAACCAACCGGATAGTTATGCTGCAGAATATGCAGTGAGTTTATATCCGAATGGTAACATGGAATTTCATTATGGAAATATTTCCCTGAGCGGAACTGCGGAAAAAATTTACGGCGTTTCATTAGGAGACCGCATTTCTCATCGGCTTATTAACATTAACCGTTATCCGGCAGAGCATTCCTTATTACGATTCACACCACAGACAAATCCGAACATTAGTTTAAGTGAATCGGGTTTCCTTGAAGGACAAATAACCGTTCCTGAAACCATGCATTTAAAAATTAAAATCGATGATGACGACGGACAATACATCATTCATGATTTACTTCAAAAAGACAGCGCCGAAATTGATTTAAATAAACTTGAAGCAGGCATTTCCCCAAATCCATGCAATAACAAATTTCTCTTCACTAGTAATGATAATCAAAATTATGAGCTCAAAATCTTTGATTTACAGGGCAAATTAGTCCATAAAACAACAATCCAAAACAATCAGTATGTTAATGTTCAAAGTTTAAAAAAATCTCAGTATATTGTGTGGATAAAATCTCCTGGGGGAGAAATCCAAAAAAATCCCCTAATTATTATTTAATTGGATATGAAAAAAATTTACCTTTTAACACTCGCAGCAATCCTTCTGACAAGCTTTATTCAAGCACAGAGCAAATATCCCGAAGGGAAATATTCAACAGATACATTAAAACCCCTGACAAGCAAAGAACAGCAAAAACTACAGATGCTTCCGGAGCTAAAATTGCCGGTACAGTTCAAAAATACGACCCTCCCCTATACTGTGGATAATTCAACACAGCCCTATATGCGGGATATTTTTAATCAATCGGGGTTAGATTGTGGACAGGCAGCTTCTGTTGCAATAGCATTTACTTATGAAATCAATCGTTTGCGGAATGTTACCTCCGATCAACTCAGCACAACCTATCCCTCCTATTTTACCTGGAATTGGGAAAACGGAGGAAATGGCTGGTATGGTGTGAGTTATTATCACAGCATGGAAGTGCTCAGAATGGTTGGGAATCCGAATCTCGAAGTGTATGAAGAAAATGTCAATGGTGGCGACGGAACACGCTTTATGACAGGTTATGATAAATATCTTCATGCTATGACAAATCGAATTCGAGGAGCATATTCCATTGATGTTTCGGATGAAGAAGGATTAGAAAACTTCAAACATTGGTTAGATCATCATCACGAAGGTTCGGATGTCGGCGGCGTTGCATTTTTCTACTCACAATATCAATCCCCATCAAACACATTACCGGCAGAATCTGAATTTGCCGGTGAAAAAGTAATTACAAGCTGGGGGTCATCGCCAAATCACGGTATGGCAATTGCCGGATATAATGATTCTATTAAATACGATTATAATGCTGACGGGCAATACACCAATCACATTGATATTAACAACGATGGAGTTGTAAATATGAAAGACTGGGAAATTGGTGCTGTTTTGATGAATAATACTTACCACTCCTACCCTGCCAACAATTGGGGAAATGAAGGATATGCCTGGATGATGTACAGAACCCTAGCACTTGACAGATTCAATGGCGGAATATGGAATAACACGGTAAATGTGCTAAAAGCAAAAGAAAACTATGAACCTCAACTAACGATGAAGGTTCAAATGGAACATAACAAGCGGCAACGAGTTAAAATGAATGTCGGGATGACAACAAATCTAAGTTCAGATGAACCAATGTACTTACTTGATTTCCCGATTTTTGATTTTCAGGGAGCCGACCAAAGCATGCAAGGCGGAAATGTTGAAGGCGCAGAGTTTATGGAATTCGGATATGACCTGACGCCATTTCTGAATTATTTGCAACCTGGAGAAATAGCAAAATTTATTTTTCAACTTGAAGAAAATGATCCAGATGGAACAGGAACCGGAGAATTTATCTCCATGAGTTTAATTGATTACACCGGTTCGACACCCGTTGAAACCGACTGCGGACAAAATAACTTACCACTTGTCGATAACGGATTATTAAAAGTTCCTGTCACTGCAAGCATCAATTTTAACCCGCCGGAAATTACTACCGAAAGTTTCCCGGTTGCAACCATTTATGAACCATATGCTCACAACTTATCCGCAACCAACGGAACTCCACCATATCGCTGGTCATGGGATATGGATTTCGAAATTGAGAACGAAACAAGTACTTATCCGAATTTGACTGGGACAAGCCTGCCCACAGGAGCATCCACTTACGCAGAATATGAACTACCATTTGATTTTCCGTATTATGATTCGGTTTACTCCAGCATTTTTGTATATAAAACCGGCGCCATTATGATGGAAGCACTACCTACTGATTTGCCATACAATTCTGATGATGATGTGGTTTTCTTTAATCGCAAAATGATTGCCGGATTGTATATGGAGGAAAATGGGAGTCTAGCGTCCCCAACATTGCAAAGCATAGAAAATGCTGATAATGTTCACTTTATTTGGACGAATGAAACATATCAATTCAGCATACGGCTTTATGAAGATGGAACAATAAAATTATATTACGGAGACAATAATCTCTCTGCACACCAACGATTTGTTGCAGGTGTATCATCCGGCGATCAGGAATTTGCACAGATTTTGCCTATCTCAAATGCTGAAAACATTCCAAACGGACTGATTTACACGCTAACACCACATCAAATCCCTGAAGAGTTCACTATTTCAGAAGATGGTCTTGTATCCGGCACACCAACACAACAATATCTGGCAGAACAGCTTCCCGTGCGTGTCAAAGACGACAACAATCTTATCAATAAAAAAATTGTACCAATTAGCACCGACGGTTTTATTATCGATTACGCCTTCCATACACAGGATAACGATTTGCTGGAAACCGGCGAAACTGCAACTTTGGACATAACTTTAATTAATGAAACGGAAGAAAATGTAACAGGCGTTTCCGTAAGTTTAAGTTCTACACATTCTGCCGTGACAATTACCGATAATACAGAAGTGTTTGGTGATATTGCTGCCGCAGAAACCGCAAGCATTTCAGATGCCTTTAGCTTTGATATTGGACATGAGTGCGAAGATGGAGAAACACTGGATTTTATTATCCATGTAACATCCGATCAGGAAAATTGGGAACGACCAATTACTGAAATCGTATATGCACCAAAAATTATTGCGCTGAGTGCTGCAATTGATGATGGAGACAACGGACGCCTTGACGAAGGTGAAAATGCAGATTATCTGCTTACAGTATCAAATGCAGGAGGCGGGGACATTCAAAATGTAAATTTTGAACTCACAAGCGATGATGAATACCTCAGCATAAACACAAGCAGTGAATTCTCAACAAGCTTAAACAGCGAAGCACAAGATGTTTTGTCTTTCAACCTTACGGCTGACATCGCATCCCCACAAGGTCATGTTGCTCCAATGCTGCTTTACGTGAATAATGATAATTATTCAGATAGCATTCAATTGTATGTCAGTATTGGACAGATTGTTGAAGACTGGGAAACCGGCAACATGGAACAATTTTCATGGTACACTGAGGGCACAGCAGATTGGTTTATTTCTGATGACACATCATATAACGGCTCTATTTGTTTAGAATCAGGTGATATTGGGGATGGACAAGTATCGACACTAAAAATCGGGGTGCAAGTTTTAACTCAAGACAGCATTCGTTTTCATAGAAAAGTCTCTTGCGAATTTAATGAAAGCAGTACCAATTGGGATTACCTGGCATTTTATATTGATGGCCTTGAACAAGCACGATGGGACGGCGAAAAAAATTGGGAACAATTCTCCTATCCCGTTTCAAGCGGATTCCAAATTTTTGAATGGAAATACATTAAGGATGGCTCGGTTTCAAATTTTGAAGATTGCGCATGGATTGATGATATTATTTTCCCCTCAATGTATGATGCACCTCCGCAGCTATTTGTTAGCGTGGATAGCATTTTCAAACAAATGCCAATGGACAGTATTGATACTGACACAATTTTAATCTCAAATATTGGGGGAGGAATTCTCGGGTATCATCTAGAGCTACAAAATACTCCCGGGTCAATTCCTGGAGGCAAAAGCATTGCGGGATCCACATTAAGCGGGTCATCAGATGGCTTTATGATGGGAGAATCTGTTGTTTGGGATTTGACGGTTACTAATGGCTCCACAGACTCCGAATGGATTAAAGAAATCATGATTAATTTCCCTTCAGGAATGGATATTACTTCTGCGACAGACTTTTACGATAGTAATGACACCTTATTCTCAAATGGAATTTTAGGCAACGGTGTAATTATTACATGGTTTAATGAAACCGATACCGGTTGGGGAATTATCACAGGAGGAGAAGCTGCAACTGCCACAATAACCGCAGATATAGCAGAAGATTTTACAGGCGATATGGAGATTGAATATCAACTGGTTGGAGATATTTATGGTGCAGAACCCCATTACATTAATGATATTTTGATGATAGAAAACCTTGGTCCTCCCATTGACTGGCTGCACGTTTCTCCCGAATCCGGACAAGCACATCAACCCAATACTGATAGTATCATTTTGCACTGGGATACATATGGTATGCAGCCCGGATTGTATGAGGCAGAATTAATGATTTATCTAGAAAATGATACTGTCACAATTCCTGTTTCACTGGAAGTAATCTGGCCAGTAAATGTTGAAGAAATATCACAGCAAAAGCTAGCGATCTATCCGAACCCAACTCAAGATATGCTCTATATCAACCTGGAGGGGTTTGAAGCAAAATCCAGCATTGAGATTATTGATATTCAGGGACATGTGATTATGAAACAATCCCTTGATGTAAATCAGAAAAGCACAAGCTTAAACTGTCAAAATTTACCTCAAGGAAGCTATATCATCCGATTGATTTCCGGAAATCGAATTGTACAAGGGAAATTTGTGAAATTATAAGTTGATGCATTCAAAATCCTTATTTCCGATACACTGAATTTCTGCTACTGCTTGCCATTCGCTTGAAACCCAAACGGTACAGTAGAAACACGTAAAGCACAAAACTAATCAGGAGATAATTAGATTCAGCCATAATAATGTAGTTATATGTGCCATGGAGGATAATTGGAACTAATATTGCCAACGCAAACGGGCGAAATCGCTTTCGGGCTGAGAATTTTGCTTTCGCAAGATAAAAACCCATGGAAATAGCAAAAATTGCGTGTGCTGGTACCGCTGTCAGCGCACGTGTTAATCCAACTCCTCCTCCACCACTGATCACATACATAATATTCTCAACCAAAGCAAATCCCATAGAAACATAGACAGCGTATATAATTCCATCGAATTTTTCATTAAAATGCGTACTTCGGTAAGCAACAAGCAGTAGAATAATTAACTTTGATGTCTCTTCGCAAAGGGCAGCAACAGCAAAGGACACATAAATGGCATACTGATTAACGCTCGTCACTTCCGGCATAATATTTAGCATCCCGGTTTCCCACCAGATAATCGGGGGAACAATTAAAGCACCACCTATGAATGAGAATAATAGCAACCACCAGGGCTCTTTGTTGTATTTGTCTCTGCGATAAACATATGCCAGAATTAAAATCACAGGAACCGAAGCAATGGTAATAAGCATCAACATAATTAATCAAATCTTATGGCTTCTGCCGGACTAATGCGAGTAACAAGCATAGAGGGCAAAATCAACATTAACACTGTAATAAAAATCGTCCCAATATTTAATAAAAGTATCGGCAAAAAACTTAAATTAATCGGTACGGTTGCAACATAATAAGAAGTTGGATCAAGCTGAATGATGCCAAATTGTTGTTGCAAAATACATAATCCGATGCCGATGATATTTCCCCAGAGTAAACCTCTGCCAATCAAAAAAGCTGCATGATACAGAAACACTTTCTGCACAGAGAAATTGCTGGCTCCGATGCTTTTCATAATACCAATCATATTCGCACGCTCCAAAATTATGATAAGCAATCCGCTAATCATATTGAAACCGGCAACAATAAGCATAAGAATCAGAATTACCCACATGTTTTTATCCTGCAAACTTAACCAATCGAAAATCTGCGGATATTGGTCGAAAATATTATCAACTGCCAGCGTATTGTTATCAGGTGAAAACGTTGACCCAACCAAACGGGTGAGTGCTAAATCCACATTTTGAAGCTCTTTTATATCATCAATTTGCACTTCAAAACCAGTGATTTGGTCATCCTCCCAATCATTAAGCTTTCGCAGATGCTTAATGTCACAAAAAACGAAAATCTTATCCATTTCCTCCAGCTGGGTATCATAAATACCATGAATGGTGAAACGGCGCATACGAGGCGGCTCCTGAATAAAGAACATTTTGACTCTGTCGCCCAGTTTCAGATCTAGTTTTTTGGCAATATTGGCTGAAATAACAATGTTATTGGAATTTACCGTATCAGAAATCGTAAGCGTGTCTCCTTCAACAAGGTAATTTTTCAAAAACTCCCAACTGAAATCAGTATCAACTCCTTTCATTACAACTCCCTGAATATAATCTTCAGTTTGAATAATACCTGCTTTTGTAACGTATTTCTGAATGCTGTGAACATTCGGAATAGCAAGCGCTGCATCAATCCACTCTTGATTCTCAGTGATGGGAATTGTTTCGTATGAAATATTGTTATCGAAATTTCTGACTTGCAAATGAGACCCAAAGCCAATAACCTTATTACTGATTTCCTGCTTAAATCCGGTAAGGACAGCAACTGCGAGTATCATCACAATCAATCCTATCGAAATTCCCCAAACAGCAATTTTCACAATCGGGCGACTGTAATTGTTGTTACTTTTCTCGCCCTGCATCAGCCGACGGGCTATAAATCGTTCAGTATTCATTTTTATCAGATATGTTACAAATGTAATATTATCCCGTGAGAAAGAAAAGGTTGACTATAGGGGCCTTCTATTAATTCTTTTCTTTCAAGAAACAAATTTAATGAATAAGATGCAAGGTGCAAAATTTGTTCCCGTAGGGTTTTCAGCGTTTCTCATATACAGCTTCAAATTTTGTGCAAATGAGGGCAGAGCTTGTAGAAACACACGGCCGTGTGTTTCTACAAGCTCTGCCGAGTGCAGCCAAAATTATTCAAATTTTATTGCATTATCCCGATAGTGCTTCATAAAATTTCATTGTCTATGAAAAACGCTGAAAATCTTGATGCGAAAGAATTATTAGAAGTCCCCTATAATATGACGATGTGTGAGCAAAGCCGAAAAAGTTAAATTATAAAAAATTAATTTTCCAGATGATATTCAATGCCCTTTTCATCCAAAACATCAAAGAATATGGAATTCCTCAAAGGCCTGCTGTTTGACATGACAACAGAGGAAACACGAGCTTTAAGACAGATTGTATCATCAGACAAACGCACAATTTTTTGGAGAAAATCAATTTTTAAATTACCTTTTTTAACGACTTCAAGTCTCACCAAAAAGCGATCGCCGGGATGAAGTGATTGTTTGTAATCCAATTCAGCCCGAATTACGACGGCATCTTTTCCTTCAATATGCCACTGCGCAAAATCTAGCCCGATACTTTGCAAAAACTTATGTCGTGCATGCTCCAGATAATTTTGATATACCGAATTATTGACGATTCCCTGTATATCACATTCGTAATCACGCACACTCAGTTCTAATTCAAAAATACTTTTCATACCAACTATTTTTCACAAATTTAAACAATTGCTGTACATTTGCCTAAAATCAATACAAGAATGAACATTTTTGTCGGCCGCTTAGCAGCAAAAACCTGCGAGAAAACTTTAACCGAATTATTCAGTCAATTTGGAACGGTAGAAATCTGCTTTGTCGTAAGAGACAAACAGACAAAACATAGTCGCGGATATGCTTATGTAATTATGCCAAATAATAATGAAGCTGAAACTGCGATTAAATCAATGAATAATTTCAAACTTCATGACGAAAAAATGATGGTTAAAAGAGCCCGACCCGGTGAAATAAAATTTATAAAAGAAGAAGGAGAGTCGAATGAATGAAAAGGTTTTGCGACTTATTCATTTCTTACCATATCAGAATTAGCACATATGATTAACCCGGAAAATTCATGCCATTCCCTTTGTGCAGATTTGAGTTAATAGAAAAATGGGGTGCAGTAAGTTAAAACATTAATCAACAGAGCTTTATATTAAGGGACTTTCTATTAATTCAAAGACACTATCGTTTTTCACAAAAAAAGCGTAATATCGAGAATGTTATTCCAAATATTAGCGTAATATTTGGAATAAAGATACTAAATTTGGCGTAATATTTGGAATAGCAATAAAAAATAACTATCTTTATCGTAAGATTGCAAATTATGAAAAATAGATTTTTAAAAAATGAATTAGCCCTTAACAGATACAGTAAAATTGGGAGAATCATTGTATTGACAGGAGCTCGCCAAACGGGTAAAACCACATTAGTAAAGAATCTCTGCAATGATTATCAGTATATTTCTATTGAAGATCCCGTTATCGGTGAGCAGTTAAAGGGATTAACTGCAAAACAATGGAGTGAACTTTATCCAAAGGCAATATTAGATGAGGTTCAAAAGGCACCAGTTTTTATCGAAAGTATAAAATCTGTTTATGATCAGTATGATGAACCAAGATATATTTTATTGGGTTCATCACAGATTTTACTATTACGTAAAATACGTGAGTCTTTGGCAGGCAGATGTCTTATTTTAGACATGTTTCCGTTGACTTTACCAGAAATTTTAACACAAAATTTTGATTCTGAGATAGAGCTTTCGTATTTTCAGAATCTATTGGTTGATGGTAATATTTTATCGGATGTTTCGATTTTATTATATGGCAATCATCCCACTCGAATAAAAACGTTTAATGATTTTCTTTTATATGGAGGATTACCTGCATTGCATGGTGATATACAGGATGATGTCGAGAGACAACTCTGGTTAAAAAATTATGTCAGAACATATTTGGAGCGGGATATTCGTGATTTAGCAGACATTCGTAATCTTGAGGCATTTTCAAAGATTTTGCGACTTCTGGCTGTTAATTCGGGGCAGCTAATGAACTATTCCCGGCTAGCTGCAGAAACCGGGGTAAGCTCTAAAACGGCACAACGATTTGTCGAATACATGAATATTAGTTATCAAACATTAACGTTACAATCATGGAGTCGAAATCACAAAAAACGTTTGACTAAATCTCCCAAAATTCACTTTTTAGACCCCGGTGTTATGCGGGCTGTAAGTCAAAAAAAAGATCCTTTGAATGGTAATGAATTTGAGTCGGCTGTTATTGCAGAAATTTATAAACAGGCGAAAATGGTCAACGCAGATTTAAGGTTTTATCATTTACGAACCGCAGATGGTCGTGAGCTTGATTTACTCATTGAATCAGAAAAAGGATATATTGCTGTCGAGGTAAAACAAACTAAGTCTGTACGAAGCGTGGATGGTCGTCATTTGCGCGATATTGACTTGATTTTGGACAAACCTGTTTTACATAAGTTGATCCTTTCCAATGATTATCGTATTACAAAATTTGATGATAATATTACGGCAATTTCTGCATGCCAATTTCTCACATAAAGTATGCTTTTATGGAATAATTACCTTATTAACCCGGAAAATCCAAGTTCAATCGTATGCTTCGTAGCTTTTGAGCAGGCTAGAAATCGATCTGCAGTTTTGCAGTAATAGCAAACGGATAGATATCCGGATTTTTCAAATGAGACAATCGCCAAACAGCATCCAGACGAAGCACTTTAAAAATATTACTTAACCCGATATTCGCTTCCATGTATGGTAGGGGATCATTTTGTTCTGTATAAAAATCATGAATAAATCCCGGATAAAACATCAGGTTCTGATTTTCCTGACTAATCATTCCGAAACTTGCCCGAAAACCAATGTGCTCTCTCCATAATAAACGTCTCATTATCGGAATATGATTGAGGAAAAAACCTCCAAATTGATGTTCAGCATAAAAAGAAAGATATTGGTCAGAGACAAACTCATAATAATTCATTAGATTAAATGCAAAATCAGAAAAAGCAAACGATTGATTTCCCTGATGGACAAATAGAAACGGATAATATGCTTTTCCAAACACTTTTCCCACCTCAAAGGCATAATGCAATTCGCCTATGGGGTACAGCAAAAATTTGTGATGATAATTCAATGTGGTTTTAACAAATTCATGTTGATTGGAGAAAAACCCTTGGGGAGAATATGCAACTCGCAAATTTACGATAGGATTTTTTGTTCCCAAGCTAACTTGCTCGAAACTCCCTCGGACAAATTTCTCGTCTTTTGCATAATGCAATCCAAAAATCAATTCAGAAGTTTGTATTTGATTAGTTAAGCTATATCGTGTGCTACGTTGTGCATTTTCATTTTCCAACAAATAGAAATTGCTAGTTGGAGGGGAAAATATCCCGTTGGTTTGTAAGCCGAGATATGCTGAAAAGCCTTCCTTAAATTCATGCTCATACAACAACTCATATTGGTCGGCAAAATGCAAATGTATGGTTCCCGGTCGGCGCAGCATCGTTCCCAATAAATTATCCGTTCGCAACGCATTTAAACCGCTGCCCATTTGCATATAATCATGTGCATAGTGAAAATGCAAAGCCCTGCGCGGCATGGGGCTAAACACATAACTACTTCCACCTCCATATTTCCAGATCTCATCCCCAAAACCATATGCTCCGTAGGCCTCAAAAAGCACTTTACGACTAAAATTGTTGCTTGTGCGAAATCCAAATCGCAGGCGATTGCCCTCAACCGGATTATGTGAAATAAATGAGAACACAGGGCCAAGCTCCACCGGGCCGGTTACAAAATATCCGGTAACGAGCATGGTTATGATGCGCTCCCATTGCTGAAAGGCTTTGATTTCGGTAACGGTATCCACCATGTCATAAATGGCACGTTCCCTTCCAGACAAAATTTCAGGTCGATGTACATCCCAATAATTATCGGTATCACTGAGGCTATCCGTTTTGTAAATTAAATTTGTAGCATGCCTTTCGTGAAATATCATCGTGTCAACCTCATCATTGATTTTGTGATTATAATAATGCGAGGTCTTTCGTCCAAAAAAACCTTCTGCACTTTCAAATAAATTAAAATCAACGAATAAATTATCATAAGAAATCATCCAAACGGAATCAGCAACTTCAACAAAACGTTTTTCTGCAACAAGAGAATCTACAAAATTGATGCTCGCCGTTTCGCTTAAACTGATACGAAAAGATTTCACGGCAAAACTTGTGTCATTCACCCAAACATATCCTTCAATGGTCGGCTCATACTTTCGTTTCGGTGTAAACTCCAATTTATAACACCATCTGTTTTCTTGCCAAGATGTATCAGACAACACATAATTGTAATACGTTTTTCCCATACGACCAATCGGGCTGATAAAACCTTTACCAAGTACAGAAATCACATTGTCATAAATATTGACATCCTGATACATGTCTCCGGTATATCGTCGTAAACTCTCATTATTAATCCCGGAAATTTTATTTGCCCGAATGACTTCTATCTGTTTGTCGTTTTTATTTGAATGATATCGCTCAGAAACCGTTTCTGAAATAAAAAAAGGAAGGTATGCTTTCCCACTCAATTCAACAGTATCAATATAATTATTCAGAAACTCGAACGGTTTTAATAAAGCAGCATCGCCAAAATTTCCCTGCAAGTTATTCAAATCAAACTCTAGCTTGTTATAAACGGAATAAGCATAGTGCTCAAGAAATCGTAGCTTATTATTCTCACGTTTTTCGCGAATCAATTTCAGCAAAATCATTGCCGGATCCTGTCCTGCACGAATTATCACTTCACCAAGTTTCATTACTGAAGGCTGAAGTTCTATTCGCATATTTTGCATATAAGTAGATATAATCGGCACATGCTGAATTTCATACCCAATAAAACTAACAACCAAAGTATCAGATGCTTGATTACTGCTCAAATGAAATTCACCATTCACATCACTAATGCCACCGATATCGGTTCCGAAAAAATAAATATTTACAAATGGAAGCGGCTCATTTGTTTCAGCATCAAGGATAAGCCCCCTAACACGAATAGTTTGTGCGAAACTTGAACTAAGAGAAATCCAGCCAAGAAAACACAAGCCTAACAAACCATATTTCCACCATTGTTTCATACACTCATTATACAATTCCTTCTCGCATCAAATCATGCAGGTGTACCATCCCGAGATATTTTCCCCGGGCAATAACAATGACCTGAGTAATATTATTGCCTTTCATCATGTTAAAAACATTCACTGCCAATTCATCCGGAGCTACTATTTTCGGATGTTTTGACATGATATCTCCTGCTACAATTCCTTCTATTGCCATCAAATTTTTCTCCAACATACGCCGGATATCACCATCAGTTATCATTCCGACTAAATGATTATTATCATCCAAAACAGCAGTAGCACCAAGTCGCTTACTACTAATCTCAGAAATAATCTTTCCGATCGTATCATGAAGTTTTACACAAGGACGCTCATTTAAAGGATAAATATCTTTTACACGCAAATACAACTTTTTTCCCAAAGAACCACCGGGATGCACTTTTGCAAAATCTTCCGATGAAAATCCACGTAAATCCAACAGGCACATGGCAAGTGCATCACCTAGTGCCAATTGAGCAGTAGTACTTGAGGTCGGAGCCAAATTATTCGGACAAGCTTCCTCACTAACACTGGCTTTTAACACATAATCAGCCTGCTTTGCTAAAAATGAGTCCTGATTAGAAACGATGGCAACCAACAAATTTTCAAATCGCTTTATCAACGGAACCAAAACTTTTATTTCTGATGTGTTTCCACTTTTTGACAAACAAATAACCACATCATCTTTCTGGATAATCCCCAAATCACCATGAATTGCATCTGCCGCATGCATGAAAATACTCGGAGTGCCCGTTGAATTAAAAGTCGCAACCATTTTATTGGCAATATTTGCAGATTTACCTATCCCGGTAACAATCACACGCCCTTTGCATTCGTAAATCAGCTCCACAACCTTTGCAAAATCACCATCAAGATATGTAATAAGTTGACTTACTGCCTCTGCCTCCAGAGTTAATGTCTTTTTTGCAATCTCAAATATCCGGGCTTTCTTATCCATTTCTGATTTTTTTATAAAATTAATACAAAATTGGGATAGTATGGATTTTTTTAAAAATTATTTTTTTTGCTCTCACCAATTAACAAATAAACGCTTTTGTTCTGTATCTCAATATGTTTTACGAGTTTATCCCGAAAAATTCACCGCAAATAGGTAGATATTAACATAAAGTGCTGTTGCTAAACACTTTAGCTTACTGCAGCCCATTTTTCTATTAACTCAAATTTGGGGTAATGCTTGCCATTATCTTTGCACATCTTCAAACCATCTAAACCCTTGTAATATGAAAATATGACTGCGGGTTTAGATGATTCAAATCTGCACAAAGGGAATGGCATGAATTTTATACATTATATAATCTTATATTTTCTTTTTTCTTGTCTCAACACGGGTGTTAATTCATTGAAAATCCATTTTTTATATCAAATTCGAGAAATAATTAAAAATAGGTGATAAAACCCATAAGAAAACTAAATAATTTTTCCTATTTTTGATTAAGACACAAAATAAGCGTAATGAAACAAAAGAGAATTGAAGACGAAGCCATAGTTGATGTTCTAAAAAAATATTTTGGATTTGACCGATTCAAAGGCTTGCAAAAAGAAGTAATCAGATCAATCCTTGACGGAAATGACAGCTTTGTACTCATGCCTACCGGTGGCGGCAAATCGTTATGCTATCAACTTCCCGCACTAATGTCAGAGGGAACGGCAATTGTTATTTCACCACTTATTGCTCTCATGAAAAATCAAGTGGACGCAATGCGAGGTTTTAGCTCTGACTCCGGAATTGCACACTTTCTTAACTCCTCACTGACAAAAACTGAAATTTTGAAGGTGAAAGAAGATGTGCTCAGTAAACGTACAAAATTACTATATGTCGCTCCGGAATCGCTCGGAAAAGAAGAAAATGTTGACTTTCTGCGAAAAATTAACATCTCTCTTTACGCAATTGATGAAGCGCATTGTATTTCAGAATGGGGACATGATTTCCGCCCTGAATACAGACGTATTCGACCAATTATCAATGAATTGGGGGAATCTCCGGTCATTGCACTTACCGCAACGGCAACACCAAAAGTACAGCATGATATACAGAAAAACCTTGACATGCTTGATACACAAGTCTTCAAATCCTCATTTCGTAGAGGAAATTTATATTATGAGGTGCGTCCGAAACACAATGCCAGCAAGGAAATCATTAAATTTATCCGTAAAAACGAAGGTAAATCAGGGATTATTTATTGCTTGAGTAGAAAAAAAGTTGAAGAACTCGCTGAAACCCTAATTGTAAACGGCATTAAAGCTAAAGCATATCATGCAGGAATGGATTCCGCAACTCGCTCACAGACTCAGGACGATTTCCTGATGGAAGAAATTGATGTGATTGTTGCAACCATTGCCTTTGGAATGGGTATCGACAAACCCGATGTCCGTTTTGTAATTCATTACGATATTCCAAAAAGTTTGGAGTCCTATTATCAGGAAACCGGACGAGCAGGCAGAGATGGCGGTGAAGGCTTGTGTATTTGTTTTTACAGCTACAACGACATTCAGAAACTGGAAAAATTCATGCAGGGAAAACCGGTGGCAGAGCAGGAAATCGGAAAGCAATTACTTCTGGAAACTGTTGCCTATGCAGAGTCTAGCGTTTGCCGCGTGCGCCAACTACTCAATTATTTTGGCGAAGAAATGAAAGAAAACTGCGGAAATTGTGACAATTGCCTCGATCCAAAAAAAGAATTTGAAGGAAAACCCTATTTGGTTCAGGCATTAAATGCAATCCTTATCGTAAAGGAACGATTTAAAGCTGAACACCTTAGCAATGTGCTCGCCGGAAATATGAATGCAGCCATGTCATCTTACAAACACGACAAACTGCCTATATACGGAAGCGGAAAAGAGCACGACCATAGGTTCTGGAATGCAGTGTACAGACAAGCACTCATTGCTCGACTTATCCGTAAAGACATTGAAAATTACGGACTCTTGAAAATGACAGAAAAAGGACATGAATATCTTAAAAATCCAACTTCATTTATGATGGTGGAAAATCACGACTACGAAGCAAAAGACACAGACACAGAAACCAATCAAGCCGGAAGTAGTGCCGCAGACCCGATTTTGTTTTCGATGTTGAAAAATCAACGAAAAAAACTTGCAAAACGATTAGACCTTCCACCATATATTATTTTTAGCGACCCCTCATTGCAAGAAATGACAACCCAATACCCGATTACAACTGAAGAACTTACCAGAATATCAGGTGTTGGAACAGGGAAAGCAGAAAAATATGGAGCCGAATTTCTGGACCTGATAAAAAAATATGTCGAAGAAAATAATATTGACAGACCTCAGGATATGGTGGTGAAATCAGTAGTGAAAAAGTCAGGAAACAAGGTGTTTATAATCAAAAGCATTGATAAAAAAATGCCGTTGCTGGATATTGCAGATGCAAGAGGACTAAAAGTAAATGAACTGCTTGACGAAATAGAAGCAATTATTAATTCCGGAACAAAAATCAACATTGATTACCATATCAACGAGGAATTAGACGAAGAAAAAGTAGAAGACATTTACACTTATTTCCTTGAAGATTCAGAAACTGGCTCATTTGAGGAAGCGATTGAAGAATTTGAAGGCGAAGATGTCTCAGAGGAAGAAATCCGATTGGTACGCATAAAGTTTATTTCAGCAATGGCGAATTAATGTTTATTTGTATCAAATGTTTTTAAACCTGCACCTGCCGACCTTTCCACTTCGGCTTTATGAAAATGGCAGTCACACTGCTCACTATTGTCCAAATGGGATACAGTATGCTAAGTAATCCTGTATAAAATAACCGGATTTTTATTCGCATCTGCAAACGAACACGCAGAAAGACGAGATGGTCAAAAACCAGTTTGTGAAACACGAAAAGCGCCAAAACAGCCCATTGTCCGGTAATAAGAAGATATGAAATTACTGCAAAAGCCATAAATTGCAACAATCCGAAGATGCCGGCAATCAGCATACTAAAATTTAAACGATACTTTTTTGTTTTACTCAACCACCTGGCTCTTTGGTTTAAAAATTGAGACAAATGCTCGCTAGCCGGCGTACTAACCAAAGCATCAGGATGAAAATTAAATTGGATGCGTTTGCCCTGATTTTGCAGCGCATCTAAAAGAAACACATCATCTCCTGAACTCAAATCCCGTTTAAAAGGATCATCTAATTCCTGAATGCAATCATTTCGTATCAACATGTTTGCAGCATTACTTAATACTGCTTTTCCAAAACCGGCTGTTCCCATTGTGATTGCCTGCAAACTCAAAAATTCTGCTTCCTGAAATTTCCCGACAAGGCTTTTTCCACACATAATCACTGGACCCAAAACCATATCAGCCTTTGAATTTTCAGCAAAACAAAGCATTTCAGACACCCATTTCGGATTTGGCTGTGAATCTGCATCGGTAAATAAAACATATTTCGTATTAACATGAACCAATCCCAATTCCATTGCCGCCTTTTTTCCGTAAAGTCCATTGGGTAAATCCAATAGCAATGTCTGAAAACGTGTGGCTTTTGTAAAGATTTCAAAATCGGTTTCTGAGCCATCCTCTGAATGGTCGTTCACCAAAATCAATCGTAATTTTAATAAAGGATATTCCAGTTTTCTGAGAGAATTTAATAATGCATCTGTGCGATGTTTTTCATTCCGATAAGGTATAATGACGGAAACATCCGGTTTATCACAAAGTGAACTTACCCTATGTCCAGAAAGTTTTGATATTCCCCTAAGAATAAAAAAAATAAAAATAGAATATAATCCTACCGGGATTAAAATCAACAGCATAAATCCTTACTTCTTAACCCACTCCAACATTTGATAATCAGAATCACCAATTCCCATTTTCACATAGGTATTAATTGCCGCTTGGTTTTCACGCTCAACATACAAACGAATTCCACGGTAATCCAGATTATCCTGAACAATATCTTTCAAATACTCGTACATCATTCTGAAAACGCCTTTGCGGCGATAATCAACACAAACATATACAGATTGCAACCAGATAAAATATCCGGACCGCCAATCACTCCACTCGGGAGTAACCATAAAACAGCCAATCAGCTTTTTATCTTCCTCGGCAACGAAATACCGGGCTTTCTGCTTATCATTAAGCACTGACGTCACTCCGCGTTTTAAGATTTTCTCATCCAAATGGAGATCCTCTGTTTCTTTTGCCATGGCAATCTGAAATTCCACAAGTTTTGGGATATCAGAACTAATTGCAGGTCGGATTTTCATAGTTGATAATTTTTTGAGTTAATAAAAATAAGGCTCCGATAATTGAAACTAATAAAACATTTACAATCCATAACAAAACTGATGCCGAAATCACTGCTGCTATCTGAAACGTAAACGAGCCAAAAAAAACAGCCGTTAAACTCGCTCTTAATCCAGGTTCTCCGATGGTAAATATTGGCAACAAACTCATAAAAAAATACAAATTTGCAGCCGCCAACAACACTTCCAGAAAACGTATCTCAACATTAAAAAAACCACAGACCAAATAAAACTGCATAACAAACACAGCATATCGCAAGATACTCAGAAACAATAATTTTAGCAAATTAGAAACCGGCATATCGCGAATGGGTTCAATTGCTTCGACCCGTTTTTTTATAAAGGGAATGCGAATTAAAAGTGCATAAACCCAGTGAAGCCGAAAATACAAGCCCATCAGAAAAAGAGCAAGCAATACTGAAATAACTATCAATACATAATTTGATAGTATTGAAGCGGCTCGATCCTGGTATGTCAACAAAAAAATTATGAAAGCCGGAATGCCAAACAACAAGGTTGTAAAAAACTGAGAGTAACTACCTATTAGGCTTAGTAATGAGCCTTTTGCACGCTTTTCGGGTGGCAAGTACAAAATTCTTCCACCAAATTCTCCAATGCGGTTTGGTGTCAATAAACCAACACTCACACCACTAAACACAGACATAAATGCTTTAAAAAAAGATATCCGATGAAATTTTCTTAAAACAAAACGCCATTTCAACGCTTCAAATCCCCAATTCAATGGAATCATCAGTATTACAACTATCAATAATTTGTAATTTTCATGCCAATATACAGGTAAAGATGTTAAAACGGTCTTGGTATCTTCGGCGTTGGTAAATTTAAAATAAGCAAATCCCAATGCAGCAATTAGCAAAGCGCTTTTTATTAAAATATCAATCCATTTCCGGTTTTTTTTTCTCATAATTTACAAACGTTCCCGGTTGACTAAAGGAAGCCCAATCGTGGCAATTAATCCGGCAATAACTAACATAATCATTTGCAAACCATGAACAATCAGCGCAAATAATTTCGCATCACTTTCAGGAATACCATAAATAATCATGGTTTGTATGGTCATAAAATGCCAGGCTCCCATACCATTTGGTGCAGGCGCAACCATCCCATAAGAACCGGCAACAAAAATTGTTAACGCTGCCAACCCGCCCAAGGATTCAATGCCGGGAAATGCCGGAAAGCAAATCCACAACATGGAGAAATACATGACATAAATAAATATGGAATGGCCGATAAAGGCAAAAGGCCTTTTTAGGTAAAAAATGGATTTAATCCCATGCAAAAAGCTGCGGATAAATTCACCAGTTTTCGCAAATATCCGATATTTATCAAATGTGCCTTTGGCAACTAAAACTAATAAACTCAGCATTACCAACCCAAACGCAGTAAAGGCAAGCCAAAATTGCCATTTGAGCAAAAAGCCCAGTTGTGCCTTAAACTCAGGATTTCCCCTGATAAAATCGCCAACAACCGAACCTTGTAATATAAACACGATAATCGTAAGGATAATCAGTAACAACATATCCATTGCACGCTCTGTAACCATGGTTCCCAGCACTTTGGAAAATGGGATTTTACCGTACCGCGAAACGATGCCACTTCGGGTAACCTCACCCAGACGGGGAACGGCAAGGTTAACAAAGTACATTATCAATACCGCAAAAAAAGTATTAATAAAACGGGGCTTTTTAGTTGAAACAGATTCCAATAACAAATTCCACCGCAAGGCACGACTTACATGGGCTGCCATCATCACAAAAGCTGCAAGCACTAACCACTCCCACTGTATTTCTGACATTTTCTGGAGTAACTCACCGAAATCCTGATCGCGATAAACTAACCACAACATAACAGCTCCTATCCCTGCAAAAAAGACAAACTTCAATATATTCTTAATTTGCTTACTCATTCCTTAAAAGGCTAAATACATTTGTGACAAATATAGTGATTATTTACTACGATTTTCGTATTTTGCATCATCTTAAAAATCAGGATTGTCATGGTTAAACCAAAAAAACATTTAGGGCAGCACTTCTTAACGGATCCCGGTATTAGCAGGCGTATAGCAAATGGGCTAAGCAATGAGGAGAAGCTCCCGGTGCTGGAAATTGGACCTGGAAAAGGTATATTGACAAAAGAAATTCTGGCTACTCAATCAGATCTTTGGGCAATTGAAACCGACGATGAATCCATTCCTTTCTTGAATTCCCACTTCCCTGAGCTATCTGACAAACTAATTCACGGAGACTTTTTAACATTTGATTTTCAAACTCATTTTACCGGAAAACTCTGCTTAATCGGAAATCTACCCTACAATATTAGCAGTCCGATTTTATTTAAAATCCTTGATAATAAAGACATCGTAGAAGAAGCTGTTTTTATGCTTCAAAAAGAAGTCGCACGACGAATCTGTGCTGACCACAACAACAAAGTATACGGTATCTTAAGCGTGCTGATTCAAACCTATTACGATACAAAATATCTGTTTACAGTCAATGAAGGCTCTTTTTTCCCACCTCCGAAGGTGAAATCTGGAGTTTTTAAATTAAAGCGTAACAGAGAGCTACCGAGTCCAGAAAACCCGGTTTTACACAAAAAAATCATAAAAGCAGCATTTAATCAACGCAGAAAAACCATGCGAAATTCACTTAAAGGCTTTTTATTATCTTTGCCCCAAGATGCCGAATGGTTAAATCTTAGACCCGAGCAATGCTCAGTTCGTGATTTTATTGATATAAGTAATCAACTAAGTTAACAGAAACTATGCAATTTGAACTTAGTAATGAATTCATCCAAGAGCTAAGAACGCTCATTTCGAATCAGGAAGACGAAAAAATCCTCAAAATCCTTGACGATCTTCATCCGGCTGACATTGCTTCTATATACAATGAACTTGACATTGACGAAGCACGTTACACTTATCTCCTGCTTGAACCCTCCATAGCATCTGATGTGCTGGTAGAGCTCGAAGACGACGACAGAGTTCGTTTTCTGAATGTGATACCCAGTGAATTAATTGCGCACCAGTTCATCGAAAACATGGATTCGGATGATGCCGCCGATATCATGCAAAGCCTAAACGATGATAAACGGGATGATATTCTGGGATTCATTAAAGACAGCGGACAGGCCAGCGATATTGCTGACTTGCTGAATTTTGACGAAGATACCGCAGGGGGCTTGATGGCCAAGGAACTCATTGCCATCAATGAAAATCTGACGGTAAAAGATGCGCTTGGAGCTATCCGTGACCAGGCGCAGGACATGGATGAAATTTATTATCTCTATGTGATTGATGATGGCAATAAACTCAAAGGAATTGTTTCATTAAAAAATTTATTATTTAAGCCCACAACAACTAAAATCATTGATTTAATCGAAGATGATATTATTTCAGTTCGAACAGATACTGATTCAGAAGCGGTTGCCCAAATCATGGAAAAGTATGACTTGGTCGCCTTGCCGGTTGTGGATCACATCAATCGTTTGACCGGACGAATTACGATTGATGATGTTGTAGATGTAATTCGCGAAGAAGCAGAAAAAGATTATCAATTGGTTTCCGGGATTACCTACGACGTCGAACCCACAGATAAAGTATGGTTGCAGGTAAAATCCAGAATTCCCTGGCTACTCATCGGATTGGTGGGTGGAGTTTTCGGTGCCCTGGTCATCGGATATTTTGAGGGAGATTTGGTGAAATATGCCAGCATTGCGCTGTTTTTACCTCTTATTGCTGCGATGGGCGGAAATGCCGGAGTCCAAAGCTCCTCGATCATTGTGCAAGGAATTGCCAGCGGAAACATGAATCTTAATAACACCGGAAAACGACTCATAAAAGAATTTCTTGTTGGCTCATTAAACGGATTGATCTGTGCCAGCCTGATTTTCGCCTACAACCTCTTGTTTTCAGACACCTTTGCTTTAGCAATATCAGTAAGTATTGCGTTAATGATTGTTATCGTTTTTGCTACTATGTTCGGGGCTTTTGTTCCAATGATTTTACAAAAACTAAAAATTGACCCTGCCCTTGCAACCGGACCATTTATCACTACGGCAAACGATATTATGGGATTATTAATTTATTTATCAATTGCGCGGGTCTTTTTTAATATGATGTTTTAATTAGTGTCCGTCCATTTAGTCAGTGTCTGATTCATCTAGGCTTGATTCATTGCGACAACAGGATCTAAACCTGCTGCTTGTTTTGCCGGCAAAAAACCACTAATCACACCGATAACACCGGAAATAATTAATCCTGTCAAAATATTATTAATACTCAAAACAAACTCAAAATCAACGAAACTTGAGCCGATTAAAGTTCCAATATATATCAAAATCAGACCAAGTACACCACCCATTAATGACAAAACAACCGCTTCAAACAAGAATTGCGTTAGAATAAACCCAGATTTTGCTCCAATTGCTTTTTGAATACCTATCATCCTCGTCCTTTCCTTTACGGATACAAACATGATGTTGGCAATCCCAAATCCACCGACTAAAATCGCAAATCCACCAATTATTATCCCAGCAATATCAATTGTTGCAAAGATTTTATCTACACCTTGTGAAATCATGCTTGCCTGATTCAAAGCAAAATTCGGCTCCTCTAGCGGACTTAACCGCCGATGCGAACGAAGTAATATTTCCAATTCATCATTCATTTGTTCGATACTGACATCCGGCTTTGCACTAGCCATAATCATCGGATTTAACTCATTCGAATTGAGCCGAAAAATTCGTTTCCCGAAATTGATTGGCAGCATAATCAGAAAATCATGACTTGTTGACATCATGCTGGAACCCTCTTTGTCAAAAATTCCTATCACAGTAACCCGATGTCCGTCCACTTTAAGCTCTTTCCCAATCGGATTTTGTCCGGAAAATAAATTTTCTGCAATATTATATCCAATAATGGCAACATTACTTCCCATAAGCGACTCCTTTTCACTAAAATATCGCCCTTTAGAAATATCAAATGCCCGATTATCTTTGTAATCATGGGTTGCAATTAAAATTGGTGAATTTGTATTTACAGCCTCATAGCTCACATTACGCATGGCACTACCCATATAGGTGCAGGCAGCAATATTTTTAGCATTATCCCGGATCATTTCATATTCTTCCAATGTTGGGACAGGGCGGTTCATATATTTCCACCATGCATAGTCCTGAGAAAATTCCCAAGGCCATTTTTGAATATAAATCACATCATCACCCAGACTGGAAACTGAGTCACGTATTTGCTTTTCCAGCGAATCAATCACTGTGAAAACAGAAATCATTGCAAAAATACCAATGGTAATTCCAAGCAATGACAAAAGCGTACGAAGTTTATTTACCCGTAAAGACTGAAATGCAAAACTTACACTTTCCCGTAATAAACGAAAAATTATCATATCTCAAATTTAGAATAAAAAATCACTTTATCGAATTTATAATCAGGATTTAACCATGCGTTAACGATTTTCCGGCAAATCAAGTTGATTCTTGGTGAAGAGACAGGAACTTAACCCGAAAAATTCACCGCAAATAGTTAGATGTTAACATAAGGCGCTGTTGATTAATGCTTGCCATTATCTTTGCACATCTTCAAATCTGCACAAAGGGTATGGCATGAATTTTACGGGTTAAAATAAAAAAAGACCGGCAGCACCGGTCTTTTTAATATAATATCGTTTAAAACGAATTATTTTACGATGTTAATTTTTTGAGTTTTGAAGGTATTTGTACCGCTTACTTTTACGATATAAGTTCCCTCAGAAAGATTACTCAAATCAACATTAATGTTTTGATCAACATTTTGAGCTAAGTAAACACGTTGTCCAACGAGGTTGAATATTTCAACATCAGCACCGCGAACGTTTTCGATAGTGAAATGTCCGGTAGATGGGTTTGGATAAACATTCACGTTATCAGCGTTAATTGGAGCAATTGCATTTGATTTAGGAGTATTCAAACGTAAACCAATTCCTGCGCCACCATAATTACTAATTGCTCTCCATTCTTGTGGGGAATCTCCTTCCATGAAATACCAAGTTGTACCCCACGAACTCGAAATAGTTGTTGGGTCAGCACCAATAAAAAGGTCCCCATCACCAAAAAACAATTCTACAGCAGCTTTTACTTCAAAATCACCAGTTTCTGAATCAGGGATAATAGTAATTGGATCTGGGAAAGTAACTGTAACCCATGTATCAAGCATAGATGAATCAACCACAATCAAACCACTAGCCCCAAGGTCCACATAATCAGTAGCTATATCGTCATATTCCATAACGTGTGCAACAAATGAGGTTCCTGTAGTACTACGATCAGCAATAAACACATCCATTGTTAAAATGGTGGTTTCATACAAGAACAAATAATCCGTTCCCATCATGTCTCCATCTACACCACCATCTTGCCAATTTACAGGACTTACGGTAGATGTCATATTACCAAGATCACGACCCATAATTTCATCAGTCACGTTGAAATAAGTTGTATCAATATTATCTTCAGGATTTTCTTCATTTGTTGCAATAACATTATAAATAACAGTGTATTCACCTCTCATTGGTTCAGTATCCAAAGCTAATTCTACTGAAACATCAACAGTATCAAGTTCAGTAATATTATAAGCTGGAGCAGTTACAGTTTCATTATAAATTTCAGTCATATCAGGATCAAACACAGTGACATTGAATTCAGGAATAACTTCTGCATATCCTTTGCTTTCCAAAATACCGTTGAAAACCATAACTGCAGCTGCACTCTCGAATTGCTCTTCTGGAATCTGTCCATAATGTGAGCTAATGTGAAAATAATCAGCATCTGCAGGATTTGTATAATCAACATACTGGAAGAAGTTCATAACTCCCTCTTTTACGAACATATCAACTGCTGGATTATCAACAATTTTAATGTCATCAATCTCCCATCCATAACCAGCAACACTACTAACAGCTGAAGTTTCCCATCTGAAACGAATAGAAACGTTAGGTTCATTTGCTGCATATCCTCCAATATATAAATCTGATTGAATTGGCGCATAATCGTTTCCAAGTACATCACCATTCACTTCAATTGTATTCCATGTAGCACCATCGTCTATAGATATATCAACATATGTTGCAACAGAATTCAATGGTCTATACATTTGATAGAAGTTGATTTTAGGATTATCTGATTCAAGCAAGTTAATACTGTCAAACTGAATCCAAGTATTACATACTTCTTGTCCGTCACCACCCAAAGCAGGGTAATCACTGATAATATCAACCCATGCCCAATGACCATCAACCTCGTTACCTGTTTCAGAATAGTCACCAAGGTATTGTAAATAATAAGACCCTGGTGAAGGTTCCCAAGTTGCAGGAGCACCTGCTTGGTCAGTTACGTTCCAAGATTTTTCTCCAACGTCATATCCAAATGTCCAAATTGGCTCATCTTCTTCAAAAGTAACTTCCCAATAAACCACTTCGTCACCTCTAAGCTGAGAGTGATTCACTTTTTGTAACTTGTCCTTAGTAGCAGCTGGAGCATGAACACCAACTACTTGTGCAAAAGCAATGCTTGCTAATACCACCAAAGACATCATAAGAGTAAATTTTTTCATAATATCAAAATTTAAATTAAAAACTCATTTTATAATTTCATCACAAATGTAATCATTATTACTTAAATTAAAAATAATTTTTAAAAAGCAACCACAAATTTCGTGCTTATCACATCAAACAAACACAAAGACACAACAAATAAAGAGCTCCTATTGTAAATCGCGCAATTCATATATCACATCACACAACTCGCGCATTTAAGCAATTTGTTCAAAGATGAAAATTCACACAAGATGGTTGCAATTTGATTGCATAATCCTGACAATAAAATCATTTGTCGCTGCTTAACTGGTAACGTTTCATGGCGTGTTTTGCAGAAATTCTTGCAATTTGACATCCGGCTTTGCCATCTAAAAATCCCTTTTTAAGAAAATAAATCTGAAAAAACTTCCATGCTCCTGAGAAAAACGAGAGACTCCAATTATCTGTTTGCCCATTTGCCTTCATCCGCTGTGCTTTTAATTCAGTAAATCGGCGAGCCTGCTTGTGGTGATCCGCAATCGTGTGATATGAATAATGCAGTAAATGTCCATTTAATTTCATCTCATCAAATGCACTTTCAGACACTAATTGCTCATGAATACTCCCCTCCCAATGTATATTTTGACGATTAAAAAAACGCAATTTCCAGTCGGGATACCATCCACAATGCTTCACCCAATGTCCACAATAATTTGTCAAACGGTTCATCGATAATACAACATTGGGTTTTTCTAAAACTGCTTTCAAAAAAGATTCTCTCAACTCTATGCTAAAGGCCTCATCTGCATCAAGTGACAAAATCCAATTGTATTTTGCTGTTTGGTTTGCACGGTTCTTTTGATCTGAGAAATTCAAAAAATCATGGGTAAAAAAATTGGCATGATATGATTTAGCAATCGCCTCAGTATTATCGGTACTTCCGGAATCAAACACAACAATATCATCCGTTAAACCTTTAACAGACTCAAGGCATTTGCCGAGATTTTTTTCTTCATTTTTTGTAATAATGACAATCGAAAATTTCCTCATGACTCGGATGTGTAAATGCGTTTCACCCGCTGCGGGATTCCGGTAAAAACCTCATAAACAATAGTTTCTAGCTCATCAGCCATGGCTTTTGCGCTCGGTTTATCGCCAAAGAAAATCACTTCATCTCCCAGGTTTACTTTGCTACCGGTTACGTCAATCATACACATATCCATACAAATATCACCGATGGTTGGATATAGATTTCCGGCAATGAACACTTTCCAATTTCCATTGCCAAGTTGTCTGCGAACACCATCTGCATAACCAATGGGTACAATTGCAATGTTACTGTCTCTGGCAACTTTCCCTGAACGATTGTATCCGACCGTTTCTCCGGCTTTCACTGATTTTACGTCCATAATCCTGGTTTTCAACTCAATGACAGTCTCTAAAAAACCATTATCCTGACTACTGTGTCCGTAGAGTCCTATTCCCAAACGAACCATATCAAGATGAGTTTCAGGATGCCGAATAATGCCATGTGTATTTGCAATATGTCGTAAAGGTGGCATGTCACATTTTGCGGCAATCTCTTGATACATTGCATGAAAACTGGCTAACTGCAACGCTGTGAATTCATCTTCCTCAGGCAAATCACTTGCCGCAAGATGTGAAAAAATCGAGGACACATGAACAATTCCAGAGTCCAACAATGAAAGGAGTTCCTGAATTTCGTGCGATTGAAATCCGAGCCGATGCATTCCGGTATCTAATTTAATATGTATTTGCAGGCTTTCGCCGGCATAATTTTTCATCCGATTCATTAATGCACGCAACTGTGAAAGACTATATATTTCCGGCTGCAAATTATAATTCATCATCAGGTCGAAAGCAGAATTTTCCGGATTCATGACAATAATCGGTAAACTAATTCCTGCTTTTCGTAATTCTACACCCTCATCGGCGAAAGCAACACCCAAATAATCGACAGACTGCTCCTGCAATAATTTTGCAACCTCAACATAACCACTACCATAGGAAAACGCTTTAACCATCACCATGATTTTAGTTTTTCCCGGCAATAAACTCCGGAAATATCCGAGGTTCTGTCTCATTGCATTCAATCGAATTTCCAACACGGTTTGATGCAATTTTTTTTCTAAAACTCTTGTTATTTCTTCAAAACGAAACTTTCGAGCGCCCTTCAACAAAACCACACAATCCCGAAAGTCAAGGTATAAACGACTGTCCAAAAACTCTTCTGTGGACAGAAAAAAACGTGCGTTTTCCCTAAAAAGGGTTCTGTTTGCAGTAATTCGTTCTCCGATACCAATTAATTGAAACTCATCATGAGTTAACATTCCAGAAATTTCTTGATACAACTGCTTTTCAGGTTGTCCGGATTGTATAATATCAGAAAGCACGACGATAATTTTTCCGGACTGCTTTGAGGCAAACTCTAAGGCAATTTGCAAAGCGTTAACGTCTGAATTATAAGTATCGTTAATAATTGTGCAATGATTAATTCCTTCTAATACTTCAAGCCGCATAGCAACAGGTTCCAAATGCTCAATTTTCGGGATAATTTCCCGGTCAGTGAGCCCCATTGTCTTTGTTAGGATATAACAAGTAATTGCATTATTTATGGAGGCTCTGTCAACGAAAGGAATGCGGAATTCAATTTTCTCGCCGCCAAAATCCAAGGTGATTTGAGTTTTATTATCGGAAACCTGAAACGAGCATTGGTAATCTGCCTGTCCTTCAATAGCCCAGGTAATTAATGCTTTCGATTTCCCCGGAAACAAATCATTCAAATTCGTTTTCAAGTTAGGAATATCCGCAGGTGCGATGATGATATTGCAGTCTTTATAAAGCAGAAGTTTTTCGCGAAGTTTTTCTTCAGCAGAGTTAAAATTCTCCTGATGAGCAGCCCCAAAACTTGTTAAAACGCCAATTTCAGGTTTTGTTATCGCTTGCAAAGCTGCCATTTCTCCTTTTTGAGAAATTCCGGCTTCAAAAATTCCGTATTCTGCTTTTTCATGCAAAAGTGCAACAGACAAAGGGACACCAATCTGTGAATTATAGGATTTTGGGCTTCGTACTAGCATTCGATGCGCAGATGCAATTTGATTTGCCCATTCCTTTACGATGGTTTTCCCATTACTCCCGGTAATGGCAATTACCGAAACATCAAATTTCCGGCGATAATCTTTTGCGACAGATTGCAATGCCTTCAGGACACTATCAACACGCAGATAAACTGCATCAGGATAAGTTTTCTCAGGAAGTTTTTGCACAACGAAAGCCCTAACACCAGTATGGTATAAATCGTCAATAAATTCATGCCCATCGTGATGAAGTCCGCTTAAGGCAAAAAACAAAGCAGAGCGGGAATGTATAATACTTCGGCTATCCGTCAACAAATACTCAACATACAAATCAGCCTTACCAAGCTGTTTTGCATGACAAATATTCGCAATTTGTGAAACATGATACTTCATTCATCTCTAGATTTTGTCGCTTTTATAAAACAGGTGCGGCATAAGGGTTCATAAGAATCTGTTTCCCCAAGCAAGACCTTTTCTTCACCAGCTACAGTACGATATGAATATTGTGCCAAATCGCCACAACGAAGACAGATTGCATGTACTTTTGTCACCTCTTCAGCAACTGCAAATAATGCAGGCATTGGGCCAAAAGGGCGTCCTTTGAAATCCATATCCAAGCCTGCCACAATCACACGAATACCACGGTTTGCAAGCTCAACACAGACATCGACTAAGCCATCATCAAAAAATTGTGCTTCATCAATTCCTACCACGTCAACATCCTGCACCAACATAAGGATATTTTGTGCAGAACTGACCGGTGTACTATGAATAGCACTCTCATTATGAGACACCACTTCCTCATTGGAGTAACGAGTATCAATAACAGGTTTAAAAATTTCAAGCCGCTGACGAGCATACTGCGCACGCCGTAAACGACGAATTAGTTCTTCAGTTTTTCCTGAGAACATCGAACCTGCAACAACTTCTATCCAGCCGGCACGGTCTTTGCGTTTTTCTTTACTTTCATTAAACATTCCGGGAGATTATTAAATCCGGTTAATTTGTTTTAATTTTACAAATTTATAAAATCTGAATAACAAAACCCGTTTATGGAAACAAAACACACAATTAATCTTTGGGAATCATTAGGAAAAACGCTAAAACGCATTGAAAAACACAATGCTCATCAATTAGATGTTGACACTGCGCTGCAACAAATCAGAGAACTTTATGTGCACATATTAAAGCATGAAAATGAGGATGAAAAAAAATCAGATGAATCCATCATTGCATCAACCCAACATCAAAAACCTAAAATAACGGTAGAACCTCCTGTTGAGAAACATAAATCGAACCCAGAAACACCTATTCAGGAAACAGCGAAAACGGATTCTGCAAATCCGGCAGATGAAGAAATCGGATTGGATGCCAATGAGCTTTTCAATCATAATTCAGCACCCGTGAAGGAAACGAAGCCTCCCAAACCTGAAAAAGTCGAACAAAAAGCAGAAACGCCAAATCCGGTGGGGAAATCCGTTCAGGATCAAGGCAGTCTTTTTAAAAGTGAAGCAAAAAAAATGGCTGAAAGTCTTGGTGAAACACTTGGAAAAGACAAAAAAAGCATGAACGAAAGTATTGGTAAAAAAGACAATCCCTTGGCAAATAAATTACATGCCAAACCAATTGCTGACATCAGAGCTGCTATTAATCTGGGCGACCGCTTTTTATTCATCAAAGAACTTTTTAACGGAAATTCAGATGAATTTAATCAAACAATCGACACGCTTAATGCAAAACAGAGTTTTGATGAAGCACAGGAGATTTTAAACAAATACAATTGGGATACTTCAAACGAAACAGTTAATTATTTCATCAGCATTGTTCAGCGGAAGTATATTCCCAAAAACTAAAAACAAGATGAAGCGGATTTTAATTGCAATATGTGTTTTTTTCTGTTTCCAAAGTCTGCTGCAGGCCCAGGATACAAATTATGTTCGTAAAATTGTAACAACACTGAGTTCAGAAAAATATTTCGGACGTGGCTACACAAAACAAGGCGTTCAACTCGCAGCAGATTTTCTGGAGCAAGAAATGAAAAGCATTGGCTTAACTCCTTTTAATGACAAATACAGACAAGATTTGAGCTATGTTGTCAATGTATTTCCCGGAGCATACAATCTAAAGCTTGATGATAAAACCTATCAACCGGGAACTGAATATATTATTAGTCCCGATTGTGGGAGTATCAAAGGCAATTTTGAAATATATGAGATTCCTTTACGGATTCTAAACGATTCGGCTAAACTCTGCAAAATCAATCCTAAAAAAGTAAAAGACAAATTTGTTGTTTTGCATTTGCATGAGATCTCCAATAGAAAGTACCGCAATTTTATTCGGACAAAAATATCAGACAACTTCCTGAAAGCTCGCGGGTACATTCTAGTACAGGAAGTTTATCCAATATGGAGTATTAGTGCGTCAGAAAGTGATGCTGTTGTGATTCGTTTTGATAAATCTCATTTCCCGGAATCGGCAAAAACACTCGAACTACATGTTGAATCGAAAAAAGAATATGTAGAGACGGGCAATCTCATTGGCTACATTCCAGGGAAAACAGAAAAAACCATTGTGTTTTCTGCCCACTATGATCATCTTGGGGGCATTGGGGACAGCATTTTCTTCCCAGGTGCTCAGGATAATGCATCGGGAGTTGCAACATGCCTCGACATTGCAAAATATTACATTAAAAATCC
>Ga0307990_1000479_pt1 | contig 35520 bp, 29 predicted proteins | sample EllFjometagen129_FD_203168 | JGI IMG/M metagenome (GOLD analysis project Ga0307990, IMG submission 203168) | Marine microbial communities from Ellis Fjord, Antarctic Ocean - #129 | ecosystem: Environmental > Aquatic > Marine > Unclassified | place: Southern Ocean | collected 2014-10-08
GTCTACCGCGCCTATTCCATCGCCACCGACCCGCTCGACAAAACCCACGTCGATCTCTGCATCCGTCTCGTCCCCAGCGGCATCTGCACCACCTACGTCTTCGAGCACATGAAAGAAAAACAGGCCGTTACCCTCAATGGCCCCTATGGCGACTTCTTCCTCTCCGACACCGATAAAGACATGATCTTCATCGCAGGCGGCTCCGGCATGGCTCCGTTCCTCAGCATGCTCGCCCACATCAAAAACGAAGGCATCACCCGCAACGTCACCTACTTCTTCGGTGCCCGCGCCAAACGCGACCTCATCTGCCTCGAGCAAATGGCCGCCTTTGAAAAAGTACTGCCCAACTTCAGATTCGTCCCCTGCCTCAGCGAGGCTTTCCCCGAAGACAACTGGAAAGGCGAAACCGGACTCGTCACCGACGTCATGAAACGTCTCTGCCCCGACCTCACCCAGATGGAAGCCTACCTCTGCGGCTCCCCCGGAATGATCGACGCCTCCATCGCCGCGCTCACCGCCAACGGCATGCCCAACGACGCCATCGCCTACGACAAATTTTAATCAGAAAGTAGAACGAGCGTCTCGCTCGTTTAAGCAAGCGGGACGCTTGCCCTACATAAAACACCGGGAGCAAAGCTATGAAAGAAAATCCTGCTGACCAGCCCATCCGCGAACGCCTCGAACCCGGACACATCTCCGTCGAAGGCTTCCTTGGAACCGATAACCGACCGATCGCCGACATCGTCGCCGCCGACACCGGCGTCGTCGAAGCCGAAGGCTTTACCGTTGAACAGCTCGGCGACTTTCTGGAAAAACTACACGTCACCGGCGACGGCGGATGGGAAAGCCGCGTCCCCATGTACGACGGGAAAATCAGCGTCCGCTCCGACGAAACGCTCGGACAGATCTCCTGCCCGTTCGCCTGCGGCGGCCAGTGCCACAAAGCCATCATCACCGTCAAAGACGCCGACGGCGAAGACCTATTGAAATTTACCCCGCTCGATGCTCACCTAATTTCCGCCCATGGCTTCTTCGAAGGCCTCGGCTCCGCCTACCGCATCGACCCCAACGAACTCCTCGCCCTCTACCGCCTCTGCGAAGGCGGGGAATAAGGCGTTAGACCTGAGGCCGTAGGCTTGAGGAAAATTGAGTTTTCCAACACTTGGAACTCATTCCTTGAGGATGCATATATCGTATTGCGATATATCACATAGTGATATATGTACCGAAATGATCCGGTTGCGAGGCGGTTTAATGTAGACGCGACGTCCCCGTCGCGTTCAGCCGAACTAAAGCAACGCGACGAGGACGTCGCGTCTACACATTCCGCTTCAAACGAAAAAGACCGCCTCGCGAAAGACGGTCCTTTGTGCCGATGAAAATCGTCGCAGCCTACCCTTCGAGGGAGAGGAGGAGCGGCTCCTCCATGGCGTCGACGATCCACTTGAGGAAGCGGGCGCCGTCGGCGCCGTCGATGATGCGGTGGTCGTAGGAGAGCGAGAGCGGCAAACGGAAGTGTTTCTGCCCATCTTCGATGCCGGGCTCCCAATAGGCACGGCCCGTACCGAGGATTGCCACTTCGGGGGAGTTGACGATCGGGGTAAAGAACGACCCACCGATTCCACCGAGGTTAGTGAAGGTAAAGGTTCCGCCTTTGAGATCGGCCGCCGTCAATTTTCCGTTGCGCGCCTTTGCGGCCAGCGCACCCAGTTCCTGCGCCAGTTCGACCATGTTCTTTTTGTCGCCGTCCGCGATGACGGGGACGAGCAGCCCTTTGGGCGTATCCATGGCGATGCCGATGTTGTAGAAATCTTTATAGATAATTTCGGTCTTCTCGGGATCAATGGTGCAGTTGAATTTTGGATGCACTTTGAGCGCGGAGGCGATCACTTTGATGATCATCGCGGTCATGGTGAGCTTGGCGCCCACGGCCTCTGCTTTGGGAGCGAAGCGTTTGCGGAGCTCTTCGAGCTGGGTAATGTCGGCGGTGTCATGCTGGGTGACATGCGGGATGGTGGCCCAACAGTGCGACATATGTTTCATGGTGGCTTTGCGGATGGCCGACATTTTTTCGACCCGCGTCGTCCCGGTGGACGGGGCTCCTTCGAGCGATTCTTTCGCAAAGATTTTCACATCGTCGGCCGTGATGTAGCCGGCTGGACCGGTCGGCGGAACTCGGTGAATATCGACCCCCAGTTCTCGCGCCAAACGACGAACGGCAGGAGCCGCGGAAACCGAAAGCGCCTTCGTCGCTCCCGAATTGTCGATTAACGATTGATGATTTTCGATTGGAGCAATCGGCTCAGGTGCTGGTACAGGAACAGATTTTTTTTCAACAACAAGCGCTGGTGCGTCCTCAACAACAGGAGCCGACTCTTCAACGACAGGTTCTGGAGCTGAATCTGCCAATTGTAAATCGTCAACCGTCAATTCCATAACGAGCTGACCAACGGATGCGCTGTCGCCCTGTGCCACATGCAATGCGGAAACGGTTCCGGTCAACGGCGACGGGATTTCCATGGTGGCTTTGCCCGCTTCAATTTCGAATACGGATTGTCCCGCAACAACGCTGTCGCCGACGCTGACAAGCAGATTGGTGATGTCGCCCGCTTCAATATTTTCGCCCAGTTCAGGAAGTTTAAATTCGGTGGCCATGATTATTCTCCTACCGGGTTCGGTTTGTCTGTGGGCAATCCCAGTTTCGAGGCATCCATGCCCAGCGAAACGAGTACGGCGTGCGCGATGCTTTTGGCATCGACCTCAAAGTGTGCGCGGAGCGCGTCGCGCCCGTCACTGCGGCCATAGCCGTCGGTGCCGAGCGGAACGAGTTCGCCGGGCACCCAGTTGGCGATGGAGGCCGGAAGCACTTTCATGTAGTCGGACGCGGCGATGACCGGCCCCGTCTCGTTTTCCAAACATTGGAAAACATAGGGTTTCACCACATTGCCGTTTCGGCTTTTTTCGCGATCTGCATCAAGTGCGTCGTTCAACAGGTTTTTGTAGCTAGTGACCGACCAGACGTTGGTTTCAACCCCGTAGTCTTTTTTGAGCAGGTCGGCGGCTTGAATGGCTTCAGTCAAAATCGCTCCGGACCCCAGAATCTGGGCCTGCGCTTTTTCCGAACCTTGGAACTTATACATTCCTTTGAGGATGCCCTCTTCCGCGCCTTCCGGCATGGCGGGCTGCTCGTAGTTTTCGTTCATGACGCTGATGTAGTAGTAGACCTGTTCATTGTCCACATACATACGACGGATCCCATCTTTAATGATGGCCGCCAGTTCGTAGGCAAAGGCGGGGTCGTAGGCGATCAGGTTGGGAATGGTCAATGCGGTGATGTGACTCTGTCCATCCTGATGCTGAAGGCCTTCGCCGGCGAGCGTGGTGCGTCCGGCAGTGGCCCCCAGGAGGAAGCCTTTACAACGGGCGTCGCCCGCTAGCCACGCCAAATCGGCGATGCGCTGGAAACCGAACATGGAGTAGTAGATGAAGAACGGAATGGTGTTGATGCCGTGGTTGGCATAGGCGGTTCCGGCGGCGAGGAACGAGGAGAACCCGCCCGCTTCGGTGATTCCCTCTTCGAGAATCTGCCCGTCCTTGGCTTCTTTGTAGTACAGAAGGTTGTCGGCATCGACCGGTTCGTAGAGCTGACCCGCGTGGGAGTAGATGCCGCACTGGCGGAACAACGCGTCCATCCCAAAGGTACGCGCTTCGTCAGGGACAATCGGCACAATGAGTTTTCCGATGTTGGAATCCTTCAGAATTTTTCCGAGCAGACGGACAAAGACCATGGTGGTGGAAACCGGTCGGTCGGAGCCGCCGTCGAATTCCTGAAAGATTTTGTCGGCGGGCATTTCAAGCGGCTCAAAATCGGTGCGGCGAGCGGGCACATGTCCGCCGAGCGCGCCACGGCGTTCCTTCAAGTATTTCATTTCCGGAGAGTCTTCTGCCGGTCGATAGAACGGAACCTCGTTGAGATCCTCATCCGAAATTGGAATTCCGAAGCGGGTGCGGAATTCCCGGAGGGACTCTTCGCCGAGTTTTTTCTGCGAGTGGGTGATGTTTTGCCCTTCGCCCGCGGCGCCGAGGCCGTAGCCTTTGACCGTTTTGGCGAGGACGACGGTGGGGCGGCCTTTCATTTCGGTGGCGGCTTTATACGCGGTGTAGACTTTTTCCGGGTCGTGACCGCCGCGGCGGATCCGTTTGAGATCGCTATCCGAAAGTTGCTCACTAATTTTCTGAAGTTCGGGATCGTCGCCGAAAATCTTTTCGCGAATGTAGGAGGCCTCTTCGACAGTGAATTTCTGATACTGCCCATCCACAATTTCGCCAAGGCGACGGGTGAGTGCGCCCGTATCGTCGTTCTCAAGAAGCGGATCCCAGTCATTGCCCCAGACCACTTTGATGACATTCCAACCCGCACCGCGGAAGGCGGCTTCGAGTTCCTGAATTATTTTTCCGTTCCCGCGCACTGGGCCATCGAGCCGCTGGAGGTTGCAGTTGACGACAAAGGTGAGGTTGTCGAGTTTTTCACGAGCAGCCAATGTGATCGCCCCGAGCGTTTCGGGTTCGTCGGTTTCGCCGTCGCCGAGGAAGGCCCAGACGCGCTGGCCAGCCGGCTCACGCAGGCCACGGTCTTCCAAATAGTGAATGAAACGGGCGTGATAAATGGCGGTGATCGGACCAAGCCCCATCGAGACAGTCGGGAACTGCCAGAAGTCGGGCATGAGCCACGGATGGGGATACGAAGAGAGTCCGGGGGTGTCGTGTAGCTCGTGGCGGAAGTTCGACATGCGGTCGACGGAAAGTCTTCCTTCGAGAAAGGCGCGCGCATAGACGCCGGGCGAAGAGTGGCCCTGGAAGTAGACGAGGTCTCCGGGAAAAGAATCGGTCTGGCCGCGGAAGAAGTGGTTGAACCCTACTTCGTAAAGAGTGGCGATCGACTGATAGGTGGAGATATGTCCACCAATCCCGTCTTCTTCGCGGTTCGCGCGTACCACCATCGCCATGGCGTTCCAGCGGATCAGACTTTTGATTCGCCGCTCCATTTCGCGGTCGCCGGGATAGACGGCCTGATCGGCGCGGGGAATGGTATTGATATAAGGCGTGTTGGCGGAGAACGGAAGCCGAACACCTAAGCGATGCGCCCTCACCTGCAGGTCGTGCAGAATATCTTTGACCCGCTCTGGTCCGGCGCTAGCCAGCAATTCATCGAGAGAGGCCAGCCAGTCCTGTTTTTCAAGGTCGGGAATTTCAGACTCTTCGTTTTCCATTGCATCCACCTTCCAATTTATCTGCCCATATTCTAAAGGTGAGCAAACTACTATGCAATTTCCTTTTTATCCAAACTCACCTGCTGACTTCCACTTTTCCGCAGGAATCCTAGTGTTTCCTGACCTCCATCTTATCATGCCGTAGCTATCAAAGGCAGAGGCCTCTGGCGACGAAGCTTCCCATATTTGGAGGAAGTCTTCCGCCGTCGCTAAAGGCTACCTGCCCGCAGTCGCTACGCTCCAGCGTTGCGGGCGGGTGGCGGGACAAGGAGCCTTCACCCACCGATTTCTCCAAACATTGGAAAATGGAATTATTCCGCGCCGTCGACTCGGCGGATTTCCTGCTGGCGAATGGCTTCTTCGTGGATGGACTGCATGAGTTGCAGGACGAAGTCTTCGGAGAGGTCGAGCCCGGTTCCTTTTGCGATGCGGTCGGCGACAATCTCCTGCCAGCGGTGCGGTTGGAAGGTGGAGACGTTCTGCTCGGTTTTCAGCGCACCCATTTTGCGAACAATGTTCATGCGCTGGCTGAGCACTTCGAGAAGCTGGCTGTCGAGCCCGTCCACGGTTTCGCGCAGCTCACTCATGCGGGCGGCGAAAGCGGCGCTATCGCTCTGCTCGTGCGACAGCTTGAGTTTTCCGACCAGATCGAAGAACTGTTCGGGGGTGAACTGCTGCTCCGCATCACTGAGAGCGACCGAGGGATCAGGGTGCACCTCAAGCATCAGCCCGTCGAACAGCAGGTCGAGTGCTTCCTGCGCAACGGCGGGGATGAGGTCGCGCTTGCCGCAGATATGGCTGGGATCACAGATCATCGGAAGTTCCGGCATGCGGCGCTTGAGTTCAATCGGCACTTTCCAGTTGGGGACGTTGCGATAGCGCATTTCGAGTTCGGAACTGAAGCCGCGATGAATCGCACCCAGTCTTGTCAGCCCGGCATTGGCAAGCCGTTCAATGGCACCCATCCAGAGGCCGACGTCGGCATTCATCGGGTTTTTAACAAGGACGGGAATATCGGTTCCGCGCAAAGCATCGGCAATTGCCTGCACAGAGAAGGGGTTGGTCGATGTCCGAGCGCCGACCCATAGAATATCCAGCCCGTATTCCAGACAGGCTTCGACATGAGCGGCCTCGGCGACTTCGGTGCCTATTTTCAGTCCGGTTTCGGCACGGGCCTGATCCATCCACGCCAGTCCTTTAAGGCCGACGCCCTCGAACGAACCCGGACGGGTGCGCGGCTTCCAGATGCCCGCCCGCAAGAAACTCACGCCGCCCGCAGACAGCGCTTTGGCGCACTCAAGAACCTGTTCGCGACTCTCCGCGCTGCAGGGTCCGGCCGCGAGGAACATTCGGTCAATGGGGAAGCCCCACTCATTTAACTTTGTTTTCATGTACCCCCTTATAGCGAACCAAACGATCCCAAACGAGATTTAGATTAAGAATGAGATTTGAATTAAGATTCGCGGCTGGGGATGTTTAAATCGGCGGCCATGAGCGAATTCCTATATGCTACCGAACTGAAGAAGACGTTCCGTTGTTACGGCCATTTTTATCGGCTGAACATCGAAGGGGTCGACCCCCTGCTTTGCCGGAGCATGCTGGAGATCACCTCGCTTCCGCGCGAAGCGGTCGGTGCGGGAACCGATCCCGACGATCTGTTCAGTGTTTCCGAAAGCTCTCACAGTTGCTTAACTGTGAAAGAAGAATGCCTGCCCGACGCGGTGGTGATTATGATGAACCCCGGCTCGTCGCGTCCGATTGAGGACGGCGACACCCACAGCCTGCTCACGATGCCCCTGCCCTCCGGTTTCAAAAAACCGTTGGTGCTGACCCAGCCGGACAACACGCAGTATCAGCTGATGCGCATTATGGTTTCCAAACATTGGAAACACATCCGCATTCTCAACATCTCCGACATCCGCGACCCGAAGAGTCCAAGCTTTATCGCCCGCACCAAAGCTCTGGACGGCATCGAAGGTGGCCCCAAGGCCTCTGGCGGGGCAGGCGGGACGCACAGCCTGTTTTCCAAGGTTCGGAAAAATGAGCGCGAGCAGATGTTGAAACGCAAACCCGGCGCACCGTTCATTCTCGGATGGGGTCAAGACGCCGGACTCATCCCGCTGGCAACACAATGCCTCAGTTGCATCGAGGGCGAAAAGATCGTCACCATTCCTTCGGAGAACAACCCCATCCTCACCGCGCATCCCAGCCCGATGATGCAGGCCAAAAAAGAGGAGTGGATCGAAAACATTCTCGCCGAGCTCGCCGGAAATTAATAGAAAAGACGAGAATAAAACCGTCAACAAGACGGGTTGATACCCAGCAATTGGACGCTATTATAACCAACAAATGGACGGAACAAAAAAACTCTATGGTCGGGCCCTCAAACCGGCACTGGAAACCGCGCTTTCCGACACGCCGGTCGTTTGCCTGCTCGGGCCTCGCCAGTGCGGAAAGACTACACTGGCTCGGCAACTTCCGGCGGGCCGCACCTACATCAGCCTGGATGAAGACCCGTATTTCAGAACGGCCTCTTCCGACCCATCCGGATTTGTGAACGCCCTTCCCGAGCTCGTCACTATCGATGAAATACAACGGGTTCCGGAACTACTTCCGGCTATCAAATATGCAATCGATCAAAACCGCCAGCCCGGCCGGTTTCTACTCACCGGATCAGCCAACCTCCTCCTCCTCCCAACCGTCAGTGAATCGTTGGCAGGTCGCATGGAAGCGGTATACCTGCACCCATTTACCGAAGCAGAGAAAGAGCGCAATAAAGGAACATTTTTGCAAACCTTTCTCGAGGAAGGATTCCGGTCTGAAATCATAGGAGCCGATTCGACAAACCCTCTTGACCTCTCGGAACGTCTGGTGCGGGGCGGCTACCCTGAACCGCTCACCCGCGCCCCGCAACGGGCGCGTCAGTGGCATCGTCACTACCTCAAATCCATCATTGAACGCGACATTCACGACATCGCCCGTGTACGGGACAGTCACCAACTCGCCCGACTTCTCGAGCGGCTTGCGCTTCATCCCGCAGCCCTACTCAACATGAGCGGTCTGGCACAGGAACTCGGCCTCTACCGAGGAACCGTCGAAGACTACCTTCTCATTCTGGAACGGCTCTTCCTTGTGCGCCGCCTCCCTGCATGGCATCGCAACGCCGCCAAACGACTTGTTAAAACCCCTAAAATTCACCTGACTGATAGCGGACTCACCGCCACATTGGCAGGCCTCGACTCAAAAGACTGGAACACAAAGCGCCCGCAGGCTACCAGCTATTGCAACAGTTGTGATATGAAAAAGGCCACGCGATAAGTTACGTTCTTCAAGTGCTACAACACATGGAGGACAATATGGCTTACAAACGCGTGACCGTTTTTGAACGTAGATGCATTCGCCGCTGGCGTCAAGCAGGTCTTGGGTGCAGAGAAATAGCGCGCCGTCTAGATCGCCCGGCAAGCACGGTTTCTCGTGAGATCAGTCGCAATTCTGGCGGCTGTGGCTATCAGCCAGAGCAAGCAAACAGAAAGGCCATTGAACGAGCCAAACGACCAGGACCTCGTCGCTTCACTGATGAAGTGAAGGCAGATGCAGAATTACGGATCAGAGAAGGATGGACACCAGAGATCATTAGTGGACGCGCCCGTCTAGAAGGGCGCCCATCTGTGTGTAAGGAAACGATCTATAAACACATCTATACCGATGCCAAGGGAGGGGGGGATCTTTGGAGGAGCCTGCCGCGCGCCCACCGGAAACGTCGCCGTCGCTGTCCGAAGGATGATACTCGTCGGCGGGGTCAGATTCCAAACCGCCGCATGATCGATACCCGTCCGGTAGAAGTCGAAACACGTGAAAGCGTTGGGCACTGGGAAGGCGATTTGATCAATGGGGCAAACGGGACTGGGAATTTAATAACACTGGTAGAACGCAACACACGATTTACATTAGTGGATCGATCAAAAACGAAGGAAGCCAAAGAAGTCGAACAGAAGATATGCAAGCTCTTTTCATCCATGCCGTCGAAGTCTTGCCTGAGCGTCACCTTTGATAACGGCAAGGAATTTTCGAGACATCAGCAGTTAGAGCGCAAGGCCGGAATGGATGTGTTTTTCGCCAATCCTTACCACTCCTGGGAGCGCGGAACGAACGAGAATACCAATGGGCTGATCCGCAGGCTTCATCCCAAGAAATCGTCGTTTTCTAATATAGATACTGCGGGTCTCGATCGGATTGATCGATATTTGAATGATCGGCCTCGTAAATGTTTGGGATGGATGACGCCAAGGGAAAGGATGTCTGCCTTCCTTTGTTGTGCCCCGTGACGAGCGGGGCACAGTAGAATCTCTTCCGCCGCAGGGCTCATCCCAGGCCTTGCCCCTTTGGGGCACCCTTCGGGGCCGGCCTGAGCCGAGCCCTGCGGCGGAGCTATATCTCCGCACGGTGGATCTGCTTGTCTTTTCCCTACTAACCCACCATTCTACACCCTAACAAGCACCACGAAGACAAAGAACCCTTCTGCCGTCTACCGTTGTTGCGTTGGCTATTGGCTGCCGGGGCGCGAGCTGATGGGCCATCTACTCGAATCCTTTGCCGTACAGCAGGTTATCGCTCAGGCCGCATGGACCGACCCCGACCTCCGCTTTTGGCATTACCGCGATAAAGATCAAGTCGAAGTAGATCTCGTCATCACACGGGGTCGAAAAACCTGGGGCATCGGAATCAAAGCCGCCGCATCCGCAACGCCCGGAGACGCCAAGGGCCTGGCCCGCCTCGCAGACCGGTGTGGCCAAGACTTCCAAGCCGGAATCGTACTCTACAACGGAACCGACATCCTACCGCTCGGAAGCACGCCGTTTCTGGCCGTCCCCCTGCGCAAACTCTGGGAACTATAATATGAAACATAAAATCGTCATCACCGCCTGCGTCGTAGCTCTACTCTCCTCCTTTATTACGAATGCGCAGATTACGACTCACCCTCCAAAACTCCACTCGGCCACTTCTCGGATTGATATTCGCAAACATGACATCAAACCCGACTGTAAAAATGCCTGCGCGCACTGCGCCCTCCGATATCCAACTTCAATGGACACCGAAATGGAGCGGATCATCTCCAAGCCTATTCTAGGCGAAGTCGCAACTCGATTGGATCTTGCGACGAAATGGAACCTTTCCTCAGATGAAGTGTATACAACGCTCAAAGAAAAGCTTCGAGTGACACAGTTCCGAAACACGTCCCTGATTTCCATTAGAGCAACGAGTCAGGATATCGCCGAGGCGGTGGCGATTGCAAACGAGGTGGCCAGTGCATCCAAAAATGCCCTCGACGAAGAAAACCTCAAAGCACAAAAAACCGCACAAAAAGAGGCTAACATGGCGCTGAAAAAGCAAGAGGCCATCGTCAAGCAGCTCAAACTGAAGCTTCAAGCGTTGCGTAAAGAACACGGATATTCCGTGTCCCTGACCACGGATACAGGTGCCAACATTGAGAAACTCCGGATGGAGCAACTGAAAAACGATCTGGTGAGGGCCAAAAAAAAATCGGTTTTGACCGAGACCAGACTCAAAAAGTTCTCAGAGGCCAGAGATCAATCTCTGGATGAATTCGTAGTACTACTAGCCAATGGCCCATTCATCGAAAGTATGAGCAAACAGATTCAGCAATATGAAAAGGAGCTGAGCGAAAAGACTCCAATCCTTGGGCAAGATCATCTTGAAGTAAAAATGGCGCAAGCCGCTTTGGATGAGCTGAACAAAAAACAGGAACAAGCCTGCAGGGGAATCTTAAAAGGGATGGAGGCGCAAGACATCGCCGCGAAGGCAAGGCGCGATGCACTTGAAGAGGAAATCACAAAAATAAAAGTCACAAAAAGCCCTGAACTGATAAAAGCTCAAGCTGAATATAAAACTCAGCAAGCCGAGCTTACAGCTCAACAGGCCATCCTCGAACAGCTCAAAGAACAAGCCTTTATGGTGAAATACCAACGGCAAAACCGCTCCATCTCCAACGTCGATTTTGCCCATCCGAAACCGAAGCCTAAACCGCTGTCGGAATTTAAAACAGCCCTCTTCGCCAAACAAACTGAGGCCGCAAAAGCGAATTCCCAACAGGAACGTCACCGAGCCACGTCACGGATTTCGGTGCTAAAAAATGAGGAACCACTACTCACGTGCGAACATCCATGTGAGCATTGTTTTCTAAATGTCACCCCGTCTTCTTCCCTCCTAACTGAAGCGGCAATCATCGTATCAAGGCCCATTCTAACGAAGGTGGCAGAGAAACTAAACCTAGCCGAAAAATGGGCGCTGAATGAAACCAAGCCTTCTCTGAAGGAGATGTGCTCGATGCTCAGCGGCAAACTGCGAGTGAAACAGATCGGCGACACCTCTTTCATTGAAATAACAGCAACCAGCGACGACGCGGATGAAGCCGTGGCGCTTGCCAACGAATTGGCTCGTGCATACCAACGCCACATTGAAAAACAAAGTTTAATAGAAAAACAGGCCACAGACAAGTCACGGGCACGAATGTTACAGGAACAGGAAAATGGGGTCCGGCAGGCCGAGCTGAAATATAAGGAACTCCGCAAAAAACAGGGCCTCTCCGAAACACCGCTTGTGCTGGATAAAGACACCCAAAAGCTTCAGCTCCAGCAACTAGCAGGAGATCGGATTCAAGCCCGAGTTGCGATGTTGGGAGCAAAAGCTAAGCTAGAACAGTGGTCAAAAATGGAAAAGAAACCCTTATTGAATTGGTCGGCCTACGTGAACGACCCCGCCATTAAATCGATCCGATCCGAGATTAAAACCACCGAGAAAATATTGATTGAAACAGATCCAAACTCCTCTGCCTTCCAGAAGGAACGAGCCGCCCTGAACGCACTGAATGAGCGCCTAAAAAACGCACTCGAAGAAATCCACAAGCAGTTGGAGGAAACATACGCAGCTCAGAAGAACACGTTTGAAGAGCTGGATCAGAAACGTGCATCAAATTCTGGGCAGGACGAAAACCCCGAAACGAAAAGGGCTCGAATTCATCTTGAAGTCAAAAAATCGATCCTTGAGGCGCTCAAGCGCAGAATTTCAGAAATGCCGGCGCCTCCAGAAAAACCGCCGCGCCGCACGGTCGAAATCATTTCTCTTGCCACAGAAGCTCAGACTTCCAATTAAAAGCGCCAGGGTGAGTCTGGAAAGAAAGGAAGATTTCGGCTCATAGAGCCGACGCTACATAACCCTCCCTATCTGCGGGACAAACTGCCGATTATTTAGCAGGAATACGGTTGGGAATGAGGCTTGAACTGGAAGCAACGGAAACGCACTCTTAACGTTATGTCTGACCAAAAACAACCTTTCCATCTGATGGCCAAGCCGGCGGGGCCGGACTGCAACCTGAACTGCACTTATTGCTTCTACCTCGAAAAAGAGGCGATCTTTCAAGAGCAGAAGGTTCACCGCATGAGCGACGAGGTGCTCGAGGCCTACATCAAGCAATACTGCGAATCGCAAAACACACCGGAGATTATCTTCGCGTGGCAGGGCGGCGAACCCACCCTGATGGGAATTGAATTTTTCCAAAAAGCGGTGCTGCTTCAGAAAAAGTATTCGGCGGGCCGCCCCGTGCAGAATGCGTTTCAAACCAACGGAACGCTGATCGATAACGACTGGTGCAAATTTCTGGCGAAAGAAAAATTCCTGATTGGGCTGAGTCTCGATGGACCTCGCCATATTCACGATAAATTCCGCGTCGACCGCGGCGGAAAGCCGACCTTTAATCGCGTAATGAAAGCCCTAAAGCTGATGAAGTCGCATCGGGTGGAATTCAACACCCTCACCTGCGTGACCCGTCAGAATGCAAAACACGCGGTCGAAATTTACGACTTCCTCAAAAGCACCGGCAGCACCTTCCTGCAGTTCATTCCGATCATCGAGCGCAAGCCCAACGATGAAGCCACGCGTCTCGGCCTCAAGCTCGCCCTTCCCCCCGACCTCGTCGCCGACGACACCGACGAACACGTGATGCCGTGGACCGTTCAACCCAAGCAGTATGGACAGTTCCTGATCGACATCTTTGACGAATGGGTCCGGCGTGATGTTGGCACTATTTTCGTTCAGATGTTCGATGTGATGCTCAACGCGTGGATGGGGATGCCGCCCCCCCTCTGCATCTTTTCCGAAAAATGCGGCAGCGCGATGATCATTGAGTACAACGGCGACATCTACTCCTGCGACCACTTTGTCTATCCGGACCACAACCTCGGCAACATTCTCGAAACGCCGATGAGTGAGCTGGCCTCTCAAGAAAAGCAGATTCAATTCGGCAGCGACAAACTCGATAAACTGCCGAAGCAGTGCCTCCACTGCGATGTGCGCTTTGCCTGCAACGGCGATTGCCCGAAGCACCGCTTCATGCACACCGCCGATGGCGATCCCGGCCTCAGCTGGCTCTGCGAAGGCTATAAAATGTTCATGCACCACATTGATCCAACCATGAAAACGATGACCCAGTTGCTTCGCGAGCAACGTCCGTGCGCCGACATCATGGGCATGATCCCACCCAAAGAAGGCTGAGCCTTCACCCTTGTTTTTCCAAGGTTCGGAGAACGTATTGCTTGAGCATCGCGAAGCGCTGAAATCCAACGAAGTGGGTTCCAAGGTTTGGAAATAATTACTCTGCGTACCCACAGGCGGGTCTTACTGATCTTCCGTACGAAGGCGGGGGTCGAGAGCATCGCGGAGGGCATCGCCGAGCAGGTTGAAGGCGAGAACCAGTAAGAAAATCGCGAGGGTCACAAAGGTCATTTCCCACCAGACGCCCTGCCAGAGGCGCATGCGCGCACTATTGATCATGACCCCCCACGAGGGTTCGTTCTGAACGCCGATCCCAAGGAAGCTCATAAAAATTTCGGTGCCGACCGCGGCGGGGAAGCGCAGCGTGAAGGTGACGATAATGATGTGAAAGACATTGGGAAGGATGTGGCGAAAAAGAATGCGCCACCAGCTGAAGCCGAGCGCGTGAGCCGCCTGCACGTAGGCCTGCTCCTTGTGCTTAATCACTTCACCGCGAATGAGGCGGCAAAGCCCCACCCATGTCGTGAGGCCAATTCCTAGGTAGACCCCAAGCAGCCCCCTCCCCACGACCATGGCGATGGCGAGAATGAACAAAAGACCGGGAATAGAAGCAAAAGTGGAGTAGAGCCAAACGACAAAGTCGTCGACCCGCCCGCCGAAGTAGCCCGCCAAACAGCCGAAGAAGACGCCGATGGGAATGGCAATCAGTGCCGTGATGATGCCGACCTTATAGGCAATGCGCGTGCCCTGGATCAGTCGCGCCGACACATCACGCCCGAGGGCATCCGTTCCCATCCAATGTTCGGAAGACGGCGGCTGATAGGCCGCGTCGAGGTCGGTGTTCTGATAAAACGGAGTCTGGTCTGTAATCTGGTAATACTGATGCACCGCCTCGCCATAGAGTGCGCCGATCGTATAGAGCACAACGATACCAAGACAAACCATGGCAATACGGTTTTTCCTCAACCGCTTCCATGCATCGCTCCAAAGCGAGTTGCCTCGCTTTGGAGTTCTCTGTTCAGAGTTATCAGTTGTCAGTTCGTTGCTCATTCAGTTTTTCTTTTGTAGGGTGGGGTCCGAGACCCCGCCACCGAGGACACGGGCCTCGGCTACAACTATTTTCCTATGGTCTAAAGTCTAATGCCTAAAGCCTTATTTTAATTTAACGCGGGGGTCGACTAATGCGTAGCAGATGTCGGTCAGCAGGTTCGCGATCACAAAGATAAAGGCACCGATCAAAACGATGGCGCGGACAACATCGACATCGGATGAATTAATGGCGTTGATGCCGAGATAGCCGAGGCCGGGAATTCCAAAAAAGCTTTCGAGTAGCAGGCTGCCCGTATAAAGGAACGGGATGGCGATGACGACGTTGGTGATGATGGGAATCATCGCGTTTTTCAAAACGTGTTTGAACAGCACGCTGCTCTGGCTGACGCCTTTGGCGCGCGCGGTGCGGACGTAGTCGCGGTGCGCCTCGTCGAGCATGATGGTGCGATAGAAACGCAGACTGCCGCCCAACCCGCTGACGACCCCAATCAGAATCGGAAGCGCAAGATAACGGAAATCTTCAAAACCCCAGACGGGGAACCACCCGAGCTTGAAACCGAGAAAATACTGCCCAGCCACAATGTAGACCAAATAGTTAATGCTCATCAGCGCAACGGAGAGGATCACAAAAAAGCGATCCACCCAGGTGTCGCGCCAAAAGGCACAGAACAGTGAGAGCGCGATGGAAGTGAACAGGCCAATGATAAATACCGGCACGGTGAGCATCAGCGACGGGACGATTCCATCGGCCAACAGTTTAGACACCCGCTGATTGGTACTGTGCGAAACCCCGAAATCCCAATGGAAAAGCCGGTTGAAGTAAAAAACGATCTGCGAGTCGAACGGGTTACGCATCACTCGCCGCAGTTTGATTGAGCGAATCTCGACCGGCGCGTCGACCGGAACAATCTCTGCCAAGCTCTGCCCTTCGACTCCGCCATTGGCGTCGCTCAGGACGGGCGTCGCCCGAAACTTTATAGTCTTTTTTTTCCAAACGTTGGAAAGTTTCAGGTCGTTTTTTCCAAGGGTTGGAAACCCATCGGTACGGCCTTCAATTTCCAGCTCGTATTCGCAGTCGGTGCGCAGATCGAATTTAAGCGGGAGTGCATATTCGCCGCCCTCGGCCAAACTGATCATTCCATTCGTGTAGGTGATGCCATTGATCGTTCCCCAATCGCCCGCGCTTCGTTCAAAGTCTGAATCCGCATAGGCGCGGGTTCGGGTTCGGGCTCCGAAAAACAGCGGCTTGTTGAACCCGCGCTGTTCATCGAATGCTTCGAGCGTTTTGGCCTGCGCATGCGGGCCGAGCACGCTTTTGGCGGGGCTACCACCGACCACGTTAAACAGTACAAATGTAATCAGGATCACCCCGAACACCGTCGGGATCATCTGCACCATTCGTTTTAAAATATAGCGAATCATGAGAATCAGGAATGTTGGAATACGGAAACAGTGGAATATTGGTAAGCATTCCAAAACCGTTCTCTTACAACATCATTCCATCCTTCCTCCCTTTCCATTATTCCGCTTCCAATTTTCCCAAAAGGCATTGTCAACGCGGTGGTATTGGGTCATGCCGTAGGGAAAGTCGTGCAGCTTATAATTTCTGAGCCAGTTGTGAACGAGCGCGTAGCTCATCGGCTGATACATAAAGATCCACGGACAATCTTCGATGACGAGGTCGGCCATCTGCTCGCACAACCGATCTTTTTCTTCGCCGGGCAATAGAACGCGGATTTGATCGTAGAGCGCATCAAAGTCCGCGCTGACATAGTTGGCGTGATTGGGGCCGGGCGACACATTGTCGCTATGGAAGAGCTGAAGGAAGTTTTCAGGATCGGGATAGTCGGCCACCCAGCCGAGCATGAAGAGCTGCGCCTGCCGGCGATCCATTTTGTCGAGGAAGCTGGGCCAGTTATTGTAGCTGGCTTTAAGCACCACCCCGGCCTTTTCAACCATGTTGGCGATCAGGTCAACCCTCTGGCGAACTTCGGGGGTTGCACCGCCAAGTTCAATCGTCAGTTCCAGGCGGCGCCCGGTTGCGGGGTCGATGCCTTCGGGATAGCCCGCTTCCGCCAGTAGACGTTTGGCTTTTTCGAGATCGTGGGAATAGGCGGTCGGCTCCGGCTTGAATCCGGCGAGCGGGTCGGGAACCGGGCCATACACAGGGGTGACTTGCCCGTTGTTGTATTGCACTAAGATCTCGGGATCGAACGCGCAGGAAAGCGCCTGTCGAAGGATTTTATTTTCCCCGACGACCGGGTCGTCCATGTTAAAGCCGATGTAATAAAGATCGAGTGTCGGACTGGCGAACAGTTCAATTTTCTGTTCTTTGAGTTTCTCGACCAATCCACTATCCGGTGTGATGACCGCATCCCAGTTATCGCGGGAAATCTCGCTAAGGCTGAAGTGCCCCGAAAGAAACATCATCCACTGCGTGGCGGAGTCGTCGACGACGTATTGCACAATGCGGTCGAGGAACGGAAGTTGTTTGCCCGCATCGGCGAGCCGTCCGGCTGCGCGATCTTCGTCGGAGCCTTCCGATGGATAAAGCTCCACCCGGCCCGTCTCGGCCCATTTGGGGTTGCGGACGAATTCGATGCGATAGTTTCGCTTCCACGCGGAGAGAATGTGCGGGCCGGTTCCGACCGGATGGTTGACGAACTGCTCGCCGTAGAACTCAACCGCTTCGCGCGGCACGGCGAAGCTGTAGTGCATGGCCAGTACCCAAAGGAGCTGCGGATAGGCTCCGGTTAGCTGAATCTGCAGGGTGTGGTCGTCGAGCGCGCGAAGCCCTTCGACGACGGTGTCGTAATCCGTGGGTGCGTCGCCTTCGGTGGCGGCGCGGAATTCATCGAGCCCGACAATCCGCCCGTTAAAGGCCCAGTAGCCGGATGAGGCCATCTTGAGGTCGGCAACGCGCTTCATGGAGTAGGCAAAGTCCTCGGCGGTCAGCTCGCGCCCCTTCCCGTCAGGGAAACAGGGATCGTCCTGAAAGAAAATGCCCTTGCGGATTGTGAAGGTGTAGGTGAGACCGTCTTCGGACAGCTCGGGCATTGCCGAAGCCAGAGCAGGCTCAACCTGATAGGGACGTTCTAGATAGGAATACTGGAGGAGGCCTTCATACATCCGGCCAATCACCATCGATGAGGCGACATCTCCGGACTTTGCGGGGTCGAATCCCTGGATTCGGGAGGTCTGGCCGTAGAGCACCTGTTCGTCTTCAAAGCGAAGAGTGTCGAGTTCCTGCCGTCCGCAAGCCGAAAGAAGTAGAATAGAACAGAAGAATATCGAACAAGGAATATTGAATGACGAAGTGAACTTACGCATGGCCCACCTTCATGATTCGGAGTTTCTTGTTCGATATTCGATATTCCCTTCCTTTACTGTACAGGGGGGATCGGTGCCGACTGATTCACAGGAGCCGGTACGTCCAGTACCGCCTGACCCATCAGCGACTCGTTCGCGCTACCGGAAAAAAGAATGCCGAGCAACAAGGTGTTCGCGATGAATATAACAAAGATGCCGATGGTCGCTTTGGTGAGGACGTTGCCGGCGCGTGCACCGAACAGCGAATCATTACCGCCGCCGCCAAAGGCCATGCCGAGGCCTTCGCTCTTCGACTTCTGCAACAGAACCAGCCCGATCAGCGAGAGACAGCAGGCGGCTTCCAAAATAATTAATAAAGTGCGGATTACGTTCATAATATTAAACCTCCAAGGCTTTAAGGGATTAGACTTTAGGCTTTAGGAAGATCGGTTGCCAAACAAATTCACCGATCCAAAGCCTAAAGTCTATGGTCTAAGGCCTTTTCCCTTACTTCCCCGCGTTAACGATACCTGCAAAGGAAGCCGCGTCGAGTGCCGCGCCACCGATAAGTCCGCCGTCGATATCCGGCTGCGAGAGAAGTTCTTTAGCATTGGCTGGCTTCATGCTGCCACCGTACTGAATACGAAGGCCATCCGCCGCTTCCTGGCCGACCATGTCGGCGATGATGCCGCGAATGAAAGCGTGCACGTCCTGTGCCTGCTCAGAGGTCGCCGTTTTACCGGTACCGATGGCCCAGACGGGCTCGTAGGCAACCACCACATCTTCAAACTGTGCGGCGGTGATGTCAGCGAGGCTTCCGCGCACTTGCGCTTCAACCACAGCTTCGGTGTTTCCGGCTTCGCGGTCTTCGAGTTTTTCACCGACACACACGATCGGGCGCAGGTTTTTCTCGAGGGCCTTTTTGACCTTCTTATTCACCCAGAAATCAGTTTCCTTGTAGTACTCGCGGCGTTCGCTGTGGCCAAGAATGACATATTTAACGAACAACTCTTTGAGCATAGTGTGGGAGACTTCGCCGGTGTAGGCACCGTCATCTTCCGAGCTCATGTTTTGGCAGCCCAGTTTGATCTGGGTGTCGGCAATCAGATCGCTAACGGTTTTAAGCGCCGTGAACGGAGGGCACACAACAGCTTCCACTTCCACGCAATCGGCGAGTTCAAGCTTCAGACCTTCGACGAGCGCTACGGCTTCTTCGATGGTTTTGTTCATCTTCCAGTTTCCAGCAATAATTTTTTTTCTCATCGGCGTCTCCATTCGGTTATAAATCTCAAAAAAAATGAGGGGAGAATCTACCGAACCCTCCCCCAATACGCAACGTTCAAACTCGGGATAAATCTATGCCAACACCGGACTCCGAGCCCCGCGTTGATAGCCCCCAACCCCCCAATGGATTCACGACCGACACGATTCCGCCTCGTCTGTTGTCTTGTATGAACTTCAAGCTATCTGATACAATACTTTAACACCCTTTCAAATAGACGAACGGATCGGGAAAGCCACACAAGACCGCATCAATGAAACAAGTTGATCATTTTGCAAAACAAAAGGCCGTCCTGCTGTTTCTGATGCTGGGGTTTCTGTGGATGGCCTACCGACAGTGGAAAAGCATCATTTATGACCGCGATCAGCTGGAGACTATTCTCGAAAGTATCGGTCCGGATGTGATCATTGCCATTGACCGTAACAACCGGATTCTTCGTTGCGGCGAAGCGGTGGAACAGATGTCCGGCTACAAGCCGGAGGAACTGATCGGACAAAAGACGGATTTGTTGTATCACGACCGGCGAATTGACGGACAAAGCTATGAAATCCAATCGGCGATCCAGCAGACCGGGTTTCATTTGGGTTATGCCACCGGACGAACCAAAGATGACAAAGACTATCTCCTTGAAATTCAGACCTCCGTCATGCGCAGCCAGGCCGGCGGAGCTGTGCTGATTATGCATAATCTCGATGAGAGACAGCATTCCCAGGTTCAGTCACAGCGACGAATCCGAATGCTCGAAACCTTTACCGCCATTTCAGCTGCATTTCTGAACGCAAAACCGAACCTGTTCGGAAATGCCTGTGAGAGCGCTCTCCGTCAAATCGCCGAAATATTCGACCACGAGACGGCAAGTGTTGGCTTTTTTGACCTGCAAAGCGGATCCATACGCGACATCTGGACCGGACAACAACCTCCGGAGCCATCGACCTAGATTTCGATGCCGCGCTGGCTAACGCGGCGACATCTATCGAGACGAACATTCCAGTCGCATACACGTTCCCGCAGGATTTAGAGAAGGCTCCCCCCCCGGCGAACCGAAGGATTTCAAACACCCGCTTCGCTCAAGACACCAAGAACACGAAGCTTTGTGAACTTCGTGCATTAGTGTTTAAAGCAGTTAATACGAATTAAATTAATTTCGTATTACTTATCGGTCAGGGCAACAATCCCGGGAAGCTGTTTGCCCTCCATGAATTCAAGGGAAGCACCGCCGCCGGTAGAAACATGGCTCATCTGATCTGCCACACCCGACTTGTTGACCGCAGCCACGCTGTCGCCACCGCCGATGATGCTGATGCTGTCGGACTTGGCAACCGCTTCGCAAACGGAAAAGGTTCCGGCAGCGAACGGAGCCATTTCAAAGCAACCCATCGGGCCGTTCCAAACCACGGTTTTGGCTCCGGCCACTTCTGCGCAGTAGAGTTCGATTGTTCTCGGACCAATATCGAGAGCCATCCAGCCGTCCTCGATGCTGTCGCCCACCACCTTCGTGTTCGCCTCAGCGGAGAAAGCATCAGCCGCCATGTTGTCGACCGGAAGCATGAGCTTCACGCCTTTGGCTTCGGCCTGCGCGAGGATTTCGCCCGCGAGTTGCACTTTGTCGTCTTCCACGAGGGAGCCGCCGATGGCTTTTCCCTGCGCTTTGTAGAAGGTATACGCCATGCCGCCACCGATTAAAATCGCATCGCACTTGTCCATGAGCTTCGTGACCACATCGATTTTGCCGGAGATTTTGGCTCCGCCGATGATCGCGACGAATGGTTTTTCCGGTGCTTCGAGTACTTTTCCGAGATATTCGATTTCCTTGGAGAGCAGGAAGCCGGCGGCGCACTGGTCGATGTGTTTGGTGACGACGGCCATAGAGGCGTGTGCGCGGTGCGCGGTGCCGAAGGCGTCGGAAACATAAACGTCACCAAAAGAGGCGAGTTCTTTAGCAAACGCATCCTGCTCTTCAGCGGTGCATCCCTTGCCCTCTTCTTCTTTATAGAAGCGGACGTTTTCGAGAACGAGAATTTCGCCAGCCTTCAGTTCGTCGACGAGGCCTTTCACTTCCGGGCCGATCACGTCGGGAGCCAGAGTAACTTTGGCGTCAACCAGCTCAGCGAGACGGTTGGCCGCGGGCTTGAGAGTGAACGCCATATTCTTTTCGCCTTTGGGGCGTCCGCAATGGCTCATCAGGATGAGCGAACCGCCGTTTTCGAGAACATAGTTGATCGACGGAAGCGCCGCTGTGATGCGGGTATCGTCGCCCACTACGCCGTCTTTGACCGGCACATTAAAGTCTACGCGCATGAGCACTTTTTTGCCCTGCACATCCAGATCGCGAATTGTCATTTTATTCATGAGGTTCCCTTTCAAGGTTTAAAATAAGCCCCGAATCATAGAGAAAAGAAACGGAGGTACAAGTTTCCAATGTTTGGAACTTTTTAGGGACTTTTTTCCAAACATTGGAAAAAGTGGATGAAAAGTTCCAAACACATTGGAACCTTCGTCGCCAAAGGCTATGCAAGTCAGGAAACAAAAAAGCCGCCCCGGAGACCGGAGCGGCTTGTCCTGAGCCCCGTCGAAGAGGCTTTCGAATCAATGTGATCGGGCAATTAGCCAACGATAACGTTGATCAGGTCGAGAACTTTGCAGGAGTAACCCCACTCGTTGTCGTACCAGGAAACCACTTTGACGAACGTGCCGTCAAGTTGGATGCCGGCTTTGGCATCGAAGACCGAGGTGCACTCTTCGTCGCGGAAGTCAGTGGAAACAACCATTTCTTCGGTGTAACCAAGGATGCCCTTCATGGATCCTTCGGAAGCTTCTTTCATCGCTGCGCAAATGGCTTCATAGGAAGCTTCTTTGTCGAGGCAGACGGTGAGGTCAACAACAGACACGTCTGAGGTAGGAACGCGGAAGGCCATTCCAGTCAGTTTGCCGTTGAGTTCCGGAATCACTTTACCAACTGCTTTCGCAGCACCGGTAGAGGACGGGATGATATTTTCGAGGATACCGCGGCCGCCGCGCCAGTCTTTCATGGAAGGACCGTCAACGGTTTTCTGAGTTGCAGTCGCCGCGTGGATCGTGGTCATCAGACCCTTGTCGATGCCGAACTTGTCGTTCAGAACCTTAGCAACCGGAGCCAGGCAGTTGGTGGTGCAGGACGCGTTAGAAACGATGTCTTGGCCAGCATAGCTGTCGGTGTTTACGCCGCAGACGAACATCGGAGTCGCGTCTTTGGACGGAGCGGAAAGAACTACTTTCTTTGCACCCGCGGTGATGTGTTTACGAGCGGTTTCGTCGGTGAGGAAGAATCCAGTGGACTCAACAACCACTTCAGCGCCAACAGCATCCCATTTGAGATTCGCCGGGTCACGTTCAGCCGTGATGCGGATTTCTTTGCCGTTTACAACGAGCGCACCCTCTTTCGCTTCAACGGTACCGTCGAAACGACCGTGTACGGAGTCGTATTTGAGCATGTATGCGAGGTAATCAACGTCCAGCAGGTCATTGATTCCAACCACTTCAATATCTTCACGGGCAGCAGCGGCACGGAACACCATGCGACCGATTCGTCCGAAACCATTAATACCAATCTTTGTAGCCATAATCTATTTCTCCTTATATACGCCCCAGTCTGGAGCTGTTTACTTAAAAATTTCGCACACCCTACCTAAACCCCTCTGGAGCGTCAATCCATTGCGAAGCGAAACTTGACAGGCTCCGGCCCAGCCCCGAAACTCTGCCAAAACTGTGAGATTTTTCTATGATTAAACGTTCCTATAAACTGACGACCGTGATGGGCATCCCGATTCGGATGCACCTGACACTGGTGATCCTTCTCCTATATGTCGCCTTTACCCGCGGATTGACGGGCGCTCTAATTGCGGTCGGCGTATTCGCCAGCGTGGCTCTGCATGAGCTGGGCCACTCCTGGGTGGCCATCCGCAAAGGATGCCATGTCCGGGAAATCATGCTGCTGCCGATCGGCGGAATCGCTAAAATGAGTCACATTCCCTCGCGTCCGCGGGATGAATTCCTGGTTGCAGCGGCTGGGCCGCTCGTCAGCTTCCTGCTGGCGGTGCTCTTCTGGGGGCTGACGTTCACCGGATTTTTCGCCCTGCTGTTCATCAACCTGTTAGTCATCAACCTGATGCTCTGCCTGTTCAACCTGCTGCCGTCGTTCCCAATGGATGGCGGACGAATTTTCCGCGCCTTCATGACCCCACGGCTCGGCCGTCTTAAAGCCACGGCTCTCGCCGCCCGCATCGGCCGCATCATGGCCGTGGCCTTTGGAATCTTTGGACTATTCAACGGGCAGTTCATGCTGATTCTGATCGCCATTTTCATCTACAACGCGGCGGGTGCAGAATATCGCGCGGTCTATGCGCAGCACCGAAGTGAGGAATGGTTTACGATTGAGCAGCAAGCCGATGTATCGGTGAGTCCCCCGCCCTACGCGCAAAAGGCGCCGCCGATCTGGAAGGCATGGACAAAGAAAACCAACGCGTTTTTCAACGACCTGTTTAAAAACTGGAATTAACAATTCTGGAGTGCGGACGCAAGCGGAGCGCGAGACCGCTTTTTCTACCTTCGGAAAATCACCTATACGAAGGAAAGCTCCGTCGCACTCCGTTTGCCGGAGCACTCCAAAAAAGATTTACTTCACAACCGTGCGGTAGCTATTCGGCGAATAATCAATTTTCTCGTTTGGGTACCGGAAAAACAGATCCCAAACAAGAAGCACCAACAGAATGAGTCCGCCAACCGACAGCGTGATCGTCCAGAATTTTTTACTAAACTCCGGCTTCCTCATTAAGTGTTGAAAGCGGCGGAGCCCGGAATTATGACGACGCCGGCGATTCGTCTTAGAAACATCCTTGTTCATCACCTCATCAAACGTCTCGGGGGAGTGGCGATGGCGACGACGCTGAGAGGTCGGCGACCCATCCTCTTTCTTCGCCCCTAGCGATTCTTTGACACCGTAAATATCTGATGAGGCCATGAAATGAGTTTCCTTATTTGTCGAGAACCCTAGCGAATCGAAGAGAAAGCAACAATTACAAATCGCGCACAAAAGAGGCCGCAACGGCATCCACACCTCGCGACCCGAAGGGGTTCCTTTAAACGAATCGAGTGCCCGTACGATCCTTACTGAACTTCCTTCACCATTTTATGAATGACCCCGCGGCGGCTTTCCACCACCGCCTGCGCCGCTGCGCCGAGCTGCTCGCGGGCCACGGAATCGCCCAAAAGCTTTTCAATTATTTTTTCCAGCGCCGGAACATCCTGTACCTGCGACAAGGCTCCGTTCAGCAGGAAGTCATCCATCACCGACGGGAAGTTTTCCATATTCGGACCCACAACAATCGCCTTGCCGAACAATGCCGGCTCAATCGGGTTCTGCCCGCCGTGCTCGCAGAGACTCTTGCCGATGAATACAACATCCGAAACGGCATAGAAACTCATCAGTTCGCCCGTGGTATCCACCATCAACACATCGGGTTTTTTGAGAAGCGGGCCGATCAGCGTGCTGCGGCGGACACAGAAAAGGTCGTGGGCCTCGGCAATCTCCTGCACCTCCTCGCGCCGCTCAGCGTGGCGAGGAACCAGCACGAGAAACAGATTGGGATTGTCCGCTTTCAGGGTTTTATAAAGTTGGCAGAGAACCGCCTCCTCGCCGGGCCAGGTGGAACCGCCCAAAAGAATCTGTGCATCCTGCGGAACCAACACCTTGTCCAAAATCGCGCGCGCGGCGGCGGCAGGCGCGATCCCGGGCGGCGGCAAATCATATTTGGCCGTGCCGAGCAACTGCACGGTTTCGGGCCGTGCTCCCATCGCAATCATCCGCTCGGCATCCTGCCGGCTCTGTACGCAGATTGGGTCAATCATCTCCAACAGGCGGTGGGTAAGGGCACGCAATTTCATATACCCGCGGAATGACGAATCAGAGATCCGCCCGTTAATCAGCGAAACGGGAATGTCCCGCTGATGAGCCTGCCGAACCAGATTTGGCCAAAATTCACACTCCACCAGAACCAACTTCAGCGGACGGATCGCATCAAACGCGCGCTTCATCACAAGCGGCAGATCGACGGGGAAGTAGATCAACACATCGCGGCGGTCGAGCTTCTCCTGACCGATCGCATGCGCAGTGGAGGTATTGGTGCTGAGAACAAAACGCGCATCCAGATTCTCTTTGCGATAGGCCTCGATAAACTGGAGCGCAATATGGATTTCGCCAACACTCACCGCGTGGATCCAAATACGCTGCGCCTCCCCCATTCGAGCCGCGGTTCCCTTCCCGTAGATGCCAAGGCGCTGCTCGAAATGCTTTCTATAACCACCGCGCCGCGCCATACGCGAAAGAAACTTCGGCAGAAGGAGTAAAAATCCTATTGGAAAGAGTAAATTATAGAAAAACCAAATCATTTTTTAGAGTTCGGGGTTCAGAGTTAAGGGTTCGGAGTGTCCAATTTCAAGTTTCCAATTTCAAGGTTCATCTTTCTTATTACGCGCGCGGATGCGCCTCCTCATAGACGCGCTTGAGCTTTTCGATGGAAACATGCGTGTAGATTTGCGTGGTCGAGAGGCTGGCGTGACCGAGCAGTTCCTGCACACTTCTCAGGTCAGCCCCGCAATCGAGCAGGTGCGTCGCAAAACTATGGCGAAGCGCATGCGGCGAAATTCCCGGATTGAGCCCGCAATAGGCCACCCCCTTCTTCATCATCCGCTCCACCGAGCGCGCGGTGATCGCTCCGCCGTTCTTGTTGAGGAAAATTACATTTCTCGGATCGCCCTTTTGCCCCAACGAGTTCCAAACCTCGGAACGCATCGAAAGCGCATTTTGAAGTGCAATCTCGGCGGGACGCCCCAGCGGACAAAGCCGCTCCTTCTTGCCCTTCCCCAACACGCTGACAATGCCAGAGAGAATATCGATCTGTCGTTCGGCCATCCCAATCAACTCACCGATTCGCATACCCGTGCTGTAGAGCACTTCTAGAATCGCGGTATCGCGCACCGGAGCATACTCCTGAAAAATAGAGGTCGGCTTTTTCGCCGCCGCCATCTGATGCGGTGCCTCGAGAAGTTGTGTCACCTCGTTCACCGAAAGAACCGTCGGCAGATAGTGTCCCTTCTTCGGAAGAGGGAGTCCAACAAACGGATTGTCCGGAACATATTCCTCGCGAACCAAAAATTTATAGAACGACCGCAATGCCGAAAGCTTACGGCCCGTCGTCGTCGGGGCCATCTCCAGCTTTTGAAAAAAGACGATGAATTTACGAGCCGTAAACCGGTCGGCCTCACTCCAGCGATACGGTGGCTTCGCCTCGTCGCCCCACGTCAGCTCTACAAACTGACGAATATCCATCAGGTAATTGGAAACCGTATGCTCCGAGGCGTTCTTCTCCCCTCGCAAATACAGCACAAAATGGTCAATACAGGGGTCCATTCTACTTCTTGGATTCAATTTTCTTCAGTTCAGCTTCGAGCTCGAGGAAGTCGGTTTCCGCACGAGTCGGAAGCTCTAGCTGCGCGGCGTGGAATTTTTCATACTCCGCATGAACTTTCAGCATCGCCTCGTCGTGAGTGATGAAACCGGCATGAGTAAGAATATCCCGTCCGGACAACCGTAGAAAATCATCCAGCTTATCAATCCAATCCTGCATGCTCATTTCCGTTCGGTTCAGAGCTTGAAGCTCTGCGAACTCCAAATACATCGTCACAACCCGGTTGAGCAAATTCAGCTCGTCTTCCATCAAATAGTTTTTGGCAATCTCGATCTCGCTTTTACGAATGTTCGATCCAACCCAGTTCGTCAGCCCCATATTGGGTTTCGAGGCCGCCGCCCGCTCCGCAATCACCTCTGCCGCCGTTTGACCGTGCGCCGCCCAGTGCATCTTATTTTGAATGATTTTGAAAAAGTCCCACGAAACCTCTGAACGCGGATCGTAATCGATACTGGTTGCATAAATATCGAGCACCTTACGCCAGAACACCTTTTCAGAAGAACGGATATCGCGAATGCGCCCCAACAACTCCTCAAAATATTGACCCCCGCCCAACTCCTTCAAGCGATCATCATCCATCGTAAAACCCTTCACGATGTATTCGCGCAACCGTTCCGTCGCCCAGATACGGAAACGGGTAGCGACCAAGCTTTTCACGCGGTAACCAACCGAAATAATCATATCGAGATTATAATACTCAAGGTCGCGCTTAACCTGCCGCGCGCCCTCCTGCCGAACTGACAAGTATTTCTTGTGAGTTGCCTCCGCCACCAACTCACCCTCGTCATAAACATTTAATATATGCTGACTTATATTCTGCTGGGTTGTCTGAAATAGCTCCGCCATTAGGGGTTGTGTCAACCAAAGCGACTCATTTTCCAGTCGCACATCCAGCTTCACCTGACCGTCATCGGTCTGATAGACCAGCAGCTCGCCCTGCGGCGGCAAATGTTGTTTTTCTTCGGTCATTACATACTCTCCCAAATCATTCAAATGGCCCCGCCTGAAGAGCATCGCCCAAAAAAGCGTCTTCGAGAACTCGCAAATACAGCACAAAATGGTCAACACACGGATCCATCTTCTACTCCCCGCTCTGCACCTTCAACAACCTGATGATTTGCACGCACCGGTTCGTTCCGGCCTGAAGGTGCGACTTGGTAACTGCACCATACTGTTGCTGTCTTAGGGTGGAGGAAACCGACCGAAGCTTCCCATCCAGCATGTTTTCGGCCCATTCAAGCGGAGTAAATCCGTGGTTCTTATCTTCAAGTTCCGTATCAGCTCCGTTTTCCAAAAGAAAACGAACACTTTCGAGCCTCAGCTGCTGAACAGCCAGCACCAGCGGCGGTCCCGAGTTGCTCCGATTTCGAATATTCACATTCGCGCCCCGATCCAGCAGATATCGGGCAGCATCCAGGTGCTCGGCCGAACAGGCCCAGCTGAATGCCGAATTGCGGCACCATGCCGGATATTCAACATCCATATCTTCATCCGGAGAATCGACATACGCCATCAACAGCTCAACAAAGTTCATGCGGCCGGATGCCGCTGCAACCTGCAACGGTGTTCGATACACCCCGGCAAACCGGAACGGAATCGATGGATCCGCCCCCTGCTCCAGAAGAAATTTCGCAACCTCATGTTGCCGCCACCGGACGGCACAGCCCAGAGCAGTGCATTTCGCGGAACGGCTGCGCTGATTGATGTCCGCCCCTTTTTTTAGGTAGTACTCCAGTTTCTTCATGTCGCCCACTTTGGCGGCATCGTGAAATCTGGTGTAGCCCTCATAGCAGTCTTTCCGCAAATCGCTCCACCAGCCAGCGTCAGAAGAAAGCACTGCTGCGAAAAAAAGTACGACGAACAATATACAGGGTCTGAGTTTTCCAATCATTGGAAACGTTTCTACCGGATTTTCCAATGCTTGGAAAGCAACCGCGTTACGGCACAAAAATTTTCCAATGCTTGGAAGTCAAAGCAGGACGGCTTTTGTTCTTTTTCCAATGTCTGGAAAAACAAATACGGCACACCTGTGTAGGTGTGCCGTATTTTCCGATGCTCGGAAACCCTTTATGCCGTCACGTTATGCCTTTTTGGCCTTGGGTTCGGGGAGACCGAGGTCTTCGCGAACCTGCTCGTAGGTTGGGATCTGGTCAATGTAGCGGCTCATCATTTTCTTGAGTGCGGCAACCTGACGGTCAGAGAGGGATCCCTTCCCTTTGAACTGCATGGAGAGCGATTCGTAAAAATCGGCATCGTTGAATTCGCGTTTCCCGCGTTTGACGGGCGGGTTCCACGTTTCGATGGTTTTGCACAGTTCGATCAGCCGGGTGATTTCCTCGGCGTTTTCAGCCGGAGCTTTGGCTTCGAGGCCGAGGTCTTTTTGAACCTGCTCGAAATTGTCGATCTGACTGGAATATTTAACCAATAGCGTATCGAGCGCACCGACCTGACGGTCGGTCAGGCGACGTCCACCCTCCACCTGTTCTTTAAGCGAGGTGATGAACTTGCCGTCATCGTAGGTTCGCTTGCCGACCTTGCGCGCCTCGTCAAACTCGAGGGTTTCGAGCAGTTCGATTTTTTTATTGGTTTCGGCGCGGGGGGCTTCCGGGGCTTCCAGCTTTAATGCCGTGACGGTTTCCGAAGAAATCTGCGCCATGTATTTGCAGGCGAGGCGGAAGAGCATTTGCTGCTGGCGGGAGGTGATCTTTCCAACCTCCGCAAATTTTTCACGAACGGATCCGACGATTTCCTGGTCGTCGAAGGTGCGGCGTCCGCGCTTAACGGGTTCGGCCCACTCGCTGACCTGTTCGAGCGCTTTCAACACGCCGTCGGTCTCAGTCGGCTCGGCCATGTCTTTGGCCCCTTCGAGCCATACGAGAAAGTTTGTGTAAAACTCCTGCATCATGTCGGTCCACTCGACGGCTCCCTCTTCGATCTGGTCGAGTTTCTCTTCCATCTCGGCCGTGAACTTGACGTTGAAGAGCGGGTCGAGCGATTTGACGAGAAAATCGTTTACGCGCATTCCGGCTTCCGTTGGGGCGAGCGAGCGTTTTTCTTTGCTCACGTACTCGCGCTTTTCAATGGTCGAAAGGGTTTGTGCATAGGTAGACGGACGGCCCACGCCATTTTCTTCGAGCGTTTTAATGAGCGACGGCTCGGAATAGCGCGCGGGTGGCTTGGTGAATTTTTGTTCGCCGAGCCATTCGAGGCAGTCGAGGTTTTCCCCTTCGGTCAATGGCGGCAAGGCCACGTTAGCATCCTCGTCTTCGCCCTCTTTCTTTTTGTCGGCGGCAGCTTCAATTCCGCTGGCACGCATGTAACCGGGAAAGATCACTTCGGAAGCGGTGGCGCGGAACATATAGGTGTTCTCACCATCGGTTTCGACTTCTGCGGTGCGGCGGGCGATTTTGGCCGGCATCATCTGACTGGCGACAAAGCGCTCCCAAATCAGTTTGTAGAGCTTGGCTTCATCCTTTTCGAGGCCGCTGAGGGACTGCGGAGTTTTGGCAACTTCGGTCGGTCGGATGGCTTCATGCGCTTCCTGCGCGCCTTTCTTTCCTTTATAGAAATTCGGTTTTTCGGGGAGGTATTCCGCGCCGTACTCAGCGGTGACAAATGCGAAACATTCCTCCTGTGCGCTTTTGGCAATGTTGAACGAGTCGGTTCGCATGTAGGTAATCAGTCCACCTTCATACAACTTCTGCGCGATGCCCATGGTGCGCGAGGGCGAGAACCCGCAAAAGCTAGAGGCCGCCTGCTGAATGGTACTGGTAATAAACGGAGCACGCGCTTTGCGCTGAACCTGTTTTTCAATCACACGGGCCACGTGCAACGTGCTGGCATCGAGTTCCGCACGGATGGTGTCGGCCTGTTCGCCGCCTTTGACTTCGGCTTTTTCACCGTTGATCTTCGCGAGTTTCACTCCGAACGGATCGACAGGTGCAACCTGTTTGCGCACATTGGCACCGAGCACCCAATACTCTTCGGGGTTGAAATCGTTAATCAGCTGTTCGCGCTCACAGACGAGGCGAAGCGCAACGGATTGCACACGACCGGCACTGACACCGCCCTTGACCTGACGCCAGAGGAGTGGGCTGACCTTGAAGCCGACCAAACGGTCGAGAACACGACGGGCCTGCTGTGCATTCACACGGTCCATCGCCATCTTCGTGGGGTTCGCAAACGCCGCCGTGATGGCCGGCTTGGTAATCTCGTTATAGGTGACGCGACTGAAGTTTTCTTCTGGAATGATGCCTTTCAGCAATTCCTGAAGATGCCACGCGATGGCCTCCCCTTCACGGTCGGGGTCGGGTGCGAGAAAGACATGGTCACACTTTTTGGCCGCGGCCTTGAGTTCGGTGATCGTTTTGGCGCGACCTTTACTGTTCACGTATTCCGGTTTAAATCCGTCCTTCACATCCACGCCGAGCTTTTTCGGCGGCAGATCGCGCACATGGCCCATGGAGGCTTTGACGATATAGTCGTCGCCCAGATATTTATTAATCGTCTTCGCTTTTGCGGGAGACTCAACAATCACCAATTTTTTCATCAAAATTCCTTTTTTCTCAACCGCGAATGAACGCGAATGTACGCTAATAAATTTAAATTCACCGAGCTATATCCAACACGACCCGCTCCCATTCAAGTTTCGAGTGTTTAAAATTAATAAGAAGACCGACCTTTAAACCCGTAATTCTCAGATAATTCAACATCTGCCCTCGCTCATTGTCCCCAATCGCTTCTATTGTTTTGGTGTCAACAACCACCCGTTCCTCCACGACAAGATCGGGTATGTAGTCATCGCTCTTCTCACCTTTATAAAAAACGGGATAAACAGCCCGTTGATTACAAGAAATATTCTGCAAATCAAATTCGCGACAAAGAGCCCTCTCATAGGTTTTCTCACGCAACCCATACCCGAGTTCGTTATGAACCTCTATAGCACAGCCGATAACTTTGAAAACTAACTCTTTTTCTATTAGCTTCACATCTTCCCCATTCGCGCCCATTCGCGTTCATTCGCGGTTCAGGTTCTCAGGTCTTCGGCCAATTCCACGATGCGGCCCGGCAACATCTTTATCACGCGCTTCATTTCAAGCCCGAGCAATAGACCGCTGATTTTCGCAGGGGTCAGCCCGGCGGCTCTCGCCAGACTATCGACATCCAGCGCCTCCTGCCAAAGCACCTCTACTAGCTTCTTTTCCTCCTCTGAAAGCGGAATTTCCGGTCGTGCCGAAGCGCGTTTTTCGGGTTCTTCCATGGCCCCCGGAGGAATTAAAAGCTCGAACTCTTCTAATATATCGCCGACGTTGTCCACCAATTTCGCCCCGTTTTTTATTAAACGGTTCGTTCCTTTGGCCGATGGATGGTCAATTCGGCCCGGCACGGCGAAGACACTTCGACCCTGTTCCAGCGCCGAATCAGCAGTGTGCAACGACCCGCTTTTGAAGCCTGCCTCAACCACAATCACGCCCATCGAAAGTCCGCTGATAATCCGGTTGCGGTATGGAAATGTCATCCGATCAGCGGGTCGTCCAAGCGGGTATTCACTGATCACCGCACCACTAGCGGCAATGGCATCGGCCAGCTCTGCATTTTCCGGCGGATAAAGCTGATCGATCGCCGCGCCCAGCACCGCGATGGTGCGGCCCTTCCCTTTGAGCGCGCCTTGGTGGGCCGCGGTATCAATCCCGCGTGCCAGCCCACTGACAATGGTGAACCCAGTTTGCGCCAGTTGGTAGGCCAGCCGATCCGCAATGTTCAGCCCGTAATGCGTTGCCTTGCGCGACCCGACGATTCCAAGCATGTGCTCTTCACCAGGCAAAAAAGAACCTCGCACATAGAGAGCGAGCGGTGGATCGTGAATGGTTTTCAGCGCCGAGGGATACTCGTTGTCGAGCGGCGTGAGAATGCGGATGCCCAGCTCAGCGGCCTGCGCGATCTCCGCCTGCGGATCAATCTCGCCGCGTTGCGACAAAATGGAAGAGCAAAGCTTTTGCCCAATACCATGCACGCGAAGAAGATCATTTCCCTCGACCTCAAAAACATCCTGAGGTGAACCCAGAACGTCAACAAGGGCTCGAACCTTGATCGGCCCGAGCCCCTCCATCATGTTCAGAGCAATGTACGCTTCGCGATCGGTCATTGTTTAATTCTTTCCTTACGGCAACGAAACCGTACAGGGGGAACACCCCTTTGCCGACTTGATGAAAGCGCGGTCAAATGTGGCCAGCGTGTCGCAATGGCTACACCCCGCTAAATGAAGAGCATCTGCGAAATCCATTCCGTCGCTAAACCAACTCAATGCGTCGTGGACGACCAAAGGCCGATCCACTTTTGTGTTCCCCAGCCCCAAAACGCATGTGAACAGATTGTGGATTTGTACACGATCCAGCTTATAGGCGTGACGCAAAACCCATTCGGTTTCCAGCAGAACTGTTTCTGGAATGAACACAACCCCGTTTTTAATAAGTCGTTCTGCTCTAACAAACTGAGCCTCATCATCGTGCGTCACCAACCGAACTAGAACATTCGTATCAATCGAGACCATTCATCACCTCCCGAGCGCCTTTGGCAACCGCTGCATCCATCTCTTCGATTGATTTTGCCGGGCCTTTCCATTTCAAACAGTTGGCCAAATCGGTCAGCGTCGTTCGTTTAAATACAGAAACAGGCCGAAGTAAAACCCCATCAGCAGTATCCTCTACCACGAGGCGCTCCCCCGCATCCCAGTGATGCGCTGAACGGATCGGCTTGGGAATAATCACCTGTCCCTTACTGGATAAAACTGTTGTTGTCATAAAATCACCCCTTCTGTAAGACAAATGTAAGACTACGGCGTAGTCGCAGGGCAGTCAACGAGAATCTACTTCTGCCCACCCGTCTTCCTTTTCCGCTTCTTATCGGAAAACAAATCAAGCTGGGCGTCTTTGAGCAGGTCGTAGGTTTTGAGAATTCGAAGGGTCTGGATCAGGTTGGATTTTTCGTAATTTTTAGAAACATCCAAATGATCGATCAGTTCGAGAAGCATCGTGCGGAACGAGAGCACGCCATCGATCCCGTTTTCGCGCATGATCGAAAGTGCCTCTTCCTGCGGGGCCGCACCCGCGGCCAGATCGGAGACGCAAAGAATTTTAGTAACCGACCCCGGGCCGAGAACTTTGCGGGCCTCTTTAATGACCGGTAGCTCGGTGAAACGAAAAATTTCGGGATTCTTTTTGAGCGTCGCCGGACTGAAGCGGTCGGTATGCCATCCGCGAATGCTAACGACCGCGCGCTGCACCTTGGCCAACTCCTTCGCGCCCCACACAACCGCCTTCGGCGGATTGGAAACTCCGGCTGGGCCGGGCCGGGCAATCAGCAGGTCGATTTCTTCGGCATCATGCTTGTGACGTGCCGCCACCTGATGCTTGTTGGGCTGGATGATGAAAAACCCGAGGGTTTCAAAATATTCGCGGACGATTTGTTCATTTACCGATGCCATTCTAGACCTCCTTAAAACTTTCTTCGGGAATCTCGCAACCGATCTCGGCGTGACCCATCCGGTCGACCAGCACGAACTTCACCCGTCCGTCGCGGGTCTTCTTATCGACCGCCATGGCGGCGCGGAGATCTTTCCACGCCAAGCCTGGCGCATCGACCGGCAGTCCGAGAGTTGTGAGCAGTTTTTCGATCCGTTCCGATTCTTCGACGGAAAGCCCCTTGAGTTGAGTGGAGAGGCGCGCGGCATAAATCATGCCGATGGCGACCGCTTCACCGTGGAGATATTCACCGTAGCCCGCGACATTTTCAATCGCGTGAGCCAAGGTGTGTCCAAAATTTAAAATGCCGCGCAGGCCGCCTTCGCGCTCGTCCTGACGGACGACCTCGGCCTTGATTTCGCAGCAACGGGCGATGATCTCGCCCATCCAACTCGTAGACGCGGTGTCCTCACCGCGTTCCCCTTGCGTCTGCAAACGCGGTGAGGACACCGCGTCTACGCTTTCCAAGCATTGGAAACAAAACCGCCCGCCGGCGCTGCCAGCTTCCAATGTTTGGAAAAACTCAGAATCCCAGATAACGCCATACTTAACGACCTCAGACATCCCTGCGGCAAATTCACGGGCTGGTAGCGTCTGAAGCGTTTCGAGGTCCATCAGTACCAGTTCGGGTTGATGGAATGCGCCGACGAGGTTTTTGCCTTCAGCGATGTTAATGCCAGTTTTTCCGCCGACGGAACTATCGACCATCGCAAGTAGCGAGGTCGGCACCTGCACAAAACGAATGCCGCGCAACCAGCTGGCGGCGGCGTAGCCGGTCAAATCGCCGATCACCCCGCCACCGAGCGCGACCATGAAGTGGCCGCGATCCAGATTGAGTTCAGCGGCTTTACTGTAGAGGCGGATCAATTGCTCGTGGCATTTGGTCGGCTCCCCCGCCGGAAGCACTTCGAGGGTCGGAGAAAATCCCGCTTTTTCCAAGGATTGGAAAACTTTCTCGGCGTAGAGCGGTGCGACGTTTTCGTCGGAGACCAGAAGGCAGCGGCCTTTCAGTCCGGCGG
>Ga0307990_1000480_pt1 | contig 35507 bp, 30 predicted proteins | sample EllFjometagen129_FD_203168 | JGI IMG/M metagenome (GOLD analysis project Ga0307990, IMG submission 203168) | Marine microbial communities from Ellis Fjord, Antarctic Ocean - #129 | ecosystem: Environmental > Aquatic > Marine > Unclassified | place: Southern Ocean | collected 2014-10-08
CCCGATACGAGATAACTCTTCCCATTCTACGCAACAATTGCAATTAATACCTCCCTCAAAAGGCCAGATTCGCGTCGACCAGCGATTTCATCTACCCACAGATTCTGCGGAAGATCCAAATTTATAAGTATAAGCACTCTATAATCAATATAAACCGAAATGCGCTCATTTTTTTTATGACCGGACTGGAGAGAGTAGCAACTAAAATAAAGTGAGGCTCTTAACCACCATCCTTCCAGTAAGGCGCTGGTGAAAGCTTCCGGTTTCCGGGCCGCGTCAGTACCAGTTGTAAATTCTGCAGAGTCCGCGACTCAAAAGCCGCCTGACAATAGCAGAGGTAATAGAACCATTTGCGATGGAACACGGTACGGTCCGCCAGCGCTTCTCTGTTATCGGGGTACTCCACGAAACGGCGCTTCCAGTCATCCAGCGTACGTGCATAGTGAACCCCGATATTTTCAATATCCTCGACGATGAGTTGGGACGCGCTCGTCATTGACGCACAGATCGAAGTCAAGGAGGGTAGATGTCCACCAGGGAAAATATGTTTTCGTATCCAGTCACAGTCTTTGCGATAGACCTCATAACGCTGGTCAGGAATGGTGATAACTTGAATCACCGCCAACCCATCCTGATTGAGGAGCTCGTCGCAACGTCTGAAAAAGGCGGGCAGGTGGCGATGCCCCACTGCCTCCAGCATCTCGATGGAGATGATTTTGTCAAAGGTACCAGAGAGTGAGCGGTAGTCCTCAAGCAGAATCTCGATCTGGTTTTCCAGCCCAGCGGCTTTGACACGCTCCCTTGCCAGCGTGTACTGCTCCTGAGAGAGTGTCAGCCCAGTTACTTTGCACCCGCGGGTCTGAGCGGCCCTGATTGCAAAATGCCCCCAGCCGCAACCGATTTCCAGCACATGGTCAGATGAGCCGATACGCGCCTTTTCAATCATCGCATCCAGTTTGTTGAGCTGCGCCTGCTCCAGACTTTCCGAGGGGTCGCGGTAGATACCGGACGAATAGACCATGCCAGGATCAAGAAATGTCTGAAAGAAGGTGTTGCTGAGATCGTAATGGGCTTGGATATTCTTCCTGCTGCCCCGCAGCGTGTTGGCGTGTGCAAGATGAAAGAGCCGATACAACAACGCATGGAGGACGGTTGGAGCAAGATGCCGGTCTTGCAGATAGCGAACGTTGTCGATCAACAGGCGAATCACGGCCGTCAAATCGGGTGTATCACAAAGCCCTTCCATGTAGGCTTCGCCGAATCCGATGTCTCCTCCCGTTGCTATGCGGGTAAAAAAAGCCCAATCACGCACAATCAAGCGCGCATGGAAAGCGGAATCCGGATCACCAAAGGTTTGGGTAGCCTCCGGCATCTCGAAAACGAGGCATCCGATCTGGATACGTGAAAGCGCAGATTCGATGTTACGCTGGCAGAAATGCTGGAACTTGCTGGCGGCTCTGATGCGGATTGTCATCGGACTTACGACGATTGGGCGAGAATGGAACGGCATCCGTTTAATCCACAAAAGGCGGGCCGCATGAATGCAGATACGCGGCATAGTCCGCCACGAATTCAAAAATGGATGACAGAACGCGCGGATCAGATTCTGCCGCGTGAGCGGGCGACGTTCATTTTCACGCATACTGGCCGTCATCACCAGCCCTTTTTCTGTATGCAAGTCGATATGGAGGTCGAGCTGTTTGCGGATGTCCGAAAAACGCATCTCATAGCACCCTTCGACTGCATTAAAGGGCGATACGTGGAATGCCTTACCCATTGTTTTTGTCGCCAGAAAGTGGGAGTCTGAGGAGTTAGCATCCCCAGCCACCACGTAGAGATGACGATCACCCACAACATTATTGACCTCGACCAGGATCGCTGTTAACGTGCGCTTTGCGGAGAATACATAGTAGAAGCTGACGGGGTTAAAGACATACCGAAAACAGGCTGGATCCGTGATCATCAGGATACGGTCCGCAGCTCCGACAATCCCATTCTCATGCAGAATTCGAACAACTTTTTCACGGATCGACCCAGGCCGGCGGTCGAGGTAATCGCGGTCGTATATGGAGACGGGTGCGAAGCGATTGTAGCCGAAGAGCGGCAGTTCCTTGTCGAGTAAACCGAGTTCGTCAACATCAATGACATAACGCCACAGCGGGTAGTTTAGTTTGTCGTGCACGGGTGTGACGCGCGCGTGCCTGACGGTGGCTAAAACAAGCTGCGAATTCATAATGTGTAACCAAAGTGATGAGCCACGTTAACGGCAGAAGACACCGCGTCTTCGTGAAATCCGTGATTAAAATAACTCCCGCAGAAATAGGTGTGCCGTTTGCCGTTGAGATCGGACAGACTGGATTGCGTACCAACTGCAGCGGCGCTATAGATCGGATGCGTATCCATAAACTCCGCAATCAGCACCGCCTGCTGGACAGGCCGTAACGGATTGAGCGTGACCAGATAGTCCGAATGCCCTTTAAAATCTTGAAGGAGGTTCATATAATAAGTCAGGCAAGCTGGAGATTCATCGCAAGACGGGGCTAAGCGCAGATAATTCCAGGCCGCCCACGCAGTACGCAGGGGAGGCATCTGCTGTTTGTCTGTATGCAATTGCACCTGATTCTGAGAATAGCTCCACGCTGCCAAGAGGGACTGTTCGTCGTCTGACGGGTCCTGCAGCATAGCAAACGCCTGATCAGCATGCGTGGCAATCACGACATCGTCAAACGCTTGCGTACTCCCATCTTCGAATTCAAGCTGCACCCCGTCTTCGAGCCGCATCACGCGTTTTACGCCAAATTCCGTGCGCACAGTGCCCGTAAAGGTTTCGAGAAAGCGTTTCACGTATGAATGGCTGCCACCGGTAACCGTATACCATGTCGGACGGTCTGTGAGAGACAGCAGTCCATGGTTCTCATAAAAACGCGCGATTGACACCATCGGGAAATCACGGATTCCGGAAAATGGTGTTGACCAGATGGCCGAGGCCATCGGTAATACATAATCCTCGATGACCTTCTTGGGTATACGTTCACGCTCGCAGAATTCACTCAGCGATAAGCCCCCTAGCTGATCTGCATGATAGAGCTGACGAGTACGGCGCGAAAAGCGCAGGATACCTGCAATAAATCGCCAGTAGGAAGGGGAAAGCAAATTGAGCCTCCTGGCGAAAAGACCGGAGATTCCTGTTCCCGCGTACGTCAGTCCACTGGCCTCATTGTAACAACTAAAGGACATTTCACTCGGCTGATAAGCCACCTCCAGCCGTCCGAGCAAGCGTATAAAGTTAGGATAGGTCCGATTGTTGAACACAATAAAACCAGTATCGACCGGGGTACCCGCGTCTGGCCCTTCTTTCAAGACCCAGGTCCGGGTGTGTCCACCAACTCTCAGATTCTTCTCAAACAGGGTCACTTCATGACCCTGCTGCAGAAGATAGGACGCTGTTATTCCAGCGACCCCCGCGCCGACCACGGCAATACGTTTTCTTTCGTCAGTAGTTTTCATAATGATTTTTATAATTTCCTGAAAGAGAGCGTTACTTCGCCCAATCGGAAACCCCATTTACTCATGACGGCACGATTTAACATGACCTCATCATCAATCAAAAACATCCAATCATCAAACTTCACGTTATACACCTTGTTATCGACCGGCAACGCCATGGTATAACGCCAGTTCAGGGCGTTGCCATAGGCTTCTCCGTGAGCGACACCCACGACATCGTCCGCCGTTCCGGTATACGTATGATCATCCAGCCGGGTGATTGTCCAGACGCGACGCTGCGTGGTTCCATCGGAATAGCTGAAATCCTCCTCCAGCCGGCCCACATTGTTGCTCCAGGTGCCCATCAACTTCACCTTAAAACGCTTGATCACTACTCCCTTACGGTCCTGGAACATACCATAAGCTTCAAGCGGACCTTTCAGATAATGGCTCAGATCCAGTAGTGGTTGCTCTTTCACGTACTGCTTTGTAGCAACTGACGAGCATCCAACGCAGAGTAACCCAATGCCCATAAGAGATAATAATATTTTCATGGGATTATTGTCCTTTCTTTTCGCTTGTTTTATTATTCTTCAAAATTTTGTCTCGCAGCTTTGGATAGCGACATTCAGAATCCAGCCAGATAGCAAAAAAAGCGGGACCAAACGCTTTATCGACCACCTCCCCGAGAAGCCGGTCCCCGAAGTAAAATTGCGTCGGCCCGTCCGCTTGCCGATATGCTGTAAGGCTCTCACCCGACTTGATATCGGGCCACAGCGCGTCAAGCTGCTTGATCCACTGCGCCTGTTGCTCAGCGGTGCCTTTGTTCATCCGCTTCCACTCCTTGAGTGTGGTTTTCTGTAAGCGACGGTGTTTGATCGAGATATTGTAAAAGATGCTGATGACGGCGGTACTGTTGGTGGTGTATTTCTGATCTTGCGTATAAAGTGAGATATCGTACACATGTATGCCGAACCAACGAAGTGTGGCAGATCCTACGGAAAGTAGTCGGGGTCGCACCTCCTTCAAGGGTTCGGGTAACTCGCTAGCCACGAGCACCCCACCCATCAAAAGGATAAAGAAAATAAATATAAACCTTTTTTTACCAACCATTTCGTCCTCCCATCAGCTACATGCGCATCCAGAAACGTAAACCAAGTCTCCTCACAACGTGTTATTGTGATATGAATAAAATCTAACTATTTACTATTATGATATCAGGAGAGAAAAGAGTCAATCACCATTAAAGCGTAATTCACCATGTTTGAGTTAACTAGGGAAGAGATTATGAGGATAAAGTTTTGGCAATGTGGAAACGTAGCCCCCACTAATGGGGTGTAACTTAAGCTTTCTTTTGAGGTAGAAAAATAGAGGGGTAGAAAAATGAGTGCGTTGAGTAGGTGCTACGTGTCATTGCATCGCAGGTTTGGGTAAAAAATTGTGGGTAAAAAATGGGTGCGTTGTATGTCTTTGCATAGAATATTTAGGCAGAATATGTATTGAAATTCACATTCACGTTCATTCGTAGTTCAAAAAGATGGGCGGCTAAGGGGATACCCAGTTCTGTGTAATTTCGTTAATTATTCCTTTTCAGCACTCTGGTACCCTACCCCCTGTTTTTTCAGCATCTGCTTGAGCACTTTGATTCCTATATCAACCTCAGAGGTGATGCCACGGATGCTTAGATGTAGTTCGGTTGAGGTGCCGACGTAGCGAGGCAAGCTGGAAAAGGACAGCTCTGGATACATGCAGACAAAGCGTTCCATAATGTCGCTAAGATCAGCTTCGCGCGCGCCAGGCTAAAGGTTTTCGTCCTGGATGGTCCACTCAACATCCTGCGGCGCACCAAAAAGTTTTTCCAGTCCCTGCATGGCTGTGTAGACCTCGCCGACCGCTCCATCACTCAGCGCATCTCTTCAAAGCGCTTGCGGCCCAGCTCAAGCATAATTCTTTTGTCCAGACCGGTCTGGTCCAAAAAACTTTCATAGGCTCAGCGGGTAATGCACAGCCCATCAGGAACAGAGATACCGGCCCCGATCATGCGGGCCAGGCAAGCAGCTTTATTACCGACCAAGATCCCGGTTTTTGCCATCAGCTTCACGTAGCGCTATGATATATCTGTTCATTGCATTGTATACTCCATTACACTCTGAAAGTTGGTCACCGATATATATCTGGAGACATGGATTCTTATCAGGGCACAGTTCGGAGCACTGACAAACTCCTTTAAATACGGGTGTTTGTTGAAATAAAGAGAGAGTGCAAAATCCAGGGAATCCTGACCAACTTCTGAGGCAACCCCTAAAACAGTCAAGGCATGGGCGTCAACCAGATCATTGACCTTATTGGTCACATTATTTATCAGCAGTGATACCTGTGGAGATGCTATTAAATTTTTGTACTTGCGGGTGTCACGAATAGTGGCAAAATAGATGTCTCTGGCATCCTTGGAAACAGCATAGCCGACCAGCGAGCTATAGGGATATTCAACTCCCTTGGTTGCCAGCACCCCGAAGAGCTGTGAGTGCAACAGTGTCTTTATTTCAGATAACAACTTTTCTTTAAGATCCATTTCAACAAAAACTCCTTTGTAATAATATAAGGGATAAATAGCGCCCGCACGATCAAACATTTTCATAATACGCCTCTGTCGTTATTTGTTCAACACCTAACGCAGCAGAACCGCAACCAAACTTTCTTTAAGTGATATGCAGTATCATATTATATTCTTTGTGAAGTTGTGTGATAGGCATTACGTTAGTCAACAACACTGCGTGTTGCATAGAAGAAATTCATAAAAATAAATGCAATACAACGAAGCAAAATAGGTTCTTCCGAGTTTTTCATGGGTCAAAGTAAACTCTCGTAAATTGCGTGGCGGGGTCAAGGCCCCCGCCCTACAGTTTTACAGAGCTCAAAGCCTTTACTGTAGCCGAGGTCCTTGCATGCCACGGCGTAGTCCCGCTTGCGGGCGAAGACGGGACCTCGGAGGGTTACCCACACAAAATTCGGAAATACTTCGCAAACATAATTGAATTTATGAAGAGAGGTACTAAACACCTGCATTTCTGTGCAAAAACATATGCGGTAATTTAAGTGCAGATTTGATATCGTAATAGGTAACTGAATGGAAAATGAAACGTGAACATAAAAAAACAAAGCAAAAAAATACTCCTGACTGGAGCCACCGGTTATATCGGCGGCCGTTTGCTGGAACTCCTGCACAATCAGGGTTTTTCCGTACGTTGCATGACTCGCCGTCCCGATGCGCTCCAGCATGTTAAAAATTCCACAACCGAGATCTTCCCCGCCGATGCACTTGATAAAAATTCATTAACCGGTGTATTCAAAGGTATTGAGACTGCATTCTATCTTATTCACTCGCTTGGATCAAAAAAGGGGTTTGTGCGGCAGGATCAGCAGGCCGCCAAAAATTTCGGCGAGGCCGCCGCTGAGGCCGGCGTGCAGCGAATCATCTACCTGGGAGGGTTGGCCAATGCGGATGAAAAGCTCTCCGACCACCTGCGCAGCCGGATTGAGAGCGGCGAACGCCTGCGTGCCAGTGGAGTACCGGTAATCGAATTCCGGGCCTCCATCATCCTGGGTTCAGGCAGTCTCTCATTTGAGATGATCCGCACCCTTGTCGAAAAACTACCGGTCATGACAACCCCCCGCTGGGTTAAGGTGAAAGCGCAGCCAATCGGGGTAACTGATGTTCTGGCATACCTGCTTGCAGCACTCTCTCTGGAAACAAGCGCAAACAAGATCTATGAGATTGGCGGCTCAGATAGCCTCTCCTACATGGATATCATGCGGGAGTATGCCCACCAGCGAGGGCTGAAACGCTACATGATCCCTGTTCCCGTCCTCACTCCCAAACTCTCGAGTTACTGGCTGGGTCTTGTAACGCCACTCTATGCACGCATCGGAAGAAAAATCATTGACGGCGTACGCTATCCAACGGTGGTTAAAGATCCCTCAGCCCTCGCAGATTTTAAAATCCGGCCCAAATCCACAGCGGCAGCCATCGCAGAAGCGCTACGCAATGAAGACAACAACTTTGCTGTGACCCACTGGTCGGATGCCCTCTCCTCTTCCGGCTACGCACCTAGCGCATGGGGAGGCGTGAAATTTGGCAATCGCATAGTCGACTCCCGAACCCGAAAAGTCAATGTCCCGGCCCAGAACGCTTTCATTCCCATCGCCCGTATCGGCGGAAGTACCGGGTGGTACTACGCAAATTTCCTCTGGCGGTTGCGCGGGTTCATCGACCTTCTGGTTGGAGGCGTGGGTCTGCGTCGTGGCCGCAAAAACCCCGCAATGCTGCATGTCGGCAACCCGCTTGATTTCTGGCGCGTCGAGGTTTATGAACCCGATTGCCGCCTGAAACTTGCAGCGGAGATGAAGCTTCCAGGACGCGCATGGCTCGAATTTGAGGTGAACCTGCTCTCCGAAAATACATCCGAAATCAGGCAAACCGCAATCTTTGATCCGATTGGACTTGGCGGACTGCTCTACTGGCATTTGTCATACCCCTTACACCATTTTATTTTTGCAGGCATGCTCTGCAACATCGCCAAAGCGGCGGAATCTGAAATATTCCAGCAATGACCAAGCTATCTTTGGCATGCGAATGCGATTGTTCCTCTGGCGGTTCGTAACAGTGTGTTTAACACACAACGGGACATTTAGAGAGACTGGTTTCGTACATCACAAGAGCTTAATTTGGTTGAGGCTGAAAGCAGCTTTAGACCTGTTAAAACCGGCAGTTCAGCTGTAACGGATCTGGGTTGAGGTAGTGCTGCCCCAAAAGGTATTCGCTTTTGTAAATTACGGCATAATGTCGCAATAGAACCAAAGGTGCCAGCAACGGATATAAGCCATCGTGATATCCAGCTATAATTCGGTGCAATTCATCCTTTTCAACTGAACTCAGTTCTATCTTAAAATAGCCGCTTAGATGATCCAGCACATTGGTGTTCTTTTTGCGGGTTGCGCGTCCACCGAGAGCCTCCATTAAACCTGTCAGGTAGAGCGAGGCAACCTCCTTGACACTGGTATTTCCACCGGAGAGGAGTTTGCCCAGCTAGATCTTTAAGCGCAGGTTTTATCCACCTGTTCATCTGCGATGTCATATCCTGCTTTGTTTTAATGGTCATTAAACGAGGATTATCAACATCGCCAACGAGGCGCATTGCTTCACGAGGAATTGACAAACCGCAATCTGCCTCGGGGCAGACCGGAGTGTACTCAACAAATTTCGAAAGGGTATCCATTAGAAATGAGTCGCGCTGTGCCTGCCCATCATAACGAACTTTCTCGCCTGTTAGACATTTACTGATACCAATTTTTGTAATATTCATAAAATAATTATAATAATTGATTCCGTCGCCATTTGTAAAGAAATTAAATTTTTGCTGATTAACAACCCCACAATATGGAGGAAAAATTAAATTTTCATGTTGCGTTTTTTAAAGGAGGGGCTAAACTGTTTGTTTTGTTTAAGCAGATGAAAATACCCCCTCCCGCTCCCAGTATTTCTCATGGTTCCACAATCAGTTTCCACACAGCTTTGACCCAATCTATAAAAAGGCAAAAGCCATGAACACCCGCCTTGGACTCCGGGGTGATCCCGATGGATGCAGTAAAGATCTACGACCGGATGTATGGATTACCGCCAATCCTATCCCATTTGTATCGAGAGAGCTGATACTGAAGTAAGCGAGTGGAGTTTTTCGTGTGCATTTTTCAGCCCGCTAATCTCCGCGAATAGATGCGGAGATTTCATCCCCGCTACGCACCCAAATCTGTGTAAATCTGTGTAATCTGTGGATAAAAAACCCTGCAAAGCAATGACACTCTGCGCACCCGGCAGAGCTATCGTCTGAAATGCACCTGTCTGAAAAGATATATTGTCTCCAATCCACCTCCATGATATTCTTAGAAAGTTAATTCGAATAGTACTTTATTTTGGAAGACAAGCTTACAAATGCAGCCGAAAATATTATATCATAAAAACCGGAATTCCGCAGCGCAGTCCATAGTATTCATAGTCCGATGCCGGACAAGGTGATCCATCAAGTCTTCCAGGGAGCCACTATGCTTAAAATTTTTGTCCCGAAAACCGATTTCAGCAGCTACGATCAATTTTGTAAGCAATTTCGTATTGTTATTCCTGAAAGTTTCAATTTTGCCTACGATGTTGTCGATCACATAGCTTCAGAAAACCCAAACCGACTGGCTCTCCTGTGGTGCAATGAAAAAGGAGAGGAAAAACAGATCAGTTTTGCCGAAATGCGACAGCAGAGCAACCGTGTAGCTAACATATTCCGGGATCTCGGCATAGGTAAAGGCGACAGGGTCATGCTTATACTTAAGCGGCGTGTGGAATTCTGGTATTGTCTGCTCGCCCTGCACCGACTCGGCGCAATCTGCATACCCGCCACTCATATGCTGACTGAAAAAGACATTGCCTACCGCAATCAGGCAGCAGGCATCTGCATGATCGTTGCCATTGATGAAAATCGTATTTGCGAGAACATTGAAAAGAGCCGCAGACCCGCAGACTCAATCAGGCATCTTGTTGTGCTCGGACAAAAACGCAATGGATGGGTTGATTTAAATACTGAGCTCAGCGATGTCTCCGACGAATTTCCACGCCCGCATGGTGCTGGAAGAACTCACAACAACGACATTTCACTGGTTTACTTCACCTCCGGTACAACCGGCATGCCCAAGATGGTACAACATGATTTCACCTATCCGCTAAGCCACATCATAACAGCGAAATACTGGCAGCGAGTTAAAAACGGAGGATTACATCTGACTCTGGCCGACACTGGCTGGGCCAAGGCCGTGTGGGGCAAGATCTACGGACAATGGCTGTGCGGGAGTGCTGTCATGGTTTACGACTATGACCGCTTCAATCCCGGCAGGCTGCTCAGCATTCTCGAAAAGTACCGCGTAACAACCTTCTGCGCTCCACCCACGGTCTACAGATTTCTAATCAAAGACGATGTAACCAAATATAAACTCAGTGCCTTGAAACACTGTGCCATCGCCGGCGAACCACTCAACCCGAAAATCTACAATCAGTGGTTGGCCCAGACCGGCCTCAAGCTGGCAGAGGGCTACGGGCAGACTGAAACGACTCTGGTAGTGGGTAATTTTCCATGGATGAAAATAAAACCCGGATCAATGGGATGCCCTTCACCAGGATATGACATAGATATTATCGATGCAGATGGAAAGCCATGCAGCATCAACCAGACTGGCCAGATCGTCATCCGCATCAACCGGAACATCCCTATCGGCATATTCCGGGGATATTACCAGAACAGATCACTGACAAACATGATCTGGCACAACGGTTGCTATTTCACAGGTGACATGGCCTCACGTGATGCTGATGGATACTTCTGGTTTATTGGACGCGCTGATGATGTTATTAAAAGCGCTGGTTACCGGATCGGTCCGTTTGAGGTGGAAAAAGCGTTGCTCGATCATCCTGCCGTACAGGAATGCGTCGTTACAGGCGCTCCTGATGCTATGAGAGGAAAGGTTGTCAAAGCAACAGTTGTGCTCACCCAGGGCTACTCCGGAAACACAAAGATCCGGCGTGAATTACAGGATCACGTGCGCCATACCACCGCGTACTATAAATATCCGCGTATCATAGTTTTTGTGGACAAACTTCCCAAAACAATCAGCGGAAAGATTATCCGAATCAGATCAGAATCAGGGGTCGAACCTGAAAATAAGAATTAAGCATCCGGTATTCAGTTGCAAGATGTATGACTTCGAGGATTGCCCGTTCAGGAGCAGAAACAGTAACCGGAAAAGAGCCCCTATTAAGATCGATGAATCCCGAGCATACTGCGGAACATCCATTCAACTTTCTTTGTATAGGGTTCGATAGGAATGACGATTTTGATCGCGTTCCGCAACAACAAATTTACTCTCTTTAAGCAATTGGCGTTTCCTGCGACGCTCTGCCAGAACCTTGATTGGATCGACCTCGAAGGCCTTAAGAAGCTCGCTATCCGTTTGCGGACCTATCTCATCCAGGGCACCATTCAGCTCAGGTTCAGGGTTAAAGGGAAAAATCACCGCGTTAAACTTACACAAACGGGCACAGGCCGGACAGCCAATTTTACAGTTGAGAGGGTTTTCAACCTGAATTCGCTCTGCGGCTTTCAGGGAATCATTACGTCCGTAGGTTGAAAAAAGACAGTAATCATAACATATCCCGCAACCAGTGCAGCGTTCACGATCAATAACCGGAAACCATGGCGTTCCATGTTCCCTTTGGAGAGCATCTTTGTCATAAGCTACTGGCATCCAGATAATTTTTCTGGAACGAAATTCAATACCTCCAAAATCAAGCAGTGCTCTAGCCGTTCTTGGACGCGAAGCGCAGCAGATGAAATCAGTTTCCGCTTCAAAGAGGTGCATGAGTTCAGGATTACCCTTTTTGAGAACCAGCTCAGCCAGATTGTCGACCTCTGCAACATCAGAAGCCGTGGAAAATCCTTGCTCGGCAAGCATTTGAAACGGATCGGAGGTAAAGCGATCAATCGTTCCTAACTTAAATATAATTACTCGTATTTTCATAGTTCAAGATTCTTTATTTAACTCACAGCGCATGGACCGGATAACTACCCGCATGTTTACCTGCGCTTTATATCCGCAAAACGGGCCTAATGGGTAGCAACTCTACGCGCCCTCTGCGAGAGGCACGTCCGACAATGCTACCGCCTACGCGCCCTCTGCGAGAGGCACGTCCTACAATGCTACCGCCTACGCGCCCTCTGCGAGAGGCACGTCCGACAAGCCTTCAACTAACTAACTAACTAACGAACTACCTCACCTTAGTCAGGATAACAAATAGCAACGGAGTCAGAAATGATTGTAAGAGCACAAACCGAATCAGCACCTGAGAGTTACTCCAGTGCAGATTCTTACGGCAATGATCATGCAGAGGGAAACGAATGCTGTGCAGTGATTTGACCAGTACGTGCTGTTTGTCCGCCTCTTCCTGTGTAAGCTGATGCGTTATTCTGACATCAAAACCTAATTTTCTTAAAAGTATTAACAGCAAAATTTTCAACATACCGGTACCACCATTGACCAGCACCACCGGAGCTATCACAAAAATCAGAAATGGGTTACCTGCCACCAGAACAGAGACCCCAACCAGTAATCCCAGAAAACGAGAACCGGCATCCCCCATAAGCACGTGACTGGGTTCGGCATTGTACCAGAGATATCCTGCTAAGCCTCCGGCAACCGTGGAGACCAGAATGGCCCAGCGGGCCGCACCCGGAACGGTTGGGATCAACAGATACTCAGCCACTGGTTTGTATCCGACTACTCCATAGAGCAGTCCGGCCATAGCAAAAAGCGAGAGCAGCGTAAGTGAACCGGCAAGTCCGTCCACCCCGTCACTGCAGTTTGTGGCATTTGTTGTGACCCACAGCAATATCACCGCCAACGGCATATAAATATAGACAGGCACCAATACTCCATGTTTAACAAAGGGCAGCCATAATTCAGCACCGCAGGAGTAATAGATGCAGGTTGCGGCAACAACCGCAATCACGGCATCAAGTAATCCCTTCTGCCAGCGCCCCCATGACTCGACACTGCGATCATCAAGATAACCAAAAAGCATACTTAAATATAGACATGCAATAACACCGAACTGCCAAAGGTCCAGCGGCACCACCAGCAATATAACAGGCAGAGACAACAGCGTTATCAACACACCGCCACCAGTTGGTTTGCCTTTAGAGGCAACTCCACCATCCGCAGCAAACGCTTTTCCACCGTCTCGCGGAAGACGATCCCATAACTTCGGCAAAACAAACCAGACCAGTACCCCACTCAGCATGGTTCCGGCCGACAGAAGCATTATATGCGAAGTAAGAAGTCGAAACGGTCCCCACAGCGGCTCAAGAATCTCCCCCAGATAAAACAACATATTAAATCCACCTTCTAGGAATAGTTACAAAATTCAACAAAACGCCCTGTTTTGATGACGCGAAGCACTTCCGTCTTCGCCGTGCTACGCCGTGGCACAGCAGGTTGCCGCACTCCACAGTCCTCGGCGGATTTAGTCATTATCTTAACTAAAATGACCGTGCTGAGCGCCACCTGTAAAACTCGCGCACTAACTCAGCTGCGGCTATGCCTCGCTGAATTTTTTCTGCGTATGTAGCAAGTCTATCAAAACAAAGACACAAACATAAACAGAAAAAAAGTGATACACAACGTGCATCACTCCTTTTAAACTATACCACATAAAAATAAATTATTTTTTAGGAGGTACAATCGCATCCTTACATGCCTTCGCAATGCGGAACTTTACTACCGTCTTTGCTGCAATTGTAATTTCTTCACCTGTTGCAGGATTACGACCCTTACGTCTTGGACGTTTTTGCTTAATAAGTTTACCAAGACCCGGAAGCATAATACCTTCAGGATTCTTAGCACCAGCATAAGCAATTTCGAGCAATCTGCCATATATAGCTACGGCCTGTTTTTTATCAATTTCACCAGCTTCAGCCAGTGCAGCAATAATCTCGCTCTTAGTGCGAGGTGTAGGTTTCTTCGCCATTGTTAAACTCCTTAATTAGTTAAAACTTAACCCGACATTACTAAGATAGTAAATTTTCAGCATTTAGCAACAGTAAAATACGCCTTTCCTGATTTTTTTGCAATTTAAAGGGCTTAAACCCCTTTAAAAATGGGTTCAAACGCATTTTGACACACTCCTGACCCCTTATTCTTCAAACGAAACTATTTCGCAATTTTTCGAGATGCACTTTTCTGAACACACTTCAGACAGGATTCAGAGCCAGTCGGTTACTCTAAACCAGCAGTTGAACTGCCGAATATAGGGTTACTCATGTCGCAATGCCTCAATCGGGTCAAGCGAAGCTGCACGCATAGCAGGATAAAGCCCGAAAACTATGCCGATACAGACACTTATACCAAAAGCCAGCACCAGGCTGTAGGGCTGAACCACCGTCGGCATAGCCGTAAAGACGGTAATCAGAAAAGGAATGGTACAACCCAGAACAAGGCCGAGCAGGCCACCGCCGACCGACAATACACAGGTATTGATCAAGAACTGAATGATGATCCATTTTTTACGGGCTCCGATTGCCCGCCTGATCCCGATCTCCTTGGTCCGCTCCGTCACAGAGGCCAGCATAATATTCATAATTCCTATGCCGCCAACCAGAAGACTGATCCCCGCAATCGCTCCAAGCACAATATTATAGGTCCTCTTGGTTCGCTCCGCCTCACGCAGCAGGGTTAAAGGAACATCTATCTTAAAATCATCTTTTTCATGAAAATGCTTTAATCCGGCCTCAATCGCCTTGCTGCCGGCTTCAACAAAGCTGACATCTTTCATCTGTACGATAATCTGGCTCAGTTCAATCCGTTCTCCCTCCATGCCACCTGCTGAAAAGCGCAGATTTGCACCTCCAAACAATTTGGTACCGGTAGAAACCGGAATATATACATCTGCCTCGCTATCAGGTGTGCGCGTGTTGTCACCCGCGTTCCTGACTACACCGACAACCTCAAAAACATAGTTGGCAATTCTGATCCGCTCGCCTAGAACTTGTTTGCCTGCCAGGAGTTTGCGGACTCCCTGCTCAGTCAAAACACAAACAGCGGATCTTTCCCTCATATCATTGGCCGCCAGGATGCGACCGGCCAGAAGCGGTCGTTGAAGAACATCAAACCATGCCGGCTCAGTCTCAACAACGCGTACTTCCAGCTGCCGCTCTGCATGACGCGCGTCACGCCTTGTCATTCTAGCGGAAACAGTTCTTTCAACACCGGGCACAGTGGCATTAATGCGCTTTTCATCATCATAAAGCAAACCGTAAACAGCAAGTTTGCCCCGGTCTGAACCACTGCCGCCATCCTCAGAGACAGGCTTGACTGACATCAGCATGATATTCTGACTGCCTAAACGCTTAATGGCCTCCAGTGCCTGGTGACTGGCTCCTTCACCCACGGCAAGCATGGCAATAACACTGCCAACCCCGAATACCATTCCCAGCATTGTCAGCAGAGAACGGGTTTTATGACGCATTACATCGGTGATTCCTAAATGTATAAAGGGCAGTAACGATTGAAAATATTTAATCATGCAGACTCGCCTCTCATTTCAAGCACACATCCATCTTTCAAAATCACTGTCGACCTGGCAAACCTGGCAATGTCCGACTCATGTGTAACCAGAATAATGGTCTTCCCCTGAGCGTGCAGCTCATCAAAAAGACCCATAATCTGGGTACTGGTGGAGCTGTCCAGATTGCCGGTGGGCTCATCCGCCAGAAGAACAGCCGGACTGTTGGCCAAGGCACGCGCTACCGCTACACGCTGTCGCTGACCCCCTGACAATTCAGTTGGAAGATGCTTAAGACGATTATCCATTCCCACCCGCCTGGCCAGTTCAACTGCCTTATCCCGTCGTTCCTCTGTAGAAAGCCCAAGATAAAGCAGTGGCACCTCGATATTTTCACACACCGTGAGCTGGGGAATCAGATTAAAACTCTGAAATATGAATCCAAGGTTGTGGAGCCGGTGATCGCTGAGTGCATTATCATCCATTAATGCAACATTCTCCCGGTTGAGCCAGTACTCACCCTCAGTCGGTCGGTCGAGACATCCGAGAATGTTCAGCAGTGTACTCTTGCCTGAGCCACTGGCACCCATAACAGCCCAGTACCCGCCTTTACGAATATTAAAGGTGACCCCATCCAAAGCATGCACAATCTCGTCACCAACAATATAATGACGCTTCACATTATTAAGTCTTACAACATTATCTGGTATTAATTCTGGCATCAAAAGTAAAACTCCATATCATTCAGCGCTGTTTGTCAAACTGCCGGCCGCCCTTGGCCGCTCTGCCGGCGGCGCCATTTTTTTTCGTGGACCTGCCTCTGGTTCCACCAGGAGTGCCATCTTTGACAGACCCGGATTGGCCTCCGCCACTTATTAAACCGTCACTTTCCGGCACCTCGCGTGCCTTACGGGAGCCACTTTGCTCTTGATCGCCCTGCAGGCCATCCTGTTCATTTATCATGGCTTTTGAAAATTCCTCATCAGCGGCTTCAATGCTCTCCGAGACAGGTGGAGCAAGCATGACAATTTCGCCCTCCTCGACACCACTCAAAATATGTATCATCGTATTATTATCCAGGCCAACCTCTATATCACGCGGAATCCACTGAGCACCCTTCTTGACATAAACCCGCGGCTTGTCATCAACACGAACTACGCATTGTACAGGAACATAGAGTTCATTATGATAAACATCCTTGATCAGCTCCACATCACAGCTCATTCCAGGACGCACGGTGACCTTTTTAAAATCACACTCAACCTCGCACTTATACAACTTTAACCCCGGATTTAGCTGAGCACTCTGGGCATCAGGTAGAATTCCGATTTTTGTTAACTTTCCTTCAAAAGTTCTGGAAGGAAAGGCATCAATATTAATTTTAACCGGCATTCCCTCAAAAATCTTGTTCAGGCTGGCCTCCGGGATCATCACCTCAACAATCATACCTGACTCAAGCGGCATATAGATCAGCTCTTCTCGTTTAGCAACCGACGAGCCTATTGCCAAAGGACGGGTCCACCATCTTCGCCGCATTTTAACCGTTGTCGCATAAAGCACAAAACCGTTGGTAGGCGCATATATCTTAGCCTTATCTATCTCAAACCTGAGCCTTTCCAATCGGTTAGAAGATTGTTGATACTCACGCGAACGGGCAAAAAGCTGAGCGGCCGCAGTACGCACACTCGAAGAGTTCTGCCACTTAATGCGTTCCAGCTTACGATCCGCCTTACGAAGGTCGCTCTTAAGTTTGGCCCGCTGCTTCATAACTGTATAGTTTGTGAGCACATTCATCCTTGTCGCAGCCATCTCAAGATCAATCTCTTTTCTTTTCAGGGCCAGCTCATCAGCCTGCAGCTCAGTCCGGGTTAAATACCCCTCCTTGGCAAGACGCTGCGACCACTCAAGTTTCTCTGATGAACGCTTCACCTCTTCGTCAGCCAGAGCAATATCAGCGATATTCTGGCTGACTTCCTGCGGATAGTCCCCGTTTTCATATTTATCCAGCTCCAGTTTGGCCAGTTCAAGCCCTACCTCGCAATCAAGCAGCGCCGCCTCACAATCACCATCTGTAATACCTATTCTCTCTCTGGCAATCTCGAGATCTGTCCGGGCGTTGACTGTCTTAATCTCCTGCTGCTGGAAGTCCTCTTCGATCTCATCAGAATCAAACTTCACCAGCAGATCACCGGTCTGAACATTGGTACCCTCTTCAATCATCCACGTTAAAATACTGCGCCCTTCAAGTTCACAGGCTATAATTACTTTATCACGGCTATGCACTGTGCCGCTGTTGATCACAGATATAGTCAAAGGCCCACGCTCTACTGCGCAGGTTGGTTCAACCACATCATCCCCTTTATCAGCCTTAAAGATAAGCCAGAGTGAAAGAATCAATCCCAGTAAAGATAAGAGGATTATTATTTTTATTTTTTTGCCATTTTTCATAATATATCTCTATAATTACAGCGTCGCCTGCCATAAACCATCTTGATCAACTTTCAGAATCCCCATATCCCGACGAAGCTCCAAATCACTCAAGCACCAGTCAATAAGAGCCGACACCAGCGAGTTTCTAGCACTCAACAGCGAATCTTCCGCCTCAAGAACATCCCGCATTGAAGAGCGGCCGGATAACATAAAAAGGTTATTGCTTTTTACCCGCAACTCTGCAACCTTGACCGACTCCAGCTGATTTTCATAAGATTTTCTAGCAGCCACCAGATCCCGCAACCCATCCATGACTTCCAGTTTAACGCTATCCTCCTTTTCCTGTAAGGAGCGCTTAGCCTGTTTATAAAGCAACAGCTGCTTCTTGAAAAAATTACGTTCCCGATGTCGATTCCAGGGCAGATCATTCTCCATTCCGATACCCCAGCGCTCATCACTTGAAAAATTTGAATCACCCGTGCTGCGTCTGCGCTCAGATGATACATCCGCCGAGAGCGAAAGATCAGCCCGCAGAGCATCCGCCGCAATTTTGACACCGCGCTCAATATCGGCAACTCTGAGCCTGGCGACAATCAAGTCATAGCGTGATACCAGCGCAATCCGCCACGAGGTCACCTCATCCGGGAAAAGTTCAACCGCACTCTCAGTCCGGGAGGCCAGCTCCTTCATCTCCATCTGCAACTGCTCTAATTCAGCACTATCCAGCTCAAGCAGAGCCTCAGGCGGAAGGCCGATCTGAAATTTAAAAGCATCAAGACCTGACTGATATTTTCTGCGTTTGTTAATCAGGCTCTGCTCCGCACTCAACAGGTCCGTACGCGCCTGGTCAACCTGAATCCGCTGCATACGACCTGCATCAAACATCATTTCGGCACGCTCGTTATTATCCTTAAGCCGCTCCAGATTCTCCCTCGCATTAATCACCAGCTGAGCACTCTCCAACACACGAAAGTACGATGATGCAACTGCCACAGAAAACCTCTGCCGGTAATCCTCAAACCCCTTGACAGAATACACCAGATCTCGCTCAGCCTGCGTCAGAGGCTCGCGCACAATCTCTTTGCCGGCACCGCGCAATAACGGAACCGTCATAGTCAAATCTCCAGTCAAACCAACGGATTGCCAGTCATCATGCAGCAGACGGGCAACATCAAAAGCCAGCCGTCCGGCCACAGTGGCACCATTCTCAAAGTTTCGTGTGAAGCCCGCATTCCCATCACCATCTGCACGTGAGTTTTCATCCGAATCCCTGGAGAGCGCTGCCAGCAACATACCACTGAACGATGTTTCAAACTGAAACTGCTGGTAGTCAAGATCCAAGGCTGTCGTAAAGATATCCTCTTTGTATTGCTGATAATCGCGGTCATTCCGGGCGGCTATACACAAAGCATCCTCAAGCGAGAGTATAACTGCGCCATTGGTTGAGATCACAAAAGCAACATTTGAAATTTCAGGAAAGACGACCCCCTGATCACCTCTGGCGGCAGCCTGCAGGGCCACACGCAGAGTCAACGCGTCAACGGGCCTGTTTATGTCGAATCGGTTAGTTGAGCCGGTCTGCTCCTGCCAATATCTTGTGGCAAGTTCAATCCCGGCCGCCTCACTCTCCTGGTCAGCTCTCTCCGGAGACATACACCCGCAGAAAAGAGAAGCAGATATAATGCAAAACGGCAAGACAAAGATACCGATACAGATCGGCCTGCCCCTAAATATATATGCGCATCGCACTTAAATACACCCACCTTTAATAAAGATTTCCCCTAAAACCTCTATAACATAAAATTTGCTGTTTTTTTGTCACAGAAAAGCTCGTTGATAATACCAAACTTAACCCAAACTAGCCAAGCAACAAATTAATCTATAATGAATGATAAATCGTAGTTGCAATGTTTAATCCTAGATCCGGCGGTTCGGCGTTCAAGGTTCAGAGGTTCAAGGTTGAAAAGTCCCCGGATTCCGGCGGAATCGCCCGCGTCGGGTACGTATTCATAACAACATGGGTCTTCACCCAGCGGGTGCGCGAATACGGTATGCTATCAGAAGTCATAACCGGTTAAGAAAAAGCTGTTTACAAACTTTGAACCTTGAACCCGGAACCTTGAACTGCTCCTTTTAGGTTCATTTCCACTTGCCCGCTTGCCACAATCATTGAATTCAGATATTATATGACTTCGTTTAACAGAAAAAGATTTATATGACCGAAGAAACCACATATCGCAACAGGCTTTCAAATGCCAAACGTATTGTCGTTAAGATAGGCACTCGAGTGATAACCCTTCCTTCGGGAGAACCTGATCTGAATCAAATCAAGTCACTCTCTGACCAGATTGCAAAGCTGCATCACCTCGGTCATGAACTGCTGGTTGTCTCATCAGGCGCTGTCGGCGCAGGAGTGGAAGCTCTGGGCATGACAACCCGGCCATCTCATGTGCAGGACCTGCAGATGTGCGCCGCAGTCGGACAGACAAAGCTGATGGCTCTCTACGACAATTTTTTCAGATCGCACCAGATCATGATCGGCCAGGTGCTTCTGACCCACGCTGATTTCCACCATAAAATTCAACTTGCCAATGCGAAACGCACCATGCGCCATATGATCCTGAATCGCGTTATTCCAATTATTAATGAAAATGATGTGGTCGCCTTTGAAGAAATTGAAGCAGTTCTCTCACTTGGTGATAACGACTACCTGGCCTCACGCGTGGTTTCTCTGGTTGACTCCGACCTTCTGATTATACTGTCCACTGTGGATGGGGTTCTCGATCAGCAGGGAGAGAGACTCCCCTTTATTAACGATGTAAATAGCGCTTATAAACTTATTGACCCGAAACACGGTGACTCAGCCCTCTCCAAAGGTGGTATGAGATCCAAGCTTAGCGCGACACAAAGAGCATTAAAATCAAATTGCACCGTCATTATCGCCAACGGCCGCAAAGAAAACAACCTGGCCGATATTCTCTCAGGTAAGGATGTCGGCACCCTGCTCACAAATCAGGAGCCTGAACACTGAAAATGAGCACACTTCACAAATATATCCGCGCAACAGGCGACAATGCACTGGCTGCATCCCGAGAGCTGATCAAGCTCTCAACCAGCAGAAAGAACAGGATTCTGCTTGCGATGGCTGATGAGCTCAACCGGCAGCGGGATCTGATTAAACGCGAAAACACAAGAGACCTGAGTACCGCCGGCAAGGCGGGATTAAATGCCGCCATAACCGACCGCCTGACCCTTAGCGATGAGCGGATCGACAACATGATCAGCGGCATCCGCACAGTAGCTGAATTAAAAGATCCAATCGGCAAACGAATCTGGAAAAGGACCCGCCCAAATGGACTCATTATAGAGAAGAAGAGGGTTCCGCTCGGAGTTGTCTGCATCATATTTGAATCCCGCCCCAACGTTACAGCCGATGCGGCGGTACTCTGTCTTAAAACATCAAATGCGGTCATCCTGCGTGGTGGCAAAGAGGCCTTTAATTCCAACACCGCCATTGCCACAGCTCTCACCAGTGGTGGTATCGCAGCCGGAATGCCACAAGGTACAATCCAGCTGATCAACACCACCGACCGCGAAGCCGTGCGTGAGCTGGCTCAGATGGATGATCGCGTTGATGTTGTCATCCCGCGCGGTGGCGAGTCGCTGATCAGAGCGGTGGTCGCCAATGCAACCGTACCTGTCTTAAAACACTATAAGGGGGTCTGCCACCTCTATATTGACAAAGAGGCCGACCTTGAACAGGCAATCGCCATTACTGAAAATGCAAAATGCCAGCGTCCCGGGGTCTGCAACGCCGTTGAAACAATACTGGTTCACAAAGATGTCGCTTACCAATTTCTTCCCGCTCTTGCTGAGATGTCAAGAGCGCGCGGTGTTGAACTGCGTGCTTGCAAAGTCACCCGTTCAATCATCCCGGAATGCAAACCGGCCGTCGAAGCTGACTGGAAAGAGGAGTACCTCGATCTGATTCTAGCGGTGCGTATAGTCAGCAGAATCGGCGAGGCTATTGAACATATCAACAACTATGGATCGCACCACTCCGATGCAATCATCACAAAAAATGCAAGCAGTGCCAAAAGATTTTTAAAAGAGGTTGATTCATCCTCTGTTTATGTTAATGCATCCACCCGATTCACCGATGGTGCTATGTTCGGAATGGGAGCCGAAATGGGCATAAGCACCGACAAACTGCATGCTCGCGGCCCTATGGGGCTTGAAGAGCTGACAACTTACAAGTATACAATTAGAGGAACCGGACAAATTCGTTGATCCGAAAACGAAAACCGCATATTATGACAACACCAAACAAAAAAAATACCGCTGCAACCGATATAATCAAAATTATATCTCAGGCAAAAAGCGTTCTCATAACCGGCCACGTTCGTCCCGATGGCGACTCCGTGGGTTGCATGATCGCACTGGCCCATCTTCTTAACAAAGCTGAGATCAAGGCAGTCGCCACCGCTGTAAAAAAGGGGCTGGGAGGACCCCAGTTCCTGCGCGGAGTCAAACAGATGATCACACCCAAATCTGCCGCTCGTAAAAAATTTGATCTGTTTATAACCGTCGACTGCGGCTCGCTGGATCGAGTGCCCAAGGAGCTGCACAACATCCTGAAAAACACCACGGTCATCAATATAGATCACCACCGGACCAACACGCGCTTTGGTGATTACAACTTTGTTCACGGTGAATCCTCCTCAACCGGAGAGCTGATCTGGAAAATAAGCCGTAAAGCAGGCTGGCAGCAGGACAGCATTTCAGCCGAGGCTCTCTGGGTTGCCCTGATAACAGACACCGGACGCTTTGCCTATGACATGACATCCCCGTTAACAATGCGATGCGGAGCCGACCTGATCAGCTGCGGCGTACGAACCGCCTATATCAACGACCAGCTCTACTGTTCATTCTCACGCATAAACATGGAGCTCAAACGTCGCGCATTCAGATCTTTAAATGTTACAGAGCACAATGCCATCGCATCTGTAACCCTGACCGGACGTGACTTCGAAGAGACCGGCGGAACCAAGGCCGATGCCGAAGATATTATTGAGATCCCGCGTTCTCTGATTGGCAACAAGGTCGCTATCTTTTTCTACGGGAGCGAGGATAACGCAGAGACACGAATCAGCCTGCGAACCCGTGAACCGCTGGATGCTACAACCCTGATAGCCCGGTTTGAAGGCGGCGGCCATGCGCGTGCGGCAGGCTGCACCATAACTGAGCCTCTCAGCAAGGCCAAACGCATCATGAATCTCGCCATAAAAAAATGGATGGCGGAGCAGGAGTAAGACTTAGAGCATGAACAATGAAGCCCACACCTCTCGTCAGCAGTTGGAAGAACGCGTCACCTACTGCGAACACCTCGTCGATACCCTCAATGGAGTTGTTTCTGACCTTCAAAAGCGTGTTCTTTCGCTGGAACTCCAAAACAGCAAACTCCTAAATGAAATCCGACAACAGCAGGATGCGTCCCGTGTCCTGGGTGGGGCTGACGTGAAACCTCCCCACTATTAAAAAACACTAATATTAAAATTTTCTAATAAACACCGGAAAAATCAAAATCTGATGTATGCTTAAGCTGTTTTTAAAACTTCGTGTTTGTGCACAAGGGCAATATATGGGGAACAGCGAATGGCCAAAATTAATTTATCTATTGTTATACCGGCATATAATGAAGAACAGCGTCTGCCGGCTACCCTGCGACAGCTAGAACTGCTTCAGCAACATAAGTTGAGATTCTGGGACAGATTACAAGTTGTCATTGTATGCGATGGGTGTAAAGACGGGACCGAGAAAGTTGCAAGAAGCTGGTCGCCTGCAAAAATTGACACGAAAGTTATCTCTTACAAGGTTAACAAAGGAAAGGGCGGAGCTTTACAGGCAGGCATGGCGCATACTTATGGTGAGATTGCGGGCTTCATTGATGCAGACGGTTCAACAAACCCCAGCGAACTGCCACGGCTGGCTCAAAGCATACTGCTCAACAAATCTGATATTGTCATTGGTTCCCGTCGTACAGCTGGTTCCATACTGCCTCACAAACAGCCTTGGTGGCGCAATTGCCTGGGCTCGATATTTGCTAAAGCAGCCACTACAATTCTTCAGGTTTCAGTTAAAGACTCTCAGTGCGGATGTAAACTTTTCGATGGAAAAACTGCCCGCTGCCTCTATTCAAATTGTACCAACCCCGGCTTTGCAACTGACCTTGAAATTTTGCACATGGCATTCCAGTTCGCCTACCGGGTCCATGAACAGGGAATAATCTGGCAGCATATGGAAGGAAGCACCGTGTCGCCCCTAAAGGATGGCCTGAAAATGTTGCAGGCTGTCGTCAAAATGCGTTTTGCCCCCCCGACAGTTCTCCACCCTATAAAACTTCATATATACAACAAACAATTATGACAAAAAAACACATACTGATGATTGCCGCGCTGCTCATGCTGATGCGTTTAATAACCGCATCTGTTCTGCCACTGACCGACCCGACAGAGGGTCGCTATGCCGTGGTTGCACAGCAGATGGTTGAGAGCAACAATTGGATTACACCTTCGGTCTGGATTAAGGGAGAGTTAATCCCGTTTCTGGGCAAACCCCCGCTTCATTTCTGGCTCAGTGCGCTTAGCGTCAAAGCATTCGGCCTAAATGAATTTGCATTGCGACTGCCGGCCTTTTTAAGCGGTCTGCTGCTGCTATTCTTCGTTTACCTGACTGTTAAAACAGTCAATGGCCGTTTGACAGCAGTGACCGGAGTTGCCATAACAGCAAGCAGTGTCATTTTCTGGGGCGTATGTGGAGCCGTTGCAACGGATATGACCTTCAGTGCCATGGTCGGAATTTCAACCTTGAATTATATCCTGTTTGCACATGAACAGAACCTGAAGAGAAAGAAATTATACAGTCTCGCTGTTTTCATATTCCTTGGACTTGCCTTTATGTCTAAAGGCCCGGTCAGCTTAATAATGTTTGGAGGTCCGGTATTACTCTGGACAATCTATACCAAAAGCTGGCGAGGCCTGCGTGATCACAGCTGGATTTGCGGAACTCTGATATTTTTATTAATAACCGTTCCATGGTTCGTTGCCTGCGAAAAAGCCAACCCCGGCTTCTTCAAGTATTTCTTTATTAATGAAAATTTTCTGCGCTTTATAACACCTGATTACGGAGACCGCTATGGTAGCGGACATCAATATATCCGCGGTGCCGCAATTGTTATGATGCTGATTGGATGCCTGCCATGGTCCCCAATTGCTGTTTTCAGTTTAAGAAAGGAAAAACTATCCACTCTCAAAGCGAAGCTGAACGAACCGGCCTTTGGAATTGCCTTTGCTGGAATTCTCTTTATAACGCTGTTCTGGTGTCTGGCACGACAGCTTCTTGTGACCTATCTCCTGCCTGTTGTTCCCTTGCTGGCCGTGGTATTAGCTCCGTCAATCAGCCCCAAACTGCTGAAATATACGTTGTTAACCTGGATTGGACTTATCACAATAACAAGTATCGGCGCCTTTATAATCCTGACCGGTCCCGACACACTGAAGGGTACTCTGAAAACCGTGCAATCAGATGAAACAGCCGCAAAGCGTAAAACAAAACTTGTTTTCTTTAGGTCAACGCCCTACTCTGCATATATTTATGGAGGTAAGGCAATCGAACCGACCCCAAATGAGAGCATTGACGAAACCTTTGACCGCTGTGCAAATATGGATTGTGATCTCTTGCTGATATTTAAAACAAAACGTTTTAACAAACTAACCCTTCTTCAAAAAAATAATTTATTAATTGCATATGAGCACAAACCTTGGGTTTTTGCTAGAATTATAAGAGAAGCAGAGGATGCACAGGTATCTCTATGAAAATATTGATTGTTGAAGACTCATCCCGGCTGGCTAAGCTTTTTAAACAGGGATTAATTGAGGAGGGTTACTATACCGCGATTGCCAAGGATGGCAAGGTCGGTCTGGAAATGGCTTCAAGTGGTGAATTTGATTTAATATTGCTCGACATAAACATGCCGAAAATGAATGGCTATGAACTCATAACAGAACTCAGAAAAGAAAGAAGCGATATACCGGTAATTATTATAACTGCACGCGAGAGTGTTGAAGACCGCATTAACGGACTTGACTGTGGAGCCGATGACTATATGGTCAAACCGATTGCCTTCGAAGAACTGCTTGCCCGGATCAGGGCTGTCGGGCGGCGCTTACAGGCGCAAGGAAAGAACGAAATGGTCTACATGGACATCAGGCTCAATATATCCGAGGGCCGCGCCTGGCGTGCTGAGCAGCGCCTGACTTTATCACCCAAGGAATTCAACCTGCTGCGGGTTTTCATGCAGAATCCTGAGCAAATATTAAGCCGTGAAAAACTCGAAAAACTTGCCTGGGATTCGGAGTATGACGGGCTTTCCAACCGTTTAGATGTTTATATCAACTACCTGCGCACCAAACTTGAAAAACAATCCCGCAAAAGAGTAATTCAAACTATCCGGTATCGCGGTTACTACTTTGGCGAAGAAACAATCGAGTGTCAGTAATGTCCCTTGCAAAACGTATAACAATTCTCGTTCTTCTAGTCGTAACTGCCGGAGTAACCGGCATGAGCATAGCACTGTATCACTTCTATGTCTCTGCCAAGACTCATGCTGTTGGTGGCAGGAACCGTGCCCGGCTGGCCTGGCTTGCAGCATCAATAGAGATGGTTGAACAGGATGACTGCTCCACTCTGGAGTTTGAGGCTATCAGCGAACCTTCAGACATTGCTGAATACTGGTCTATTCAAACTAAGGACGGACGTATCCTGTGGTCATCTCAAAAGAGCTGTCCAACCAACAATGTCATAAAGGAAACCCATATAAGCGAGTTCGGCCATAGTAACAGCGTCCACATAACAGGCCGGGATCTTGTTGCGAATAAGGCAAGTCGGCAAACTGGCGCAAACGGACGGGAACACAGGGAGTTTTCCACCAGCCCGGATAACCAAAGCTCCACCAATACAAAAGCCAATGAAATTGAGTACGACTTTTATAAAACTCCCGCATACATACAACTTATTATGAAAAGCTCTACCTCTGATGCAGCCCTGGTCAAGGAGAGCAAGATGTTTGCCAGTTTTTTATTTATATTCACGCCAACATTTGTAGCTTTAATAGGAATCCTTGTGGTCTTTTCCGTCAGATGGTCACTGAAACCACTTGAAAAGATTGCTGAAGACGCTTCCAACATAGACCCGGATAAGCTTTCCTCCCGAATTGACGTTGCGGGAAACTCAGCCGAATGTGCCCGGTTGCAAAGATCCATTAACGCCATGATCGACCGTCTTGTCGACAGTATAAAACGGGAACGCAGTTTTGCCAGATCTGCGGCGCATGACCTACGCACACCATTGGCGCACCTTCGAGCTGGAATTGAGGTTAACCTCCGCCATGACAGAAACCCCGACACATATAAAGCCCTGCTCAACGACATGCTGGACGACATCATGTTACTGGAAAAGATGGTTAGCGGATTGCTACAGCTTGCTCAATCAAACCAGCCGCAACTTCAGAACTGCAGTATAAGTGCATCATTAAACGTCATTATCGACAAAATTATCCCTGAAAATGCAACTATCAACGAGATTCATGATATCTACTCTGTAATCGGTGAGGAATCTTTATTAAAAGCGGCCATCTTAAATGTTTTTCAAAATGCTAAGCGCTACGCACCAGGCTCACCGATTAATGTTGTTCTGAGTGAGAAACTTGATCTCATCGAACTTATTATTGCCGATCATGGCCAAGGCATTCCAGTCGACCAACAGGAAAACGTATTTGACCCGCTGGTAAAGCTCGATCAGGCACGTACAGTGACAAAAGATCAAGGTTATGGACTGGGACTCGCCGTCGCCAGAAATACAGTTCGCGCATTCGGCGGAAATCTGATTTGCACCAACCGCAGTGACAACAAACCCGGCGCTCAATTTATATTTACCTTCAAAAAGGCTTGAAAATAAGGGCTTTCACAGAATCTGTGGGTGGATCAAAGCTTCAGCTTAAAGTTGTAACTTCCTGACTCCAACCGTAATTTCAGATTGTCCTTGGATGTGTCGATTTTGACCACACCACCCGCTTTTTCCAGCGGTTGTCCACCCTCGGTTATCGCAGTCACCGCAGGAAGATGAAGCACAGCCGAGCTGTTCACAGGAACACGCAGTTCCATTGTGACAGAGCTGCCTTCACGCTTCCAGTTGCAGATGATCAATCCGCGTACCGAACGATGGGTGCATTTCACCCAATCCAGATCTTTGACAAACTGGGGGTGAAAATGGAAACGGTCAAAGCCGACTGCATCCACATCCGGCTCAATCCCACCCAGCCAGTTATAGAACCACTGACTGACCGATCCGAACATCGGATGGTTGTGGCTGAAGGTGTTATCGCTGAACTTCCAGTGCTCCCAGAGAGTGGTTGCCCCGTTATCAAGCATATAACCCCAGCCGGGGAAGTCGCGTTTATTCACCATCGTGTTAACCACATCAATGCGACCTTCACGGCTCAGAAGATCCAGCATATAACGAGTACCGAAAATACCCGTTGTGAGATGACCGCTGTTTTTATCAGATATATCCTGAATGAGGTGAGCCAATGCCTTCGGGCGTTCCTGCTCCGAAAGCATATCGAGATAGAGAGCAAAAACCTGCGCACCCTGAATCCCGGAAGCCGCCACTCCGGTTTCGGTATCAACAAATTTATTTCCATAGGCCTTTTTGATATCTTCCGCAAGTTTGCTGTACTCCGCAGCCTCCTTGTTTTTACCTAAGATACGCGCCAAGCGTGCCTGCATACGGGCCGACTCACAATATAGCGGTGTGACCATAGGAGGTGCTTTTTCTTTTTGCAGAGCTTCATGATCGTGCAGTCCTTTACTGACGATGTTCTCTTTATTTTTGGCCCGCACCAACTCAAGCCAACGTTTACTGACTTCATATTGCTCTTCAACAATCCGTTTATCTCCATAGTAGCGATATAGCTGAGTCTGCAGATGCGGGTGCGCCATGGCCCAGCCAACTCCACAATACAGCATTCCCACCGAAGGCGCGGTATCGGTCAGCATGCCATTCGGCAGGGCGCTGTCATGCCAGTCGCGGGTGGACTTGGCATAAAACCCGGCCATATTGTAATTCATAATAAAGGCATCGGAGGTGGACACCAGATCACCACCATACCCGAAACGTTCACGATGCGGGCAATCGGACTGCACCCCGAATAAATTGCTGAGGAAGGTCCATTGACACATCTTCTGGATGCGGTTGAAAAGCTGATTGGAGCAGGAGAAAGATCCGACCAGCTCGACATCGGAGTTCATCCGCAGACCCTCAATGGAGTTCAGAGCGGGACGGAACGGAACTCCAGTCATCTCAATATAACGAAATGCATGAAAGGTGAATTGCGGGGTGTAGCTCTCAGAAGTTCCGCCACGGGCAATATAGCTATCGCTCTGCCACGCAATCAAAGGTGCTCCGGCAACCGCCGGACGCTTTGAGCGGCCTTTGATCTGGCCACACACACTGGTCATAGGGTTCAGTGTGCCATCTTTATTCAGCAACTCACCATAGCGCATTGTAATCTGTGTGCCTGCGGGGAGATTGAAATTGAAACGCGCCCAACCGCTGAAGTTCTGCCCCATATCGACGATATAAACCCCTTTGGCCGGTTCAGTTACTGCAACCGGTCGAAATGTTTTCGTAATCTTAATCGCCGGCAAAGGCAGTGCCTGAAAATTTCCTTTGGGAGCGGGAGCCGTATGAGCAATCTTCCAAGCTATATCATCCATACCCGGTTTATCCCAATCAGGAATTATTTTACGGGCATCAAATTTCTCGCCAAGATAGATATTGTTGCGCAGAATAGGACCATCAGTTAATTTCCAGCTTTTATCGCTAATAATCGACTGACTGGTGCCATCGGCATATGCGACCTTGAGCCAGGCGATAAACTGTGGCCGACCGACCTGCAGTCGCTCACGTAAATTCACATGTCCCCACAGGCGTAGCGGCAGTGGATTATACCAGCCGTTACCAAGCGTGACCCCCAAACAGTTGGATTTCTCTGCAAGTTTATCTGTCACATCATAAACGCTATAGAAAACACGTTTGCCTGGTATTGTCCAAATCGAATCCAGCACCTGGTCACCGATGTGCTCTCCATTCAGGCTTGCACGATAATACCCAAGCGCGCTGATATAAAGTCGCGCACTTTTAACAGAACCACTGAGTTTGAACGGCTTGCGGAATAGAGGTGCCGGATCATCAATAAAACAATCCTCTTCCTTTTCAGGCAGTATTTTTCCGTCGCTGATCCACTCTCCCTGCCAATCACCAGCCTTAAGCAAGCCCATCTCCCAGGAAGTTGCTGCCGACCAACCGGTGTCCCGGCCATCTTTATCCCAGATCTTGACCTTCCAGAAACAGCGTTGGCCGGAACGCAGTTTCCGGCCAGCATAAACGACGCTCAAACTTCTAGCCGATACCACCTTGCCACTATCCCAAAGATCGCCGTTTCCATCCTGCAGAGCCTTCATAGAACCAGCGACCAGAATGCGGTAGGCAATCTGTTTTTGTCCACGGATCTCAGAGTTCAGTATCCAGCTCAAACGCGGTGCCGGATGATCAATACCCAGTGGCTGATCGCGGTATTCACAGCGCAGGTCGGCAACCTGCAGTAATTTTAAATTCGTAACCTCAGCGCAGAGTGATCCGGTCGACAACACTGCCGCACACAATCCGCCCATTAATATAAATAATTTTTCACGCATTCATAATCTCCATTTCATTTACTGTTTAAATTATTTTTTAACAACCGCTTCGCTCAAGGCAAGCAAGAGAAGCAAGTTGTTTGCACTGTACTAGCGCGGCATAGCACGCAACTCAGAAACATCCGCATCCTTGACGCCTTCCAATTCGACAATCAGCTTCCTGACCGTTTCCAAATGGGGGGCCAGCATCTTGGCCTCGCGGTGTTTCACTAAATCCTGCTCCAGCTTGCGCAGTGCGGGCAGCTCGGTTTTTGCGGCAGCTCCATAAAGCTTAAGCGCTTTCAGACAACGTCCGATGCGGCCTTTCTTACCCCAGCGCTCAACATCCATCAGCGGAACGCAGAGCGGAAGGCCCTCACGAATGTGATATTTGGCCAGCAACTCAAGCCCACCGCAACGGATACCATCGGCAAACATAACCCCGCTGGGAGCAGGCTCAACAATCGCCTTATATATTGCAGGCAGCAACGGAGCAATCTGATCATACTCCAATTTCGTAAAGATGGAGGTCACCGAGCTGCGAACCTGCCCATTCTGATTTCGCAATATCGCCTCAACTGCTGGGTAAAGCTGATCCAGCTTGATGCTATCAAATGAATCAATTGCAATTCTTGCACTGCCCCGGCCAGCTCCGAAGAGCGAGAACGCCAGATAGCGCTGCACCTGCTCGCGCGGGTCATTAGGAGCACCGGCGGAGGCCAGCTTTAACAGCTCTGGCAGGACAGAGGCATCACCTATGCGGGCAAGCACCCGGGCCGCAAGAATGCGCACCCATAAATCATCATCCGTAAGACATTTGTGTAAAGCTGGCATAGCCGGCGCGGCAGCGACACCCTGAGCCTCAAGAGCAACACACCCCCCATAGCGGCTGTAGCGATCAGCGGAGTCAACCATCTTTATCAACTCTGGAATCAAAGCAAGCTTACGTTTGGCAAGCTCCCTGGCGGCTCGCTGGCGGACAATCGGAGACCAGCTTGAGAGGTCGGCCAGCAGTTGCTCAGGTGAATGCTGACTCTGGGCAATGGTTCTGGTAAATGGATCATAGCCGCGACCATCAGCAATGGTTGTTGCAACTGCACCAGCGTCAAGCGGCGGTGCTGAAGAGGCCACTTTCCCGCTAATGAAAAGTTTTTTGAGGGGCATCGCATAGGCCAGCAAGTAAGCTCCACTGCAATCCCAGTTTCGATAAGTCTCACGCTTCTGACCGGGTTCACCTTGATAGCCATAGCTGCCGTCCGCACATCGGGCAAGATCCAAATACCAGCCAAACTCTTTGATCCAGGCTCCGGTAGCACGCGGTCCCGAGCGGGAAACTCCGGGCATGGCCCACAAAAGATTGTGGAAGTTGCCGGTGTGTCCGGTGTCGCGTTCACCGTTGTGAGATGCCAGACTCATACGCGAGAAGAATGCTGTACCGCGGGAATCACCAAGAAGATCAAACATGACTGTAGCCGATCCGCATTTGCCGTTATCCTCATGTGTATTGAGCCATGGGTCATGGTCGCCGTAGGGAACCGCACCTTTATCAATATAAAATTCCAGAAAGCGTTGACTGAGTTTTATAGCGCGGTCGAGGTCGGCATCTTCAACTCCAGCCTTACGGGCCAGAAGCATTGCCACCGTACAACTCAATCCCGGCTGGTTCATACTGCCGTAGCCATAAAGGCATCCATCAGGGCTGGCAAAGCTGTGACCCCATGATCCAACCGAGCTCTGTCCACGCGCAATGGCAAGACTGAGACGTTCAAGCCCGGGCATGACCGAACGATCACCGCTGGCGGCGGCATATTCAGCCAGAAAAATAGTTGCATAGCCGTAGTGCCAAGCTCGGAAAGCCTTTCGACCGCTGATCTTAAAAGCCGCCGCCCAATCGGCCTCCTGTTTGACAAGCGGCATATATTCAGCGTTACCACTTGCCAGCAGGGCCAGGGCATTGAGAGAACGGACAGTCGGACCATCTCTGGATGTCCCCGCTTTGATACGTTTAGCGATAAACTCGCACCCCTGCTCCAAAATCCGAGCAGACTTTGGACAGTCATAGGGGGCAGTCGCACTGTAACCACCCAGCATCGGCAGTTTCAGCACAACCGACTCTTTTTTACCGTCTCGCCAGCGAAGAAGCTCCAGCTTTCCGTTGCCGGCCTCGGCCTCAGTCAGCGCCTTGCCGAATGAAACCCGGGCATCACTACTGAAAAGCGAACCGCCTATACCTAGAATCACATCGCCAGCTTTCAGAAGCTTGGCGGATGGTGTTCCGGGGGCAACCTGTGTTATATAGACCTGACGTGAATTCATTGTGGAATGTTTGTGGCCGTGTATCCAACCTTTGGCTCCCGTGGCACCCAGATTAAGAGTTTGCGATACTTCCAGCTGGGGTGGAGGTGCCTTGGTAACATCCGGTGGCGTGGCAGTCGAATCCAGCCGAGAACCAGCATGGATCTGTGACAAAGGGATAAGCAGTGTCAATAAGGGAATGAATATGCGCATAATAATTTACCTTTCGTGTTATTTTTTTGAAATCTATTGGATATCTCCAGGCTTCCCGACTGTGAGAATCCGGTGTTAGAGATAATCAATTAAGGTTGCAATCCGGCAAGTCGCTGAATCTGCAACAGCCCAGCCGGCGGCACCTTCCATACGCTGGCACCAGCCGTGATGATTTGCATCTCGTTACTCACAATATTGCCCTGGGTATCGTAGATGAAAACCCGGGCCTTGCCGTAATTGTCGCTGAAGCGTACCACAACATCTCCGCCACCCGGCATGCCGTTAATCACATCGATCTGAGATGGCGGTTTGACACCAGGGGCCACCACCATATTCTGATAGATTGCCGCAATGAATTTAGCTGAAGTGCGTCCAACTACCATCGGATAGTTTTGAGCCGGTGAAACAGGCTGAAACTCACCGTCAAGAAGAACCGCGCGGTTCTTCTTCCAGTAGTTCATCCAGAAGCCGATCATCCGGCAATGGGCCTCTGAGACCTCCGGGAGCCGCACGGATATCTGCGGCACACTGAAAATAATGTTGAGTATCTGCAGAGCGGCGCTCTCCACAGGTTCGTCCGGGTGCCACATAATCATATCGCTGTGTACCGCGGTGTTATCGACAATCAAACGTAGATCAACAATGTGCTTGCGGTTGACCGGTGCGCAGTTGGGACAGTCCACCGCCCGCAGCATGTTGCCATACTTGCGCATCAGGGGTCCGTTATATGGTTGCCTGAACTCAATTGCTATATCCGGTTTAATTGCTCGCAAGCGCGTCATGACATCGGTCATCAGCCGGTCGACAGCCTGATCGACCGAAGCGTAGTCGCGTCCATCTTCAGCAGTCAGAACAGTTTTTGCCTTAGGTGAAAACATCGCTATGAAATCGAGCTTGAGTCCATCGAGTCCCCAGTCGCGTACTGCGCTTTCATAGACCCCAATCAGATAGTCACGCACTTCGGGATAGCGCGGATCAAGAATGTAGGCACCAAAACCGGAGCTGAATGCCAGAGTCTTCCCTTTAAACTGCTTAATGACCTTGGATTTCTCTCCCGCCATCGGCACCGAGTACCAAAGAAAAAACTTCTGGTTTAATGCATGCACCCGATCAACAAAGCCCTTCATATCCGGTATGCGCTCCGGCTTCCAATCGCCGGTATAAGCATAACCGCGGTTACCATCGAGGGTCTGCCAGCCGTCATCCACGATGATGCCCTCCAGACCAAGTTTGCCTCCAATGCGACACTCCTCCATCAGAATGTCGGGATCAATCCCCTGATGATAGCTGTACCAAGTTGAATAAACGGGGACACGTGCCGCCTCAGGCACCGGAGCTGGAGTATAGTTATCCTGTGCAGCCCACCACTTTACCGTGTCGCGCAGGACAGTATAATATGGGGCAGGACGGGTATCAAAACGCAGTGAAATCTGGTATTTTTTCAGAACCGGATGCTTCTCTTTAAAGAGATGTACCGTCATATGCAGACAGCAGTCCTCCTCTTTGATGGCTCCGCGTATCATAATCGGACGCAGAGCATCGGATAGGGCCACAGTGAAACGGTTGTTATCACTCTGACTGATGTACATCAGCAAAGGTGCCCGCTGCACAGCCCGAGAGCTGATCCGGGTTCGCTCATGATCCAGCTTGGCCTTGCCATAATCCGAAACCCATGCTCCGGCTACATCAACTGCCGGAATATTCCACTTTATATCAAATGCCGGTGGAACCGCCGCCTGCGGTGACTCAATTGTAAGGGTTGCCTGCATCAGATTTTCTTCAACCTGCTCCACCTTCCAAGATGGTTTGAACGACCCAAGCTCACCCTCAATCCGTAAATCATCACCCTTAATCCGCAGAGAAGGCACTTCAGCCGCGCTACCCTGAGACACAAGTGAAAATATTATTGCGAAACCAAGCAGAATTGGTAAAAATTTAAAATCCATAAACCTGCCGCCTATGTGTTTCATTATTTTGCTCTCCATAATAATAATTTGCCCCCGTTCAGCCATAACACAATGACTCTGTAAATTGACATCATACCAAAATCATGCACTCAATGTACACAAGATCAATAAACAACTTAGAGAAGCTTATCCAACTGCTAACCGTAGTCAGGTGCGCTCACAACATTTGAG
>Ga0307990_1000481_pt1 | contig 35505 bp, 33 predicted proteins | sample EllFjometagen129_FD_203168 | JGI IMG/M metagenome (GOLD analysis project Ga0307990, IMG submission 203168) | Marine microbial communities from Ellis Fjord, Antarctic Ocean - #129 | ecosystem: Environmental > Aquatic > Marine > Unclassified | place: Southern Ocean | collected 2014-10-08
ATGGGTATTCCGCTTCCCTTCTTCGTAGTCTCCGCTGATGGGTGTCGGAATCCTGCGGATCCAGCGGGAAGGCATCATCTCCGTCCTGAATGGTGTCATTATCGGTGTCGGGATTCTGCGGATCGGTCCCTGCGTTATATTCTTCGAGGTTGGTCAATCCATCCGCATCCGCATCGTCTCCGGCGTCATTCGTTTGCGGATCGACTCCATAAAGCGTGTATGGAGACACCACTTCTAGGGTCAAATTACTTTGTCCAATTACTCTGCTATAGAAGAATCCATCCAGAACTCCTGCGGTCAGATTGGAAGCGATCAACCCAGTACTAGAGTCAACCCATTTCCCTTTTTTCTCGGGTACTAAAAGTTTTCCGGCGGTCCCGTCATGAACGAAGTATCTATCGTATTTCGACCCAATAGGATCCCAGAATCGAAGACTATCAGCGATTCCCGCGAATGCGCCCGCTTTTACTCCTAGATTGGTCCAATTAACGCCGCCTTCATTCGGTTTGAATTCGCTAGAGAAAGGATAAGCAACCATATTGAAGCCTTCCAACAACTCTAGCATACCGGTGGCGGGATCTACGATGGTTCCGCTAACTAGTACTTCAACGTCATTTGTACCTGCTCGGACAAAGAAAAAGGCCCTGCCCGGTGCAACCGCGTTGGAGGCGATCAAACCGGTACTAGAGTCAACCCATTTCCCTTTTTTCTCGGGTACTAAAAGTTTTCCGGCGGTCCCGTCATGAAGGAAGTATGCATCATATTTCGACTCAATAGGATCCCAGAATTGAATGCTGTCAGCAAGTCCTGCGTTGCTTCCTTGATTCAGAGCAGATGGATCAAAGATATCCTGAATATTAACCGCACTGAGATCTTCCTGAACGAAGGGCATTCGCACCAGCGAGAAACCCGGCAGAAGCCGCTGCCGAGCGTATCCGACATGACTCCTCGAATAGACCTCTTGGTCATTTACTTTGATGCGATAGCCACAGAACTTGTTGGTCGCAGGAGCCGTGATGGTAACTTCTTCGTTTGTTGTTGCCAGATTTGTAGCCCCGGCTAATTCACTCCATGAACCTGAAACCAAATTTGTTGTGGTTTCCACGTCATAACTTTGCCCCGGCTTGGCCGTCCATGTAACATTGACTCCAGAATTGGTTCCATTTCTGGAAATGTCCACCATTTTCAGAACATCCTCAGGATTGGTTGGATCTGTTCCCGCAACAAGCTCCTTATAATTAGAGTGGCGGTCATTGTCTGCGTCCGCATCATTAGGCAATGGGTTCAACCCGTTGTCGACCTCCCATCCATCCGGCATTCCGTCATCATCGCTATCGGAATCTTGCGGGTCTGTGCCGGTTTCGTATTCCTGCAGGTTGGTCAGCGAATCACCATCCGGATCAAGCGCGGCGTCATTCGTTTGCGGATCGAGCCCATTATCGACCTCCCATCCATCCGGCATTCCGTCAGTATCTGTATCGATCGCCAGCGCTACAGCCGCCAACAACCCAAAAACGACAAGCCCGACTCTAAATATGCTCGTTGATTTCTTCATTTTTATGGCCTTTTTTTTGTTTCTTACTTCTGTTTTCCAAAATAAATTCGAGGTAAAAATAAATGACAAGAAAACGCGGACTTTAGCGGGGCGCTTTATCCACCGCAAGAGAAACTTTGTAAAATATTTCGACCTAAGATTCCTGATTTGAGTTAAGAAATTTATTTCAAAAACAGTTGTTCTGACCTTGGGGAAATAGTGCGGAAAACTATGACGAAGGGAATGACGTGCCAACCGAAGCTTTTCTGTGCCCGCCGTAGCTTTAGCAAAGGCGGGGCGAAGGGAATGGCGTACCAGCCGAAGCCTTGGCGAAGGTTGGAGCGGGTGAAGGGGATCGAACCCTCACAACCAGCTTGGAAGGCTGGGGCTCTACCATTGAGCTACACCCGCGCTGTGGTTGTGAAACACAACCAGTCCCGCTTTCAGCGGGATAAACTTGGAAGCCTGCCACGCCATTGGCGTGGGCTGGGACTAACCCATTGAGCTACACCCGCGTGAAGAGTCGGGAAAACTACTAAACCCCCGCTAATAATCAAGCCCTTATGCGCCAATATCGGTTAAAAATCGCGCCGCCGTGCGGTCAACGCCCACACCTACAGTTTTTGTAGCCGCGTCCGGCGGGCGCGAATGATCCTGAGCAGGCTAGAGAATCGTAATGACGACGTCATCGTCAAAGGTGACTTTGGGAGCTTTCTGTTCGATCTGCTGGAAGGTGGGCAGGATGCGGTAGTAGACTTGCAGGGCAAGCGTGCACAGGCTGGTGGAATAGAGCGTCTCTTCGCCCTCGGCCTGTCCCGGCCCGCGCCACCAGCCTTCCGGATTCTGCCGGCCGATCAACATCGGCGCGAAATCGGCGTTCCAGGTTTTCCAGCGCGAGCCGCCGCGCTGAAAAACCGCCTGCGTGTTGTAGTACCACTCGTAGGTGGCGGGCAGGCTCTTATTGATCGGGTTGGCCCAGGCGTTGTCCCATTCGGTGACGCCAAAATCGTTCATATAGCGCAGGCCGGCCAGCACCATGGGATCGTTCTGCAGGCCGAGCAGCTGGAGGCTGAGCACCATCGCGCCGCTCATGATCGGCCCGCCGCCGCTCCAGGTTTTGATCGGCGGTCCTTTGCGGTAGTACCAGACGCCCTCCCCTTTATAGAGGTAGGCGACTCCGTCCACCGCCTTCTTCATGGCCACGTCTAGGCCATCCATGCGGATGCCCGCAGCAGCGGCCGCTTTAAAAGCCTGGATCTGCCAGCTGGTGGCGGACGAGTCGGAAATGTTCTGCACGTACCAGTTGCCCCACGCGCCGCTTTCAAGCTGGCCGTCGATGATCACCTGCAGTCCGCGCTCCACCGGTTTTTTCAGCGCGGGCGCGCGGGTCAACGCGTAGGCCTCCGCCAACGCGTAGGTGGCCTGTGCGTGGGCGTAGACGCCGAGATCCTCGCCGCCCTTCTCCGGCTGTTTTTCTGCCATCGGAACGAACAGACCAGTTTCAGGGTCCTGCTGAGAGCGCAGATATTCAATCGCCCGCTGAACGGTTGCGCCGAACTCAACCGACTGCGGGGTTTCGCCGTGCGCTAGGAACGCCAGCAGACAGAGCGATGTCAGGCGAGTCGCGCGCTGTTCGTTTTTGAGTGAGGCAGTCCATTTGCGGTCGTGCCACGTTTTGTTGTAGCGCGAAACCGTGCCCCAATATCCCACCTCGTTCTGCTGCGCGGCAATCCATTTCAGTCCGCGGACGACGGCGGCCTCGACCTGTTCGCCGTAGCCGCCGGCAAAGCGGTTCAGTCGGTCGGAACGCGCGGCATCCGTACGGCCTGCAAACAGCCCTTTCATCACCAGCGGCGAGTCGGCTGTGCTGACAGCCAGCCCGGCCAGATCGATTGAATCGGTTGAAAAATCATCCGGCGGCGCATCGGGCAGCGCCTCCGGCTCATCCGTAACTAAAAGATTTTCATCCGGCGGCAGCTCGTCGAGCTTCTGAAGCTCCTGTTCGAGCTCTGGACTCTCCTCCGCCTCGACCACCTGCACTTCCACCTCGCGCCCAGTTTCCAAGGTTTGGAAAACCACCACGTTCACCAACACCACAATGATGATTGCGTGAATCGCAATCGATACCGCCGGGCCGCCAAAGTGGTCTATAATTTTTCTGATAGGTTTCATCTTAAAGTAGGACCGGCTTCCAGCCTGTCTATCTTCGCAAAGCTCTTTCCCTGCAGACAGGCTGGAAGCCTGTCCCACTTTCCATATACTCCAAAAATCCAATCCTCCATCATTCCAATCTTCCTCATTCGGCACTAACGACTGAAAGCTTGTTCAGGCCAGCACCGGCACAAATATCGAGCACATCAATCAGACGGGCGTGTTCGGATCTACCCGCACAGGTGATCAGCACGGTTTGCGAAGTGCTGAAACTGGCCAGCCGATTCAAAATACGAGTCAGCTCCTCTTCGGAAACGGCCCGGCCGTTCAAACTGTAGCCATCGACGTAGATGCTCACCCGGATCATCTTCGGCGGTGTGCGCTGTTCGGTCTGCGACGCATCCGGTGCGGGCCGCGAAATATCGAGATGCGCCAGCACATCCGGCGTCGTAAACGTCACCAGAAAATAGATCAACAGCTGGAAAACGACGTCGATCATCGGCGTCATCGAAACTTCGCTGTCGGGCTCCGCCCGAAATTTATTTCGTCTTCGTCTCATAAATTAGTCCAAGGTTTAAAAGTCAGATATCGAAGGTCATTTTCGGAGATATCCTTCTAGTGCGCTGTTTACGTTTTCTTCTCATTGGATTATTTTTTGACAGGATTACAGGATCGACAGGATTTTTAGTTTAATTAAATCAGCGTTCTCACTTTTCGTTTCACTTCCACTTTCTCCGGTCCGAAGTTTAAAATCAGGCCCACTTCTTTGCGGGTAGCTGTTAAATAGTTCACGAGTTGAACTTCGTGAGCTTGGACAACACGGCGAACAGATTTCAGTTCCAGAATAATGGTGTCTTCAACAATCACGTCGGCAAAAAACTCTCCAACCAGTTCATCATCATAAAACACACTGATCGGGCTTTGAGCTTCCACCTTCAGTCCGGTTTTCTTCAACTCAATCAGTAGGCACTTTTCATACACGGATTCCAGAAACCCAAACCCCATTTGGTTGTACACAGCATAAGCGCATCCAATAATTTTCTCTGGTAGGGCCTCGTGTTTCATGCCGTTCACCTTCCTTAGGTTATGATGTCTTTTTGATGTGCCGAATATTCATCCTGTCGATCCTGTCTAAAAAAACCTTCCAATTTGCGTTTTCTTTTCATGGATATTTTTCCCGCGAATGAACACGAATCCGAAAAGGATCCATTCGTGAATATTCGTGTGATTCGTGGGCAGTTCTTCATGTTTCATGTTTTTTTGATGTCTTGGATATTCATCCTGTCGATCCTGTAATCCTGTCTAAACCCCTCTTCCCATTTGCGTTTTCTTCTCACGCTTTATCCTTCGTCGCTACAAAACTGATTTTATGGAGGCCGGCGGAGGTACAGGCATCGAGCACGCGTTTAACATATGCGTGTTCCGCGCCGCCATCGGCGCGGATACGGATTGGAATAGAGGGGCCGAACCTGCCGTAATCGGCCACCGTTTTGGTGAGCACCTTGCGCAACTTGGCTTCGGAAAGCGGTGTGCGAGCAATAAAGATGTGACCTCGGTCATCGACTTCAATTGTGATCGTGCGCGGGTCTTTCGCCTCGGTCACCATCGGCCCATGCGGCGAATCGGGCAGCAGAATAAACTCGCTGATCGCCTCTTGTTCGAGCTGAACGGTGCAGACGAAAAAGATGATCATTTGGAACACAACGTCGATCATCGGCGTCATGTTCACGTGATCAGATGGTTGTTTAAAACGCGCCACGATTTATCTCCTCGCCTTTTTCATGAGCTCCATGGTGAGCGCCTCCATGTTGAGAATGATTTTCGCGGCGCGGTTGCGGAAGAAGGAGTAGAACCCGAGCGCGGGCACCGCGATAACCAGTCCGGCAGCCGTTGTGTAGAGCGCCTGCGAGATATTGGTGGCGAGCATCGCGTTTTTGGCCGCACCCGCCTCGGTGCCGAGCGTGGCAAAGGCCATAATCATCCCCTGCACGGTTCCGAGCAGACCGAGCATCGGCGACAGATTACCGACCACGTTCAGATAGTTAACCCGCTGCATCAGCTTTTCACTCTCGAGCTCGGCGGCAATGGCAACTGCATCCTCCGCCCCGTCGTCCTTGTTGCTGAACCCTGCCGAAAGAATGTTCGACAACGCTCCCGGCTCGTCCTCGCACAACTGTTTGGCTTTTTCAAAATCACCGGCATCGAGCGCGTCGCGAACTCCGTCGGTGAGCCCTTCTGGAATAATGCGGCTCTCTTTGATTTTTAAAAAGGAGTCGACGATGAGATGCGTGCCCGCGACGGAGAGTGCCGCCAACGCCAGCCAGAGGACAATTCCAAGGAATCCCCCTTTGGCGACCACGTTGAAAAATCCGTCGCCGCTACCGAGCGCTTCGGCCTGCGCCGCCGCCTCATTCATCACCACGTCCTGGGCCTGCGCGGCGAAGGCCGCGAGGGTCAAAAGTCCCAAGGTCAAAAGTCTAACGTCCAAAATCCATTTCATTTTCATTTCATCATTCCTTTCCTTGCCAGATATAAAGCTAGGTCATATTTGCCCACGAATCACACGAATATACACGAATGGGAAAGTTCTTTATTCGTGCTAATTCGTGTGATTCGTGGGCCATTCATATTGTTTTGTTCTTCGTGGTTAATTTTCTTTCGCTAGTTCCGCATATTCTGAATCGGGGAACTCATCAATCACTTTTTGAAAATACTGCGCTGCGCGCGGGTCGTTCAGGTTTTTGAGCGCAATCGCCGTTTTATAGGTCGCCTCTGGCAGCACGGCCGTCTGCGCCTTAAACAGAATGGCGGTGCGCAGATAATCGAGTAGCGCTTCTTCAACCTGCCCACTCTTCAGCTTCATGTCGCCGCGCACCACCTGCGCGCGGGCGGCGGCTTCGCGCGAACCGGAGGCGATATCCTCATCAATCATTTTTGCGACTTCCGCAATACGGCCAGAACCAAGCAGCGCCTGCATATAGTTGGCGCGTTCCTTCGGAACCGTTTTAAACTTCGACTGCGCCGCGAACAACTCCTCGTATTCGCGCGCAGCATCTTCAAATTGTTTAAGCGGTAGATAGACGCGCGCAAGCATCAAGCTAGCGCGCTGATCCCAGCCAAGAAACTGATATTCCTCTTTCACACGCCGCAGAATCTCAACCACCGCAATCAGATTTTTTTGTTTCACCAGCGCTTCAACCTGAAACATTTCTTTCGGCTTATCTGCAAAGGCCTGACGGTACGTTCCCTTGCGAAATGTCAGCGTCTGGCCATTGAGCGTGGTCAGCAGAATCGTTCCGTCCGGTGCCGACTGAATCGCCGATCCGTTCACCTGGTTGCCCGCCGAATTGATCACAAACGGCGCCGCCTGCACAAACCCCGCAAAAATCAAAACCACGAATGAACACGAATGGACACAAATCATTCGAGATAAAAATCGGCATTGGTGTTTATTCGTGTTCATTCGTGGTTCCTTCCTTCTGCATTTTTAACCGCGGATAACGCGGATTTATACGGATACTTTTCATCCAATTATTTTCCATGTTTAGATCCGTTTTTATCCGCATAATCTGCGGTCAATTCTTCTGCATTTTTAACCGCGGATAACGCGGATGTGCGCGGATTATTCATGTTCTCTCACCACCCTTTTCCATTGAAGCTTGGCATATTTGAAGTTGAGCAAAATCGCGAGTTTTAACTCAGGTTTGGCTAAATAACCGACCATTTGAGCCATGTGATTTTCATTAAAAGCGGTTACAACTTTGGGATCGACCACGACCAAGTCATCGACGATCAGATCCAGAACCAGCCGCCCAATGAAATGACCTTTATAGTGAACAGAAAAGTTTTCCTGCTGGCTCACTTTATGGCCTCGTTTTCCCAGTTCGATAACCAGCGCATTTTCATAAAGCTTTTCATCCAATCCGGACTTCAGTTCGTTCAGAACCTCCATCGCTGAGCCGATGATGTCCTTACTCAATCCCTCATATATCAGCGTTTTACCCATTTTAATTTCCATCAATATTTTGACCGCGGATTGCGCGGATTTAGACAAATGCTTTTCATCCAGTTATTTCCCATGTTTAGATCCGTTTTCATTCGCGCTATCCGCGGTTAACTCTTCCTGCCGTTGTTTCGCCTGCTGTTTAAACTGTTCGATCTCCTCTGTTTTTCCCCTTCGAGTTCCCTCCCTTCGGCTTTGCTCAGGACAGGCAGGGCAGGCAAACATTGGAAACTCGGCGGTTAAGCGGTCGGCGTCGGCGAGCAGATCGTCGGGACGATTGAGTTCGAGGTAGAGCGGCAGGCTTTCGAACAGTGCCGCGGCGATCAGATCGGCGTGTTGTTCGGGGTCGGCCAGCAGGGCGACGCGTTGGAAAGAGGCGAGCTTTTCCGCCGGCTCGGTCTGCGCGCGGCCGAGCTCAAGGCTGGCGCGGTGCAACAGTTCGTCGTCGGAAGCGAAATTGAGAATGTCGCCGAAGACGCGAAGCGCATCGTCTGTTCTGCCGGCGGCGTTATAGGCGCGGCCCTGCACAAATAGGACCTCGTAGGTAAACGCGGAGGCCGGCCACTCGGTCAGCAGTTTTTCCAAGGTTTGGAAACTTTCCTTATACGCACCGGTTTCATACTGCGCGAGGCCGCGGTAATAGCAGACCGGCTCAGCATATTTTCCGCCTAGGGATCCAAGCGCGGCCAGCGCTTCGGAAAAGCGTTCGCTTTCGATAAGCGTTTGGGCTTTGGTGAACTGCACCTGTTCTGAAATTTCAGACCTTGGAAACTGTTCGAAAAACCGGTCGCAGGTCAAAACAGCATCATCCATTTGTCCGAGTTCTTTCTGACAGACGGCCTGATAGTAGATGCTCTTTCCCCAATAGGGCTGATTGAACTCTAGGGTGTCAGAGGAAACGCCAAATCCGGTAGCTGCCTTCTCCATCGATTTTTCCAAAGCTTGGAAGCAGGCTAAGCCTACATCCCACGATTCCAAGTTCCGATAGCACTCAGCGAAGGCGAAGCGGGCTTTGACTTGTTTTTGCGGATCGGTTTCGGTGTCGACGTAAGGGGCGAAGCGTTCGGCGGCCATTTCGTAGTCTTGGGCTTCATAGGCATTCCAAGCGAGGCGGCCGAGGGCGCGGGCGTGAGTTGTGCTGTTGGGATATTTTTCCACTATTTGGAAAAGGTAGCTTTCGTCGTTGCGGAGCCCGGCCAGCGAATAGAGAACCGCGGGCATTTTCGGGTGCGCGGGGAAGGCGTCGATGGCGCGGTCATAAATCCACCACGCCAGCGGCTCCTGCTTTTTATCAAGCGCGGCTTTGCCGGCGGCGAGCAGCGCGTCGCCCGCTTTGGGTTCGGCGGTGAATCGTTCGGCGAGGTAGGCGGCGAGCGTTTTGGCGCCGAGTTCATCGTCCAACAGAATGGAGCTGACGCAAAGCTCCCGCAGGGCGATGATGGATTCGGAGCCCTCAGGATATTCATTGAGCGCGGCGAGGTAGGCGGGAACCGCATCGGCGTACTGCCGGTCGAAGAAAAGGCGACGGGCGACGCGAAAGGTGCTCTCTTCCATTTTGGCGAGGTTGGCGCCGAGATCGATTTTGACGGTTTTCCCCTGCGCCTCAAACTGGTCGATCAGCGCCTGCGCTTTTTCCTGCGCGTTGGGGCCCCACTCGCTGTCGCCGTTCTTTGCGTAGACATTATAGAACTGCGTAAGCGCGGCGGCGTTGTCGCCGGCGTGCTCGTAGCAGGCTCCCAGAAGATAGCGCGCACCGGCCAGCGGCGAGGCGGACGGCGCAACCGCTTCGCTAATGGGCCGGAGAAGTTCGAGTTGCGTTTCGAGAATAGACTGCGCTTCGTCCCATTCCCCTTTGCCAATCATCACCTGCGCCCAGGTGACGACGGCATTGCCGAACCAGAGGTCGAGCCCGCCAAGCTGCACCTCTTCGGCAAGCTTGAGCGCCCGGTCGGGATCCTCTTCGACCAGTAGCGCGGCCAGCTTTGCTTTGACTGGGCGGGAATCCACTTTTTCATAGATCTTAATGGCCGCGGCATCGTCGCCGCGCTCTTCGAGTAGTTCGCCATAGTTAAATGCGGCTTGGCCTGTTGCGTCGTCCGCCGTGGTGAGCTGTTTGAAATAGTTTTCGTACGCAGCCTCGGCGGCGGACAGACTGCGCACCTTATAAGCGCTTTCTGCGAGAAATAGCCAGAGCGATTCGGCATTTTTCACCTCCGTGATCTGTGCGGACGCTTCGTCGAATTTTTTCCCGGCAATCAGAATTCGGATGCGCAATTCGGGCGCGGCGCTGGCGGCGGCGGGGAATTGCTGCAGAGTGCGGTTGAGTACTTTTTCAGCCAGTTTGGGAAAGCCTTCAACCGTCAGCCCCCGAACCAATTCCAATTCTTCTTCAAAGGCAAATGAGCTCTGCCAGAAAAATAAAATCAGAATTAAAAAAATCGCGCGGCAGCTCATGCGCGTATCCTAACGAGGCAGAGCGATGGGAGAAAGAATTTTTAGACGGGATTACAGGATGAACAGGATTATTTAAACTTGAACCGTGACCTCCCGGCACACCTTGTCCCCTCCCTCACATCCCCGCCAAGTAAGAGCAGCAGGGCGCGGTGCAAGAATCAGGAAGGTTAAAATAATATTCAGAAGTCAACCGGTGAACTGAAAAGTTCACTCATCACAGCGAGCTGATACCAGCCGTCTTCGGGCAACTCAAAATTTCGATTTAGGATCCGGTTCATGGCGTATCCAGTTCTCAGTTAGCAGTTATCCGTTCAGAGTTGAGAGAACGGGCCTCCATACTAAGAGGCTTAATCAACCGGAGCCGGGAATTATGAGGACTGAGGCCAGAAGTCGGATTGGCCACGAAAAACACGAAAACTCACATGAAGGGCAACCACGGAATACACTGAAAACACGGAATAGGATTTTTACCACCCGCTTCGCTAGAGGGACGGCCGAGGGGTACCGAGGGGAATTCAGGCAAAATGATTGAGGGCAAAATCATGGGAGAGAAGGAATTTCCAATGGTTGGAAGATTTTTACAACCGCTACGCTGGAGGAAGGCAGAGGGAGTCAGAGGGGAATTATGGCAGAATGATTGAGGGCAAAAATAATGAGAGGAGACATATGAAGACAGTCGATGCAGGAAATGTGTTGGTGTTTCTGGATGTGACCAAAACGGAACGGAAGCAGTTGCTGGCCGCCGCAGAAAATGAACCGATTAAAAAGAAGCAGAAGTTGCTGACTAGAAAGGAGGTCGCAATGATTCTGGGGATTCATCCTGGGAGCGTGAAGCGGTATGATAAGAACGGGTTGTTGCATCCGATCCGGATTACGAACCGGCTTGTTCGGTATGATGAAAATGAGGTGCTGGAGCTACTGAGGACTGGTTAATTGTCGAATTATCGGCATCTGTTCAGCTACAAAACAATCCGACAAGTATTGGATATTTTATATGAGGTCTTCCCCGTCCACTTTGACCCGCTGTCATTCCAGTCCGTACAGATGACATCGCCCTTTGAAACATTCAAATACTCAGAACTTGGACCTCTGTAATTATTATTTGCAGGGCCACAGCAATTCACTACCACACCAGCTGTCACGTTGTGTTTTTGCAGTCTCTTCGCACCCCTATTCCCGTGATGCCCCGCCTTAATCGTTCGATAATGCTGATTCCTGATGTCGTTTGCTTTGAGCATACGTTCAACGGTGGCATCATTTGCATCGCTTAAAAACAATGCTTTTTCTTCTCCGTCACCGATTTCAAAAACCAACCCGTGATCATCTAATGTCGATTTATATGCCCTACGAAGGACTTCAGGTGAAGATAGCTGTCTGTCCCGTCGCAACAGCACTTCGGAAATGGTTTCAATGGCTTTTGTTGCATCTTCCGATGAAATTTCTGATCCCGTCTGGTCTACCGAAGAGGTCGGGTAGAACTTCCTTAGCACATCTAGAATCTCTTCCGTATCATTATTCAGTAATTCTAAAAAAAGAGAGCCGGGATCATTCTGAGAGAGGTAGGCAACCAATTTCACCCGCAACTTTTCCTGATAACTCTGGGACGGCTCCGGCGGCCACAGGATCTTACTCACACCCCACTCCGACACATTATGTCCCGCACTAACACACCACAACTTCCGGCTGATATACGCCATTACGGGTGCAGCCAACAACCAGTTTTTGGCATTAAGCGCAGTCCGTGTATTAGGGTCATAATAACGATACAACAGCAGGGAATATTTGATGAGCAAACCACCGAGCGAATCCAAATTCTCCATACTCAGCCACGGAATATAAGCATTTTCGAATACGCCTTCCCGATCCAGGTCGCACATTGTTTTAAAGCCGCTAAAGTGATCTTCGTGAGCGTGCGACAGTACGGCATCCAACGTCCGTTTCCGGATCATTGGGATGCATTGTTTTCTCGTGTGGCGACAGGAGCGAAGAAGATCAATAGGAAAGCAACAAGTGCTCGTGTACTTAGCTTGCTTGGCTCTGCCGAAGTCCCGGACAATGCCTCTGCCATTATCCAGCTGAATAAAAATGGCCTCGCCATGCCCAACGTTGTTGAAAGTTGTTTTCACCAGTCGGCTCTATTTAATCTTTTTTTTGGCTGGCCGATTCTTTCCCAGACATAGCCGCCAAGTTTTTTTCAGCAGTTTCATTCCCTTGCTCTGCCGCTTTCTGGAACCATCTTCGTGCGTCAGAACGATCACCTTGTTTCAGATACAATTCACCCAATGAATTTTGTGCATCATCATGTCCTCGGAGTGCGGCCTTCCGATACCAGAACTTGGATTTATCAACATCGGCAGCCACTTCTTTTTGGCCAGTATACAGGTATCCAAGCTCCCATTGTGCCTCGGCATGCCCCTGTTCCGCCGCCTTCCGATACCATTTCAACATTTCTGAGGAATCGGAGGTCACTCCTTTTCCAATAAAATAACAGCATGCAAGTGAATATTGCGCATCGGCATATCCCTGATGGGCGGCTTTGCGATACCACTTCGAGGCTTCTTTATAATCGCTCACTAATCCCTCATCACCCCTTGCGAACATGCTTCCGATATAATATTGCGCATCGGCACGCCCTTGTTCTGCCGCTTCCCACCACCTCTTTGCTTTTCCAGTCAAGTTCCAAAAGACCTTTTCGTTTTTTATGCTATTTAACCTCCTGCATTCATCGAATATTGCGGCCATTGCCTTTGGATCGTTTGATTTCATAGCAGCTTCGGCTCTTTCACGATTCGTGAGTCCAGTTTGCTTGTCGACCGCATCGATATAATCTACCCATGCCGGATCGGAATTTCTATTCATCTCGCGGGAGCCTGGCGAATATTGATCAACAAGAGGCCAGAAGTCGTCAGCAGGGCCACTAAAGGAATCTGCGGATTCTTGAGCCACCGTGGCTTCATCAGCGGAGGATTCACTGCCAAGTATGGCCTCCAGTTCTTTCTGCGCGGCGCCATTTCCCTGTTCAGCCGCCTTGCTAAACCATTTTGTCGCCTCCTTTTTAGCCCATAAATGATTAGGAACAGCGACCGTTTCTTCTTTGTATATTAACCCAAGCTGATATTGCGCTTCGGCATGTCCGTACTCTGCGGCTTTTCGAAATAATACTTCCGCCCCCAAATGATCATTCGCCAGCACTAATTTTCCCATAGCTGATTTGTAATTATCCTCTGCCATCTCTGACAAACAAACATCATAGACAGCAGGAATCGCAAAAAAACAAACAACAAGGATCACTGCGCTAATAGCAATCTTACATCTTACTTTAAGTTTTCTAAGAGGCCCATCTTCGATCAATTTGGGAATAATATCCTCAATCATATCCCGTGCTTCATCCGCGCACTCGCTATATTCGCCTAGGTACCCTTGATCTAGGGCCGAAGCCTCTTGATATTTATGCCTGTCAACTAGCTTCTGCGCAGTCCAGTGGATGTCACGAAAAGCATTTTGATCACGGATTTTATCCAGAGCTTCCTCACATCTTGATCGACGTTCTTCAATTTTATTGCGCTTAAAATGCTCTGGGTTCTCTGCGAGAAAAGAGTCATATATTTGAATATTTCTTTTATGACGATCACTCGCATAATCAACATGAACATCATTAATACATTCTTCCAATTGCTGATACTCGAATTCTGCCCGCAACTCGTCGATTTCCGCATTTTCAGGATAATCCGTCTTAAAGTCTTCCATCCGCATCAGGAGCTTATCTGCTGATTTTGAATCCTTAACTGCATCCGTGTAAGCCTCTTTTATTCTACCCAAGGCCCCCGCCTCTTGCGCCATTTCCTGCGCACGAGTGCGGATACAGAACAGCCGAGCCTTCCCTTGGTCTCCACCAGCCGCCACTTCAGCCTTAAGCATCAACCCTTTTGAGATTTCACCAGAATCAAATTCCTTCGCGGCGATCTCATAAAACTCCTCATCAGATCTGTCAGATAGATTCATCATAGGTATTTCCTCATTATCGTTATTTTCATCCACAATAAGATCAGCAGACTCTACTGGAGTGTCCGTAGCCGGAGACGCGCGCTTTGTAGAGGCCGGAACATCAATGACCTGACGCTTATTCTCTTCTGTTCGATTTTGATGAGACAAACACTCGTTTTTTCTAAACGCCGTCATCTGCCGAAACCAAGCTGACGATTGCTTTTGGAAGAGCATTATCACCGCCGAGAGGCGTGCCATAACTCCTGCAACATGCAGAGAACTCACATGGCCCTGCCAACTCACGCTAAACATGCCAACAAGAGCCAGCACCGAAAGAGCGATCCGAGCCCCATTACGCCCTTGGCTGGCAGCATAAGTGAATCCACCCAGTAAAATGGCTCCAATGAAGGTGCCCAACACTGCGGGCGACGATGTCTCGCCTGTACCACCTAGAACTGCAATCCCGCTGAGCACCAAACTTCCATAGAGGAAATAGGTTGCAACTTGGACACTACCAGGCCGACTAATAGGACGTTTCTCCATAACTACTTCCCTTTTAATTAATGTACGTCGTTCGCAGTTGGTGCTGTAAGTCTAGTTTCCAATTAATCCCTTAAAGCCCATTTTTTCTGGTTGGACATTACAAAGCCTTCAAGGGGCTGGCAAGGAGGCGCGATGAAAATCGGTTCACCCCTCCGAGAGGGTGTAGCCAGTTTTTTCAGAGAGTTCGGCGGGGTCGATGGCGAGGCCTGCGGTTTTGAGGTCGATGGCGTCTTGCACCACCTGGCTGGTGGCGTTGGTGAGGCCGGGTGAAAATTCAAAGTAAGCCATCGGCGGTTGGCCGGGGAAGAATTTATTCAGCAGCGGCACATCAATGGCGTTTTGTAAAATCCCGGCCAGAGTGACGGCATCGGCTTTTTGTCGGTGATCAGAATATGTATGCGCAACTCCGGCGCGAACGGCTTCGCTTTGGTAAATTTTTCCAAGGTTCGGAACAATCTTATAGATTCACTACGTTCTGCGGAGCGCCGGCCATAAAGGCCTCCACATTGGCTGCGATGACATCCCAGAGACGCTGACGGGCTTCGCGAGTCGCCCAAGCCAGATGCGGCGTAATGATGCATCGGGGAGCGCCGAGCAATGGGTTGTCGGCGGGCGGCGGTTCTGCGGACAAAACGTCAGCGGCGAAGCCGGCCAGTATTCCGCAGTGCAGAGCATCGGCCACATCCTGTTCGACCACAACCGGCCCGCGCGCCGCATTGACGATCAGAGCGGAGGGTTTCATGCGGCTGAGCAGGTCGGCATTGACCAGCCCGCGGGTCAGATCGGTCAGCGGGCAGTGTAGTGAGAACACGTCCGTATCGGGCAATGCATCGTCGAGCGCGACACGCGGGAACGGGCCGCCGGATGCCCCCGGCCGACCGGGCAGAACGGCGGAGCGGACGTTCATACCAAACGCGACGGCAATCTGACCGACCGCAGTGCCGATATTCCCGGAGCCGATGAGAAGCATGTTTTTCCCAGCTAGTTCAACCAACGGTGTTTTCCAAAAACAGAATGCGGAGGCCGTTGTCCACTCTCCGGCATGGACGGCATCGCTATGCAGTCCGCAGTGCTGCGTGAGCTCCAACAGAAGCGCAATGCTGGTTTGCGCGGTGGAGGCGATGCTATAGGCGGGAACGTTACAAACAGCGATTCCCTGCTCGCGGGCGGCGGCGCTATCGATATTGTCGTGCCCCGTGGCCGTGGCACAAATGAGTTTGAGATTCGGCAGCGCACGGATGACCTCTGCGGTCAGCTTACACTTGTTGGTGATGAGGACCTCCGCCTCCATGGCGCGATCCATGATGGTTTCGGGCGGACTCAACTCGTAGGTCGTCAGCGACCCCAGCGCTTCCAGAGACTTCCACGAAATATCGCCGGGGTTGCTCGGCTGTGTATCGAGAATGACGATCTTCATGATGCGGCCTGCCCATACCAGTTATAGAAGAAGGTAATGAGGCCGTCGTCGTTCCATTTAATCTGCAGTGCATTTTCCATGGCAACGTTGTCGCCGATTACGCGAACCACCATGGCGGCGGCGTTGTTTTCTATATCAAGAACCCGGTCCGTGTATTCGACGGCAAAATCGGGCGCGCTGGCGAAGAAGGCCTTGTAAATTTCACGAATTCCCCCGCGGTCCGTTTCGCGCTTGGTATTCCACGGGTTGTCAGGATCGGTTCCCGCGCCGTGGACGATGTGATCGATCTGTTCAGCAAACAGTGCGGCAACGGCATCCGCATTTTTCTCGCGAACAGCTTGTGCGTAGGCGTCGATCCGGGTGTTGATGTCCTGTCGTGTTGTCATATCCCGCTCTTTTAAAAAAGGCCGAGCTGTTGCGCCTGGTTGGCGTACTGCGGAAATTTCATGAGAGTCTGTTTGGTGAGGTCGAGCAGTGCGGGAACGGTGGCGGACTGTCCTCCCTTTTCGAGCGACTCCACAATGTGGGCAAACAAACGTCCGCAGTAGACGCTGTCGACCTCGGCACGGTGAAAGTCGCCGGTCGGAAAACCAAAGTGCTGGACGAGGGTACCGAGCTTATAGTTGATCATGCCGGGAAAGACGACGCGCGATAGAGCACAGGTATCGAGCACAACCCCTGACGGGGCTTTGGCTTTGTGAGGTTCGATCGCCTTGAGCAGAAATTTGAAATCGAACGGCGCGTTGTGGGCAACCAGCGGCAGGTCGCCGCAGAAGTCGGCGAGGTCGGCCAAAACACTTTCGACGGCAGGGCTGCTCGCGACCATTTCGTCGGTAATGCCGTTCACCGCAGAAGCTCCCGGCGGAATCGGGCGGCCGGGGTTGATGAGCGTAGAGAATGTTTCGACCGGCTCCGCGCCGTCGAAGCGCACAGCGCCAATTTCAACAATGGCGTCTGTTTTGGGCTGAATGCCGGTGGTTTCGAGATCAAAGGCTATAAATTCCATGCGGTCTCTTATACTGAAAGCTTCCGTGCTTGGCACGGCTTTATTGAGTCGATATGGTCAGGAAACGAAAAGGAGGCATTCATGAAGGGTTTTGGTTTTTACATTTCTGTGCTGACGATTGCTTTGCTGACAGGCGGATGCTTCGAACAAATTCCGGAGCCTCAGACAGTCGCAATAGAACACGGCGAAGCGATCTGGCAAACCGACTTCAACGCCGCGCAAAAACAGGCGGCGGCGGAAAATAAACACGTTCTTGTGGATTTCAGCGGTTCGGACTGGTGCGGGTGGTGCATCAAACTGCATAAAGAAGTGTTTTCCAAAGAGGACTTCATTTCCTACGCAGATGAAAATCTGGTTTTGGTTTCGGTGGATTTTCCGAACTCAACACCGCAGTCGGCGGAACAAAAAGCCGCCAACAAGGCTCTGGCCGAGCGGTACGGAATTCGGGGCTTCCCGACCGTTCTCATTCTGAACCCGCCGGGCGAAGTCGTTAAGCGCACCGGCTACCAGCAGGGCGGCCCGGGCCCTTATGTGGAAATGATTAAAAACGCAATCGCCAACTAGCAGGCTGAACCCGCACCCACCTTTTTTTCAAGCATTGGAACCTGCCTTCGCGGGAAGCTACGGCGGTCAAGAACCAAAAAGCCGCCCCGGATTCCGGAGCGGCTTGTCCTGAGCCCTGTCGAAGGGCTTTTCTCAATCAAGGGGCTGGGACTTAATCGTCGCCACCTTTGACCTTGCCTTCTTCACGACGGCGCTTGACCACTTCTTCAGCGATCGAGAACGGCACGGCTTCGTAGTGCTCGAAGGTCATGCTGAAGGAAGCGCGACCCTGTGTCAGGGAGCGGATCGTATTGGAGTACCCGAACATTTCGCTCAATGGCACATAGCCCTTCACAATCTTCATTCCACCGCGTTCATCCATGGATTCAATACGTCCACGACGCTGACAAATCGTACCGTTGACCGGCCCCATGTATTCTTCGGGCGTAGTGATTTCAATCGACATGACGGGCTCCAGCAATTCGGGCTGGCCCTGCATCATCAACGCCTTGAAGCCCTGACGACCCGCAATCTGGAAGGCGAAGTCGGAGGAGTCGACATCGTGGTACGATCCATCGATCAGGCGCACCTTCGTGTCGACCACGGGATAGCCCGCGAATGGACCGGCCGCGAGTGCCTGGATAACCCCTTTTTCAACCGACGGGATGTATTCCGCCGGAATGCGTCCACCGGAGATTTCGTTGATGAATTCGAATCCTTCGCCGGGTTTGCCGGGCTCGAGGATCATTTTAACATGAGCGAACTGACCGCGTCCACCCGACTGTTTGGCATGTTTATAGGCGCCCTGGGCTCCGACCGTTGCTCGTTCGCGATACGCCACTTCCGGACGACCGACTTCAGCCACTACACCGAATTCGCGTTTGATGCGGTCGACGATGATCTCGAGGTGAAGTTCCCCCATACCCGCAATAATCGTTTCAGAGGTTTCCTGATCGAATGCAACCGTAAAGGTCGGATCCTCATCCGCCAAACGATGCAGAGCTTCGCCAAGCTTTTCATTGTCAGCGTTGGACTCTGGCTTAATGGAAATACTAATCACGGGTGCCGGGAAGTCCATGGACTCGAGGAAAATTTCATTATCTTTCTCGCAGAGGGTATCGCCGGTTTTCGTGTCGGTCAGACCGGCGACGGCAACAATGTCACCAGCAACAGCCATATCGATCGCTTCCTGGCGGTTGGCGTGCATCCGGAGGAGGCGACCAATCCGCTGCTTTTTCTGCTGCGAAGAATTCCAGATCGCAGTGCCGGCGGTCATGGTGCCGGAGTACAAACGCAGGTACGTCAACTTACCCATATGTTTGTCGGTCATGATTTTGAACGCAAGGGCGCAAAACACTTCGTTGTCGTCCACTTTGCGCTGATTATCCGGATCTTTGGTGCAAATGATCGGCGGAATTTCGTTCGGCGCAGGAAGAATTTCGATGACGCCATCAAGAACCTGCTGAACCCCTTTGTTTTTGAAAGCAGATCCGCAGAAAACCGGAACGACATCCCGGGAGCAGGTGGATTTACGTAGGATGGCCCAGATTTCTTTTTCGGAGAGATCGCCCTCTTCGAAGTATTTTTCCATCATGGCTTCGTCCTGCTCGGCACATTTTTCAACGAGATTTGCGCGCCACTCTTTAGCGGAGTCGAGCAGGTCGGCGGGAATTTCTTTTTCATCCCACTCCGCGCCCTTCGAGTCCTCGATGAAGTAAAGAGCTTTCATGGTGATCAGGTGAATCACGCCAACAAACTCGTCGGACGCGCCGATCGGAATAACCACCGGAACAGCGTTCGCACCGAGCATTTTCTGGATGCCTTCGACCACGCCGAAGTAATCCGCGCCGATGCGGTCCATTTTGTTAACAAAAGCAATCTTCGGAACTTCGTAACGCTCGGACTGATGCCAAACGGTTTCGGACTGCGGCTGAACGCCACCAACCGCACAGTACAGAGCAATCGCTCCGTCGAGCACACGAAGGGCGCGCTCCACTTCCATCGTAAAGTCCACATGGCCGGGGGTGTCGATGATGGAAATCATGTGATCTTTCCACATACAGGTGGTCGCGGCGGAGGTAATCGTAATTCCACGCTCCTGCTCCTGTTCCATCCAATCCATGGTTGCGGCGCCGTCATGCACTTCACCGAGTTTGTGGGAACGACCTGTGTAATAAAGAATACGCTCAGACACGGTGGTTTTCCCCGCGTCGATGTGCGCCATAATTCCGATGTTACGAACGTTTGATAAAGCAACTTCTCTGGCCATGATTTTGCCCTCTATTAAATTTCTGGTTTCTGTCCTTAATTTAGAAGCGGCGCAATATGGCGTTTCAACCCCGCCCCTTCAAGTGCAAATGCGTTAAAAATATGTTGGAATTATTGCGTACTGCGTATTGCGGTTTGCGATTCAAGAACCGAGACCGCACATGTGGAGGCAGTACATAATACGTAATGCGAACTACTTCGCTGCTTTTTTGAGCTGCTTGACGGTGACGGTCTCTTCGTAGAGCGCCTTGCCGACAATCGCGCCGGTCAGGTTGGCGCAATTGAGGGCGGCAAGCCGCTTAATGTCCTCAAGGCTTGAAACCCCGCCCGAAGCGACCACTTCGCACTTCACCGCCGAACAGATTTTGCCCATTTCAAAGGCATTTACGCCATCCATCATGCCGTCGCGGTTGGTATCGGTATAAATAATAGTGCCAACGCCGGCCACATCCACCTGCTTCGCTAGGTCCACCGCATTCACATCGGTTGTTTCAACCCACCCCTTGGTCTGCACCTTGCCATCGCGCGCATCGATACCAACCGCAATGCGTTCGCCGCCAAATTTTTCGACCAGTCGCGCCAGCTCTTCTGGGTGTTCGCAGGCGCGAGTGCCGAGAATGACGCGGGTCACACCGGTTGCCAACAGGTTTTCGATATCCTCGTCGGTGCGGATGCCGCCACCGATCTCCACCGGCATTTCAACCGCTGCACAAATGGCGGTCAACTCTTCAACATGAATCGGCTTGCCTTCAAACGCGCCGTCGAGATCGACCACATGCAGAAATTCGCCGCCCTCTTTTTCCCAGTGCGTTGCCATCTCGGCCGGAGAATCCGAATACTCGGTTACCTCGCTGGCAAGCCCCTGCTTCAAGCGCACGCACTTGCCCTCTTTCAAATCAATTGCCGGAATAATTGTGATCATAAAATATCCTTTGCCACGAAGGCTCTAAAACTCCAATGAGCCACTGAACAACAAACCGCTTTATACCATCTTTTATCAGCGGCACATTAAAATTGATCAAAAAGCCCAAACGCTTTCCCGTCAAAGTTAAATGACTCAGAAGTTGAGCATTCCAAACTGGGTTCATCCATTCAACCGCCTTCAGCTCACAAATTGCAAGGTCTTCAACCAGCACATCTGGTCGAAGGCCTTCATTAAACGTCATTTCATCATATTGAATGGGCACGTCTATTTGTCTTTTTGCCGAAGTTTTTGAGCATCTGCAGGCCAACGGCCTGGCTTTTTTCAGGGTGGAACTGTGCGGCGAAGATGTTGTCCTTCCAGACCGCAGAGCAGTAGTCGATTCCGTAACTAGTTTGCCCTGCAATAATCGACTCATCCGCCGGCGCCACATAAAACGAGTGCACAAAATAAAAGTAGGCGTTGTCGTCGATGCCGTTGAACATCGGGCAGTCTGGTCGAGCCTGCTTCACTGCGTTCCAGCCGATCTGCGGGACCTTGAGTTCTCGCGCGATATCAAATCGCTTCACCGATCCTTCAAAAAGTCCGAGCCCCTCGACACCGGGCGATTCTTCCGAACCTTGAAAAAGCGCTTGCAGGCCGAGGCAAATTCCCAGGAACGGCTTGCCGGAGGCGATCCAGTCGCGAATGGTATCCACGAAGTTGTGCTCGACGAGGTGCGCCATGCAATCGCCGAACGCCCCGACCCCTGGCAAAATCATCGCGTGGCACGAGTCCAGCTGACTGGGCGTAGAGATAATCTCCGCGTCCAGCTCCAGAAACTTGCAGGCGTTGGAAACGCTGCCGAGGTTTCCCATGCCGTAATCAATAATTCCAATCTTGCTCATAGGGAGGACGTTGTAACCACGAAATACACGAAACACACGAAAAATTAGATTCAAATTTTCCAAAGTTTGGAAAAATGACATGTGCCACCATGCGATAGCTTCCCAGGTTTGTAAAAAGGGTCTATAATTTTTCCGATGGTTGGAAAAAGATCTGTGCCGCCATGCAATGGCTTCCAAGGGTTGGAAACGATATGAGCAAAAAATATAAATATCTGTTCGGGCCAGTGCCGTCGCGGCGACTGGGGCGATCGCTCGGAATCGATGTGACACCGTTTAAGACCTGTTCGTTCGACTGCATTTTTTGTCAGTGCGGCTGCACAACACTGCACATTACGGAGCGCGCTGAGTTTGTTCCTTTTGAGGCGGTCTGCGCCGAGTTGGAGCGGTGGCTGGCAGAAGACGGCGCGGCCGACTGCATCACCTTTGCCGGCTCAGGCGAGCCGACGCTCTATAGCCGGCTCGGCGAGCTGATTGCTTTTATTAAGGAGAAGACAGAGATCCCGGTAATCGTGCTGTCTAACGGAACGCTGTTCCATCGGCTAGATGTCTGCGAGGAGGCGGCGAAGGCCGATATTGTGAAGATGAGCCTGAGCGTATGGGACGACGAATCGTTCCAGCGAGTGAACCGCCCTGCCCCCGGTCTGTCGTTTGAAACCGTTCTGGCCGGCGAGCGGAATTTTCGTAAGCGCTTCAGCGGTCAGCTCTGGCTGGAAGTTTTTCTGATGGAGGGCATCAATACCGAGCGCGAGCAGGTCGAGCAGATCGCGGCGGTTGCAACGGCGATCGCACCAGATAAAATCCATCTTAATACGGCGGTGCGCCCGCCGGCCGAAACGGAGGTGAAACCGGTCGCCGAGGAGAAGCTGCGCTCGCTGTGCAGCCTGTTTACCCCGCACGCAGAAGTCATCGCCTCGTTTGAGGCGACCCCGGCGACCCCGGACGGCGATGTGAACGCGGATAGTCTGGTTTGTCTCATTCACCGGCACCCGGCCACGGCGGAGCAGCTGGCCGCAATTTCAGGGGCCGCTGTATCGACGATCCGGGCCGCGCTGGCCCCGCTAATTGAGGAGGGCCGACTGCAAATGAAAGCGCGTGACGGAGATGTATATTACAAGTAATACGTAATGCGTAATGCGTAATCAAAACAGCCCGTTCTTTTACGATTTACTCATGACTCGTTGTTTTTTTACACCCCGCCAGTTCCAGTTTGGGACAAAGAACCTCAAAAAAAACTTGCCGTGGTGTTCCCTATATGATTAAAAAGCCCGCTCTTTTAAGCAAGGACTGTAGAAACATGAAAAAAGACATTCATCCAGAATATAAAGATGCTGAGATCTCGTGCGCCTGCGGCAACGTGGTGAAAACCCGTTCGACCGTTGAAAAAATGCACGTTAACCTCTGCTCCGCATGCCACCCGTTCTTCACCGGACAGGCCAAGTTTGTTGATACTGAAGGTCGCGTTGACCGCTTCAACAAACGCTACAAGAAGTAACACCGTTTTACTCAGGGCCGGACTTCGACTGAAGCCCGGCCTTTTTGTGTCCCGCCATGATTAACCACACCTATCTAGAAAGCCTTCGGGCCCGCATCTCCGAACTCGAAACGGAAATGTCGCAACCGGGCGTGGCGGCAGATCAAAATAAGATGCAGGCGCTGGTGCGCGACTACACGCACCAGAAAAGCATCGCCGCCGTCGCCGAAGTATTTATGAGCCTGCAGGACACCATCGCCGAAAGCCGCGAATTGCTGGCCGAGGCCGATACGGACGCCGAGCTGAAAGAACTGGCGGAAGCGGAGCTGGCCGAGGCAGAAGAAAAGCTTCCCACCGCCGAAAAGGCCGTGATGGTCGCCCTGCTCCCGCCCGAGCCGTCGGACTCGAAGAACGTGATTATCGAAATCCGCGCCGGCACCGGCGGCGACGAGGCCGCCCTTTTTGCGGGCGATCTGTTCCGCATGTACAGCCGCTATGCTGAAACGAACGGCCTAAAAATCTCCGTTATGGATGTCAACCCCTCCGAGGCCGGCGGCTATAAAGAGGTTGTTTTCTCAGTTGAAGGTGAAGAGGTTTATAAACGCCTGAAGTATGAAAGCGGCACCCACCGCGTTCAGCGCGTGCCGGAGACGGAAACGCAGGGCCGCATTCACACCTCAGCCGCCACCGTCGCTGTGCTAGCCGAGGCCGAAGAGGTCGACGTGGAAATCAAAACCGCAGACCTAAAAATCGACACCTACCGCGCGCAAGGCGCAGGCGGACAGCACGTCAACACCACCGACTCCGCCATCCGCATCACCCACATTCCCACCGGAACCGTGGTGCAGTGTCAGGACGAACGCTCCCAGCACAAAAACAAAGCGGCCGCCATGCGCGTGCTCCGCGCTAGAATTTATGAGCAGCAGCAGGCCGCCATCGACGCTGAACAGGCGGAGGCCCGCCGATCGCAGGTCGGCTCCGGTGACCGCTCCGAAAAAATCCGCACCTACAACTATCCCCAAAACCGCTTGACCGATCACCGTATTGGTCTGACGCTCTACAAGCTCGACCGCGTGATGGAAGGCGACCTCAATGAAATCTTCACCGCGCTCCGCGAGCACGACGTTGAACTGAAGATTAAGGCACAAACAGGCGCCTCTTAATAGATCCGGTGTTTTCCTTTTATAAGCATCTCATATAAAGCTGTTTATAACATTTCTTCTCTCATACCTTTAAAGGTATCTTTTTTGCTGACCTCTATTTTGATTTTTATAGCGGTTTTGGATTAAAAAATGCGTTTTGTGCATGAAATCGGCTGAAATCAGCTCAAATTGCCACAAAAAACAGAATTCCAAAAAAATGGCAGCTGCTGCCAGCCAGCACAAACAAATGCCAAACAGCGTGAGCAAACTTAAGCTGCTTCCAGACATAAAACACCACGCCCAGCGTGTAGCACAGCCCGCCGATCGCCATCCAGACGACCGCCATCACCGGCAAAACCCGCAAAAGCGGAACGAGGGTCGCCACCACCATCCAGCCCATCCCCAGATAAGTCAGTATCGAAAAAATCTTAAACCGGTTAAAAAATACCGCTTGAAAGATGATCCCCAGCGCGGCCAGGCCCCAAATAACCCCAAACAGCGACCAACCGAGCGCTCCGCGCAGCGGAACCAGCAGATACGGCGTGTACGTTCCGGCGATCAGCAGATAAATCGCCGCGCGGTCTATAATATGTAGAACATGGCGCGCGCCCGGCTTGTGAATGCTGTGATAAAGCGTCGAGGCCAAATAAAGAATCACCAGTGTAGATCCGTAAACAGAGCAACTGACAATTTCCCAGGCGCCATGGCGCAAGCTCGCAAAAACCACCAACAAAACCAGACAGGCCACACTCAGCCCGAAACCCACCCCGTGTGTAATTGCATTGGCAATATGCTCCGCAATGGATTCTGCCCTTTTTTCATACTTGGCTGTTTTTTGCTCTTTTTTCATCAAAATCGAGCCGTTTTTGGCCAAAAAGAACAGTTTTGGTTCGTTTTTGGTCGTTTTTGCCTGTTACGCCGAAGGCTTCGATGGAGGCGGATAAAAAACCGTCAGCCAAACCGTTCGTCCATTCGGGTCGGTTTTCTCGACCCGGTGGCGCCGTCCGGCCGGAATATTCAAAAAATCGCCGGACTTCAGATCGACTGGGTCCCCCTCCTCAAAAACCAGCGTGGCGGAACCCTCCAGCAGTAGCACCCACTCGTTTTCCTGCTGATCGCACCAAAACCCATCCGGCGAGCTCTGGCCGAATGAAACGATCCGCTCAATCCGCACGCGGTCCGCTTTCAGCAGCTCTGTAAAAAGCTCTTCCGGCGCATGTTCAGGGATATTATCCAATATATTCATCTGCCCACGAATCTACACGAATAAGCACGAATGAACACCCTTCCGCTATTAGAATATATCTCTTTGGTGAATGCGTCCGCTTTGCAATATCGATTTTTCCAGACATTGGAAGTTTCTAACGCTACAGTTTCCGAGCGTTGGAAACCTTAAACACTGTTTTTCCAACCATTTGAAAATCAATTCGTAAAATTCGTGTAGATTCGTGGGAAAAGAAAAACAACTATTTGATGTGATTGTGGTAGGTGGAGGCCACGCCGGATGCGAGGCCGCGCTAGCCGCCGCGCGACTCGGAACCAAGACCTGTCTGCTAAATATAGATAAGTCTTACATTGCCAGAATGAGCTGCAATCCATCAATCGGTGGAATTGCTAAATCACACATTACCTGTGAGTTAGACGCATTAGGCGGCGAACAGGCCCGCAACACGGACTTCACCGCAATTCAGCTGCGCACCATCAATACCCGCAAAGGACCGGCCGTTCAGGCACACCGGGCGCAATGCGACAAGGCCCTCTACCCTGCTCGCATGCAAGCCGTTTTGGCGGGTCAGCCAAATCTCGAAATCATCGAAACGGAAGCAACTGGAATCTGGACTGAAAACGGACAGCTTCGCGGTGTCATTCTGAATGACAATGAGAAACTGGCTGGCAAAACCGTCGTGCTGACCGCCGGAACCTTCATGCGCGGACGGGTTATGATCGGACAGGACGTGATCTGCGAAGGCCGTTGGGGCGAAAAAGCCGCCAACGACATTTCGGCCTCACTCGAATCGCTCGGATTTGAACTGGGGCGCATGAAAACCGGCACGCCGCCGCGAATTCACAGAGATTCCATCGATCTGTCCAAAATGCAGCTTCAGCCCGGTGACGAGCCGCCGCCATTCTTTTCGCGGGCTGCCAAACAAATGTTCCACGTGGAACAAAACCCGGAAATCAGAAGTCAGAGGTCAGAGGTCAGAGGTCCGGGGTCAGAAATCGGAGAACTGAAAACCAAGCCGTCTGATGACCTTAGTTCAACATGCGACACCTCCAATGTTCCGCGTGGAACACACCAGCGCTCCGCTGAGCAGGAAATCCTTGAAAAAACACCGATATCATCTTCATCTGACATGATGGGAGAGAATTTGCAAGATGCGGCGCGCTGTTCCACGTGGAACAACTGGACCTCTGAGCTGTTTTCCGGCGGTGTTGCCGCCTTTGACCGCAATTTTCTGATTTCGGCCCGTTTACCGCAGATTCCGTGCTATTTAACCCATACCAACGAGCAAACGCACCAGATTGTCGCCGATAATCTACAAAAAAGCTCATTATACGGCGGTTTAGTGGAAGGAGCTGGCGTTCGCTACTGTCCCTCCCTTGAGGATAAAATCGTCAAATTCCCACAGCGAACGGCTCATCACGTCTTTGTTGAGCCGGAAGGACGCAACAATGTTCGAATTTACCCCAACGGCACCTCCAACAGTCTGCCGGAGGATATTCAGGTGAAGATGATCCGCTCCATCTCTGGGCTAGAAAAAGCAAAGTTTATCCGGCCCGGCTACGCGATTGAGTATGATTATGCGCCGCCGACCCAGCTTTTCCATACATTGGAAACCAAGCAGGTAGAAAATCTCTTCTTTGCCGGCCAAATCAACGGAACGACCGGCTATGAGGAGGCCGCCGGACAGGGATTTATTGCCGGAATCAACGCCGCGCGTAAGATTTTGGGCCAAAATTCCTTTGTTTTGGACAGAACGGAGGCCTACATCGGCGTTTTGATCGACGATCTGGTCACCAAAGGAACCGATGAACCGTACCGCATGTTTACCTCGCGCGCCGAGCATCGGCTCACATTGCGGCAGGATAATGTAAACTTCCGGCTGTTTGAGCGCGCTCGGGAGCTGGGAATTGTCTCCAAAGACGATCTGGCTGAAACAACCGCTCTAAAGAAGCAGATCGATACGGAAATCACGCGTCTGGAAAAAACCTTCCACGACGGCGCCTCGCTGGCGCAGACGCTGCGCCGGCCGGGCAACGATTATGCCGGGCTGCCAGGCGACAAGCCGAATCTGCCATCCGACGTGAACGAACAGGTGGAAATCGCGGTGAAGTACGAGGGCTACATTAAGCGGGAGCAGGGGCGCATACAAAGTTTCCAAACCTTGGAAAAAACAGGCATCCCGAAAGATTTCGATTATGATGCCATCACCGCGCTGCGGTTTGAGTCCTGCGAAAAGCTCAAAAAGATCCAGCCCGAAACCCTTGGCCAGGCCTCGCGCATCTCCGGCGTCAATCCGGCCGACATCTCCATCCTTTCGGTATGGCTGAAAGCAAAGCGGTAATATAATAATTATCAGTTAATCGTTATTGGTTAAAAGTTTATAATTTTAGAATTGGTGTTCTGTCCCCTGAATAATCGCTAATTTAAGACTTTCCCAATCATTGGAAGTTTTGGCGCAGAAAGCTCCAAGGGTTGGAACGTTTAGGGCTGATTTTTCCAAGCACTGGAACCGGGAAATTCCTCGCCCGCTCGTTCCTCGCTCAAGGCGCAGAGAACGCAGAGGGCTTCTGGATGAGAATGGGATTCGGCGGCCCTCGCGCTTCTGCAAGGGAGCGTTCCATCCGCATATGTCGGCTTTTTAGCCGCTGTGGAGAGGAGGTATCCTATTGCCATCTCAGTTCGATAAACGCAGGGACGCTATTTGGCTTTGCGCCGCTTCTCCTCGAGATCGGGGCGGGGGCGGGGGACGAGCTTGAGTTCGACCGGCGCGCCCTCGAGGCCGAAGGCTTTGCGGAGCTGGTTGATGAGGTAGCGCTTGTAGGTTTCGGTTGCCCGTAACGTGTTGTTTACAAACAGTTTAATATAAATCGGTTTGGAACCGGACTGCGTGGCGTAGTAGACCTTGAGTGGCCGGCCCTTGACGATCGGCGGTGGGGTTCTGGCGATGGCGTCGTGAAGGACGCGGTTGAGCACGCCGGTCGTCAGCTTTGTTTCAACGGAGGCGGCGACGTAGTCGATGATATCGATGCTGCGCTTAACGTTATAGCCTGACTCGGCGGAGGTAAAAATGAGCGGAGCAAAATTCAGGAAGGGCATCTCTTTGCGAAGTGCCGGCTCATATTTGGTTTGAGTCACATCGGTTTCCTCGGTGAGGTCCCACTTGTTCACCATCAGGATACAGCCTTTTTTGGCGTCCATTATTTTTGCGGCCAGTTTTTTGTCCTGCAGTTTCGGACCTTCGGAGGCATCCATGAGCAGGACAACGATATCGGCATTGTCGATGCTCTCCTCGGCGCGCATGTTGCTGTAATGCTCGATGGCGCCCGACTTGCGATTGCGGCGGTTAACGCCAGCGGTATCGATCAGCTGATAGTGGCGGGCTTGCGGGCCGCTGCCGATGGTGAAAGGAATTTCAATGCTGTCACGCGTAGTACCGGGAATCGCGGAAACGATCACGCGATCGCCCCTGAGCAGGCGGTTAATGTAGGAAGACTTGCCGGAGTTGGGGCGGCCGACCACGGCAACGCGTAGTGGATTGCGCTCCGTACGGTTTTCTCCCGGCGGCAGCTCGGGCAGGACGGCCTCCATCAGCGATTCAACACCGCGGTTATGCAGCGCGGATACCGGAAAAACAGGGAAGCCCAGGGTCTCAAACTCGACAGAATCTTCATCGCGAGCGGCGCTATCGGCTTTGTTAGCGGCAATAAAGACGGGTCGGTCGGCGCGGTGGAGCAGGCGGGCCACCTCTTCATCCATCGGCAGCGTTCCGGCGGTAATATCGGTCACAAAAATGATGGCCGCGGCGTCTTCGATTGCCACTTCAACCTGCTCGTTGGTGCGGTTAACCAAAACATCGCCGGTCGCGCGGGAGTCGATTGAGCCCAGCCCGCCGGTATCAATCAGCTCAAACTGCTCATCGTTCCACTCGGTTTCGCAGACAACGCGGTCGCGTGTAACGCCTTCCTGCTCGTGCACAATGGAGATGCGGCGGCCGACAATCCGGTTGAAAAGGGCGGATTTTCCGACATTCGGACGTCCTACAATCGCAATGGTTCTATTTTTTTCTAAAGCGCTCATGTTGTTTTCCTTATAAGGGCGGCACATTGAAGGGGAAGTTGCTTGCAAAAGCAACCCTCTTTATATAGATCCGTATTTGAACCCAGTCTAAACAAGGAGATCGTTATGGCTCAAGTCACATTTAAAGGCTCACCCGTTCAAACCGTTGGAGAACTTCCAGGAATTGGAAGCGCCACGCCGGACTTTGCCCTGGTGAAACAGGATCTATCCGAAACCTCGCTGTCCGACTATGCGGGTAAAAAATTGGTTTTGAATATTTTCCCGAGCATCGACACCGACGTCTGCGCACTTTCTGTGAAGGCATTTAATGCAAAAGCCGCCGGCCTCGAAAACACAGCTGTGCTTTGCGTATCGGTCGACCTGCCGTTTGCTCACGCTCGCTTCTGCGGCGCCGAAGGCATCGAAAATGTTGAGACCGCCTCGGCGTTCCGCTCCCCTTTCGGCGACCACTATGGCGTGACGCTCGCTGACGGCCCGCTGGCCGGATTGCTTGCCCGTGCCGTGCTCATCATTGACGAAACCGGGCAGGTCATCTACACCGAGCTGGTTCCTGAAATTGCGCAGGAGCCGGATTATGATGCGGCGCTCGACGCCATAAAATAGGGGAGGAATTCTCGTGAAAAAGTTTTTTCTAGGCCTGTTGGGAATCGCCGCCGCGGGAGTGGCGGCCGGTGGATCGGTTTATGATTTTTCCGCAGCAACCATCACTGGCGAACCACAAAGCCTGTCCGAATACAAAGGACAGGTGCTGCTGATCGTCAACACGGCTAGCCAGTGCGGGTTCACCGGGCAGTACGCCGGCCTGCAGGAGCTGTACGAAAAATACAAAGACCGCGGGCTGGTTGTGCTCGGCTTCCCCGCCAACAACTTCCTGGGACAGGAGCCTGGCAGTAACGAGGAGATTGCTCAGTTCTGCTCAATGAAATTCAGCGTGACGTTTCCAATGTTTGGAAAAATCAACGTGAAGGGAAAAGAGATCCACCCGCTTTACGCCTGGCTGACGGGCCACCCGAACGGGGACAAGGTGTCGTGGAATTTTAATAAATTCCTGATCGGGCGCAACGGCGACCTCATCACGCATTTCGGTAGCCGCACCGCGCCCGATGCCGCGGAATTAACAACCGCCATTGAAAACGAACTGAACTCTTCGGCGGAATAAGGGTCTAAGAGTGGCATGAAAACCGGATTGTTCATTCTATTTGCCGTGATCGTTGCCGGCCTTGCGCCGGCGGAGGAGGGTGCCATGGAAAAAGCCACATTTGCAGCCGGATGCTTCTGGGGCGTGGAATCCGCGTTCCGGACGGTCGACGGCGTGGTTGACGCGCAGGTCGGCTATGTCGGTGGAGAAGCGGAAAACCCCGCCTACCGTGAGGTCTGCTCCGGTCGCACAGGCCATGCCGAAGCGCTGGAAATCACGTTTGATCCTGAAGTGATTTCCTATAAGCAGCTCGTTGAGCTTTTCTGGCGGGTGCACAACCCGACGCAGGTCAATCGTCAGGGGCCGGATGTCGGCACGCAATACCGCTCAGCGATTTTCTACCACTCGCCGGAGCAAAAAGTGATCGCAGAGAAATCCAAAGACGCGCTGGCGGCTTCCGGCAAATGGCGCAAGTCGATCACCACCGAAATCGTGCCCGCCGCGACCTTCTGGCGCGCGGAGGAATACCATCAGCGCTATTTCGAAAAAAACGGCGGCCCCGTCTGCCACTTTTTCGAATAACGGGGTACGAGATTCGAGCCGCGTGGCAAAAGGTTTCCAGCCCTTGGAACGAAACGACCCGAAATTTCCAATGGTTGGAGCTTTTAATCGGTGTTTTTCCCTCGGTCTGGAAAACTCAACAGCCCATGAACCCACAGGTTTATCATTCCATTCTTCTTAGGTTGCTTTTCCGGCAGGTTAGCGTACATTCGCGCGGCTTTTTGAACCTGCAGGTGAAGTTCCGCCGGCAAATACAGCTTTGGAGAAATTGATGAGAAACGAAAAAATCCGCAACGTGGCGATTATCGCGCACGTCGACCACGGGAAAACCACACTGGTCGATCAGATCATTAAAAAATCGCACCTACTCCGCGACAACGAAGAATTTCAGGACTGCATGCTCGACAGCAACGACCTCGAGCGCGAGCGCGGCATCACCATTCTTTCCAAAAACATCAGCGTGGAATACAAGGGCGTGAAAATCAACGTCATCGACACCCCCGGCCATAGTGATTTCGGCGGACAGGTGGAACGCGTGCTGAACTTGGCCGACGGCGTACTACTGCTCGTCGACGCCGCCGAGGGCCCGATGCCGCAAACCCGCTTTGTGCTCGATAAAGCGCTGGAGCTGAATCTCAAGGCGGTCGTGGTGGTGAACAAGGCGGACAAACCCGATGCCCGCTGCGATGCAGTGCACGATATGGTCTTCGACCTCTTTGCGGAGCTAGAAGCCAACGACGATCAGCTCGACTTCCCCATGCTCTACGCCAGCGGCCGCGACGGCTGGGCCGATAAAGAAATCGATGGCCCGCGCAACTCCATTCTGCCGCTGATGGATGCCATCATTGAACACATTCCCGGCCCGCCCGTTCAGAAAGGCGCCGTACAGATGCAAGCCACCACTCTGGACTACTCTGATTACACCGGGCGCATCGGTATCGGTCGTGTTTACCGCGGTACGCTCGATCTCAAAACCCCGCTTTCTATCATTAAACGCGACGGCACCGTCCACCCGGTTCAGCTCAAAGAGCTGCACACCTTCGAAGGGCTCGGCCGCGTCAAAAAAGATTTCATTCCCTGCGGCGACCTTTGCGCGATCACCGGGATTGTCGATATCGATATTGGCGACACCATTGCCGACCGGGAAAATCCAGAAGCCCTTCCGTTGATCGCTCTCGACGAACCAACGCTTTCAATGACCTTCCGCGTCAACGACTCGCCCTTCTTCGGAAAAGACGGCAAATACGTCAGCAGCCGCCACATTCGCGAGCGTCTGCTCAAAGAATGCGAACGCGACGTCGCCTTGCGTGTCGAAGAAACCACCGGCGATTCATTTATTGTCAGCGGCCGCGGTGTGTTGCACCTTTCGATCCTCATCGAAACCATGCGCCGCGAAGGATTCGAGCTGACCGTCGCTCAGCCGCGCGTTATTTTCCGCGAGCATCATGGGAAAAAAGAGGAGCCGATTGAGGTCCTCAACGTAGATGTCCCCGACGAATACGCCGGAAAAGCGATCGAACTGATCGGCATGCGCCGCGGCGAAATGGTCCGCATGGATCAGCACGGAATGCGCAAAAGCATTGTATTCCATATTCCGACGCGCGGGCTAATTGGTATCCGCAGCAAGCTGATGACCGCCAGCGCGGGTGAGGCCGTTGTCTCGCACCGCTTTGTGCACTACGGCCCATTTGCCGGACCGATCGAAACCCGCATCAACGGCGTGCTCGTCAGCATGGGTAACGGCGCCTCGGTAGGTTATGCCATCGATGCGCTTCAGCAACGCGGCATTTTCTTCATCGATCCCGGCGAAGACTGCTATGAGGGAATGGTTGTGGCGGAACACTGTCTCGACAAAGACCTGCCCGTGAACGTACAGAAAGCCAAGCAGCTAACCAACGTGCGCTCCTCCGGAACCGACCGTGCAATGAAAATTTTCCCCGCCCAGAAGAAGAGCCTCGAAGAAGCGCTGGAATACATCGCCGAAGATGAACTGGTCGAAGTGACGCCCAATCACATCCGTCTGCGCAAGCGCTATCTAACCGAAAACGAGCGCAAGCGGATGAAGCGCATCGTCGTTGAGGACTAAATCAACGCCTGGGCGGCTGCGATCACCTCTTTGAGGGGAGCACCGCTTTTTTCCGCTAACACGCGACAATCTTCGTATTCAGGGGTGGCGGAGCAAATGGTTCCATTAAAGGAGCTGACTTTGACGCGCACGGGGCCCCAGGGTGTTTCCACGGGTTCTTCGCGGCGGTCAAGGGCCGTGCGATCAACCGGAAATGAGCGGATTCCGATAGATGTTGTTTCTTTAAAAATAATCAATTCCAGCTCGTTTTTGAGCGAAACAGGGCATAAAACGGACAATTTCGATGCAGAACGGCCCTTTTTCATCAAAACAGGTGTTTGCCACACATCGAGCGCTCCGGCGTCAAAAAGCCGATCCATGGCGTAGCTGATGATCTGTGGGGAGCAATCGTCGATGTTTGTTTCCAACACGAGGAGGTTTTTCTTTGTAGGACACGCTTCCCGTATTCGGGAGCGTGTGTTTTCTGCACTACACAGGCTCTCTGAATACAGAGAAGCCTGTCCTACAAATTGCCCTACCTCAAGACGTAGGACATTGGGGATATCCAGATCCCATCCACCCGCGCCGTAGGCGGTTTGTTCGGTGACAAATCCCTCGGGCCGATCGCCGAAGCCGTCGCACAACGTAGCGATCAAGGCTGCGCCGGTGGGAGTCAGCAGTTCTTTTTCGATGTCGCCCTGTTTATAAGGAATTCCGGCGAGCAGCTCCGCAGTCGCGGGTGCGGGAACCGGCATTTTCCCATGGGCGCACTCAACAAAACCGAATCCGGTCCGCAGATTTCCGGCGAACAGCTTTTCGATGCCGAGCACTTCGAGCCCAAACACCGTGCCCACAATATCGATGATGGCATCCACGCCGCCGACCTCGTGAAAATGAATTTTTTCAACCGTTGTGTTGTGTACCTTCGCTTCCGCTTCGGCCAGCTTGGTAAACACCGCAATGCTGCGTTTCTTGACCGAATCGCTCAGATCAGCCGCTTCGATGATTTCGACGATATGGTGCAGGTGGCGGTGCGGCTGTTTTTCTTCCGGGTCCAACATCACATCGAAATGTGTCGCCGCGATTCCGTTTTTAACCCCTTTTTCGATTTGAAGCTCATAACCCGAAACGGGCAGGGCGGAAACCATTCCCCGCAACTCTTCTTCGGGCAGGCCCGCGTCGAGCAGCGCACCAATCATCATGTTGCCGCTGATGCCGGAATAGCAGGAGAGGTAAAGAGAGGGGGGGTGGAGGGGGGGAGTACTGGAGTCTTGCGGCTGCTCTGTTTTTGCTTTTTCCATCATTCCAACACTCCCTTGCTCCAATATTCCATTCTTCCTATCTCATCGAATTCATCATGCCGGCAAGGCGGCCCGCGCCGAAGCCGTTGTCGATGTTGACGACCGACACGCCGGCAGCGCAACTGTTGAGCATACCGAGCAGGGCGGCCACGCCGCCGAAGCTTGCCCCGTAGCCAATGCTGGTCGGCAGGGCGATCACCGGCTTGGAAACCAGCCCGCCGACCACGCTAGCCAGCGCGCCTTCCATGCCCGCGGCCACTACGATCACATTGGCAGAAAGCAGTTTTTCCTGTTGAGCAAACAGCCGGTGGATGCCCGCGACGCCGACATCAAACACGCGATCCACCTTGTGGCCCATCAGCTCAGCGGTAATTGCGGCCTCTTCGGCCACCGGGATATCGCTGGTGCCGGCAGTCACCACCAGAATAATGCGGTCGGGGTCAGGAGTGATTTCCTCTTTACGCACCACAACCAGGCGGGCTAGTTCATGGTATTCCGCCTCTGGGGTCAGTTCTTTCACTGCCGCGAACATTTCCGCATTTGCGCGGGTCGCCAAGATGTTGCGCTCGCCCTCGTTCATTTTCTGAACAATCTGCGCGACCTGTTCGGGCGTTTTGCCTTCGCAAAAAATCGCTTCCGGGAATCCGCGCCGCTCCGAACGCTGTGTATCAATCTTCGCAAACCCTAATTCATCAAATCCGTTTGTACTCATTCGGTATAATCCTTCAACGCAAAGGCGCGAAGAGCGCAAAGGTGCGCGGAGAAATTAAAAAGGTTCCCTTTGCGAAACTCTTCGCCCTTTGCATCTTTGCG
>Ga0307990_1000482_pt1 | contig 35472 bp, 36 predicted proteins | sample EllFjometagen129_FD_203168 | JGI IMG/M metagenome (GOLD analysis project Ga0307990, IMG submission 203168) | Marine microbial communities from Ellis Fjord, Antarctic Ocean - #129 | ecosystem: Environmental > Aquatic > Marine > Unclassified | place: Southern Ocean | collected 2014-10-08
ATGGCGTCGAGGTCTTCGAGCTGATTGATCATGAAGGCTTTCATGTCCTGAATGGCCGTGTTGTAGATGTCGGGGGCGAGTTTTTCAATGAAGGCATCCAGAATCTGGTCGGCCTTGAAATCGCTGATCTCTTCGTCAAAGTCATCCATGAATAGGGCAATGACTTTTTGGCGCAGTCGCTCTTTTTGTATCGGGGAAATTTTAATTTTCATCTGGGTATCATGGCACCCTTTGCATAGGGACTGAATCGGATAATGTCCTGTCTATTTGAGAGGAAACATGACACGTTCGCCCCCGTTTTATCTAAGACGACTTCGCAGTAGAGGAATAGGCAGAATGATTTTTAGGCAGAATAATTAAAATCTCTGCGCAGGAAAAATCATTCTGCCTAAAAATCATTCTGCCTAAATTTTTCGTGTATAGCTGGTACAGAGTGGTTTGTTAAGGAACGCAAAATGGTAAGAAGTTGAGATGTAAGGGACTAACGGGCCATGTGGGGGCCGTCTGCTCTTTCAGGCAAGAGTGATTCGGGCGCCTGCTTGACCATTTGAAGGAAAACACCATGACGACAGAAACACGTATTCTAGGGAAGGATGCCCCGCTCGAAGAGACTCTCTCCACTGCGCGGGCACTACTGGCCACGCACGGCTTTCCGATCGATCTGGTCTCCTCGAAAAATCCAATTCGGAACTGCTGGTCGGTTCACCTGCGCTCCACCGAATGCCCTCAAATCTATACCAACGGCAAGGGCGGCTCAAAACTAGCCAGTGAGGCCAGCGCGATTCTCGAGTTTTTTGAGCGGGTCTCCACCAACCTGTTTTTCTCCGACTATTATCTGGGCGAGGCCAGCAGCGAGTTCATCTTTTATCCGACCGAAAAATGGTTCCCCGTTTCAGATCCGGCCGTTATTCCCACTCACCATCCCGATGGAACCGAGCTGCTCAATGCCCGCCTGCGCAGCTTTTACAATCCGGACGGCGAGCTCACGCCGGCCCTGTTGCACGACAGTAACAGCGAAGGGGAAGATCGCGGCATTGCGGCGCTTCCGTTTGAGCAGATCGAGACAAACGAGACCGTCTATTTTCCCGTCAACATTCTCAATAATATCTATGTGAGTAACGGTATGGCGGCGGGCAATACCGCCACCGAATGCCGCGCGCAGGCGTTGGCGGAAATCATGGAGCGCTACGTAAAGAATCAGATCATTGCGAACGGCACCTGCCTGCCCAACGTGCCGCCCTCCGTGCTCGAGCGTTTTCCGCGTATTCAACGCGATATCGAAGAACTCCGGGCCCATGGTTTCCCCATCCTCATCAAAGATGCCTCGCTGGGCGGGCAGTTCCCCGTCATCTGCGTCCTGCTCATCAACCCGGTCGATGGCGGGTGCTATGCATCGTTTGGCGCAAGCTGTCGCTTTGAGGTGGCGCTGGAACGCACGGTAACCGAACTGCTGCAGGGGCGCGGGCTCGATCAGCTCGATGTGTTCGAGCACCCCTCACACGATGCAGAAGCTGTGGCCGATCCGCTGAATATCGAGAGTCATTTTATTGATTCCGGCGGGCTTTTGTTGTGGAAGATGTTCGGCGATCAACCCGACTACGAATTTAACGACTGGGATTTCCAAGGATCTACCGCCGAAGAATACGACCATTTAAAATCTCTCGTCAGTCAGCACGGATTCGAGGCCTACTGCGCCGAGTATCAACACTGTGGAATCTATACCTGCCGGATCCTTGTTCCCGGCATGTCCGACATTTATCCCGTTGATGATTTGGTCTGGAGCAATAAAATCACGGGCGCCTCCCTGCGCCCGCGCCTGCTCAAACTCAATACGATGTCCGTCGCGGAGTTGCAGGCGTTCGCGGAAGAACTCGACGAGCTCGGCTTGAGCGATCAGCAACCCATCTCCGATGCCATCGGCGTGATTTTCGAAGAGGACACGGCTTGGCACAGTTTACGTCTGGGCGAGCTCAAAGGCATGCTGGCGCTGGCCACCGGCGACCTCGAAGAGGCCGCCCAGTGGTGCAGCTGGTGCGCCAACTTCGACTTCCTGCCCGTTGAACGACAAACTCTTTATCGGGCCATTCACGATCTGGTTGAACTCCAACTGACGGGCGAAAAGCAAGAGGCGTATCACGCATCACTCCGTCTGTTTTATGATGAATCGGTTTTGGCGGATGCCATAGAGATTGTGAAAGGGACCTCCACTTTTTCCGGCCTCACCTTTGCCGACAGCTGGGAAAAAATTTCCCCGGCTCATCAAAAATTGATTGGCATCTACCAGCGACTCCACCCGCTCAAGTTGGCCGCGCTGTAGCAGGTCGTGCGGGTCAGTTTTTTCACCACGAAATACACGAATCACACGAAAGCGGTGCGGGGCAGGGTTTTTGCGACGAGAGAGCGTATAGAACGCAAAGGGATCGGTCACGTAATCTAGTAGTTTGCCGTTCCCAACGGGTCGCTTTTTTCGGAGAATACCGAAAGCACTTTTGATCAAATAAAAAATTCGTCTGGCAATTTCTAGCGGGTTTTTTCGTCTAAACGGACATAAACTGCGGATTTTAAAATATATCGTATTCTATATAAAACGCGCCAAAACAGGTCGTTTCAGGGGCTAAATATATGGAATATCATATCAAAATATCGAGTAATAAGCGGGTGAATTAATCCTGTTGATCCTGTAATCCTGTCAAAATTCTTTGTATTTTCTGCGCTCTCTCGCGGTAAAAAATGATCCGCACCGATCCGTTGTTCGATCTCCCCAGAGAAACGCGACGGGGACGTCGCGTCTACGTTTTGAGACCTTTGTGTCCTCTGTGGAAAAAATGATCCGCACCGATCCGCGTTAGTGAAGATTAGTGGTTTCCTCCTCCGGCGGATCAGCCTTTGGCTGAAAAATCTTCCAACTACCTGTGGTGAGCTGCCTGCCGTGCCTGCCCGTCGCAGCTTTTCCGACGAAGGAAGTAACGTTGAACGGTCGAACCATTGGAAACAGAGAGGAGAATCTTGGCCCGCTAAATATGCGAAATTTTCGCGAAAGGGGAAAAAGAAAAAGGGGGCAGTCAATGAGTTTTAAAAAACGGGTCAGCTTAAATCGTCATTAACCTTTTCAGCATCCCCCAATGAGACCGGAGCTGTGAATTTCTTTTTTCCAACCCATGGAAAAATAAAGGGGTGCAGGCTCAGCTTGCTGGAAAAGAAAAAGGCGGAGCCGGGTGGCTCCGCCTTTCGTGTAGCTGACCGTCGGGTTATTTTTTAGCCGGGGTGGCGCCGAGTTTTTCAACCATGGCATCGAGGTCGAGGAAGTCGATGTTGAGGGTGGAGACATCGACATCGGTGATGTTGAGGTTTCTGGCCGCTTCGAGGGCGACGAGGATGTCCCCGCCCGATCCTTGTAGGGCTTCGTTGCGCATGCGCTCGCCAGCCGCTTGAGCCGTGAGAACTTTGAGGGTTCCCTCGGCATCTTTTTGTGCGGCGATGAGGTTGGCATCCGCTTCTTTCTCTTTTACGTAGCGGTCGAACTCGGCTTTGATGGTGGCGATCTGCAGGTCGGTTTCGGCCTGCATGCGAATGAGCTCGGCTTCTTTTTCTTTAATCACCAAGTTGACGAGTTTGGCGGTTTCGGCCTCAATCACCTGCGTTTTTCCGCTCATCTCTGCGGCTTTTCCCATGGAGATGTTGAGCTCCACTTCCTGGTCGGCCAGCTTTTTGTGGCGGATTTTGTTTTCGTATTCGGGGTCGAACTGGACGGAGCGGATGAGGACTTCGATGACTTCGAGCCCTTTGGGATTGAGCGCTGCATTGAGGTCTTTGTGAACCTGTTCGGCGGTGGTGCGGCGCTCGGCCGGGTTGTAGAAGCCTTCCGTTTTCATCTGACCGAAAGAGCCCATGCAGAATTTCTGCGCTTCGTTGCGGACGATGATTTTGTATTTCGTTCCGGCACCGATCTGCTGATAGAGCTGGTAGGCTTTGTCTTTGATGATCTGGTATTTGACGGTGACGTCGAGCGAGATGGCGTAGCCGTCGGCGGACTGCACTTTGATGTCGTCGATGCTACGGTCACTGCCCTGGTGCCGGTCGCGCGTCATTTCCAGTGTTTGGGCGGTGCTGTCGAACAGCAACCATTTGTCGAGGGGTCCGCGGTCGAGGTGCCAGCCGGGGGTGTAGTCTTTTGCAACGAGACCCTGTTCGCCGAAGAGGTTGTATTGCTGAATGCGCACGCCGACTTGACCGATCGGGATGTCGATGGTCAGCGAGTGCAGGACAATCCAGAAGCCGAGGATGGCGACGGTGATGAGGATACTAATGATTTTGATGGTTTTCATAAAACAGATCTTTCTAGATTATTTTTTGCGTTGGGTGGAGGCCGCACCTTGGAGGTGCTCGAAGCGTTCCGTTTCGCCGTTGATGACGAAGGGCTTTCCGCTGAAGGTGATGTCGGCCAGGCGGCGGGCATATTCGAGTTTGACCATGGTGCGTCCGCCGGGAGCCGACAGCGCGTTGTTGAGCTCGCGAATTCCGTTGGCTTCCGCGGTGCGTTTGGCGAGAATCCCTTCGGCGCTTTTTTCGAGCTCATACAAGTTGGCCGTGGCGTTGACGGTAACCTTCTGGTAGTAGGCATCGGCCGCTTTGCGTCCGCGTTCTGAGTCGGCTTTAATCTGAATGATTTTTTGCTGCATCTCGCCGCTGAACTGTTCGACCGACACGTTTTTGCGGTTGGTTTCCTGCACCAGCATGGTGTTCTGTTTCTGTTTGGCCGCCAGTGCTTTGGACTGCTCTTCGAGTACGGCTTGGTCCGCCAGCTTTTTCTTTTTGATCATCTCTTCGTACTCTTTGTAGAAGTGCGGGCGCTGTGGGATGACAAGGCTGTCGATGTTGATGCCGAAACGGTTGAGCCGTTCGTTCATGCTGTTCTGTGCCAGCACGAGTTTGGCATCGCGTTTGGAGGAGTCGTAGAACTCTTCGGTGGTGAGCTCACCCAGAGAGTTGCGGACAATTGTGCGGGAGTAGTCGCGCGCCCACTTCTGTTTAAAGGCATCGCCGAGTCCGGAGGTGGCGGCCACGAGGTCGGCCGCTTCTGGAATGATGCGGTATTGAACTTTGACGTCGACGTAGACATCGGAACCGTCTTTGGTTTTGATGAGGATATCGTCTTTTCCCTTGCGGTCGCCGCGGCTGGTGCTTTCGGTCATTTCCAGCGTTTGGAGGGTTTTATCGAGCACCGAGAACTGATGGCGGATACCGTTGTAGATTTTGGCTCCGGACTGTTCGATGATGGTGACCTCGCCGGTGAAGCGGTCGAGCAGTACGCCGACTTCCTCCCCAGAGACATGACCAATTCGAATGGTGGTGAAACAGAAGGCGGCAATCACCGCAAAGGCAATCGCGACTGGGATGAGGCCGTTGGCGGCTATCTTTTTAACCATCTGGATGGTGGGGTCTTGTGTGTGTAGTTCCATAATTATTCTACCTCCATAGAATCTAGCTTGGATCTTCGTTTCCAAAGCACCACAGCCAGAATGGGTGATGCGATCAGAAACGCCATAAATAAGAGTGGGAAGGGGAAGTGGCAGAAGGCCAGCCCCAGTAAAATGAGAAACAGGATGCCGAGTGCGGTCAGAATATGCACCACGCGCGCTTCGACGTCTTCAGTGATCGAGGCGGGCAGCGAGCGGATCAGGTTCATGTTTTGCAAATAGCTTTCGCGCGGGTAGGGCGCGCTCGGAAAATGATAGCGCAACACGCCGGTTTCTGGGTCGCGCTCTTTGCGCACCGCGAGAACCTGCTGCATCAGCTCTAGCTTTTGGCGCATGCGGCGCAGTGTAAAGTGGGATGTGCTGGCCAGTTTTTCGGCGGAAACGGGTGAGGCGGTGCGCGCCGCCAGATAGGCCACCTCGTGTTCGTAAACCGCTTGCGCCGGCCAGCCGTTGGTTTCGGCTTCCTTTTTCAATGCGGTGCCAAGTGTTTCGGTGCACGCTTCGCAGAGAAGGTCTCGGCTGTCGTGATCACAGGCGACGCAACGGGAATCGGTGAGGTTTGCGTTGACCGGTTGCGTAGAAATGAAGGCATAGCGACGGAGGCCGTCCACGGTCTCGGCGGTGATGGCCTCCGACTCCGCAGCGGCTTCGTTGAGGATGTCGATGATCATCCCTAGCGAGACGGGAAGAAAGGGGAGCAACTCGGCTGGGGTAATGATCCCGTTGCGGGATTCAGCCAAACGGAACGCAACATTTTCCACTGCGTTAGCAATCACCTCATGATGTCTCATATTCATTTCTCCGTAAAAACAAGTTCGGTTGTTATGGCATCCTTCCTTTCCGTTGGAAGGATAGAAGATCTACCCATAGGTTTTTTTCAGACAGCCAATAGTGACATAAGTGGAAACATTCCCAGCGAACCGTTCCGCCCATTAGTCTTTCATTTAAACGCGGTCACGCTATACGGAATTTTAGGGCAGGTAAAGAATAGAGGTTGCTTTGTGTTCTTTCTTGACCGCCGCAGCCTTCCTCTTCCGTCGCCGACGGCTGGCGGCTCGTTCGCTTGACCGTTCACCGGCATGCATGTTTTTTCCAAGCATTGGAAAACTCTGCGCCTTCGCCCCGCTAGCCAGCGGGCAGATCGGCGCGGGTGTAGCCGTTGGCTTTGAGAACTTCTTCGGTGGTTTTGAAGTGGAGTTTGCAGGTTTGAGTGAGGATGCCAGGGCCTTTGTTGGCGACGAGTTCGGTGGCGATCTGCTTGACTTTGGCGGAGCAGCCTTTGGGTACGGTTTCGATGCCGTAGGTTTTTTCGATGCCGCGCAGGGCGTTGAGGAAGCCGGCGCGGGCTAAAATTGAGGCGGCGGCAACGGCCGGATCGGATTCGGCTTTGGTGCGTTGGTCCATTTTGATTTTTTTGCCGTTTTTCATCAGCGCGGTTTCGATGCGGTGGGTGGGGCCGAATTTGTCGGAGAGGGCGCGCGGGCAGTCGGGTACTTTTTCGAGGAGGTTTTCGATGGCGCGGGCGTGGCCCCAAGCGAGGACGCGGTTGACGTTTTTCATGGAGGCGTACATGCGGTTGTAGGCTTCGGGTCCGAGGGTGACGAGGGTGTATTTGCCGTCGAGCTGTTTGCGGATTTGTGATGCCATTTGCAGAGCGACGCGGTCGCTGGAGATGCGTTTGCTGTCTTTGGCGCCGATCTCCTGGAGGATGTCGACGGTTTTGGCGTCGGTGTAGACGGCGGAGATGACGAGCGGGCCGAAGAGGTCGCCTTTGCCGCTTTCGTCGATGCCCATGTGGGGCTCGACGCTTTCGGGGTCGTGGATGGCTTCGTAACCGAGGCGGGCCTCGCCGGTGACGTCAGGTTCGAGCACAAAGGTGATCCATTCTTCGGCGCCTTTGCCCTGAACAAGACATTTGCCGGAGTTGTAGAGGTTGATGCGGCAGTTTTCGGCGGCGACGGCGATGCGGGTGTGGGGCACTTCGACGGGGGTGTATTTGGGATGCTGCAGGACAGAGATCAGCTTGTTTTGCTGTTCGTCGGTGAGTTTGATGGTGTGCGAGTTTTGTTTCATAGGAAGGTATTTGTAGCAGATCGTCGTGTGTGTGAAAGCAAAAGCTGACTTTTGATAAAATATGCATTTGACGGCATGCGTGTCTTGCATTCGGTTCCATAATTCTGATACTTTCACTCATGTATGAGGATTCCTATCTATTTTATCGCGGCTCTTTCTTTGATTTTCGGTGTTTCCGTTCAGGCAGAGCCAACTTTTGCAAATCTGGCTGTTCTTTTCGCAAAAGGATACTTTAAGGAGCATGTGCCGCAGGACGCTCCGCTGGAAGACTGCGTCGAATTTTTAAACCGACAGGGCGTTTATTTTTCGATGTTTGATCTGATTGATTCGTCCGTAAAGGTGACCCAGGAGGATTTCGCTAAGGTGATCGGACAATCCACTCTGCTTTTTCTGGGAGAAGCGGAGATGGAAAAGGGGTGTGTCAAAAGGCCTGATGAAATAGTGACTTGGGTTGACTACTGCCTATTGAATGATGTAGATTTAAGGACTCTTTGGAGTGGGTTTCTTAAGCGAACGGAAAATAGATCCCTTCCGGAGGTTAAAAAGTTTTTTGGAGGGACTCTTTAGTCTCTAGGGATTTAAGGAAAAGGGGAGAAGATTATGAAAAGCCATATGACCCGCTTGTTGCTTACCATTTGCCTGTTCGCTGGGCTGGCGGCTTCTTCCACTTTTGCGGATCTCGGTCTGCAGCAGACCCTATCCGATGAAGGGCCCGCAGCGGTTGGAAATGCGGTAAAAACCGCAATGGAAGCCATCTATGCGTCGACTGATGACGAAGAGTCAATTAAGTCTCAGATTACAACCATTATGAATGAGGCCGCCGCTATCGGTGACGGAGAGGCTGTTCGTTATGCGATCGTTGCGGTGATGATGGCCGGCGGGTTTGACAACCTTGATCTGAGCAAAGAGGCGATTGATAACAGCGCTGCTTTTGCCGACTTTCCAGCGGTTACTGCGTTTACGGTATCTGCTATGGAAACTTTTCTTTCTGCATCGGACGATGAGCCTGGCGGCGGCAAAAATGGCGAGTCCGGCGGCGGTGGTAAATCCGGCGGCGGCAACAACGGCCAGTCCGGTGGCAATGGCAACAACGGCCAGTCCGGTGGCAATGGCAACAACGGTCAGTCTGGCGGCGGCGACAACGATAATGAGCAGGGCGGCGGCGGCGACAACGATAATGAGCAGGGCGGCGGCGGAGACAACGATAATGAGCAGGGCGGAGGCGGAGATAACGATGATGAGCAGGGTGGTGGCGACGATGACAACCCGCTGGATGACGGCGATGATTCCGATATCGACGATGGCGATACGGATGCAACTCCCATTTGATGATTGACCGTTACGCTTGATTTATTTAAAAACCACTGATTTCTCTACCGGAAAGATATATGAAAAGAAGACAACTTTTAATTCCTGTTTTGGCTGGGTTGATCGTCGGCCAGATCTTTGCGGAGGGTGAACTTCCCTTTACAGTCGTCAACACGCTTCGGTTTGGATTTGACGACAATGTTGATATAAAAAGCAAAAGCAACAATCCTGAATCATCAACTTACATCGAGGATTTGGTAGAGTTATCATTTCAGGCTACGCTGTCTGGCCGAACCGATCTAGTTTTTAAATCGAGATTCAGGTATCGCAAAGATTTAAACTCGGATGATGATGACGGTTCGGAGAATGATTTTTATCCCAATCTTTATACCGTATTGACACATTCTGTGTCTCCGCGTTTGTGGGTACAGCTTTCCGATACATACACCTCTGGCAATAAAACCAGCAGTTCCTCCCCCGCCTCCGGAGGTTACGATTACTTTGAAAACACATTCTCTTTTAAGCCGAGTTATGCGCTGAGTCATAAGGATCGGCTCTCTGCGCCAATCAGTTATATGATCAGGCGGAACGATCAGAAACTTGAAGATGAAGATGCCGACATTATTTCCGCCGGTTTGACTTGGAGACGAACCCTTAGTCCGCAGCGCACCTGGGCGGCATTGAATCTCACACAGTCCGCGACTGAGTATAATAGGGACTCAACCAAGGATTCCACGCGCATCACAGCGGAGATCTCACATACGTTTAATCCGGAATGGCATGGCCGTTTAGAGGGTGGATTTTCTCTTGACCAAAGAGATTTTGTTAGAACCGGAACGAATGAGACGACATCAGGAATGCACCCGATCTTTGAAGCAGGGCTTACGTATAATCCGTCTCCGCGCACCCGCCTGAGTGCGGACCTGTCTCGCAAGTACACGGACTCAAACGGCACTGCTTCTTATGTCGGTGAAACCGTCAGTCAACTTAAGTTGGGTGCACAGCACGATTTCACGGCTAAGATCATGGGTAAGGTGACGGCACTATATAGGAATAAAGAGCGCGAGGCTCAGGATCATGAAAGAGGCGGCGCGGCGACCAATGAAGAGCGCTTCAATCTCAACTTTCTTTTGCGTTATAAGGTAAACCGGCTCAATTTTATTGATATGAACCTGCGGCACAGCCAAAAGGCATATGATGACAGCGACAACAACTGGGATCAGAACATGTTCGATATCGGTTGGCGCGTCGAATTGTAAGCTGAGTTGGAGAGTTGTACCCGTAAATTAATATGGTGAGGCCAGAGCGCCTCACCATCGCCATTTAAAGAGGATGAAGAATCATGAGTGAAAATCAGACTGAAGAAAACACATTGCATTTTCTCGATTATTGGCGGGTGATTCGGTCCCGCAAGGAGATTGTTTTAGCGGTTCTCTTTCTGGTGGTGATTACGGGTACGGTTTATACGTTTACACTTCCTAAAATTTACTCTTCTGAGGCGCGGATCGAGGTGAATTCAGATAGAGCGGATCTGGATCCGTTTGGCGCATCTTCCCAGATGGGTAGAAGCTATAATCCCTATTTTTTAAAAACCCAGTATGAAATCATCAAATCCAAACCGATTCTTTACGAAGTAATTAACCGGCTTAATCTTCAGGAGGTTTGGGGTAAAAAAGGCCAGAAAATTTCTAAAGAAATGGCTTATAAAATTCTTTACTCCAGTCTGAGGGTAAGCCAGTCCCGCGACACGAATCTCATTGCGCTCAGGGCGAGCCGTCAGAGTCCGAAAGAAGCGATGCGCATTGCGAACGAACTGGCCAACGTATATCGCGACCAGCGTCTGGAGTTGAAGCACAAAGAGATGACCCGTGCGCTGGACGCGCTTCGTCGAGAATTGGGGAATCAACAGGACAAAGTGAACGCAGCGGCGCAGCGGGTGGAGGATATTCGTCAGGAGTTGGATATTTCGGTGTTAGCTGCCGGGACCAGCATTGACGCCATGCAGCTTCAGCAGCTTTCGGGAGAACGAAGCTCCGCTCGTGTGGATATGCTGGTTCAGAAAACGCGCTATGAGCAGCTTGAGGCCATGAGTAATGAAGATCTTCTTACGGCTTCGGCTTATCTGGCGAATGATCCGTTTGTCCAGTCGCTGAGGACTCAGATAAAAAATCTGGATGTTGATCTAAGTTCGCTTCTTGAAAATTACGGTGAAAACTATCCCCAGGTGAGGGAGGCGACGGCGGCCCGTGACGAACTGCTTGAGAAGCTGGCGCAGGCGCTGGAGGGCATCAAGAAGGGCGTGCGCGCCCAGTACATCGTTTCCAAATCCAAATTCGATGCGCTCGAAGGGGAATTGCGCGGAGTGCGTACCACTGAGCAGGAGTCGCAACGCGAAAAGTACCTTCCGTTTAATCGGGCGCAGCAGGAACTCGAAATTCAAAGGTCGATTATGAATGCGCTGCAGTCGCGTCTTGCTCAGGAAGGAATTACGCTGAAGATTCCGCGGACGCCGGTGGAGATTATTGATGCCGCGGAGGAATCCACCCGTCCCGTGAGCCCGAACTTAATTATGAACATACTGTTAAGCATTTTTGTCGGATTGGGTTCCGGAGTCGGACTGGCCTACTTTATTGAGTATCTCGACACCTCAATCAAAACCGCTGATGATGTGGAACGCTGGATTGGGTTGCCGGTGCTCGGTTTGATTCCGCAGAAGGTGCGTCCGTTGATTGAAGAGGGGCCAGATAGTGAGCATGCTGAGGGATATCGCGTGCTGCGTACCAACATGTCGTTCACCGATGCCGGCGGGCCGACGAAGGGGGCTTTTGCCGTGTTGAGTGGCGGTGCTGGGGAAGGTAAATCCACAACGGCGTTCAATTTGGCTTATGTCTGTGCGCAGCAGGGTGAGAAAGTACTGCTGGTGGATGCCGACTTGCGTCGTCCGGTTCAGCACACCATTCTGGGTGTTTCCAACCGGTTTGGTCTGACCAATGTCCTCTTGCGAGATGTTCCGGTCGAGGAGACCATTAAAACGACCAGCGTTCCCAACCTCCATTTTCTTCCGAGCGGACGTCTGCCCAGAACCTCACTGGGTGTGCTGGATCCCAAGCGCATTGGTGAGCTGATGAACAGTTTGAAATCAAAATATGACGTGGTCATTTTTGATACTCCTCCGCTGGTGGGTATCAGTGACTCGGCGGTGATTGCGAAGGCAGTGGACGGCGTTATTTTGGTGGTTCAGTACCGTAAATATCCGCGGGATATGATTATCCGTGCGAAGCAGATGCTCGATACGCTGGGTGTTAACCAGGTGGGTGTGGTGCTTAATAACATTAATATTATGCGTGATGATTACTATTACTACTACCACTCGTACTACTCGAATTATTATTATTACCGTTCAGATGAGTCTGCCCCGGCCGGTTCTTCTGACAGATCATCAGTTTAGTTAAGGAGTCTTGATGAACAGAACTGGAGTTTTTATCTTATTGCTAATGTTGTCTGTGCTTGCCGGTTGCTTAAGCCCGGTTCATGTTGAAGATGTCAGCGATGAATCAGCGCCCTTGGTCGGTTTGTACACCCTGAAGCCCCTTGATCCGCTTTATATTTCTCTGCTGGGCATTCCTGAGAAAAAAGAAATCCAATCGGTAATCGATGAGTATGGCCAGATCACCTTGCCGTATATTTTGGAGCCGATTAAGGCCGCCGGATTATCCACGTCCGCTCTGGAGCGGGAGATCCAGCGGATTTATACCGAAGGTGGAATTTATCGTAGTATCACGGTGAACATTCAGACCTCCGCAAAAACCTATTTTATGGAGGGAGAGGTTAACGGCCCGAAGGAGTATCCGCTAAACCGTCGTATTACACTTCTGCAGGCCATCGCGGCATCGGGTGGCTATACGGAATTTGCGGATAAAAAAGACATTACGATTACCCGTCGCGGCGAGATTATCAAAGTGAATGCCAAGAAGCTCGAAAAGAATCCGGAACTGGATATTCCGATTGAATCCGGTGACCGGATTAACATTGATCGAACGGTCTTTTAATAAACACGTCTTACCTGCCAAACGCCGCCCGCCGGGCGGCGTTTTTAGGTTCGGTTCTTCCAGGTGCGTATGGTCGGATCGAGCAGGAAGCGGATGTCGGTGATTTGCGGAAGGCCGGGGATGGTCGCTAGTTTTTTCAAGAGGCGGACTTTGGGTAACCTGCGGATTTCGGTCAGCCAGCCGGGGTGGTCGGCATAGACAGACAAAACCCCGTTGGCAAGACGAACCGGCGTGGTGTGTTTTGCGATCTGTTCACCCGTTACAATTTGCCAGCGGTCCTTTAGAACATCGGGCAGAGCTTTTTCCGGCGGCTCGCTTTTCAGAATATCAGACAGAATCGGCCCGATTCCGCGTTCTTCCCGCACGGGACGGGGTGGTGTGCGATCCGCAATATGAAACCGTTCGCGTTCCAGTTGCCATCTCATGCGTTTCTGACCAAGGTGATTCATAATTTCTATTCTGCGGGTGGTGTTTTTTTGAAAACCATCTAGAATCGGACGGTAGCACGAGAATGGAGTGTTTGATACGTTGAATTTTATTGAGCAATATCTTTTTTTTCTTCTATTGATGACGGGGCTGCTTTTGTTGTCTGCGTTTTTTTCCGGTGCGGAGACTGCGCTTTTCTCCATTTCACCGGAGGCCATGCGTCAGCTTCGCGGACGGAAGCGCGTCGGTAAAATACTCCATATTCTTGAAAAAGAACCCTCCGGGCTGCTTGCCGCAATCCTGATGGGAAACCTTGTGGTCAATATTCTTTTCTTTTGCACCGGCGCGGCGGCTTCTACGAAATGGGCTGAATCTCAGGGGGAATGGCTTGAGGCAGTCGGGGGAGCTGCTGTGTTGATTTCTTTGATTCTATTCGGAGAGATTATCCCGAAAGCCGTGGGAATTAACCGAGCGGAATTTGTTTTGCGGATCACGGCGGTTCCGTTGGCAATATGGTACAAGCTGACCGTGCCCGTGAGATATTTTCTGCGGGGGTGTCTTCAGTGGTTTAAAGTGATGCACGACGACTCCTCTGCGGCGGACAGCCTGACGCCCGGGGAATTTAAGGAATTGCTCGAAGCCGTTCAGCACGAGCCGGGATTCGGGTCTCAGGAAAAGGAAATTTTAGAGGACATTGTTAATCTTCCCTCCATTCGTGTGCGCGAAATTATGGTGCCAAGAATTCAGGTCCTTCGCAAACCGTTTGATTCATCGCTACGTGAAATTGTGGAAGATGCCTGTCGCGGAGAATACAGTCACGTGCTGATCTATCGCGAGAAAGATGATGAGCCGCTCGGCTATGTTCGGACCCGGGATCTTGCGTTTAACGGTAGCGAGGCCGGTTCTCTTGAGAACTGGATGCATCCCCTGGCTTTTGTACCCGAAACCAAGCGGGCCGATGTGCTTCTGGAGGAGTTTCTTTCTAATGGCTGGAAGCTTGTCGCGGTCGTTGATGAATACGGGGGGCTTGCTGGGATTGTCACGCTGGAGGATCTTTTTGCCGAACTGGTCGGTGAATTTGAGCAGGATGCTGCTGAGGAGGTTGTAAAGCTTGACGAACTCACCTATCGATTGTCAGGGCAGCTTTCTATTCGTGCGTGGCGGCAGCTTTTCACCGGCTTTCTGCCGGGGCAGGAGGTGGAATCGCTTGCGTTTGACACCCTGAGCGGACTGGTGATTTCGCTGTTGGGTCGCATGCCGCAAAAAGGGGATGTGGTTTCTGTGCGCAACCTGCGTCTGACGGTTGAGTCGATGCAAAACAGGCGAATCGAAAAGGTTCTAGTGCATTTGAATAAAGAAAAAGAGGGGGCGGCATGAGCTTTTTGCTGAACTCCTTCTATATTGTACTGTTTATCCTGATTGCCGGGATCTGCTCCGGGATGGAAACGGGCGGATATCAGTTGAATAGAATCAGACTGCGCTATCTATCCCGGCACCATGATCGGGCCGCCGGTCGCCTGCAGAAAGTTTTTTCGGATGCCCATCTGTTTATTTTCACGGTTCTGATCGGACACAATGTGGCCGTTTATCTTGTTTCGCGGCATGTAACGCACCTCTATTTGAATGCCGGTGTCGGTGCGGCACACGGCGGAATGGTTTTCGGGTTTCTCCCCTGGAATGCGGGAACCGCCGCGACACTGACCCTGATGCTTCCGCTGTTCCTTTTTGCTGAAGTGATCCCCAAAAATGTGTTTCGCAACCGCGCCGATTTGCTGATGTACCGTTTGTCAGCGGGACTGCTGTTCATGTGGCGATTGCTACTGCCTCTAACCACACTGCTGAAGGCGTTTTTTAATTTGCTGACCGGCGGCCGCGGGCGCAGCGAAGCCCTCAGCGGAATCTCGTTTTCTCTACAGGGGCTTCGGGAATATTTTTCGGATGAAACCCGTTGTGTTGTGCTGAGCGACCATCAGCATGGCATGATCGACAATTTGGTTTCAATGCACCGGGTGTCGGTTCGGGAACTCATGAAGCCGATTACCTCCGAGGTCTCTGTCTCCGAAGACATAACGGTCGACGAGGCTCTCAACATGCTGCAAAAGTATGATATCGAGCAACTGACCGTTTATCGAAATTCGGCCCGGCAGGTAACCGGATTCATAACCTTGTTCGATCTGCTCGGCGCCGCAGTTCATCCTTCAGATACCCTGAAGCAGCATGTGAGAAAAATTCCGCGGATTTCAGCCGATCTTTCGCTGTCCAGCGCGTTTGGTCGGTTGCGCTGTACGGCCGGGGTGCCGGTGGCCGTTACAGACCGCACGTCTAGAGTCATCGGGTTCATCCGATTGCGCGACTTTGCCGCCTATATTGTCTCCTCATCCTGAAAAAGCGCTGAACGGGGCGCTGAGAGGTGTTGCGGGGCATTTCAAACCATGCTATATCTAGTGGTTTATGGGGTGAAAAACCCCACCATATTGTATTTTTGAGGTAAAATGGCTGAAAAAAGCAACAAACACATTTACGACGAGAGCAAAATCAAAACGCTCTCTTCTTTGGAGCACATTCGGGCGCGAACCGGCATGTATATTGGCCGGACGGGGAACGGAAACCACTATGATGACGGCATTTATGTCCTGCTTAAAGAAATTGTTGATAACGCCGTCGACGAATTCATCATGGCGCACGGAAAAAAGGTCGAAATCACGCTTGAAGAGGACACCATCAGTGTTCGTGACTACGGTCGGGGGATTCCGCTGGGCAAGCTGGTGGAGTGTGTTTCCCGGATTAACACCGGGGCCAAATACAATGATGATGTGTTCCAGTTTAGTGTCGGCCTGAACGGAGTTGGAACCAAGGCGGTTAACGCGCTCTCCAGCTATTTTGTGGCGCGCAGTCATCGGGACGGAAAATTTGTTGAAGCTCGCTTCGCGCAAGGAGTTCTTGAGGCGGAGGATAAAGGCTCTTCTCCAAATGAGGAGGACGGCACCTTTATCAGTTTTTCTCCTGATCCTGAAATTTTTAAAACGTTCAAATTCCGCGACGATCACATCAACCGCCGGCTCCGTTTTTATTCTTATCTAAACGCCGGACTGGTTCTTGTTTATAACGGCAAGAAAGTGGTTTCTCATGGCGGATTGCTTGATCTGATCCGCGATGAAAGCGAGTTTGAGAAAGTCTATCCACCGTTTCATCATCGCGATAAAATGCTCGAGTTCGCCTTCACGCACACGAATCGCTTCAGCGAAGACTATTATTCGTTTGTGAATGGACAGTTCACCGGTGATGGCGGAACACATCTTAGCGCGTTTCGCGAAGGACTCCTGAAAGGCATCAACGAGTACGCTAACAGTAAGTTCGACGGGGATGATGTGCGGGAAGGTGTTTTAGGTGCCGTGGCAATCCGCCTGAAGGAGCCTGTTTTTGAGTCGCAGACCAAAAACAAACTCGGCAACACCGAAATTCGCTCGGATCTTGTGGCGGACGTTAAAAAAGTCGTAGTTGAGTTGCTTCACCGCAACAAACCGGCCGCCGAAAAGTTGCTCGAAAAGATCAAGGAGAGTCAGAAACTCCGCAAAGAACTCAACTCCGTTAAAAAGTTGGCCCGGGAGCGGTCAAAAGCGGTCTCCATTCGCGTTCCGCAGCTCAAAGACTGCAAGAAGCACTACGATAAGCTGAAGAAAAAAAATGAAAACACGATGATTTTCATCACCGAGGGGCAATCCGCGGCCGGGTCGATCGTCAGCTGTCGGGATGTGAACACACAGGCCATTTACACCCTCAAGGGGAAGCCGCTCAACGTGTGGGATCTCAAACACGATGCAATCTATAAAAATGTTGAGATCTACAATCTCATGCGCTCCCTCAACATTGAGGAGGATTCCGCGAACCTGCGCTACAATCACGTTGTGCTGGCCACCGATGCCGACGTCGACGGATTGCACATTCGCAACCTGATGATCACCTTCTTCCTGCGCTTTTTTGAGCCGGTTGTGCGTTGTGGGCATCTTAAAATTCTAGAAACGCCCTTGTTCCGTGTTCGCAATAAGAAGGAGACCCTCTATTGCTACTCCGAAGCAGAGCGGGATGCCGCGCTCGAAAAACTTGGCCGCGGCGCGGAAATAACCCGCTTTAAAGGGCTCGGCGAAATCTCGCCGGGTGAATTCAAGGGCTTTATTGGGTCGACCATGCGCCTGACGCCTGTGGTGGTCGACGAGGACCACTCCATTTCCGAAGTTCTCAGCTTCTACATGGGAAAAAATACACAGGAACGCCGCGCCTATATCATGGAGAATCTTGTAGTGGACGAAGAAATTTTATGAGCAAAAACGAACAGGAAACGCTTTTCGACGAAGAGCCGATTGAAGAAACTTCGCCGGATACTGCGAGCAAAGAGCATAAGCCCCTGGACGTTGAACACGGGCCGTTGCGGAAGTTGGTGGACTTCAACTTCCTGCAGTATGCCTCCTATGTAATCTGCGACCGCGCCATTCCGAATGTGGAAGACGGCCTCAAGCCCGTGCAGCGCCGCATCATGCATTCGCTGCACGATAAGGATGATGGACGCTTCATCAAAGTCGCCAATGTGGTCGGCCACACCATGCAGTATCATCCGCATGGCGATGCCTCCATCAATGATGCACTCGTTTCGCTGACGAATCGTGGCGGATATCTCATTGAAGGGCAGGGCAACTTCGGGAACATCTACACCGGCGACCGCGCCGCCGCCGGCCGCTACATCGAATGCCGTCTCACGCCGCTGGCCCGCGAACAGATTTTTAATAAAGAGCTCACCCGCTATATCCCGAGCTACGACGGACGCAACAAAGAACCGGTCACCCTGCCGTCCAAGCTTCCGCTCCTGCTCATGCTCGGTGCGGACGGCATCGCTGTGGGACTGTCGACCGCCATTTTAACGTACAACTTCATTGAGCTTCTTGAGGCTCAGGTTGAGATTCTAAGGGAGAAAAAGCGGACGCCCTATAAAGCCGACCCGCTGCCCGACTTCCAGCTCGGCGGACTGATGGATGTATCCGAATATGACAACGGCTTAGGCAAAGTCAAAGTGCGCGCCAAAATTAAAGAGCACAACGGACGCCTGGTCATCACCGAACTGCCGTTCGGTCAAACGACCGAAAAACTGACTGCCTCCATTGAAGAGGCGGTCAAAAAGAAAAAAGTGGCGGTTCGGGTTATCAACGACTTTACCGCTGAAAAGGTTGAAGTCGAACTGGTTCTATCGCAGGGGGCTAAGCCGTCGCAGGTTGAAAAAGCGCTGTACGCCTTCACCAACTGCGAAGTCTCCGCCTCCAGCCGCATTGTGGTCATTCGTGAAAACCGCCCGGTCGAAATGACCGTCGATGAGATCCTGCATCTCAACACCGCGCAGTTGGTCAATGTGCTGGAGGGTGAGTTGAACCTCAAGCGCGATAAACTGCTCGACGCCTTCCATACGAAAACACTCGTTCAGATTTTCGTCGAAAACCGCATCTATAAAATGATCGAGCAGTGCAAAACTTACGAAGCGGTATTCAAAGCCATCTACAAAGGCCTTGAGTCCTTCAAAAAGAAACTCAAGCGCGCCATTGTAGATGACGACATTGAGATGCTCCTCGGCGTGCGCATCAAACGAATCTCTCTGTTTGACATCGAAAAAAACCGGCAGGACATCGAAAACATCCTTGAGGAGTTGGCCGAGGTGGAGAAAAACCTGTCCGGACTGAATGGCTACGCCATTCGCTATATCAAAGCCCTCATCAAAAAATATAAAGCGAACTACCCCCGCCGCACAGCAATCGGCACCTTCAAAGAAATCGCCGTGCGTGAGCTGACCGCCAGCGAACTGGCGATCCATCACGACCCCGAAATACAATTTGTCGGTTCCGCCGTAAAAGGTGGGGAAGAGATCATGAAATGCTCATCGCTCGATAAGCTGATGTTCATCTGGGAGGATGGCCGCTATCAGATGATGCCGCCGCCCGAAAAACTGTTCGTCGACGGCCATTTCCTCTCTTGTTCCCTTTTCGATCGCGACCGCGAGATGACCTGTATCTATACGCATCAGAAAGCCACCTACATCAAACGCTTCAAATTCGGCGGCACCATCATGAACCGCGACTACCGTCTCGCGCCCGAAAAGGCCAAAATCCTGTTCTTGCAGGAAGGCTGTCCGGAGGAAATTTATGTCCGCTATCGCCCGGCCAAGGGGCAGCGTATTCATCAACAGTTCTTCAAAACCGAAGGACTCCTCGTCAAGGGAGCCAAGGCCAAGGGCAACCGGCTCACTACCAAATCGATTCAGTACATCGACGTCAAACCCGGTCGCTGGTGGCGCGACGACGAAGACACCCCGCAAGGCGTTCTGCTTTAATCCTAATCCTGCTCTGCATCTTAATCCTGCACAAAAAAAGCGCTCCCGGTTGGGAACGCTTTTTTTCTTCCAGAGATTGGAAAATCAAATGGGTGCAGGCCTTTTTAATCCCGATCCTTCGGGGCTCAACCGGCTAGAACTGCCAGTTCACGAAAATCGTTGTCGGCATCGATTCTTTCTGTGCGGCAATATTCACCAGACCGATCTGCAAGCCATCCAGATTCTGGCACTGGTTGATCAGGCCGAGCTGGAAACCGTTGGCATTTCGTACGCCGTTGTAGAGCCCGATTTGTGCGCCGGTCATGTCCTCGTAGGCAATGTTGATTAGACCGAGGTGAAGACCTGTGAAATTTTCTGTGTAGTTGTACAGACCAATCATCACGCCCTTGGCATTGTAGGCCACATTCACCAAGCCGCCCTGTACACCGCTTAGGCTGGTTGCGTTATTGAACAGACCGCCTTGAGCTCCGGCGCAGTGACCGTGAACCACATTCACCGCGTTCCACCAGCTCAGCAGTGGAATCCCCTGAAAGCCCTTCAGATCTCCGTTCACATGATTAATGAAACCAACGCTTACCCCGCAGGTATCTCCGGGGCAGAGGTTAACTATACCCAATCCCGCACCGCGGAACAGGCCATCAGTCTGATTGATTAAACCGATATCCAAACCGCTTACATCACGGTTCACACCGATAATGTTCAGGCGAAGTCCGGCAAAATCTCCGTCATTGGGTATCAATTGCACCGTGGGATAAAGCGCAAGCTGCAGCGGATAGTAAAACCCGTTCGACTCTTCGGCGAATTCAACCTCCTGCGCGGCGGCAAAACCGGCTTGCATAAGAATGAGGGTGGTCAGAACAGCAAATATCTTTTTCATAGTCTATTTCCTTGGTTTGAATAACCTTTTGTCCGGTGCGCCCGGGTGCTTTTCAAAAACTAACAGAATTCCGACTGATGGCAATCGCATTCTTAAGTGCACCAGTATGTGCGGACGTGCGGGGTTCCAAGGGTTGCCTGCCCTGAGTTTTGTCGAAGGGGGAAATCCATCGGGGCTTCGAGAGCGGTCACCGTCGAAAACTCCTTTTGCAGCGTTGAATAATAAAATCCGTCATCTCCGCCGCGGTGATTATTCGCAAAAAGCGCAAATCCATCGTTGGAAAGGATAAATCGGATGCTTTTCGCCAGAAACGGCCACTCTTTCTCCACCGAAAAAGCCTCGCCCTTTTTAGGCGCCGCCGCGAAAACCGGCGGATCGCAGATGATAATGTCCCATGCTGGAAAATTTTCTGGATCGGCCTCTTTGCGGCGAACCTGCCGAGCCAGCCATTTGCGTGCATCTTCTTTGACGAATTTGCCGCGCTCGCTGTTCGCCAGTCCATTCAGCTCAAAATTCCGTTTCCCGCGTTCGAGACATCCCGCCGCCAAATCCACTGAAAAGACCACTTCGGCCCCAGCCGCCGCGGCCGCCACCGAAAACGAGCAGGTGAACGAAAACAGATTGGCCACCCGTTTACCCTGCGCGCGCTCCGCCACGCGCTGACGCGAATCGCGCTGATCGAGAAACAGCCCCGGATGTTGTGACGCATTCAGCGAAATTTCATACTTCAGTCCGTGCTCTGTCACAAAAAATGTTTCCGGCACCGGTTCGCCGAACGCAACCAAGTCGCTGAACAGCTTGCGCTTATGCGGATCGCGCAGATGGGTGCGCACAATTCCGCCCTTGCAGGGAATCTCGCGCAGGCCCGCGCCGATTTTTTGCAAAAGCTGTTTTGAGGGCAGGGTTTCGTCATACCCCGTTACTAGTAGCCAGTCGCCGTAGCGGTCGATCGAAAAAGCGCCGACCTCATCGCGGTGAACCAGTCGGACCGCATCCGTCACCGTCTCCAGTCCCGCTCGCTTCTCTATGGCCTTTCCAAACATTGGGGCATAGTATGCTGACACCTTTTCTTTTCCAAGCACTGGAAGCCATAGCATGGCGGCTCTGGGTTCTCATTCGTGCTGATTCGTGGTTAGAAAATGCGTTAGAAAAGACACCCATGAACTCTGTGTACGACATCCAAACCTTGGAAAAGCTGATTCGCGACCCGCATCAGCGGCGAAAGTTCCTGAACGCAACCATCAAAAAGGCGTTGCCGCCCGAAGAATGCCCCGAGCCGGCCTCCGAATTTTCTCCAAGTCTACAGATTATTGAGCGGCACGACTCAAAAACCGATGGCGCCACCAAGCTGGTGTTTTCTTGCTCTGGAGGGACGGCGGCTTCGCCGTCCGTGGGCTCTGGAGGGACGGCGGCCTCGCCGTCCGTGGGCATCGAGGCCGAGGCCCCTCCAAAGATGGAGAAGGTTGAGGCGGTGATTTTACGGATCGCATCGGGACGTACCAGCCTTTGCATCTCCTCGCAGATCGGCTGCGCCGTTGGTTGCCAGTTCTGCGCGACCGGCTCAATGGGCTTTGTTCGCAATTTGACTTCCGACGAAATGCTCGATCAGGTGCTGCTCGCCAAACGGCTCCTGCGTGAAGAGGGGCGGACGCTTCGCAACGTCGTCGTCATGGGAATGGGCGAGCCGCTTCATAATGAAGCCAATCTTTTCCAATGTTTGGAAATTCTGCGCGACCCGCGCTTCTTCAACCTCTCCGAAAACCATCTGATGGTCTCCACCGTCGGCATTCCCGATGCCATGGTGCGCTTCGTCGAGTACTTCCCGAATATTCAGTTGGCTTTGAGCCTGCACAGCGCGCGGCAGGAAGTCCGCGAACAGCTCATGCCCATTTCCAAGGTGTACACCTTGGAAATGATAAAAAATGGTTTGCCAGAAAATCTGATGATCGAAGTGCTCCTTTTAAAAGGAATCAATGATTCCCCTGAAGAGATATCCTCAATTATTGAATTCCTGAATGGAACTCAAGCGCACATCAACCTGATTCAGTTTAACGCGCATCCCGGCGCGAAGTTTCAACCGGTCACTCTGGAGGCGCGCAAAGCTTTCGGCGATGCATTAAAAAACGCAGGATTTAAAGTCACCCTGCGTTATTCCCTCGGCGACGACATTGCCGCCGCCTGCGGTCAGTTGGCCGGAAGGTAGGACAGGCATCTTGCCTGTCTGCGGTGGTTCAGTTCTTTGCGTCTGTAGACAGGCTGGAAGCCTGTCCTACTCTGAGAGAGTGCCTTTGCTGGACGGAATGGCGTCGAGGGCGCGTTCGTCGGCGGTGCAAGCCATGCGCAGGGCGCGGGCGACTGCTTTAAAGACCGCTTCGTGTGCGTGGTGCAGGTCGTCGCCCTGTTTCTGGTCGATGTGCAGGTTCAGTTTGGCGGTGTCGCAGAACGAACGCCAGAAGTGCTCCAGAATGTCGGTGTCGAAATCGCGGATCATCTTTTTCTCGTTGGCGAACTTGTAGACGAGGTAGGGGCGTCCGCCCAGGTCGATCGCCACTTCCGCACTAGCGAGTGCGTCGTCCATCGGGAGAACCCAGAAGCCGTAGCGGTTGATGCCGCGCCGTTCACCGAGCGCATCGTTGAAGGCTTGTCCGAGCGCCAGCGCCACATCTTCAACGAGGTGATGGTAATCGACTTCAATGTCGCCGGAGGCGTGTATGTCCATATCGATCAGCGAGTGTTTGGAGAGCAGGTCGAGCATGTGGTTGAAAAACGGCACGCCGGTTTCGATAGAGTAGACTCCGGTTCCATCGAGGTTGATCGACAGTTTGATATCCGTTTCGCCGGTTTTTCGTTCAATTGTTGCTTTGCGTGCGTCCATGTTTTTTCCTCTTTAAATATTCAGAACCAACCGAAGGCCATTGTTGACTTCACTCATTTGCAGTTTGGGCAATGAGGCAATGCATTCAGTTAGGTTTGATTTATCCAATGTAATGATTTGAGAGATATTTGCGACGGAATCTTTTGGGAGTTTCGTCCAACGTTTTTTGAGCAACACGTTTCCCGGAGCTTCGGAAAGTCGAAGGTTTGATGTCAGAGCAATCGCGATGACGGTAGAGATGCGGCTTTGGTTGAAATCGTCCTGTTGAACGATCAGTACGGGGCGACGATATCCTGGTTCAGAGCCGACGGGCGCAGGCAGTGCGGCCCACCATATTTCCCCGCGCTTCATTTACCATTCCTCCTTCACAGCTTTGCTTTGGAGTTGGGTTAGCACGGAGTCCGGTCTGGAAGGTTCTGTGGAGTAGATTTCATCCAGTTTTTCACGAACCTGCATGGTTTTGTGCTCTTCCACGTATTCACTGACGGCCCGCGTGTACAGCTCGCTACGAGAAAGATGTTGACGCTTAGCGAACTGTTCAGCAGAGGTAAATACCTCATCTGGTATAGATATCGCTGTTTTCATGCGGGTAGGGTATAACCGTAGTTATACCTTGTCAATATTGTTATGAGGAGTGATTTCCTCTTGTTTTGGAGGCAGAAACATTACGATAATAAACAATAACTAATAACTGCCGCACCTAGTGCGGTTCAAAGGAGATTCTTATGGCACAGGCAGCAGCAAGACACATTTTGGTAAGCACGGAAGAGAAGTGCAATGAACTTAAATTGGAGATCGCCGGTGGCGCGGATTTCGCAGAACTGGCAAAACAGCATTCATCCTGTCCGTCCGGCCATGAAGGCGGCGCGCTCGGCACCTTTGGCCCCGGTCAGATGGTGAAGGAATTTGATGAAGTGGTTTTCAGTGCTCCGGTTGGCGAAGTGCAGGGCCCGGTAAAAACCCAGTTCGGCTACCATCTGGTTGAAGTCACCATGCGGAATGACTGATAAGCGATCAAAGGTCGAAAGTCTAAAAGTCAAAAGTCGGGAATGTTCCTGCTGACCTTCGACATTCAGACCTTGGACTTTAGACAAAAAACGCTCCGCTTTTGCGGGGCGTTTTTTTATCCGCCCGCTTTTTTAACGTTATACCCGCGGGCGGATAATTCGTTGACGAGCCGGTCGTGGTGGTTGACCTGAATTTCGATGTCGTCACCGCAATTCCTGCGCGATCAGTTCCGCGCCGGAGCGGCGGATAAAGCCGGTCGGTTCCGGTGCGGTTTTTATTTCTTCCAATGCTTGGAAAAAGTCACCGGCGTAGAGTTTTTCGGACGGAAGGAGGACGTTCTTGAGGTGTTTTTCGATTCCGTCAACGAGGTAGGGGTACTCCGCGAAATCGCTGCGGTCTGAGTAGATCAGCGGTTTGTTGTTCACGATGCACTCCGAAACCAGCCCGAAGCCGGGTTTGCTGATGATGATGTCGCACGAGGCTATGATGTCGGCGAAAGAAACGGCGGATCGGCTTATAGAATGAATGCACGACATCGGAAATTCCAGCGGCTCAACACAGAAGAATTCATATTCTTCACTCAGCTGACGGATTTTTTCCAATGCCTTAAAATCTAGATTGAGCGAGGTGAACGACAGCAGCACCCATTGCCTACCTGGGTCGGGCAGGTAATTCGAAACAATTTCTAATTTTGAATTTTCAAATTGGGATTTGTTTCGTGTTTCGAGTTTAGAATTTATGATTTCTTCTCGCCTCGCCTGTCCTGGCGATGCGAGAAGCGGGATGTCTTTGCGGTTCGGGAACTGCTCCATCGGCGGGGCGAAGGGCAGGCGCAGCAGCAGATCGGTTTGTTCATAGACCGTGCGGAATTTTTCGACAAAGAACTCCCAGTGCAGGTCGGTCTTGGCGTAGGCCTCATAAATCCAGTCCCACGAAAAATTGCCAATCGCGATGTTGCGGAGGTTCGATCGCTGTGCCGCAGCCAGCGGAATGGCCGGAATGTCGGCGACGACCAGCTCGACGCTGTTTTCTCTGAAAAAATTCTGTTCCTGAACAATCAGCTGCTCTTCGCGGGCGTAAAGTGCTTCGAGTTTTTCCAATGTTTGGAAAAGATCGGCTTGAAGGGAGTCTTTCTGGACGAGGCCGACGTCGAACGCGCCGGGGCGGAAGGTGATGTTGGTGCACTCGCTGAGGCGGCTGTCGAGAAAGTCGCGCGGCAGGCCGCTTGTCACAATCACTGGCTGTTCGGGGGCGAGGCGGTGCAGTGCGCACAGCACATCGCATGAGCGCGTTCCGTGGCCGTATCCGTGAGCGGTAATGTAATAGGCAATCGGTTTCATTAGAATTTTCTAACGAAAATTTTATAGTTTGGGTAGAGATAACTGGATTTGAAAGCACTCTTAATGATTTTGCCCTTAATGATTTCGCCAATTTACATTAGCTTACATTCCAATTCAAAAGGAGTTGTTCATGAAGAATCCGCCGCTTGCATACGAAAACATTGATTTCCTAAAAACCGATCCCTGCCGCGAAGTTCGCCTGCAGCTTGAGCATCTGCATCCAGAAGTGACGATGCAGAAAGAAAAAATCAACTCCACGATTGTGCTGTTCGGAAGTGCGCGGATTCCGTCGCCGGAAAAACCTTCGGGGAAGAAGATCGACGAGTTGAGCCCGTTTTATGAGGAGGCGCGCAAGCTGGCTCGTCTGGTCAGTTCAACCTGTCAGACCAACCATGAGTGCGAGTATGTCATCATCACGGGCGGGGGCGGCGGTATTATGGAGGCGGGCAACCGTGGCGCGTCCGAGGCCGGTTGCAAGTCGGTTTCGCTCAACATCTCGCTGCCGCATGAGCAGCATCCCAACCCGTATGTCACGCCGGAGCTCTGTTTCCAGTTCCATTATTTCAGCATGCGCAAGATGCATTTTATGCAGCGCGCCAAAGCGTATTGCAGTTTCCCGGGCGGCTTCGGCACCTTTGATGAGCTGTTCGAAGCGCTCACGCTCATTCAAACCAAGGTTGTTGAGCCCATGCCGGTCATCCTGTTCGGAACCGAGCATTGGAAGCGGCTGATCGACTGGGAGTATCTGGCCGAAATGGGGCTCATCGCGCCGAAGGACTTAGATCTACTTACCTTCTGCGACACCGCCGAAGATGCCTGGGCGGCGATCTGCAATTTTCATGCTGAGTAGGATTCAGCCTGATTCTCACTACAGTCCGGTTTGGCCGGCTAGCAGCCAGACTCCCATGCCTAGGGTGAGCAAGGTTTTAAAAATGATGATTCCGAGCCGGGCTAGCACCGCGCCGACGGCGATATCCATCGCCTGACCGTGATGTTTCAGCCGGTTCCATTCCACCAGAAACGCTAGCGCGAACGAGCCAGCCAGCATACCCAAAAATGTTCCAATGATTGGAAAAACACCGGAGCCGACTACGGCGCCGATTAGTCCGCCGCCGACGGCAGCCAGCCCGGCGAGTTTGGAGCCGCCCCGTTTTTGAACGCCGAACCAGCCGGCGAGCGCTTCGATGATTTCCGTGGTGATGCAGAGCAGGGAAAAGACGATCAATGTTCCAACGGTTGGAAAATCGCCGGCAAAGAAGGTGATGAGCGCGGCGAGCAGCACCAGCCAGGTGCCTGAAAAGGCGAGTGCGGAGAGCAGTACCCCGAGGATGCAGAGCAGGGCGGTCAGAATAAAGAGCAGGATGTCGATCATACCGAAAGCCTTTCCTGAAGTTCGTTTTTTGAGAGCCCGCTGATTCTCAGCGTCTTATTGCGGCTGGTTTCGCCCTGCGTGAGCTCAATCTGCGTTTTGGATATGTGTAGCGTTTTACTCAGAAATTTGATCAGCGCCTGATTGGCTTTGCCGTCGATCGGCGGGGTGGTCAGCCGGATTTTCAGCGCGCCGTCGTGCAGGCCCTGAATTTCGTTTTTTGAGGCGCGCGGCATCGCACGGATGTGTAGCTCAAGGCCGGTCGGTGTTTCATTGATCCATTCCATAATTGAAACCACTTCTGCATTAGGTTAGAAACCAGAGTCTTTAAATTGAACTCGGAGAAAGCATCGTGGCAAAAATTTTGGATGGCAAAGCAATTTCTGCAGAAATCCGCGCGGAACTCAAATCCCGCGTAAGCGAATTGAAAGAGCAGGGCATTGTGCCGGGACTCGGCGTTCTGTTGGTGGGCGACGATCCGGCATCGCGTTCCTATGTGACCGCCAAAGAACGCGCCTGCAAAGAGGCCGGCATTTATTCCAAAGAGATCAAACTGCCTGCGACCGCGTCCCATACCGAGATTCTGCAGGTGGTTGAGGATTTCAACATCGATCCGCAGATTAACGGGATTCTGGTTCAGCTTCCGCTACCCGATTCGTCTATGGAGCAATCGGTGATTGAAACCATCCTGCCGGAAAAAGATGTCGACGGGTTTCATCCGCTGAATGTCGGCCGTATGATGCTGGGGTTGCCGGCGTTTCTGCCCTGCACCCCGCACGGAGTGCTGCAGATTTTGAAACGGTCCGGCATCGAAGTTTCCGGCGCGCATGTGGTGGTGATCGGCCGCAGTAATATTGTTGGCCGCCCACTGGTCAATCTGCTCAGCCAGAAAACCGAGTTGGGCAATGCCACGGTCACGATGTGTCACACCCGCACGAAGAACATGAAGGAATTGACGTTGCAGGCCGATATTGTGGTCGCCGCCACCGGCCGGCCTAGGACCGTGACCGCGGATATGGTGAAAGAGGGTGTCGTGGTGATTGATGTCGGCGTAAACCGGATTCCCGATGAGACAAAGAAGAGCGGCTTCCGCTTGGTCGGTGATGTCGATTTTGATGCGGTCAGCGAAAAGGCCGCGGCCATCACGCCGGTTCCGGGCGGAGTCGGGCCGATGACGATCACGATGCTTCTGGCCAACACGGTGGAGTCCGCCGTTCGTAGCCATGGGGCGGAGTAAATTATGCGCACACTCAACCGCTATATTCTTTTCGACTATCTCGTTCTTTTTCTGACGGCTCTCGGGCTGATTACCTTTGTGATGACAATCGGCACGATGGTAAAAGCGATTGATCTGATGGCGCGCGGAATTTCACCGGTTTTGATCGTGAAGTTTTTCTTCCAGAACATTCCCTACATCCTCTCTTTTTCGATGCCGATCAGTGCGCTGTTCGCCGCGCTGTTGCTCTTTGGCCGCCTCTCCATGGATAACGAAATTAGCGCCATGAAAGCCTGCGGCCTCAGCTTGTGGCGGGTGGTCGCCCCGTTGATCGTGCTCTCCATCTTCCTCAGTGCTGTTTGCGCCTATATCAACTGCGAAGTGGCTCCGCGGGCCAAACATGCCAATAAAGTGCTGCTGCGCTCTGCGGGAGTGGAGGAACCGATCAACCTGATCGAAGAGGGGCGCTTCATCAAAGATTTTCCGGGGTTGTTGATCTATGTTGGCCGCAAAAATGGAAACACCGTCAAAGATGTTGTGGCCTATCAGCTGGATCAAAAAGGACAAGTCACGCAAAGTATCCGCGCGAAACGGGGCGAGATCGATCCGGACAATGAAAACAAAATTCTGCGGGTCAGGCTTTATGACGGGGTGTTGGAAAACCGCAATCTGGATAATCCGCACGATGTTTCAGCCACCACGTATGCCCCGATCCCCTTCAAATATATTCAGCTTCCGCCGCTCGATTTCAATAAGATGCTGAAGGACGATAAGGTACGCCGTAAGCGCGGCTCGATGGAGATGGGAATGCTCATCGATCAAATCCGCAATGTGGATCGTTATTTTCCGTTGCTGTCTAAGGCAGAGCGTGCATCTTGGAAATCCCGCTTGGTCATCGAGGCCAACCGCCGGGTTGCGATCGCCATCGGCTGTTTCACCTTCATGCTGATCGGGATTCCGCTGGGTGTAAAATCGCACCGCAAAGAAACTTCGATCGGCATGGTGATGAGTCTGGCGATTGTCTTCGCATATTACATCTTCATTGTGCTTGCCGAAGCGCTCGCTGATTATCCCGGCCTCCACCCCAATCTAATTCTGTGGATTCCAATGATTGGAATGCAGTTCTTTGGGGTTTGGATGATCCGCCGCTCCAGTTGACCGACGTTTCCAAGGGTTGGGCGCAGGTCTTTTTAATCCCGATCATTTGGGGCTCAGCGTGCTTCAAAGCTGTGTAGCAGTTTGATTTCCTCGGCCCAGATGGCGGGATTGGGTGTTTCGAGGATAAGCGGCATGTTGTTGAAGCGCTCATCGGCCATGATGAAGCGGAAGCAGTCGAGCCCGATGAACCCTTCGCCGAGGCTGTGATGGCGGTCCACCCGCGTGGCGAGATCCTTTTTGGAGTCGTTGAGGTGCATGCCCTTTAGGTAAGAAAAGCCGACAATATCGCCGAAGCGATCAAAGGTTTCTTTACAGGCGGCTTCGGTGCGCAGGTCGTAGCCGGAAGTGAAGGTGTGGCAGGTGTCGATGCAGACGCCGACGCGGGTTTTATCCTCCACCTGTTCGATCATGGCGGCGAGCTGTTCAAAGCGGTAGCCCATGTTGGAACCCTGACCCGCGGTGTTTTCGATGACAGCGGCGATCCCTTTTGTTTTGGACAGCGCGATATTGATCGATTCGGCGATGGTTGCGATGCACTCATCTTCGGTGCATTTTTTCAGGTGGCTGCCGGGGTGGAAGTTGAGCCGATCGAGGCCGAGCTGTTCGCAGCGTTGCAGTTCGTCGAGGAAGGCATTGCGCGATTTTTCGAGGCCTTCGGCTTCGGGATGCCCGAGATTGATCAGGTAGGAGTCGTGCGGAAGGATTTGCGCCGGTTCAAAAACGCCTTTGCAGTTTTCGTTAAATTCTTCGATGCCTTCTTCTTTTAACGGGGCGGAAACCCACTGACGCTGGTTTTTGGTGAACAGCGCAAAGGCATTCGCTCCAATGGCCCGGGCATTCTTGGGCGCATTCTGCACTCCGCCGCTCGCGCTGACGTGCGCACCGATGAATTTCTGTTTTGTTTTCATGATTGGATGATTTTACGTGATCAAAACCCAATAACGATCTCTTTATGCTTCATCTTGTTTGGGACATAAAAACGCATAAGCCAAGCGGACTTGGTCCGAATTGCAGGCTGAAAAGGGCTACTTCATTCTCGAGACACACACCTATCGTTTTTTGTATTGCAGCAGCCAGTTATAAACATCTTCTCCAGCATACACTCTATTCCACACATCGTGGAACATATCCTGTTCGGTTGTAAAACGCAGAGTCGCGCCCAATTCATTCATTCTGTTCATGCCCGCAAAAAAATATTTGGTTTCTACGGCAGGATCTCTACCCCCGGAAAAAACCCATGCAGGGATATCTGCTTTGGCGATTGCTTCCGCCTGTTTCACGGATGGATAACCAACGACCGGCAGAAGGGCGGCAAATTTTTCAGGATACTTGCTCGCATAGTACCAGGTGCCAAAGCCGCCCATACTTGCGCCGGATAAATACACCCGATTTTTGTCGGTATGATAGTTGAGCAACACGGAGTCGAGAATGCTGATTACATCCGGATCCGTCTTTCTCCAGCCGGTTTTCGTCAAGAATCGATCGTCAGGCGGACTTTTAGCGGCCACGGCCCCGCGCATTGGCCCAAACATCTGTAATGCCGGCATATCGGCATTGTGTGGCGGAACCCCTTCGTCTAGGCGCTTGGGAATGCCCTCTCTGGTTCTGTTGCGAATGTAATCCGGTCCATCGGGTCCATCCCGGCCAAACATATGATTTTGTGGAGCGATAATAATGAACGGCAAATCCCGCTTTTGAATCCAGGCTTCGTAAAGCGGGCCATAACCCAATACATAGTCCAGATCCTCTTTGCCGTTTCCACGCTCGCCATCCCCGTGCAAATAAATCAGCACAGGCCATTCCTTGGATGAACCTTTTTCATATCCATTGGGCAAATACAGGAAATAATCACGCTCAAGATCGTCGACTACACTCTTGTATGAAAGGCGCAGGAGTTGTTGTTCATTTTTATGATCCAATGCGGATGAAGCACTTGAAGTGCATGCACAACCTAATATAGATAGAGCGAGGCAAGAGCGTAATGTCATAATCTATTCCTCTGTGTTGGGTGAACAAGTTGTTCATGTCGAGTAGCAACTTTGTCTGAGCCAAGAGAAAAATCGAGTTCGTCAATTGGTCTAGCTCCTCTAGATTTGGAGATGGATACTATCGACTTTATACTCCGCATGACGCCTTTCAGCGAATCGAATTTGTCGGGGGGGATGATCACAATTGCATCTTCTACAAACGGTGAAAATTCGTTGAGTGTCAGGACCAAATTTCCATCAGGGGTAATCTGCTGATTCTTGATTAATAATCCAATGTTCAGTTCATCGTTAAGCATCGAAATCATCGATGACAATTCCGGTAGAGTTTTAGGTGCAGATACGGCTTCGTTGGTCGGTTGATCAATCTGAGTAGTTTTTGTTGTTGTGCATGATGTCAGTGCGACAGTCGCAAGCAACAGCATCAGAATTTTGTTCATACTTATTCTCCTTTTTATGTCCAACACTTGTTGGAGTTTACTCGACAGCCACCGTTGGCGCGGCCTTTTAGGCGGCGCCAACGTCCGAAAGGACCCTCGTGCCTTGTGCTTCAACTTCATCGATGCGGGTCATCACGTAGGGTCACTTGATTTGTTCGACCATCATTTTTGGGTCTATTGAGAGCAAGAATTTCTCCCACATATCAAAATTATCTTTTCTGTCTTTTATATCAGCCACCTGTGGTGAATCAGTAGGGTTACTGCAGTCAACGTTATCTATCCAATATCGCACAGCGGGACTTGCAGCACTCCGGATTTCTTCCGGGAGATTGTCTATTTGCAACGGTTCCGGGATAGCAGTTCCAATGATTGAGGGAAGGATATATCGCCTTCGAATAATGTATCCGCGGTCCTCAAGCTCCATTCCTATCAGAGCTATTTTCCAATCAATTATGTCTTTTTTTGCCTCGCTACCCTCTGGATCGTTTTCAATTTCATCCCAAATCTTCTCCAGTTCCTTTTCTAAGCCACGATTAGTTCCGCGAACGATAGTCACATAGGAAGGTGCATCTGAATTTTCAGAACAAATTCTTTCTACTGAGACATGGGTACAACCCGTCAAGATCAGCAACCCAACTATGGCTATTGTATTTTTCATATTTTAATGTCGAACGTTAAAAAAGAGCCGCTTCGGATTGTGCGTCGACCGGATCGCTGGCGTTTGTCGAAGTAGGCTCATTTGCCTTGTTCGATGTTTCATTTCTAAGTTGGCCTCGTTCCAGAACTTGAAGTATATGGAATCCAAATGAAGTTTCCACAACTGGGCCAATTTCTCCTATTTCCTGATTAAGCATCGCATCCTTCAATGGCTTTACCATTTCATCAGAAGGTGCAATTCCTAGATCACCTCCCACCGTCTTGCTTGGACAGTCTGAATATTTAGTAGCTATAGTTTCAAACTCAGCTCCAAGAATAAGTTCAGCACGGATATGCTCCGCTTGTTGTCGCTTCTCCGCCTTAAGCGCCTTGTTGTAATTGGTCGGCTTTGAAATGAAAATATGGCGAGAATGAACATCAGGAGATGAGCACCCCAAAGTACATACTAGGCTGATCAGTAATAATGAGAGTAATTTCTTCATAATCTTTCCGAATCGAACGTCACGAATGAGACGCGGGAGACGCGCTAGCGTTCTCCCCGTCGATTCGATTCGCTGGTTGAATTCTCTTTTTCCTTAATCCACTTTTCAATTTCTACTGATGCCTGCTTTGCTTCCTTTCGCACCCTAGAAGAGGTATCTCCTATCGACAGCTCTGATAGCTTTGGAATTATGGATGTACTAAATACAGGTATCATTCGTTTGTATTCTGAATCAGACACAGGGTTCGCAAAACCACAGTGGGGCCCTGTCCGCGATGCTATAGTTACGAGCTCGATGGCTTTGACTCGATGGGTTTCACTTTTGCTATCAAGAAAGGGCTGTAATGCATTGAGGCCTGCTAGACCCATTTTTGAAAGGGGGTTAAAATCTGTGGATATGTGGGGTTGGCTATGTTCTTTAAACCATGCTGTAAACAGGGGAATGGCTTCTGTGTAACGCTCTTTGCCAAGAATATATATAAACCCAGAAAGAACCTCTTTTTCAATTTGAGACAGCTCTTTTCGGCGGTGATAGTTATTTCGTATAAAAGTTAAGTATACGGGACATAACGACTTTACGTGGGGGTTAGGGATATTGCCTGTGCTCATGCCGATAACCTGCAATATTATATCTTTTCGTTTAGCGTTAGCTAACTCAGAGGATACAAAGCCGGCAAGTTGTTCTGGTGTTGTTAGGTAGGCAAGTGCTTCAAAGGCCCATTGTGCTTTCTGACGGTTTTCTTGAGTACGAAGATATTCAAATAACGGAGCTTTGAGAGCCATGGGTTGCAATGCTTTCATACACGCATGAGTTGGCTTCACTGCACCAGATGCAGAGTAGATGTCGCCGTCACTGGTGATCGCCTGAATCGCAGTAGCTTGCGTTATCAATTTCCAAATGAAATCCCTCACAGGATTTAGCAAGGGACGATAGCTGTAAAGAAGCGACCGTCGATGTCCTTCCATATCTATGATCAGCTCTGTCTGTCCACTACCCCTCGCGATACGAATATCTTTTTCTGGAAGGACGAAGAATTCTGTTGATTGCACAAGTGCGCTTAAGGCAGCAAGCTCTTCGTGATCAAGCTGTGCCTGATAGTTAATAGGAGGAAGACGTTGTTTCTGGCCCGTTACCTCCGTTGCTCCGTTTTTCAGAATAGTAACTTGAATATTTTTATATGGGGAATGGCCTCCGCTCCAGTGATACGAAACAAAAAGCGTGTCGTCACCAAAGCCGGTTCCAACGACCAGTACCATTGTTATCAGAGTGGTGATGATTTTTATCATTTTATTTTAATTCAGACCTTATGGCTGAAGTTGGTTCCGCCGCGGTCGATTTTCCTTTAAATTAAGCGGCGCTCCCCGGACGAACCGGGGAGATCTGGTTACAGCCAGATCGTTCCAAAACGTTAAACGAACAGAAGGACACGCCATGAAGAAAGTATACATAGGGATCGATGCGCACAAAGAATCAAATACCGTTGCCTTAGCCTTTGCTGGAAAAACAGAGCCGGAGCTCTACGGCAAGGTCTCTGCCGATCTGAATCGATTTCTCACCGCACTGCGGAAAATTAAAAAGCAGCACAACCTGAATAAGGATGAAATCTTGCTGTGTTATGAAGCGGGTCCGACGGGGTTCGTGTTGGCAAGACGTCTGATGAAGCTGAGAAAAGGTGTCAGTGTAGACATTTGAACATTTCCTCCAACGTTCTTTTTCCTTCTTGTCTCATTCCCTCCTTCGCACTCTCGACATGACGGATTGCTCGACTTACGTTCACTCGATTACCCATTCCCAACTTCTGCGCAATCCATTCCTGCCCTACAGACGTTTTTCTCGATAACAACCAAGCAACCAATTCTTTGCGGGCATCGTTTCGCGTCAACCTATCCTTTTTTGAAAGGTCAAGGTCAAGCACCCTAACGGCCTTGTTTAACAATCGCTTCGCTTCAGGAAAAGGTGTCAGAAAAGGAAAAGGTGGAAAAGGTGTCAGTGTAGACATTTGAACATTTCCTCCAACGTTCTTTTTCCTTCTTGTCTCATTCCCTCCTTCGCACTCTCAACATGACGGATTGCTCGACTTACGTTCACCCGATTACCCATTCCCAACTTCTGTGCAATCCATTCCTGCCCTACAGACGTTTTTCTCGATAACAACCAAGCAACCAATTCTTTGCGGGCATCGTTTCGCGTCAACCTATCCTTTTTTGAAAGGTCAAGATCAAGCACCCCAACGGCCTCGTTTAACAATCGCTTCGCTTCAGAATGGTCGTGCATTCGACGAGGCTCCCCAACGATAGAATCTCTCTTTACCAAACCCATCTGTTTGTCCAGCACCTCATCACGGAGCTTTTCCTTAAACCCGACA
>Ga0307990_1000483_pt1 | contig 35410 bp, 25 predicted proteins | sample EllFjometagen129_FD_203168 | JGI IMG/M metagenome (GOLD analysis project Ga0307990, IMG submission 203168) | Marine microbial communities from Ellis Fjord, Antarctic Ocean - #129 | ecosystem: Environmental > Aquatic > Marine > Unclassified | place: Southern Ocean | collected 2014-10-08
AGTATTCGCCGATACCCCCACCGGTATGCCCATGAAAGAGCCAGGATGTTGAATAAAAACCCTTGGTGGCGCTGATGTCGCGGGCCTTGGCGTAGACCGATTTTTCTCCGTCGGGGTGCAGGTTTGCTGCTGCCTGCATAGCCAGGGCCAATCCCGTGGTCCTGCCGTTGCTCACCATGCCGCCTTCGGGCTGCGCATCGCCGTAAGCGACATTGCCGCGGCCTGCAAAGCGGTAGAATTGAAGCAGCGAGCTCTGCAAAGTATACTCATCCACATTAACGCCACACTCTTTGGCCATCAGGAGGAAGGCCACGCAGTGCACGCCAGCGGCATTCATGTGTCCGCCACCCATATAGTGGTAGTTCGCAGAGCCGCGACCCATCCAGGAGCCGTTGTAGATGGTGCGTTTGAGGTAGTCAGCCAACTTTTCGATGACCGGCAGGATCGATTCATCGCCGGTGCGGAGATAATATTCGCACAGAGCCGGACCGTTATAACCGGCAAACCAGGGATAGCTTTCAATCTTTTCTGCATCTTTGTACTTCTCAACCAGTTTCTTGATCCAACCGCGAGCGACCTCCAGATCTTTTTCTTCACCGGTAGAGAGCATGAAAAGCAGAGCCCCATCAAGCCCGATCGCGATAGAATCTTTCTTTTCGGCAAGGCGATCCGCACAATTGCGGACGATCTGATCGGATTTCTTGCAATTCATAGGCCAAGTATCGCTATAGGCACCCAAAGCAGGTATCTTGACTATAACTTCCTGAGCGGCAGCTTTCGGATCATCCTTGACCATCATCTTCATAATGCCGTCTTTGGCCTCGGCATCAGTGATCATGTTACCGAGCAGGATACGTGGGTCCACATCCTTCAGCACCTGTCCATTGATGCTCTCGATGATCTGTCCCTTCTTGAGTTTGCCGCAGGCCCCGGCCGGTGAACCGGCTTCAATATTTGTGATGTAAATAGTGAAGTTGGGTTTACGAAGATCCAGCCCGATGCCCACCGGACCAAAGCGCTTAAGTATATAACGGGGCGCCTCCGGGTCGGGGTACATATGAAACTGCGGAGTTCCTTTATAATAGGAGCCCGCTGCCATCAGGCTTGCGGTCATAAGGAAGCCTATGCAGGCACCTAATAATAATCGTGGCAAGTAATGCATCTTCTTCATTTTATTTCCTTTGTTCATAACTGTGTTTTCTTTTTTGCTGTCAGTGATTTAATCAGATCGACTTCGGCTTGGATGTGGGGGGTACCGTCGGGTTTGAGCACATCATGATGCCATATTTTTGGTTCGGCGGTCAACTTTTTACTCAACGATGACCACGGGTACTGGGTCTGGATTTTTCCGGCGACGAGCCCCCAGTTATAGGCGGCTATTTTGTTTTTCTTGAAATACGGCAGATGGGTTTCGAACTTGCTACCTACTGTCCGGGCCAGATATTCAGTGCAAAGCAGTGGGCGACCAAATGGTCTAATTGAACCGACCCGCTCAATGGTTTTGTATAGCTCTTCGTAGTTGTGGAATGAAATGACATCGGAGTTGGCAAGGATGAACTTGGCGAGCCTACTGCTTTTTGGGCCGATCCATTCATTGGCCCAGAGGCCACCGCAGGTGAGCGGCTGTGAAGGGTTCAGCTCTCGGCTCCATTGCAGCGCATGCTCCAGCAGGATGAGGCATATCGCTTCTTTTCTTATTCTTCTTATGCGGTCGTCACTATTTCCATTTCCCGGTTCGTTGTAGAGGTCCCAGCATAAGACGCGCGGGTCATCTTTGAATTTACCGATCACGCCAATGACATAGGGTTTGAGGGCTTTGTGTTTGGTGACATCTTTGAGAGTATTGAAATTCGGTGACTGCACCCAGCCCGAGTTGTGACGATGCGGTTTTGGTGATGGCTGTTTGCCTAATTTTGGGAACGATCCCCAACAGCTGTCAAACAGGACGAACATGGTTTTGATGCCATGTTTATCAGCGATACCGAGAAACTGATCGATGCGTTTCAGAAATCCTTCACTGTCCTGCTGCCAGAGCATGTCGTGGAGGTAAACGCGGACGGTGTTCATGCCGATGCCAGCGGCCCAACCCAGCTCGCGATCAATTGTTTTGGGATCGAAGGTATCGGCCTGCCACATCTCAAGCTGGTTGATCGCGGTGGATGGCGTAAAGTTGCACCCCACCAGCCATGGCTGTTTGTCATACCACGCATTGGCTTTTTTGGCCGACCACCGCCCCGGCAGTGTAATCGTGGGTCCGGCGCTGACAAGGCTGCTGACGGTGATCAGGAGCGTGATAATTCCGGTGAATGCGAGTGACTTTTTTTTCATAGTTTTTTCCGGTTTGTTGTTTGGTTCTGTCGTATACGAGTGGACCTCGGCTACAGTAAATGCGTTTGTCATGCAACAGAAACTGTAGGGCGGGGGCCGTGACTCCGCCACCACGCATGTTCCATCTGGCACTGCTATTGAGGGTTAATGTGCCCGCGGTGTGGTTGAACACTGTTCCCGAGTCGAATCCATTAGCGCCAGTTGTGGTCCCATCCGCATTAATCAAACCGTCGTTGGTAGCGTCCGGCAAGCCACCACTCCAATCGCCGGCCGTGTCTAGACTGCCGCTGCAGTCGTAGATGGTGGTGGCGGCACACACGTTGCCGGTGCCGACGGCGAGCACGAAAATTGTCATGGCGGCGAAAGTCATTACGCTGCTTCTTTGGTTTCGTGTATACATCGCGGTCTCCGTGGAAAAAGATGGTCCTAACAAATTGCTGTACTCGTTAGTAAAACTCTTCACTTTCCTAGTCATAGTGCATCTTCTTTTCTTTTGGTTTTAATCTTAACCGTTGATAAAAAATATCATGAACCACAAAAAGGAGCAAGGGAAAAAACCTCAAACTTGGGGCTACATTCCGAATGACAAAAAAAAAGCAGTTTCCTTGGGTTTTTTCAAGTACGTCCATCGCTACGAGATGGATGCCGCGCGCGCCCACCCTTCATGGTCCGCCTCGTCACGTCACGGCGTAGTCGCAAATCTCGACTTGTCCGGGCGTAGCTTTTGCGAAGATTGAAGAAGGAAGCGGTGTAACTACCGTGCTGGCGCCTGTCTGAAAAGGTCTTTTAGGACAGAACGCCCCAATGAGTTGGTTTTTTTTCCTTCGGTTCCGCCTCGTGTATTATGGCAAAACGCGTGGCGGGGTCACGGCCCCCGCCCTAATGGAACTTAAGCGGTTTTTTTGATTCATTATTTTGTCACGAGGGTATCCGGTTAAGGGTGGAGGTTAGGTCTGCGGTGAAGTGCGGGAAGCTGGTTTTTGAGGTGAAACATAAATAGTCATTGCTGCGGTATATTTTGATCGCGAATCTCGCGAATCGCACGAATCTTTCAATTGCTACGCTTATTTAATATCCACTTCCCTTTACCGCTACCAATTCGCGTGATTAGCGCAATTCGTGATCCTGAATTTTGCTTAAGTTCCACCCTGTTAACCCCCACCCTACATTTTAACAGACATCAAAGCCTTGACTGTAGCTGAGGTCCTTGCATGCCAAGGCTTGCGGGGCGTAGGCTGGACCTCGGAAGGGTTACTCATACAAAAGTCAGAATAACCTAAACTTAGATTCGTTCCATAAAAATCAGTGAAGAACCATAAACTTCACCTAATCGACAGATGTTTTCTTTAGTATCCCTCCGATCCACCGGCGCCGCAATCCCCATTCCACGGTGAGCAGCGCGAGCAACAGACCCATCACCCACCACCTGTCCCAGCTAGCCCGCCGGCCGTATTCGATGATGCGGCTACCCTGGCGGTCCACCTCCACCGTCCAGGTGGCGGGATCGTCTCCCAGCACCCGGCCGCTTCCGATCCGGGCCAACTCCGCCATCAGGTCGCGATTCGCCGCCGTCGAATCGTACTCGCGGGTGTCCGGGATCACGTTGACCAGAGCGCGGGCAAAAAGCGGATCCAGGTCGGGCTGGGGCATGCGCGCGGTGAAGATCCATTCGCCCTCGATTTCCAGCGGAACCTCGGCATGCCAGGTGCGACTCACTTCGTCGCGAACCAATTCCACGGGTGTCGTTTCTTTGTCTGGCAATCCACGCTTCAGGGTGATGGAGGCATCGGGATGGCCGGGAGGAAATGGAATGCGCACCGCGACGGTTTCGCCGGGCGTTAAGACCGTGTGATCCAGGTTCACCCTGAGTTCGCCACTTTTGCGTCGTATGCGATCGGCGGCCAGCCAGCGCACGGTCTGGTTCCAGAAGCGTCGGTAGTAAAGATTCGGGTCTTCCGGGGTACCGAACTTTGTGTGGAACCGGCTGCCCCAGGACTGGGTGGTATCGGAGGTGAAAGCCATGGTGCGACCGCGACCGATCTGCTGCACAGCAAAGATCACCTCCGGGCCGTACTCGTTCGACTTGTTGGTGTTAAAGGCCAACACCCGGGCGCCCGGTTTGGCCCGGTTCACGGCGTTCATTCCGGAGAATCCCGGAAACCTTTCCCGCCAGATCTGCGCGGTCTCTTCCCGGGTGGCACCGAGGGCCATGATCGGGTGGTCCAGCATCTCCTCAGGCACGCCGAGGTTGATACGGCTGGCGATCCCTTCGTTGCCGTAAACGTCCACTGGCATGAGCTTGTCGATCACGGTCTCGTCATAGTGACCAGCCCCGAAGGCTGTGTGACCGCCGACCATAACGAACCCGCCGCCGTGTTCTTCGACCAGGGCCACGGTGAGGTCGAGCTGTTCAAGGGTGAAGGCCTCCTTGTAAATGTCGCTGTTGATGACTACATCGAAGGTCAGCATCTCTTCGAGCGTCCGCGGGTAGCCCTTGACCGGGTGAGCGATATTGTAAATCTTGCGCCCGTTGGCATCGACCGCGAACGGAATCTTACGGGAGGCCTCGAAGGATGTACTCTGGGGAAAGTAGAAACTCGTGACCTCGATATCGGGGTCGGTTTCCAGCGCATTTTCCAGATGGTGTCCCGCCCGGGGCGTGCCCTCCATGTAGATCACCCTGATCTTGCGGTCAAGAACCTCCGCTCCGACCACCCCCGTGTTATTATCGGCAAGGCGTTCGCCAGCTTGCGGACGCACCTCGACCTCGTAACGGCGAAACCCTTTGAAAGGCGTGTCGAAAATGAGTTCCAGAGGCTGGACGTTCTCTTTGACCGCCTCGAAGTTTTCATAAATAACCCGGCCTTCACACCGCACGCTGACCAGGACCGTACGCCCGGAAAACCCTGGAGCATGCAGGGAACCGGTCAACCGAACCTGAGGGTTGTACAGCGATGCCTGAGTGGCGGCGAGGTCGGACAGCCGGATATCGGATGCCTCCTCGGGGGTACCCACTAGGCGGGTGTAGAGGGGAATGTTGGCCTGCTGGTAGAGGCGTGCGGCTCGTCGGGCCGAATCCGGATCGAAGGTCTGCCCATCGCTCACCAAAATCACCGCGCCCAGGTCTCGAGTGCGTTCATCACCCAGTACGGTTTCCAGGGCCTTGCCTATGCGGGAAAAACGGCCGGTTGCGGTCAGAGTTTCGGGGGTGCTCACTGGTTGAGCATCGCTGGCAAAACGGTACCAGCGCAGCCGGACCCCGTTCCCAGCCAGCTCTTTCAAATGCTGGATATTTTCCTTGAGCTTATCTAGGCGGGGCGCGCCACCCGGCTCATCGACAAGGGTCATACTCGCGGAGTTATCCAACACCACCGCCACATCGAGGGGTTCCCTGAATTCGCGGCGTTCCACCCGGTGAGGATGTAGCAGAATAAGCAGCAGGAGTCCAAGCAAGGTGCCTCGCAAACCCATCCAGAGGAGGCGCAGGCCAGGCCGAGGGCCATGCGATGCACGCAGGGTTCGCCAGACCAGCGCGATAAAGATCACGATGATGCCGGCGGCGATCCAGTTCCAAGAAGTATAAGGGGTCCATTCCATAATGTTTACTCGTACGAAATTGATCGAAGGTAGTCGTTTATCAGCCGTTCGTAGCCCGGAGGGTGGGCCTCGGTGTCATAGTTTTCGGTTTCCAACTGGGCTGCGAGTTCCCGTAGGGCTTCGTTCAGGGCTTCCGCGCTCTTAGCCCCAAGGTTGGTGCTCGTCGCGCTGTCTTCTCCTGCCAGTGCTTCCGCGGTATCATCCTGGAGTCCGGCTGCCCGTTCCAGCTCTTCCGCTGCCGCCCGTGGATCGCCGCGCAGACCCGCGGAGGAGGGTATTCCTCGCGCCTGGCTGGCCGCCGAACGCGCGTCTTCCGCCAGGGATTCCTGGCGATCCGCGAGCTCACCGGTCTCGGCTTCGCCTTGGTTCAACGCCTCCTGTTCGGCCAATTGGCGTTTCACCTCTTCCATCAGGTTCTTCAGGGCTTCACGCTCCTTGTCTCCTTCCTTTTCCTCACCCTCGGAGGAGGAGCCCCCCTTGGGTTTGGGAGCACTAAGGGTAAAGCTCAGCATGCCTTCCCCCTCCGCGCTCTCAACCGGTGGCAGTTCCCCTTTGACTTCCTCGAGTATCTTGGAGGCCTCAATCAGCCATCCCAACGCGACCTCTTCAGGGGGAACCGCGTTGAAGGCTGACTGGGTGTCAAGCACCCGGGCGGCCGACTTCATGGACAAGCGTGCCTTGCCTAGGGCCGCGCCCAGCTCGGCCGTTAGGCTCGACCCCAAGGTGGCCTGCTCGAGTTGCCCGGTATACTCGGCATTCTGATGCTGATCATGCGCGATGGCCGCTTGTTCGCTTGCCGGTGCATCCGTCGGAAGGCCCACGGTTGAACGAAGAATTTCCATTTGCAACTCCAGCGGATTTATTGGAGGGGGACCGCTCCCTCCTGCGCCGCCGCCGTCCCCGTCCCCGTCATCATCGGATTCAGGCAGGGGCACCTCAAGATAGACGACTTTCGATCGGCCCACGCCTGGCCCGTCCAGGGTGTTGGCGTCCTCCGCTTCAACGTGCACCGCGACAAGATCCAGCATGCCCAGGTTGAGGGGGGCCAGATCCAGCAGTTCGGCACCGGACCAGGTGCGTTGCGTATTCGAGGGCAAAAGAATCTCCTGGAGCACATGAGGGTCGCCGGGTTTACGAAAAACTAGCCGGACCTTAGCCAACCGGACATCGTCCACCGCGCTCAACTCGAAGCGCACGGTCTCTTTGCCGGTGTGAATCACGTCGCCCCCGTTGTGGCTTCGGATACGCACCTTTGGCGGAGTATCCCAAAGGACATTGATACGCCACGATTCGTCGTTGCGCACCAGATCGGCATGTTTACCCGTGATGGCCAGGCGGTATACCATATCCTCCGCGTTGGATAGGTCCCAGTTGGCCTCCCAAACCAACGGGTCGACCGGGTCCGGACGGAAATCGGGCGTAAGAGATTCCGGAGGTTCTATGTCGTCCATGCTTTTGGGTCCTTCCAGCACCCCATAGAGCCCCCGTTTCAGGGTTGCTCGTTCTTGATCGGTTACCCATTCCTCCTTGCGGGGGCCCGCACTGCGCTCCAGCAAGACCGAGTTCGCCGGAGCCTTGAGATGAATGCGATATCGCAAGGTGCTGCCACGAAGCGCCGAGAAGGTAGGTTTGGTCTCAGTACCCCCCGCGTGCAGGGCGTACTTCGGTGGGGTTACGAGAATTTCGAAGGCCTCGATGGTGGGCAGCAGGTAGGGCTCGACACGTAGTGGTTCAGACCATCCATCTCCCCCCCGAGCTACGAAATCGGCGGGGCCGTCCAGTCCCTCCACCGCCAGACGCACCAGCCCCTGTTCATCTGGCGCGGCTTCCGCCAAAGGTTCCGTCGAGCCTTGCCGGTAGAGCGTGATAGTTTCAACCGGCAGACCCGATACCTTCGCCGTCAAAGTGAAGGCCCGTCCCTCGGCGACCGCTTCCGCCGGACCCTCCAGAACCAAGAGCGTGTAGGGAGAAGGTTGCCAGGGCAGCAGCATGCGCCGCAGGCCTTGTCCTCCCTGCAAGGCAAGCAAGGCCACCAGTCCCGCCAAGGCCAAGACCGCGAAGATGGCGGGCTTTCGCAACAGGCCCTTGAAGGTGGGCGGCGCGACCCGCACCGCTTCCGTGGCCCGGAGGTCGAGCCGCTCGAGCAGGATTTTTGAACATGCTTCGCGCTCGGCCGTGCGGCGCACGGCAGGATCGATAGCCGTGGCCACCACTGGGACGGTTTCGCCTGCCTCCAGTTCCACCCGATGAGCCAGGGCACCCGCGTCGGGACAGGCCGATCCGACCGCGTGACGTGCTGCCCAGATGGAGGCAACCAGCCCACCGATCCAACCGATCCACCGCATCCACCCCGAAAATATCAATTGCCGATCGAGCAATGCCGCCAAAGCCATGACGAGGGCAAACGTCCCTAAGAAAGTCAGCGAGGCACGGTTTCGGAGGATCCGGCGGTAGCGCACCAGGGCGGCTTGAATCATTTGTTGAATTTCAGTCACGACTCAACTCCTTTTCGAACGGTTGGGCGGTCGCGTCCCAGCGCAAGCCAGGGCTCGATCAGCCACACTACGGCGAGCGCGGTCAGTATCCAGCGCCACCACCCCGACTCGGAGGCAAGGCTGATCGTGGGGGCGTTGCCATCACTGTCAGAGGCCCGCCGACGTGCCTCAAGCTGGCGTTGCAGGATCGCCGGGGCATAGAACTCCCGCTGGCTCTCCCCAGGTGGAACATTCACCGCTACCGGACGCACTGCGAGGCCTTCTTCGGTTTGAATCTCAAAAAAGCCCGTACGGTCAAAAAGCAGGTTCCGTATCCAGCCCTGGGCATCCACCTGGAGAGTAAGCTCGCCTGCTCGTAAGGGAACGTTGGCCCGGGCCGGATCCACCCGGATGTCGAAGGGAACCCCCACGATCCCGGCGCCGGGACTGTTGCGCAGAAGCTGGGGCGTGGAGGTGACCACGGTGGACATCAGCATATGTATGGTGGGTACGAACAGGGCCCCTTCCGCGGGCCAATCTCCCCAGGCTCGATTGGGGCTGGTGTTGACGAAAAGGGACCGACCGCTTCCCACCGGTCGCAACGTCACCAGGGGCACGTCGTCAGCATAGCGCGCTGTCACCTCGGCACCCGCTACGGGCTCAAGAGCGAACCGCTTTTTCAGGGGCGCTTTGCGAAGACGCCGCCTCAGGGCCTCGCTTAGCCCCCCCCAGATCGGGTGGGTCTCCCCTATGGGGGGAAGGGTCAGGCTTCGATCGAAGGAGAGAACGTTTCCGAGCCTCACGGGCAGCAACGTCGCCCAGTCTTCGGTATAGTCCTGCGGTTGTAGCTCCGGACCGGCAAAAAACACCACGCCGTTTCCCTTCCTCACGGTTTTTTCCACCGCGGCGGGCAGTCCCACCGGCCAGTTTGCAAGGGGGGGAATCACCACCACTGCTTCGCGGTCGTCCAGATCAAGCAGGGCCCCCACTGCTTCGTCGAGAGGAACCATGCGGGGCAGGAACCGGGAATCCTCAGCGGCTTCTCCTTCGGTTGGGCGCAATGCCTGCTGCAAAAAAAAGGTCGTCTGTAGGAAGGCTTCACGCTCCGGGTGAGGTTCCAACAGGTATACCGGGATTTCAGGGGTGACATAAAATGTGTCGAAAAGACGATCGTCCTCGGCAAGTCCGTCGGACGCCTGGAGAAAGGCGACTTCCCGGCGCACCCATCCGTTGGTTGGCGCCCGGTACGGCAGTTCCAGCACATCGTCGGGTAGCGGATTTTCCCATTCGACAAGGTCGCCACCCCCATCAACCTGATCGCGTACGACCAGAGCGGATGGCCCGCCGTAGGCCACCACCGCGCCGCGTCGCAGCTGATCGCGGCCGCGCACCCTCAGCGAAAGCCCCCGGTTGGCCGCCTCGGGATAGCCCACCTGGCTTACCCGTACACGCAGTTCTTCCGGCAGCGTAAGAGTGTCGATCTCGTCCCATCCCAATCGTTGCAGATCACCAATGACATCGAGTGACTCGGGCATATCGCTGCGAAACCGGGCCAGCGCCTCGGCCGCCTCGCGCAATGCGCCGAGGGGGTGACCCTCGGCCAGACTGGGGGTCAGACCGGCCACCACTTTTCGCATTGCGGAGGGACTTACCCAGTCTTCGCCGGTCTCCGTTGGCGGAAAACAAACCAGTTGCACCCGGCTTTGAGGGTGGAGTTCTACCAAGCGTTTTCGGACGAGGTCGAGAGCCTCTTCCCAAACCGAAGGACCCTCGGTGGTCCCCATGGCCATGCTGCCGGAGCGATCGAGCACAAAAACCACGGCTTCGCGTCCTCCCGTCAGGCTGAAGTTCCCAGTCGAAGGACCGGGCCGGGCAAAAGCCGCCCCCAGCAGAATCACACCCAGGGTCCGAAGCAGGAATAGCAGCCAGTGTTGGATCTTCCGCCGGTTGCGGGCGACCGGAGGTGTCTCAGGAACCAGGCGCAGTGAACTAATCGGCATTCGCCGACTGGCCGCGCGCTGGTAAAGATGCATCCAGATCGCCAGTCCGACGGAGGCCAGTCCCGCCACTGCAAACCAAGGTTGTATCATGACTAGGGAAAACATCATCCTGACCTCAACAATAGAAAGCGGCGCAGGGCATCGTCAAGAGGCTGGTCAGTGGGCAGAAAGCAGTATTCCGTTTCCGTATCGTGGCAGACCTGTTCGATATGGCCGCGGATACGGGCCAGATTTTCCGAGTACAAGCCAGCATAGGCCGCTCCATCGGCCGCCCGTTCGGCCCCGGTTTCCTGATCAACCAGCACCACCTCATCTTCGAAGGTGGGCTCCAGTTCCTCGCGTGCCAGCAGGTGAAACAAAATAACCTTGGTCCCGCGCATGCCCAGCTGGCTCAGCACATTCTTGAGTTCTTCAGGATCTACCAGACCATCGGTGATGAAGGCGGCCAGCGAGCGCCGGTGGCATTCGTCTACCAGTTCGGAAAGTCCCCCCAAATGGTCGTGAGTACCATCCGCGACCTGGTCCTCGAGATGATATACGAGGTGCTCCAGATGCGACCGACGTGTGCTGGGTGGCCACCAGTCCTCCGTCGGAATCTCCTGTCCTCTTCCGAACAAGGCCAGCCCCGGCGCATCCTGTTGGCGTTGGAGCAGGACGGCCAACACTGCGCAGAGCAAGCGGCCATAGACGAACTTGTGCCCGGCTCCATCCCCAAAGTCCATGCTGCGGCTGGCATCGAGGAACAGGTACCCGCGCAGGTTGGTCTCCTGTTCGAACTCGCGGACAAATAGGTTATCGGTTCTTCCGTAGACTTTCCAGTCAATGCGCTGGGGCGGGTCGCCGGGGAGAAAGGCGCGGTAAGACGAAAACTCCTGGCTGCTGCCAGCGCAGGGGCTGCGATGCAGCCCGTGAGCATATCCCTCGACTACGGATTGCGCCAGCAAAAGCAGATCACGGGAGCCGGCGATCAGCTCCGCATCGATGTGGAGAAGGGGTTCAGGCACAGTCGATCTCCTTAGGCGGTGGCCGGTTTAATGAGTTCATTCAGCAGGGTTTCCGTGTCCAGCCCTTCGGCGCGCGCCTTGAAATTGGTAAGAACCCGGTGCCGAAGCACGAGAGGCGCCACGGAGCGAACGTCGTCGATATCCGCACAGGGCTTGCCAACCATTGCGGCGCGGCCCTTGGCTCCCAGGATCAGATATTGGGAGGCACGCGGACCGGCACCCCAACGGACAAACCGGTTCACCCGTTCCGATGCCTGCTCAGTCCCTGGACGGGTCGACCCCACCAGGTCGACCGCAAAGCGGATCACTTCGTCGGCCACGGGCACCGCCCTGACGAGCCGCTGCACCGCCAGGAGATCGTCGCCGCTCATCACGTGCCCCAGTTCCGCGGTATCCGTGCCGGTAGTTCGCCGCACCATGTCCACCTCCTCAACGGGCGAGGAGTAGTTGATCAGCACCGACAACATGAACCGGTCTGTGGCGGCTTCGGGGAGTTGGTAGGTGCCTTCCATTTCGATGGGGTTCTGGGTGGCGAACACGTGGAACGGCTTCGGCAGGGCCATGGTCTCCCGGCCCGCGGTCACCTGGCGTTCCTGCATCGTCTGTAGCATGGCCGCCTGAGTTTTGGGCGGGGTACGGTTGATCTCATCCGCCAACAACAGGTTCGTGAAAACCGGCCCCGGCATGAACTTCAGTTCCCGGGTGCCCGTCACCGGATCGTCCTGGATGATCTCGGTTCCGGTGATGTCCGCAGGCATAAGATCCGGCGTGAACTGGATGCGTTTAAACTCCAGGTTAAGCGCTTGCGCCAGCGAGTGGATCAGGAGGGTCTTGGCCAGGCCAGGCACACCTGTGAGCAGCACGTGCTCACCGCAGTAAAGGCCCAGCAACACGTCGTCGATAACGCGCTGTTGTCCTACGATCGCCTTGGCGATCTCCTCGCGCAAATTTCGAGTGCGCTCGGGCAGCGTTTCTATGAGTTCCTTCGTATCGGCGATATTGACTGTATCAGGCATAGCTGTGCACCTTCGGTTTTGCGTTTGAAATATGGAAGCAGTATAGCATCCACATTATACTATGCCAATATCGAAAGTGGCTAAAAGGAGCAGTTTGAGAAGTTCTAAAGTGCGAAAGTTCTAAAGTGATAGAGCGCGGAAACAATCGAAGGAACACATACTTTTACACGTACTCGTACATACGAAACGGAACGTAGTGCAGTAGGGCTGCTTCGAAGCGGGCGGCAACGGATTTCCGCTTTTGTTCTGTCGCACTTTAGAACTTCTTAAACCACAACTCATAGAGCGCAGCGACTCTACTCGCCATCACTCCCCCCGGGAAAGGAACCGGTCGAGCGCACGCCGCAAGATCCACGCTTTCTCGCTCGCTGTCTTCTCTGCTCGCATCTTAGCCAGCGCTTGGGCAAATTCTTTGCGGGAGTCTGCGGATACGTCGGGCATGATGCGGAGGGCCTCGCAGGTGACTTCATAAACAGCCGCACAACCCTCGGTGGTTCCGCTGTTAAACAAAGGTACGCCTCGATCGATAGCCAACCCGATCAGCGCGACAGGTGTCAGGGTCTTAAAAGTACCTGCTGCGGCCGCGACATCGACTATCGTTCCACCGGGCTCGGTTGCTGGGGGCTTTGCATCTTCGAAAACGGCCTTGATGGACTCGATCTCCAATTCGAATGGCCCCGCCTTCTTGTCGGCAAGCGTGAAGCCGACGGACGCAATCGCTGCCGGATCAATCGCCCCACCTGGCAACTGTCGACCGAACGCCTGTAGCTTAAAGTCAGAAAGCGGTATAAGGGTCTCCCTGAACTTGCCCTTCGAAGTCAGCAGATAGGCACGATAGGAGCTTGAGCCTAACTGACGAGTTGTGCGCAGACCGACCCAGTATGTCCGTCCGTCGCCACGGGCCTTCACGATGATGCCTGTCGCGCCGTCAAGTTTCATGGTGCTTGGCTTGGTTCGGATTGATGCAAAGCCACCGTTGTTCTCCAGTGAGAGATTCCCCGCAAAAAGGAGCGTTTTGCGTTCGGTGCGCACAAGTCCCCCCTTGGAGACGCCTCCCATGACCCCGTCATTGACGGAGACCCAGTTCAGCGCGGAGTCCGGCGTCTCGAAAGAGGCGATGACCTCAGCATCCTTCCCGGTGGCGGTTGTAGCCAGACACACTGCCAGAAGCAGCCAGGCGACCACTCGCGTGCACATGCCGGACATCACTTGGCCATCTATGGAAGATACTTTGTTGACTTGCATAGTAGATAATTTTGTCATTCTAAACCTCCTTCTATTGTTTGCCGAACGTCAGCCATTAGCGTCACTAAGGACAAGCATCCAACTGTATGGCATTGTTCGAACTCATTTCAATATTTCAATGTGATCGTATGAATTTAGTGGGATCCGTGAACCCATCCCTATTCTGAGAGTAACCTCCTCCTATGGGCATACCAATTTTCGTACGCATTTCCAGATGAAGATGTGCGAAGTATTTTCCACCCACGTTTCCCATGCTACCAAGTCTTTGCCCCTTTGTCACAACATCTCCTTCCAAAACTTGGACGGTCTTCAGATGGGCATACAGGCTCTCAACAAATCGAGGGTTATCTTTGGTTCCAATCTTATGGTATATACGTACCACGTTGCCCCAACCCGGGCCAGGATTATTTACATAAAATACAATTCCGTTCGCTATTGCATGAATTGGATCACCAAGATCCGTATTGCCCCCACCTGTCCCATTCCAGTCTTCTCCGAGATGGCCATTCTTGCCAAAGCCTTGGGCGTTATAGTAGCCGTGTGCATCTGGCGGACCAACAGGGAATACGAAACCATCGGATGCGGGGCAGGCATCAAGCCACTCCCTTGATTCTCCAGCTTGTTCACTCTGCAGTGCCACTGAGCATCTTTCTGGAATTCCATTTTTCGTACCGCAGCGGTGAACCATGACGATGGTTAAGGTTACAAATACCACGACAAAGCTTAGTATCACAAATTTCATAGAGTGTACTTTTTTCATTCTTTGGTACTTCCTCGATTTTTTTTAAAGAATTTGAGCAGAAGGTAACAAAGGCAACGAGTATGATTTATACCCGGTTGTGTCAAAGGTGTTATGAAAAGTATGTTTCCGTTCGCATCTGCGAGTGGGAAGTAACTTGAAGCGGTTGTCGGCGTAATTATGGTCTGCAAAAGCAGGCCACCTAAGCCTCCTGTGCCTTGCAGAGAACCTGAGAGACCCAGCCCCCAGGCATAGACATTTGCAACTACCGTTGTCTGGTCGTCAGCAACCTCACCAACCAGATTCCAGCCATCATAAGTGAATTGAAAATTGATGATTGGGCCACTATTAAATACCTGACACCAGTTCATTTTATGGTTCTCATCGGGATTTCCCTTCGCTATTACCATAGGCAGATCGGACCGCCGCCTGCGAGCTACGAAGGACAAGACGGCACGACAAGCCACTCACGCGAGCTGACCGTTACAGGTCTTGCCTGTATTTTGCGCCAACATCATCATCTCACCCACACCTCACTCAAGTAACTAAGGCATAATACCACACCACCACAACCATACAAAGTACTTTGTTTTGGTTGCAGTTTTGGTTGCTGGAGTAGCTTCGTAGTTTTTTTTGTCCACCCGCTGCGCTTGAACAAAGTGCATCGCAAACTCTTATGCCTGTTCCAATACTCATGCCAAATACACCCCCTCCCAATGCCGTTAGTTGGCCCGTCGAACGGCAGCGCAATAGAACGCCGCGCATGAGTAGCGGTCTATTGGTCGTTTCCTCCAATCGACTTGTTCGAATTGTCGATATATCGAATACAGTAGGACTGAATGACCTTGAAAATGCCATATAAACCCAGGAGCACCATCAGGATCTGAAATGATTTGATTAAGAAGAACTCCCATTGCGGAATACTCTCCCCTGACACTCCGAGAAAAGAGATGCGCCCAAAGCCGAACGCTATCGACAACATGTAGAGCCCGAATGCCCACTGCAAGCATGTCAGCCCCGTGGAGAGTGCGACATCAGCTCTGGGTGTCTTATATATCTTCTTCATTAGAATGATTAGTTCACCTTTCGGAGTTTAGCCGGTAACGTTCAGCAACCTTGTTATTATGCTTGCCTTGTCTTTTGAGAATTCTATAGGGCTCCACACCTGCCTCTTTCTGAAGCAGGTGTTTCCTTGAGTATGTTCTGCCCTCCGTCGCCTTCAATCTTTGTCGTCGTCTTGAGGTTGAGCGTGCGAGGCGTGAGACGGTATCCCTCAAGTGCCTTCATGGTTTTCAGGTCAATATCTGTCCCAGCTTTGCCAGCATCAGAAAACTGAGGGTTCGTGATCTGGACTTGCTTCTCTGACACATGAGGAGCGATGTTGAAATACATATTGTTTTTAAACTCTACATTGATCCCTTTGGATTGGGATCCCCATTTACCCCTATCTTCAAAGTAGAATATATTGTTTTCAAACAGAGTGTTTATTGGAGTCCTATCTTCAGCAAAGACCATAACTTTCAGACCTTTCCTCACATAATGGGTGTTGTTGTAGATGTGAATATTTCTGGCGTCCTTTGATTTATCGAACCCGTAAAAGTAGATTCCATGCTTATCGTTCTGAGTTACATTGTACCGGATAGTAACATTGTGATTTGGTTTCTTCATAATTCCGCAAAACCAGAGGTTGTCATGGCTGTAGTTGTATTGGATATAGGTATTTGCACAATTGTAGTCCGCATCAAAGCCTCCGCGATCCTTTCCACCCTCACCGACATTTCCATAGGCTTCATTGTACTGGATCTTGATGCCATCCGTATCGAAGCAGAAAATGCTGTGTCCCGTGCTGAAGCGACTGCTGTTAGCCAAAACATTACGCTCATAGACAGCGTCTTTGCTGACGCGCGCAATGATGCTGTTTCTTCCGGTATTGTCAACGTAGTTGTCAGCCACATAGACCTTCGTCCATAGGTTTTGGGTAATAACTTTTTGGCCTTTACCGATGGCAACATCACCGCAAGAGGAAGCGTTCCCAATACCAACTCCGCCGATGTTGACAACCCGGTTGTTGGTTATACGAAGATCATGGAATTTTGACTTCTTAAGATCCTTGATGTGCACATGTATCCCACCACGCTTCTTGCCTGCAACCTTGCCGTTTACATCGTGGATGAAGCAGTCATCAATATAGATGTGTTCATAGGTGCCTTCTGTTTTTTCAGCCAGAACATAGATGCCAAAAAGTTCTCCTTGGTCTTTGTCGGTGCCGTCGGTATTCGTGATTTCGAGCCCACTCACCTGCCAGAAAGCTGGATTCCGCAGGAGAAGACCTGCTTTATGCTTTCCCTCGGCCTTGACGAATGGCCTCTTTCCCTGCCCATATCCAGCAATACGAATGGGCTTCGTTGCTGAGCCCCTTCCAAAAGGAGAGAACATGCCAGTGAAGTTCGCCCCCCGTTTGAACAAGATCGAATCACCAGGCTTGAAGGTAGTGGTTTTCAGGCGGTCGAATTCTTCTTGAGTGTCAACACGATATTCCTCCGCCTGGCCCGACGGGCTCGAGATAGAGCAGAGAGAGAAAAGAAAGAGAAGGTGCATTCCGTGAATTGTCATATATTCCTTTCGGAGAACGTCATTTTTTTAATAGTTCTGAATGGGAGCCTGTGCGCTCGAAGTACCGGGGCATTTGCCTTGTGCGCAGTCTATTTGTCCTTAGCATCCTAGTCCTCAGTATTTGGATATCCGTAATATAGGTAGAGTGCACCATAGGTCCAGCCTTTGAGCCCCGTATAATTGGCACGATCCATCGATAGAGCCACATAGGGAGCCGGATAACCTTCGGGAAGAGGGATAACATTAGGCCAGCAGCGCGTATTGGTCTTCTCGTTCCATGGTGGCCGCAACATATTCAGTACGCCAAGTTCTTTCAGGTCCGGGTATGAGAAGACGTGAAACTTACGGTCGGCACTGCCGAACAAAGCGTAGTACTTGGATCCAAATTTCTGAAGCAGGCACCCAGTGCCATTTAGTTTAGCAGGACCTGCAATATTTCTATAAGGACCGCACCACTCATCGGACTCATACAGGGCGGGCGGAAAGTTATTTTTTTCTTTTGCGCAAACCAGCACACGCCATTTCTTTACTGCCGAATCATAGATAATGTGCGGATCTTCTGATGCACCGGGCATGATGACAGGTTTTGCTTTCATAATCGAAAATCCAAACCGTGGATCCCGCTTTGAAGAAACGGCCCATAACTGTTTCGGCACTTTCTTGTCAGGGTCACCATAATCTGAAAAGCCGACAGTTAGTCCCCGCCACAACTTGGTCTCTTTATCATAAAAGATGTGGGAGGCAATTTCATTGCGCAGCAAACCGTCATTTCGATCAAATACGATGATTCCCTCTAACCGCACGTCAAAGACCGATGGATTCATACTGAAGACACCCTGCAGAGGATGGGGAAGATGTCGGCCGCGTACCGACATGGTAAACCAGAGTCGCCCCTTGTCCAACAGCGGCGATCCATCCTTATAAGTGATAGCACAGATATCCGCCTGGCCAGCTCCCGTAGTCAAAAATTCCCCTGCCTCCTTGACGACAACAGACTCACCAGCACCCAGTTTAGTCAGCAAACGAAATTCGAACGATTGGATATGCTTCTTTCTGCGCAGGTCGATCAACTCAGAAAAATCACGGGTAGCAACAACACGGTTTACCCCATTTTGTTCGACAAAGACATTGAGACCCGTACCCAACACTTGCACCCTAAACACGAATGGGCCTTTAACCGATCTCTTGAGGGTAATAATCTCGTTCCGCTTCTCCTCGCCAGCAACAACCACCTGCCAGCGAATGGTCGTGCATTCGTTCTGATTGAAACCGGCAAGAACAACCATGCGGTTCTCATTGTCGGGTGTCGCAAATTCAACTCCGGCTTCTACTGCATGGCCCTTGCTTCCCTCGAATAACACATCATACGTTGCGAAAGGATTGAACCCGCCGACCCATAGTGCTGATTCCGACGGATTGTTCGCTGAGGCCTCTAGTGTGCCCTCGCTCACGCGGTAGTCAGTTGCCTCGCCGGACACTCGAATTACGGGGTGCTCCACACTCAGATCAACAATCTCACTTGGTTTCAGCAGCGACAAGAGGATTGCGTCTTCACGATCGAACACGAGTCTGCGCACGGCCTGTCTACTGAACTTGATATCCAGAGGGGATACCTCATCACCAGCGTGACATGGAGTCAAACATGCGACCGACAACGCGGTTACAATCATGATTAAGACAATACGTTGCATTTCAATTATCCTCCCGTATCTATGTTCTTCTGGGCTACTTCTTAGGTGCAGCGTACTCGGGAGCGACGCGAGTGGCTTCCTTGCCGTAGAAGGTGTCTGCGTACTTAGCACCGAAAGCGCGCAGCTGGCTTTCGTAATACTTTCCCGGCCGGAGAGCAGCTTTCTTCAGCAGACTCTGGTAGCTATGACCGATCTTGAATATCCGCCTGGCATCAGGAGTATTGAGTTTCTCCTTGACGGGAATCACCGCGTCCCTGTATTGGACAAACAGGCCGTATTCGCGATCGAGAGCCTTCATATTCACGACTGCGGCAAAGAGATCGCCAGTCTTCATAAGAGTCACGGCCTGAGCGAGTTTCACATTGCACTCCTTGGCCATTGCAACACGACGCGCCTTGGCCATACTGCTGTAAACACTGAGGCCAAATGTCTCCTCGCATTCCTTGAGACGTGTCAGAATCTCGCCCTTGGTGGGAGGTTTCTTGCCACGTGAAGCCATGCTGCCCTGCGTGAACACCCGGTTGTACAGCGAACCGAGTTTAAGCAGTTTTTTGTTCTCCGGCGTGGCGAGCGAGTAGCGCAGGGGTTTGACCTTCTCTTCGTATGCGGGAATAGTCTGGAAGCGACCATCAAGTGCCGTAAGTTCAGCCCTAAGCTTGTAAACATCACCACTTTTATGTACCTCGACCAGGTCATCAACTGCCGCCAGCACAGGCCCAAGCGCGTAGTTCTCAAGTGATGTCAGTTGTTCCAGGTCCTTGCCGGACACCTTCTTCTTGAGAGCAGGAATCTTCAGTAGCGCCGACTTGGTATGCCCGTTCTTGATCGCGTCATAAACGCGCATTGCTCCGGGAGACAAATCAGTATGCGCAATGCCTGGAATGACGGGTGATATGCCCTGCAACTGCAGTTTGGGGGTTGAGTAACTGTATAGAAATGCTATTGAGGCAGTGGTGTGATTGCGAATGTTGCCCCGGTAATACGACCCATCAGCATAGTTGCGACCGGGCAGTATCACGTACGAATCGCTGCCGTGGCAACGCGCCATGTTGATCCAGGGTACGAAGTAATCGGTGATCTTCTTCTTCAAATCGTCATCTTGTGAGGCATACACGCCGGCCCAGCCCCATACCAGCCCCATCATTGGACATGCATGCCCATCGGGCATATCCCTGTATGAAGCACCGATGTTATGCAGGTGTCGTTTCATCATCATTTCGGAGTTTGATCGTTCCGGTGACAGCCTGTACAGGAGGTAAGCCATGCCTGATTTGTGCGAGTTACCTGGACTTGTTGATTGCTTCCATTTGACAGGATCAACCGGCCCATTGTTCAAGGTGAACTCCCCTCCGTATGCCGTATTGCCCGAAACTCTGGTACCGTATTCAACGAACTGGAAAGCTGTCTCGAGACCCGGATGCTTGACTTCAAGACCGCACTGTTTACCCAGTTGCCAAGCGAGTATGGCAAGGTATGTCGGACGCTGCATAGGTCCGTAGCCCCCGCCGCCGTAGCCTCCACCTGCGCGGCTCACTATCTCCGGGTAAGGCTCGTGACCGAAGCCACCTTCGTAGAGCGCCTGGTGCCGGTCTGTGGTGGCCTGGTCGGCACCGCCATGGGCCTCCCATCGTTGTATCTTCGGGCCTTTCCACTGGGCGTATCTGAGCTGGTTCAGTACAGATTCAAGCGTCTTCAGCACCGATCTGTCCCCTGTCAACAGATAGTACTCGGCCAGCGTTATGCCCTGAAAACCCAAATGCCACGACCATGTATTCTTGCCGGGTACACTGTTCCACGCCTTTGCCAGTCGCTTACCCTCGGCCGAGACCCTCGAGTCATCAGAGCTGAGCATAGCCAGTATTTCGACACATCGTCCCTGTGAAGATACGCCGCCGGGATTATCCATGAGGTACTTGTATGCGCGTTCTTTGAGAATATCCGTTTTCTTACAATTGACCGGAAACGTGTCGGCAAATCGTCCCAGCTTTTCGAGCTGGATGCTGACCTTCAGGGGCGAACCGTCGCGTTCGACTGTGAGCTTCAGGATACCGTCCCTGCCCTCGCTATCCTCGATCGCCACTCCCATATCCTGGATAGGGCCTACGATCCCGCAGCCCGAGCTTCCACTGAAGGTATGGGCCGCGAACTTCTTGCCATTGGCTCCTGTCACCTCGTCATTGAGTTTGAGTACTCCTTTAGCAGGCGACTTCGGGAAGATGTATTTAACGACAAAAGACCTGGTTTTGAGTATTCCACGCGCGCCGGCAGGGCCCATGTTCACCAGGAAACCGGGGACAACAGCATCTGGTCCGATCGTGCATGGTTTCTCCCATCGCTCCTGGTTGGTCTCGTCTTTGATAGCGTAGAGACGGATGCATGCGCACATGCATATAAAAGCGACTATAAGTGTTAAACGTGTGTTCTTTTGCATATTTTTCCTTCATCCACTTTATGTATAATTACTTTTAAGTTCATACTGGCATGCTAGATAAATTAGTTGAAAAATTCAAGTATCCTTTATCTAATGGAGAATTGAGAACGTATTATAGCCGAAGGTGTTAGCTATCCATTCCACACACAGACGCGATTTCTAACGATTTTCAGCAGGTTCTCTTTTCAAAGCTACCGGGTTTCATCACAGAACAGCCTGCGGATATTCCGTTGTCGGGTCAAACTGTGCGGCGTTAAAAAATTCCGCCTGTTCGGTCTTCTCAATTGAAAGCCAGTTCGGCGGGGACTCCAAGCAGATAGATCGCAATTCCTTTGGCTCAACTTTTTGTAAGCCACCTCCATAACTTCTCCCTGCCCGCTCGATAGTCTTTTGAGATATTTCCTCTATTTCGTGAGAATAGCAGGATCAAATTCTGTTATTGGCACACCCCTGATACGATGTAAATACATTGATAATAATACCCCATGTCCAACACCCTTACAACCAGAATTCTCTGTTTTTTAATTAAGGATAGTGACATGATGGAATCCGCTGCTGCGTACGTAGAGGAAAACACGATCAGCATCGTGGCATCCGATAATGCCAACATAGACAGCGACCATCCCACTGCGAGCTACGTAGCCGAAGCTTCTAAAATCATGATCAACTGAGGTTGGCACGCAGGGACTCCCCTGGCAGCCTGTCGGACTTAAAAAGACTACGCGATTAACTGGTTTCACGGTTCGTTCTTATTATATTACTTCACCCTTGTGCATACAGGTTGCTAACAAGGGCTCTGCAGTTGGCGAATCCCTCGCGGAAATACCGGGCTATTACAGCAAAATTCGGTTGGATTTGTCCAAAGTAGTACAAGTATCCTGCTTGTTTCTTAAGAAATCAGGCTGGAAGCCTGTTCTACATTTCAAATCCAACCGAATTTTGCGATAATAGGAAACAAACTGACCCATTTCGCACATAACATTCGTCTATAGAGGCGATGCGGCAGAGGGTACGTTACTTTTCACACATACAAAAGGAGAAATCATGAGAAGAATAGTTCTGAGTTCAATAATTCTGACGAGCCTATTTCTAAATTCACATCTGGCGTTCGCAGCGGATGCTCCCGCGCCAGCCGTAGTCGCCAAGAAGGCTCCGTTCCCTGGCAAAAAAGGTCTGTTTCAAGGCAAGTTTGATATGTACAGCGACGGCAGGAACAAGGTCGTATTGCCCAGGAAGGTGGCTGACGACAAGCCATGGGTATGGCGTGCACGTTTTTGGGGGCACGAACCTCAGTTCGATCTATCCATGCTCGAAAAGGGATATCACGTCGTCTATTGCGATGTGGGAGGGCTGCTGGGCAACCCAACGGCTGTGAAGCGCTGGAATACATATTACAAATGGCTCACAGAGGAACACGGCTTTGCCAAAAAGGCCGTCCTTGAAGGAATGAGCCGAGGCGGCATGATCATCTATAACTGGGCTATTGCCAATCCCGATAAGGTGATCGCCATTTATGGCGATGCGCCGGTAATGGACTTGAGGAGCTGGCCGGGAGCAGGAAATAAGAAAACGCTGAGTGCCTACACGTTCAAGAACGCGGAGGAGGCAACAGCTTACAAGGGCTATCCTGTTGATAACCTGAAGCCGCTGGCAGATGCGGGAATTCCAATCATCCATGTGGTAGGGGATGCCGATAGGACTGTTCCGGTAGCCCGGAATACCGCTGTGGCAGAGAAACGCTACAAGGAGCTGGGAGGGACGATCGAGGTAATCCACAAGAAGACGTGTCGCCACCATCCTCATAGCCTCAAGGACCCCAAGCCGATTGTCGATTTCATCGAAAAGCATGTTGAAAAGAAGCAGACCAAGGCTACTGGTAAGAAATGACGATCCAGACCGACGATCTCCTGAATACAATGACTCCGCTGAAGATGCAGAACCCGGTGACGGTACGTTCAATGAGCATCACCCCCCCGCTCGACTTCTGAGAACCTGAGATACCCCCATAAATTCATTGCGGTTTTTATTCGATATTGAACTCTCAACGCCAATTTCTTTATTTGGTTTTTCATGTCTCTAAATATTGTGAAGGACAGGAACTGGTTCAGGTGTCTGTTCAAAACATATGATTCTATTGCTTCCAGATCTGGCTTCCTGGAACACGTGCCTGCATATGGTTCAGCTGCAGCAGCATCTGATTGATCGCACGTGTTCCCGTTGGTGAGGATTGTGGCAATAATCGTATAACCACTCTCTCTCCATTCAGGCGGAACTCCTGCCGCATATATTTGAAATAGTTTACCTGACTTCCTTTATCATAAAAGATGTGGGAGGTGTTGAGTATTCCACGCGCGCCGGTCGATCCCATTGTAAAAGCTATACATCAATTCACCGTAAAAGGTGAAAAACGAAAAAACAGCGTTTCAGTTGGCATCTGCGAGCGGGAAGCAACTCGAAGCGGTTGAAGAGATTATCGAGAGGTTATTACCATCGTCTGTGATGCGTACAGCGGCCAAGCTGGTCGTTGGTGTAGACCACATGCAGGAGAGGAGTCGCTGTAAACAATGTTTGTGATTAAGCCAGATGTATTATACACCCGACACCCGACACCCGACACCTATTATCGCATCCTCAAAACTAGACCTTGAATCAGAACCAATTGCCTGATAACATGCACGAATTGAATTAATAAGTTTTAGTTTTTTTTAACAAACAGTTAGACAAGGTCAAAATATGAAAGCATACAAATGTATAACACACACACTTATCTGTTGCGCACTACTTGCGGCTGCCCCTGCATCCGGCGAGGAAACAGTACAGATTGATAAAAATGCGGCCAGAATATGGACCAGCACTAAAGGTGATACCATAGAGGCCTCTTTCAATAAAGTTATGTACGGGGTTGTAACTTTAAAAAAGACAGATGGCAAAACCGTCAAAATAAAGAAAACAGCCCTATCAGCCGATGACCAGAAACTTATTGATCAACTCGTAAACGCAGCTCTCGCCAGTAAAATTGACGCAAAAAAGGGAGCTGACCAAAAGAAAGCCCCCGATTCCATTTATGCGCTTTTTGGTAAAAAATTGAAAAATGCCAAAAAGAAAGATGTTTCAGTTGATACCCTGACCGACAAAGTAATCGGTGTCTACTTCTCGGCTCACTGGTGCCCACCCTGTCGCACCTTTACCCCTAAGCTGGTTAAATTTCATAACGCTTTAACAAAGGAGAATAAGGCTTTCGAGATTGTATTTGTGAGCTCAGACCGCAGCAAGGATGCCATGTATGAATATATGACTGAGTTGAAAATGCCCTGGCTGGCGTTGCCGCATGGCGACAAACAAAAGCAAATACTCTCCAAGAAATATGGCGTCAGAGGAATTCCTACGTTGGTTATCCTGAATTCTAAAGGTGATCTGATCACGGTTAACGGCCGTAGCTTCGTCACTGGCAGCGATACCGCCATTTATGACAAGTGGGCCGCCGGGAAAGAGAGATAGAGCTGTGACAACAAATAATCTTGCTGAATTTTTAAACATGACTCTGGACACATCTGCCTTCAAAGATGTGTCCAACAACGGCCTTCAGGTGGATAACAACGGCACCCTCACCAAGGTTCTCTGCGGAGTGGATGCAAACCTGAAGCTTCTAAACAAAGCCAAGGAGATCGGGGCCGACTGCCTTGTCTGCCACCATGGCATCAGCTGGGGCGACTCACTTAAGTACATTACCGGACTGAATTACGAGATTGTCGCGTTTGCCATCAGAAACAACATTTCAATCTATGCCGTCCACCTGCCGCTGGATGCCCACCCGCAATATGGCAACAACGCCCAGATATGTAAAACGCTGGAGCTGATCGAAGCTGAACCTGCCTTTGACTACCATGGCCAGACCATCGGCTTTACCGCCGAGCTCAAACAACCCGTCAGCTTTGAGGCTTTTTGCGGCCGTATCAATGAATCTATATCCACCTCTCTGAGTGCACTCAACTTTGGCTGTGATAAGATTCATAAGGTCGGAGTCGTCTCCGGAGGTGCCTCGGATATGGTGGATCAAGCAAAAGAACTTGGTCTGGATCTCTACATAACCGGTGAACCATCCCTGCAGGGTTACAACCTGGCCGAGCAACTGCAACAGAATGTTATCTTTGCCGGCCACTACGCCACAGAGATCTTCGGCGTGCGTGCGCTTGCGGCCCTGATAGAAAAAGAACTCGGCATTCCGACGGAGTGCTTCGACTTCAAAATTCCGTTTTAACTTTTTTATTTAATTCATATCACCAAAATGATATCCTTTAATCGGGATACGAGTTTACACAAGCATCCCAAAGGATGCAGGAGTTTAGGTGTTTAGGCAGTAGGCGTTTAGGTTTTGATATCGGATAAACTCTGTTTTCAAAAAAGTCATTTAGTAATTTCCAAGATGGTTCATTTGCATTTCACCTATAAATGAGGAGAATTTATGTTTTATCAAGAGTGTGCTCACGATGAGAACACACCGGTTCACCCGGTCAGCGCCCCCGACTATATGCCCATGGATCAGCTAAGGGCTCTACAACTCCATCGTCTCCAGGGACTCGTCAAGCGGGTTTATGAAAATGTTCCCCTGACCCGTAAACGTATGGATGAACGCAAGGTTAAACCGGAACATATCAAATCACTCAAAGATATTTCCCTGCTCCCTTTCTCCGTCAAAACCGATCTGCGTGATGAATATCCATTTGGCCTTTTTGCCAGCCCGATGAACGACATTGTGCGTTTTCACTGCTCCAGCGGCACCACCGGCAAACCAATTGTGATCGGTAACACAAAAAATGATATCGATCTCTGGCAGCAGGCATGCATGCGTGCGCTGGCTATGTGCGGTGTGCGCAGCTCCGATGTCATGCAGGTCACATACGGCTACGGTCTCTTCACCGGCGGCCTTGGCCTGCACTACGGCGGCGAAGGTATCGGCTGCGCAGTCCTGCCTATCTCAGGTGGCAATACCGAACGCCAGCTGATGATGATGCTCGATATGGGTGTAACCGTCATAGCCTGCACCCCCAGCTACTTTCTGCACCTGATTGACGAAGGCCATAAACGCGGCATTGATTTTCGCAAAGATACAAAACTGAAACATGGTATCTTCGGTGCGGAACCATGGACTGAGGAGATGCGCACAAAGATTGAGAATGCAACCGGTATCATCGCCCATGATATCTACGGTCTGACCGAGATCTGCGGCCCCGGAGTTGCCAATGACTGCCGGTTCCACAATGGATTGCACATATTTGAGGATCACTTTTATCCCGAAATCATAGATCCAGAGACTCAGGAGACCCTCCCCGACGGGGAAGCCGGCGAGCTTGTATTCACCACTCTAACCCGCACCGGCACCCCGATGCTCCGCTATCGCACCCGCGACATCTCACGTATCAATACCAAACCGTGTCAGTGCGGTCGCACTATCCGCACCTTTGAACGCATCAGTGCCCGTAGCGACGACATGCTGATTATCCGCGGCGTAAATGTATTTCCATCGCAGATTGAGTCCGGGCTTCTTAAAATCGACAAGGTCCTCCCTCACTATATGATTTACGTTTCCCGTGAAGGAGACCTCGATAAGCTTGAAATTCAGGTTGAAGTAACCAGTGAAACACTCAGTGACAAAATAAAAACACTGGAGAAACTGCGTTCTGAGATTGCACAATCTGTCCAGCATATTATCAATATCTCAGCCACCATTACGCTGGTGGAACCACACTCTCTACCACGTAGCGAAGGCAAACTCTGTCGTGTCAAGGATATGCGTTAGTTGCAGCTAAAAGCAGCTTTAGTAACAGGAGAAACTATTATGAAAATCCAACAAATATCTCTATTTCTAGAGAACAAACCCGGCCACCTGAATGCCATCTGCCGCACTCTGGCCAATACTAAAATCAATATTGTGACCCTCTCGCTGGCCGACACCCAGCAGTTTGGAATCGTACGCCTGATTGTTGAAGACTGGAAAAAAGCCAAGGATGCACTGGAGTCCGCCGGACATGTCGTTAATGTCCGCGAGGTTGTGGCCGCCACAATTGCTAACAACCCCGGCGGCATGTCGGAAATTCTGGATACCGTCGACAAATCCGGCGTGAATATTGAGTATATGTATGCCTTCACATTCAGACATGATTCAAAGGCTGTACTCATATTCCGTTTTGATAATCCGGACAAGGCTATTGAAGCATTGACGGCCGCAGGCCGCGATGTTTTGAACGAGGTGGAACTCTTTAAACATTGATCCTTAAATATTAGCGTCCCGTAGGACGCATAGTCTATTAGGTTTTTAGGCTGTAGGCTATTAGGTCCTTCGGCAAGCTCAGGACAGATAAGATTGAGAAGGAACGGTTGAAAAATAATCAAAAGACATTTTCAAGAATAGATTTCAACTCATATGCATACCTAAATACCTAACAGTCTAAACTCCTAAACTCCTGCATCCCTTGGGATGCCTATGAACTGAAACTATGAACACAACCCCGATTATTGAAAATCGCATCTGGCAACCTGAATTTGAGTGCATGCAGCGATCACAACTGGAACAGCTGCAACTTAAACGACTACAACAAGCTGTCAGTCGAGCTGCAAAAAATTCGTTCTATAAGAACTTATTCCAACAAAATAAAGTCACCTCCGATCAGATAACTTCGCTGGAGGATCTACACCGGCTACCTCTCACGACCAAGGCAGATCTGCGCGATAGCTATCCCCTCGGATTTATGAGCGTGCCCCGTGAGCAAATCGTGCGCTATCAGGGAACCAGTGGCACCACCGGCAAACCAACCTGGGTCGCATATACCTATAATGACGTTGAAAAATGGAGTAACCTCTGCGCCCGTTTCCTCGTATCCGGCGGATTGAAAAAAGAACATACAGTCCAGCTTTCATTCGGATTCGGACTGTTCACCGGCGGTTTCGGTCTGCACTTCGGTATCGAAAAAGTCGGTGCGGCCATCATTCCTATTTCAAGTGGAAACTCAGACCGGCAACTGACCTGCATGAAAGATCTGCAACCGGAAATTCTGATCTGTACCCCATCTTATGCCCTGAAGCTTATGGATACCCTGCAAAACGGTGATGTTGACCGCTCACAGATTAATCTGGAACACGCCTTCTTTGGAGGCGAACCCTGGACCGAAGATATGCGGGTTCGCATCGAAGATGGTCTCAACATTAAATGCTGGAATAACTATGGGCTGGCAGAAGTGCAGGGTCCCGGTGTCAGTGGTGAGTGTGCCTATCGTAACGGCATGCATATTCAGGAGGACCAATTCCTGTTTGAGGTAATTGATCCGGATACGCTTGAGCCTCTGCCCGATGGTGAACGCGGTGAGTTTGTAATTACCCCGCTCTGCCGCGAAGGCTTCCCGGTAATACGCTACCGCACACGTGATATCGGTTATCTCATAAACGATGGTCCGTGCCCCTGCGGACGTACCTCACGTCGCATGAGCCGCATTCTGGGGCGAACCGATGATATGCTCATTATCCGCGGTGTTAATGTTTTCCCTTCGCAGATTGAGACGGCTCTGATGCAGATAGACTCCGTGGCACCCCACTATATGATTGAGGTTAACCGCCCTGAAATAATGGATACCGTCACTGTCCACATAGAGATTAAACCCGACCTTTTTTCAGATAGCATGAAAGAGATGCACGCCGTCAAGAAAGAGATAGAAACCGCCATTCGGCATATCACGGGCCTGCATATGATCATAAACCTCGTCTCACCCAACACCCTTAAACGCTTTGAAGGCAAAGCCCAGCGCGTGATCGACCACCGCAACCTGGTCGACTGACCTATCATTCAAAAAATGAGTCCCCTGCGAAACATCCGGTACCAGATATTCGTGATATGACCACATTTTTTATCTCTCACAGAGACACAGAGATCACAGAGTAATAATTGTTTTTTGATAATTCCGATTGCACCGGAGAACTATTCTCTATAAACTCTGAGTCATGGTAAATCTATATTTAAAACAGGCTCGTATAATCGATCCCGCCGCAGGACGAGACGAAACCGGTGATCTGATTGTCTGCAATGGAATCATTCAACCGCCTGGAAGCCCGACAGATGGATTAAAAGAAATTGATGGATGCGGCCTGATCGCTGCTCCCGGACTCTGGGATATCCACGTTCATTTTCGTGATCCAGGCAACCCGCTGGCCGAAACCCGGCGCACCGGTGCCATGGCAGCAGCCGCCGGCGGGTTCACACATGTGGTCACCATGCCCAACACAGTCCCGGCAACTGACACCCCGGAGCAGATAAAACTGCAGCTTGAGGATAACCTTCCAGTTAGAATTCTGCCATCCGCCTGTATCTCAACCCAGCGCAGCGGCAAAGAGCTGGCCAATATCCCGGCTCTGATAAACGCAGGAGCTGTGGCACTTACAGATGACGGCGCAATGCTGGAAGACGATGATCTTATGCGCCAGGCCATGCAGGAGGCCAAAGCTCTCAACTCGCTGATTATGGAACACGCTGTCATATCCGCAATCGCTAAACGCGGAATTATCCGCGCAAGCAATGCCGCCCGACGCTATAACCTGCCCGTATTTCCACCAGCAGCTGAGTTCGAAGCGGTGCGCCGCGATATCAAACTCGCGCGCGAAACCGGCTGCCCCACCCATATTCAGCATGTTTCTTGCGCCGAATCTGTAGATCTGATACGTCAGGCACAGGCGCAGGGCATCCCGGTCAGCGGTGAAGCCTCACCCCATCATATCGCAATCGCAGTTGAAGATATTCCCTCTGACGACGGCAACTACCGCATGAACCCGCCCCTGGGTAACAGGTCGGATGTACGTGCCATCCGGGATGGCCTTATTGATGGCACCCTGGCGGTTCTTGCCACCGATCACGCACCCCACACCGCCGCCACAAAAACAAAGGGATTCCTCCGAGCGGCCTTCGGTATCATTGGACTGGAGACAGCTCTAGGTGTCAGCTGGAAAATTATGGTTGAAGAGGAGCATATCTCTGTACTTGATTTTATTGCACTCTGGACAACCGCTCCGGCAGCACTTATCAAGCAGCCCGTTCCCAAACTGACCCCAGGTTCAATTGCCGATATGGTCATTATCGATCCGACAACTCCGTGGACTGTCAACCCCTACACTTTCAAATCGCTATCACGCAACACACCCTTTGCAGGCTGGAAGCTGAATGCACAACCAGTTATGACAATCTGTGAGGGCAGAAAAACTTTTGGAATATAATTATGAATGTAAATACCTTTAATGATGCGGCGCAGTCACTACCGGAAATATTTTTTAAGCAGCCACCGGATTGCGGATTGATTCTGGGCTCCGGCTGGAGCCGCATTCTCAAAACCGACTCCGAGATTGCAAGAGTATCATACGCGGATATCCCTGGACTGGGTGCCGGCACTGTTGTCGGCCACACCGGAGAGCTGCTTCTGTTTGAACGACACGGCAAGCGCATTATCGCATTCATGGGACGCCGTCACTGGTATGAAGGCGAAAGCTGGGAACCGGTGGTTATGCCGGTCGAGCTGATGCGGCGCATGCAGATAAAGAAACTACTGATCACCAATGCCGCCGGTGGCATTAACTCAGCTTTAACTCCCGGCGCTCTGATGATTATTCGCGACCACATAAATACAACCTCAATCAATCCCTTGATCGGTAGTGTGGTTGCTGGCTGGGGTGCCCGTTTCCCCGATCAATCGGATGTCTACTCACCTGAATTAGCCGAGCTGCTGAAAAATGCCGCCAGCGAATGCAACTCCGTTATCGCTCAAGGCGTCTATGCCTTCACCACCGGTCCTGTATATGAAACACCAGCTGAAATTCGCGCCTATGCAGGCATGGGTGCCGACGCAGTTGGAATGTCAACCGTACCCGAGGCGACACTCGCCTCTGCTGCCGGAATGCAGCTGGCGGCACTCAGCTGCATCACAAACATGGCAGCCGGAATCAGCGGTCCCCATCTCTCACATAAAGAGGTGCTTGAACAGACAAGAAAAAGTGCGCCTCTGATGTCGGCCCTCGTGGATGCTTTTCTGAAAATAGTATAGAGCCATTTTCGCGGAACATCTCACGCAACTCCTCTTTCATCTGGCCATTTCCATCCTGTCTGGAGTCCGTTCGAAAACGGTCTTTTAGAACAGAACGCCATCATTCTTTGTGTTGTTTTTTCCGTACTCGTACACTCAAATCTCTTTTCCCTCTATCCCCACCCTAGGTTTTGGAGATTCGCGTGTACGAGTACGTGTACGAGTATGTGTACGAGTATGTGTTCCTTTTCCACTTTTCACATTCCACTTTCCCCAGAGCGCGCAGCGCGACACCCGACACCCGACACCCGACACTCGCCCCCCCCCGAGGATCACTCTTGACATACCAGCCCCCTCAAACTATTATGACTCAAGTTTCAAATCATTATTAACTTTTCATGGAGATCATTATGAAGTCACTTATTTTAACTCTATCCGCATTGATAACAATCAGCTCGTTACAACCCCTCAACTTGCAAGCCCAAGGCATTGCCGTCGTCAGCGGAGATAAGATCGCATTTCTGGGAGATTCTATCACGGCCGCAGGCAAGCGGCCGGGCGGATATTGCCAGCTGGTTATCGATGGCCTGAAAAAAGATGACATTAAAGCTGAAGTTATCTTCGCGGGTGTATCCGGACATAAATCAAACCAGATGCTGGCACGCCTGGAAAAAGATGTGCTCTCCAAAAAACCGGAGTGGATGACCCTTAGCTGCGGAGTCAATGATGTCTGGCACGGCAAACGCGGTGTGCCGCTGGAGGACTATAAAAAGAACATCACTAAGATTGTCGATCAGGCCCAGGCTGCCAGCATCAAGGTCATGCTGCTGACATCCACCATGATCAAAGAGGATCAAGCCAACACCCTTAACCAGCAGCTCCTGCCCTACAACGCATTTATCAGAGAGCTGGCTACAACAAAAAAATGTCTGCTGGCCGACCTCAACAAAGATATGCAGGAGGCTCTTAAAAAGTTCCCGAAGGATGCACCAAAGGGCAAGCAGCTGACCGTAGATGGCGTTCATATGAATGCATACGGAAACTACATGATGGCATCAGGTATCCTGAAAGCATTCGGCTTACCGCAAACAAAAATCAGTGCTTTTGTAGAGGAGTGGAAAAAAATACCTGACAGCAAAACCGTAAACCTGCGCCTTAAAATGTCGCAGTATGAGTATGAAAAAATTCAAACCAAGATGAATGCCCCTGTCGAAACAGTTCTAATGAAATTCATGGAAGAAAAAAAAGCGGAACTTATTGCTAATTAACCTAACGCAGCAGAGCCGCAACCAAATTAAGCTCTTGTGATGTACGAACCCAGCCTCTCTAAATGTCTGGTTGTGTGTTAAACGCCACAACTTTAGAAGAAAACACTGCATGTTTTGGAAAAAGGCGTATAGGTATTGTTTTTAAAAGTAGGTCCGGTTTCCAACCGGACAATCCCGATGAAATCGGGATCTACAGGTTTATCTGTGTTGAACTTGTTTTTTTGCCCTGAAAGACCGAGAGTTAAAGGTTGTACTGAAAGCCACTTTAGTTACTTCCTCTCAACAACTTATAAAAATAATTGGTTTAAGCTTCTTGTTTTTCATGACAGAAGTTGAATAAAGAGGTACTAAAAACGGCAGTTGAAATCGTTCAAGACGTTGAAATCGGTGCTAAAATCCACAACTTGTCCCGCCGGAGCCTTGGCGTAGGAAGCGCACACCAAACTCATCACTCATCACTCATCATTCCCAAGCGACAATACGCTGCTGAAATCATACACCCCCGCATCAACGCCAAGCACCACGCGCTCACCATCCTGACCGATAACGGCGACCCCATCGGCCTTGGCCACCGGCTTACCGCCCTCCAGAACATCCGCGACACTCTTGGCCGGAATATAAACTTTGGCGCTCGTATTAGGTGGTATCTCAATCTGGAATTCAGCGTTATTCCCCTTACGTGACCAATTGCTGACCATGCTGCCGTAATATGAACTGCTGGTGGTCTTGGCATAGGTCAGATCGCCGACCAGATTTGGTTTGATGATAAACTTCTGCATCCCGTAACTGGCGGGATCAGGACGAATGCCGCCAATCCCTTTCGTGAAGTAACCGGCAATTCCGGTGTAGCAGGTATGAATGTGACTTGAGTGGCCAACTATCTTCCAGTACTCAGGCCAGGTTGTCTCGCCCTTGCTCAGGAAGTAACCGTATCCCGGATACTCTTTACGTGTCAGGCAGTTATACAGGAGATCGGCGCGCTCTGCATCCTCCACCAAATATTTCAGCAGCATCGGCAACCCGGAGCTGCCGGTGTCCAGGTAGGGCTTCTTGTTCTTGATCTCATCCACAAAGTTGGCAAAAACTGCGGACTGCTCACTCTCCGGGGTGATCCCGGTATAAAGCGGAAATGCCATCGAAAGCTGACGTCCATCAATATAATTTTTTGTATCTTCATTATAAAAGTGCTTATGCGCACTCTTTCTCAGATCAGCCAGCCGCTCCGCATAGATCTTGGCCACATCGGGCTTGCCAAGTATTTCAGCGCTCTGAATAAAGACATCAAGGATGTAGGCATAAACACAGTTATTAAATAACTTTGCCGCCGGTATGTTTCCATACTCACTGCCATGCGGCGTGGCCCAGTCGCCCAGAAATCTGGAAGCCTTGGTATATTGCGTCAGAACCCCGACCTCGTTGACCGACTTATTCAGATAATCCAACCACTTTTTCATGGGTTGATAGCCCTGCTCCAGCAGACGCTTGTCGCCATAGGCCTTATAAAATTCCCAGGTCAAGGTGACCGGTGCGCTGCTCCACAGGGTGCCGCCGGCACCCTTATAAACCTGTGGCGCAATCGTATTTACAAATCCATCTTCGCTCTGCACATCATACCAGTCGCGGGCCGCCTTGCGGTAATAGGGAGCCGACTCAAAATTTGGTATGGCGCAGCCCCAGGTGCAGGCCAGGGCAACCTCTCCATAACCAAAGCGCTCCCGGTGAGGACAGTCCATTGTAACACCATTGACCGTGTTGGCAATGTAGGTTCTCAGATCAATCTCGTAGATATCGTTAAACATCTGCTTTGAACAGCTGAAGCTGCCGGTGCGCTTGCGGTCATTGGTGATACTATAACACCTGACATCCTTCAAGGCTGGTTTATATGATAACCCATGAATGGTGACCCAGCGACCTGCCATGTAATTAAAGCGATGGCTGAATCTGCCCTTACCACTGGCATCATGGATATAATGACTATCCTGTTTGTACTCAACAATCTTATGCGGCTGATTGGCCGTGGTAAATCGTATCAGGTCGCCTTCTTTGCCATCTCTGAGATCGACCTCCAGCCAGCCGGTAAAATTGCGCCCCATATCAAAGCGATAGACACCATTGGTCATCTCCATTGATACCGGTGTGAGCATCTCAACCTTGCGGTCGGGCTCCTGCATCTCAGCCGACATAATCATCGTTTTCTGATAGCTGGATGCATCCGCCCAGCTTGCATCATCATACTCAGCCCTGTTCCAATCAGCTATATGCCGACGTGCATCAACCAGCTCGCCGCCATACTCACCCTTACCGCCACCCTTCCACAGCCCGATATTCTCACTCGAGCTGATCTTGCATTTCCAGCTGGCATCGGTGTGAAGAGTTACCCCGTTGGACATATTCACCTGACATTTAAAGATCGAATCCTGCTCCCAGACCCCCTTGCCGAAAGATCCATCCGAACGCGCCCAGCCCGGACCCGTCCAAACCGCAATCACATTATCGCCCGGCTTCAACATAGAGCTGATATCATAGGTGACATACAACGCCCGCTTCTCTAAATTAGTCACCCCCGGCGAGAGCACCCGCTTACCGACCCGCTCGCCATTTACATACAGCTCATGATAGCCGATAGATGCCAGATAAACAAATGCACGTGCCGGCACGCTCTTTAAATCAAAGTTCTTACGATACCAGATATGCTTGATATTATCGGCCTGCCTATACCTGATCCAATCACCCTTCCAATCCGCTGACTCCAACAACCCCATTGAAAAGCGTGCCTCCGGGCTCCACTCCGATGGTTTATTATCCTTATCCCAGACCCGAACCTTCCAAAAGCAGTTCTGGTCCGACTTCAGAGCCACCCCGGCATAGGCCGTATTGACCGAGCTATCCGAATCAACCCTGCCCGAATCCCAAAGCGCCACCTTTGCCTTAGCTCCATCAGCAGCATCGCCC